>Ga0307968_1000596_pt1 | contig 26567 bp, 30 predicted proteins | sample OrgLakmetagen650_FD_201834 | JGI IMG/M metagenome (GOLD analysis project Ga0307968, IMG submission 201834) | Saline water microbial communities from Organic Lake, Antarctica - #650 | ecosystem: Environmental > Aquatic > Non-marine Saline and Alkaline > Saline | place: Antarctica: Organic Lake...
TGTGTGCGTGTGTGTGTGTGTGTGTGTGTGTGTGTGTGTGTGTGTGTGTGTGTGTGTGTGTGTGTGTGTGTGTGTGTGTGTGTGTGTGTGTGTGTGTGTGTTTGTGTTTGTATGTGTGTGTATGTCTGTGTGTGCGTGTGTGTGTGAGTGTGTGTGTGTTTGTGTATGTGCGTGCGTGTGCGTGTCGTGGCGATGTGCTCATGCTGTTACGAAATAGCTTGTCTCATGCCCTGCCAGAACGTACTTGCTTGGCCTCCTCATTGCTGGGCTCAGCCTGAAGCACGGTGTTCACGGAATGTAGCTGCTCCTTGTACAGCCCAATGGCTTCCACAAGTTCTGACTCCATCCTCCCTCAAGCGGTTTTAAACCGGTGGCTGCGCTACTCTTGAATCAAGACCATAGCATAGCATTTCAGTTCAATTTTTTTATTTAATTTAATCTTGCAAATTCCTGAGATAGTACTGAATTTTAAAAGTGCAGCCCTGATGACATATTAGATGTAGTAGATGGCAGGCACCTTTGTGTTGAGGAGCATGCCAGGAGCCCTGTTCCGGCGCACTATACCTGGTACAAGGTAACACAGGTGGAATGCACTTCTTTCTCTTTCCAGGACTCCCCTTAAAGCTGAACGCTCTCATGTATCACAGCAGCATTCAGTTGAGTCCAAGGCAGAAGGCTTGTTCCTTGCTCCCCCTGCGTCCCCTCTCCCACGGCACCAAAAGACACGATGTGCGATCTGCTGCTGCCGCTGCTGCTGTTGCAAGTCACGCAAAAAAAGGGGCAAAGACAGCTGTGCCGAATGGGGACTGGAAGCAAGGTTTGCAATACTCATAGCTATCCTAGATGCATTTTCTTGTCCTGCTCTCGTCAATAAAGGCCGCACAATATACGCACTTGCACCTAATTCCTCGCTTTTTGACAGTCTTTCTTGTTCATTTTGCCGGCTGCTGCTAGCATCACTTTAGGTTTGGCCTCTTGTCTTATTTTAAATTCACACACGACCCCTTCGTCCTATGCACAGCACTCGATGCAGATGTGCCCACTGAGGTTGCAGGAATCGAACTTAGAGATTATCAACGAAACACAATCGCTACGGTACTAGAGAACCTGAAGGTAGGTCGGGGTCTTTGTACGGAAGAAGGAGGAAGCTACAGAACGGAATATTTGACCTGCATATTTCAACTAGCCAGCAGCAAAAGGTGCTTGATTGACCATGTGCAGCAGGCTGCGTCCACAACCGCTTGACCTAATTAGGCTTGGCCGTTATGTATACGATGAGATATGCATGTGAAGAAGCATATTGTTTTGTGCGTATGATTGTGAATGTGCAAATTCCTACCAAAAAATATAAACAAAATGGTTCTGACCCCACTCATACAGCGTTTCAAACGAAATGTTTCTGCTTCGCTCCAATTCACCTTGCTGCCCCTCCTTGAGCCTTGTTCCGAAACACCAGCGCGTACCACCCTTTGCTGTGGCTGCAGGGTGGCTTGAATAGGCAGCTCATGAGTTTGCCCACAGGGTCAGGCAAGGTATACAGATCCTGGCGGGCATTTTCCATAGAATGTATGTTAGCCGCTGACTGAGGCTAAAAATGTGGTATTTACAATTTTGTAAAGGCACATGTCACGTGTCCCTTCAAATGCAAGTGATACAAATAATTACGTTTGCCTGGTCAGCCTCCTCCGGCGTGTTTATATACTTAAATGTTATTCATCTCTTGCTATGTTAGCTCTGCAGCACGTGGAGGGGTGAAGAGTGCAAAAGCGCACTGAACCCTTGAAAAGGCAGTCCGTTATTACTTAGAGGACTGGTGCAGCAGATTGTATGAAAACAGATTCATCTAGCAAAGTATAAGATGATGTTTAATCAGGCAAACACTTCCATCAGAAACTGTGCACACAGGTATGAGCTTAAAATCTCAATCCAATGCAAGCATACCATTAAATCAACACGAATATGGGCACTTCTTTCCTCCCAAACTAGAAACATGAGGCACATTTCATTGGAGAGGAACTCCTGTATCCCCCTACTCAGAAAAGGACCGCCGCTAACACTAGACAGTTTTGTTTGCTGCTTTTTGCTGCTGTTCGCTGCTGTTTGCTGCCATTTGCTGCAATTTACTGCGGTTTGCTGCGGTTTGCTGCTGCTTGGTGCTGCTTGCTGTTGCTTGCTGCTGTTTCCTGCTGTTTGCTGCTGTCTGCTGCTGTTTGCTGCTGTTTGCTGTTTGCTGCTAGCGCTCAAGTTTATACTCCGCCTCTAGCCCAGTATAACAGCCTTCTAAATGAATCACAACTGGAGTGCCATGTTCTCTGCAGTGTCTACTGCTCACGGTCACACTCCTGCACAACATACACATGCAGCACGTTCCCTCAAATTACGCACAGATATATGCTCCCACAACCAAGATGGGGGCTGCAGCTTTAGCAAAAGCATATCACCTTTTAAAAAACCAACACTTTTAAAAAGCACCAGTAGCAATAGCACTACAAGTATGCTCTTCACACACCTGCAAAGTGCATACACGTAGCGCACTTCTTCAAATTCACACACAACTGCATACCTGCGAACATGCTGCAGACTCTTTTGTTCCTAACGATAGCCCGGCTACTCAACTTAAAGACACTCATCCTTTCCAACAGCAACGAACTCGTCGACCAGGTTGGTGTATCCAAAGGCTCAACAGATTCAATGCTTGTCGTAGATGCTAGTTCTCGGCTACGTTGAATCTCCCTCTGACGTGGCTGCGGGAGTTATGCTGTGCCAAAGTACAATAAGCAGTGATTACTATGCTGTATATAGGAGGTGTACCATCACACACTTTCTTTGCTGACATTGTTTAAGTATTTGCTAAACCTTCTGGCCAGACATGCATCTAGCCGTCGCTATTTATACGAAGCTAGCAACAATGTGCCTCTTCTCTACTGTGTTGTCCTGCAGCAGAAACATCTGTTCCCTTATCGTGATGTATTCTGACCTCATGTGTTGTATTTCATGCTGTCCTGCTACCAAGTCTGTAATGCATAATGTGTTATGCCAGACAGATCTATGAAGCTTCACGTTTCATTATTATTACGTACGCCTTCAGGCCAGCATTGATTGACAAAATATCAATTTTACAACTTGTGTAATGCCAGACAGGTCTATGAAGCTTAACATATGAATTATGCCAAGTGATATCCAGGCCAGCATTGATTACAGCATGTCTTATGTAATCGGCAAAGTCCAGCACAGAGCTAAGAGATGGGTAATACATTTTTGTATCACATGAAGTTCGTATTTTACATTGTGTTTGAACGTCTCTTATAGTCATATGACCCATCTTTTAAGCTAAATAATTGTAAATTATATTGCCTCACTCGTTTCCTTGTTTTGTGATTGACTGCCATGCAGACACAGCAGATGCTGGACAAGATGTGGCCCGAGGTAAGTCTCTCAGACCCCTTTCAACATTGTGTCCTTCTCTCTCTTTGCTTTTTCTACCTGCATGTCAAAGCTGTAATTCTGGCTTGGAATTACGTTCCAAACTGCTTCGTTCTGGCGTCTCTAGGCGTCTCTAGGCATCTCTAGGCGTCTCTAGGCGTCTCTAGGCATCTCTAGGCATCTCTAGGCGTCTCTAGGCGTCCCTAGGCGTCTCTAGGCGTCTCTAGGCGTCGACACAGAGCACCTCAACACTATTTTGTTTTCAGAATAAAGCAAAAGATTGTTGAGGTGCTCTGTTTCTGCATCTCTCAAGCTAAATTGAGAGGGAGCAAGTCACTTCCAGCTTCAGCTTTACAATGCTGTCTGTTGGCATCAGCTAAGAAGCATTTATTAAAGCGCTAAATGCTGGGGAGCAACTAATGAGGATTTTTTCCTCCTTAAGCAGCATTAGCGTACTTGAGTTGGTGAAAGCAGTGCCTCTCCCACTTTGTTTACAAGTTGTGAGTGAGATGCCCACTTGCTTTCCAAGGAACTTCGCATGTAGCAAACATACTGCACACTTGCTTCCTAAGGAATTTTGTTTGTTGCAAATGTGCTGCACACTTGCTTCCCGAGGAGCTTTGCTTTTTGCAAGTTTGCTGCACTCTTGCTTCCTAAGGAATTTTGCTTGTTGCGAGTGAGCTGCATACTTGATACCCGATAAACTTTGCATGTTGCGAGTATGCTGCATACATGCTTTTCAATGAAGTTTGCATGTTGCAAATGTGCTGCATACTTGCCCCCAAAGGAGCTTTGCTTGTTGCGAGTAGTGCTGCATACTTGATTCCTACGGAATTTTGCTTGTTGCGAGTGAGCTGCACACTTGCTTCCCAAAGAAATTGCATGTTGCGAGTGAGCTGCATAATTGCTCCCCAAGGAGATTTGCCTGATTTCAGTGTGCTGCAAACTTGCTTGCCTAGGAACTCAGTTGTGTGAATTATTGCATTACTGTGTTTCCCATCGCTGCGTTATTTCTGCAGGCTGAAAGCGGCGTAATGCAAGGGAAGAAGGATGTTGTTGACAGGTAAGTTGTTCTGATTGAGGAACACGTGTGGTATGCAGACACATATGCAAGGGAAGAAAAATGCTGTTGACAGGTAAGTTGCTCTGATTGAGGGACGCGTGTGGTATGCAGACACATAATGCAAGGGAAGAAGGATGTTGTTGACAGGTAAGTTGCTCGGATTGAAGAACGTGTGTGGTACACAGATACATAATGCAAGGGAAGAAGGATATTGTTGACAGGTAAGCTGTTCTGATTGAGGGACACGTGTGGTACACAGATACATAATGCAAGGGAAGAAGGACATTGTTGACAGGTAAGCTGTTCTGATTGAGGGACACGTGTGGTACGCAGATACATAATGCAAGGGAAGAAGGACATTGTTGACAGGTAAGTTGCTCTGATTGAGGGACACGTGTGGTATGCAGATACACAATGCAAGGGAAGAAGGACATCGTTGACAGGTAAGCTGTTCTGATTGAGGGACGTGTGTGGTACACAGATACATGTAACGCCACCAGTTGTGCACACACCTGTGTCACAAACATTGCAGCTCTGAAGCAACCAAGAACAGGCTCAGTAGTAAGTCTGTAACAAGGAAAAGAGTAGGGTTGGCCAGAACCATATTTGTACGGTGTATATACGGTGTTTTTGGCAGGGAAATCACCAATATATGGTAATTATACGGTGCATATATACGGTTTTGGCCAAGTTCAGGTAAAAGGGAAGAGACCACAAAAAGAAAAGATGGGTAATGGGTAAGGTACAAGCTAGTTGGATTGCAAATTAAGTCCCGTACACAACTCATTTTATGCTGCAACAAGTAGAAATAACTATTCAGGCGATTTGAATTTGTTGGAGCACACTGAGAAACCAAAATTGTTTTGCTGCTGAATCTTGATGTATGAAATTCTACAAATTGAAAGGTATGAAGCCACCTGTAATTTGTATCAAGTCATAAGTTGGTGCACATCTCTCATTCAACAATCATGATTTTGCACATTTCTCATTCAATAATCATGCCCTCTGTGTGGCAATGCCGCATCGTTTGCGTCCTCTCCCATCATTTGTGTGCATTGGACTTGCTTTTGGGGCAGATGGTCATAGAAGGCCGTGCAAGCCACATCGCAGCTCCAAGAGAAAGCGCTATAGAAGAAGACTTCAACCTTGCACGTGCATTTAAATTGCTATATAGGCAAGACAGCGATGATTGCAACCGTGCACCAAGAATACCGTTGAAACCGTGCTAGCACGAGAAAATTGCTTGACCCTTACATGTGCATTTGATTTGCCACGTAGGCAAGTGATGATTGCAACCGTGCACCAAGAATACAGTTGAAATCGTGCTAGCATGAGAAGATTGCTTGACCCTTACATGTGCATTTGATTTGCCACGTAGGCAAGTGGTGATTGCAACCGTGCTAGCACGAGAAGATTGCTTGACCTTTACATGTGCATTTGGTTTGCCACGTAGGCAAGTGGTGATTGCAACCGTGCTAGCACGAGAAGATTGCTTGACCCTTACATGTGCATTTGATTTGCCACGTAGGCAAGTGGTGATTGCAACCGTGCTAGCACGAGAAGGTTGAAGGTTGCTTGACCCTTACATGTGCATTTGGTTTGCCACGTAGGCAAGTGGTGATTGCAACCGTGCTAGCACGAGAAAATTGCTTGACCCTTACATGTGCATTTGATTTGCCACGTAGGCAAGTGGTAATTGCAACCGTGCTAGCACGAGAAGATTGCTTGACCCTTACATGTGCACTTGGTTTGCCACGTAGGCAAGTGGTGATTGCAACCGTGCAAACTGCATCGCAGCCAAAAAGGCTGCTGGGTCTCCGAAAGATGGACTGGCAGCTGCTCATAGTTGATGAGGCACACCACTCGACAGCTAATGTGAGTGACAGCAGCGCAGACGCTACAGCACCTTGTAATGAGGGCAACCATTGTAGCTGCATGCTTCGGGTTACGCCACCTGGTAGCGAATGCAATTGCCTCAGCATCTATATCCCATTGCACTTGTACATGCTGCACCGACCTAATTCACAGCCTTCCTTGCATCTGTCAGCATCTGTAACTCATTGCACAAGTACATGCTGCATAAACCTATTTCACAGCCTCCCTTGCATCTGTCAGCATCTGTAACTCATTGCACTTGTGCATGCTCCATCAGCCTATTTCACAGCCTACCTTGTATCTGTCAGCATCTGTCAGCATCTGTAACTCATTGCACTTGTACATGCTCCATCAGCCTATTTCACAGCCTACCGTGTATCTGTCAGCATCTGTCAGCATCTGTAACTCATTACACTTGTAATTGCTGTACCGACCTATTTCACAGCCTACCTTGCATCTGTCAGCATCTGTCAGCATCTGTCAGCATCTGTCAGCATCTGTAACTGATGGCACTTGTAATTGCTGCACCGACCTAATTCACTGCCTCCCCTGCTGCATCTTGTATGGCATTCCAACAAGTTCTCAGGCTTGTAGGTAAAAAAAATCTTGCACCTTTTGACCATCAGCTCTTATTCCTGCTGCACAGATGTGCATAGCAGTAATGCTGCAGGTTACATAACTCAAGTTCCTTTTAACCACAAGCTCTTATTTCCGCTGCACAGACGCACGCAGCAGTGATGCTGTAGGTGAATTGTCTTTAGCACCTTTTGACCCTCGACTCTTATTTTTGCTGCACAGACGTACGTAGCAGTGATGCTGAACTTGGGCTTCCTTAAAAGGTCTGAGGCGACCCGTGCAACAGGTGCGCAGGCTATTACTTCCTAGTGCAGGTTAGAGTGTTTTTATTAGCCTGTGTGAGAAGTTACCTGTGTGAGAAGAGGTAATCACTGTGCACATGTTCCCATTTCTACATTGTTTTTTTGTTGAGGACATTGCAGGGAAGGAATGGGTAATGTCAGTGGGCAGAAAAATTTAAAACGGTACTTTATCAACGTAGGCATGTTGGAGAAAGAGGAGGGTCATTTCCAACAATTTAGTGCATGTCAGTATGAGATGATTGCATTTTGGAGGAAATGGGTGTGAAAAGCACGGGTTTGAGTCACATCATGTGATATTGGATCAAAGTGTAGCGGCATTGGATTGAACTGAAGTGGTATTAGATCAAAATGTAGTGGTATTGGACAGAATGTAGTGGCATTGGATCAAAATGTAGCGGTATTGGATCAAAATGTAGTGGCATTGGATCAAAATGTAGCGGTATTGGATCAAAATGTAGTGGCATTGGATCGAAACGTAGCGGTGTTGGATCAGAATGTAGTGGCATTGGATCGAAACGTAGCGGTATTGGACAGAATGTAGTGGCATGGATCAAAATGTAGCGGTATTGGATCAAAATGTAGTGGCATTGGATCAAAATGTAGCGGTATTGGATCAGAATGTAGTGGCATTGGACCAAAATGTAGCGGTATTGGATCAAAATGTAGTGGCATTGGATCAAGTGTAGCCTTTCGACTATTGGAAATGACCCACGGGTAAAGGAGTTACACCTACTAGGTCAAGGGATTGCACCTGCTAAGTGGTTCTTGTGTTTTGTATAGTAAAGGGATGCAGGGGATTAGACGCGTGATTTGCTTTATTGCTCTGCAGGGAAGGAATGGGTAAGGTATAGCGAAGAGGACATTTGGGAGCTTAGCCTGAGTGAGGAGGACCTGGAGGAAAGGAGGCGCAAGCGCGCTGCAAAGGAAGGCGGAAGTGATGGCAAGGGCGGCAGCAGCAGCAGCAGCAGCAGCAGCGGACCGCCAGCCACACGCGGAGCAATTGCTGACACAAGCAGCAGACTTGAGCAAGCGGACGACGAGCATAATGAGAGTGCAAACAAGTTGATAATTGGATGCACGGCCACACCGTTTCGTAGGGGCCCAGACAAACTGAACCTGGTGAGTTGGTTTGAATGCGGCCCAGACAAACTGAACCTGGTGAGAGTTGGTTTGAATGCGACTTGACCAAGGCTGGATTGGCTTGGTTTTGACGTGTAGGCTGGCACTGTCACACTAAACTGCGATAAACAATTTGAATTTGATAAACAACTTTTCAGTATCAATCTTGGTGCTTCTTTGCTGTGCAATTGCATGCGTTCACCAGGCTGGTTCTGGTTTGGTTTCAGCAAGGTAGGCTGGCACTGTCATATTAAACTGCGATAAACAAGTTTGAATATCAATCTTGGTACTTCTTTGCTGTGCAATTGCATGCGTTCCCCAGGATGGTTATGGTTTGGTTCCAGCGTGTAGGCTGGCACTGTCATATTAAACTGCGATAAACAAGTTTAAATATTAATTTTGGTACTTCTTTGCTGTGCAATTGCATGCGTTCCCCAGGATGGTTATGATTTGGTTCCAGCGTGTAGGCTGGCACTGTCATATTAAACTGCAATAAACAACTATATTATCAATCTTAGTACTTCTTTGCTGTGCAATTGCATGCGTTCCCCAGGATAGTTTTGGTTTGGTTTCAGCGTGTAGGCTGGCACTGCCAGCAACAAACATATGTGAGTTTCTACCCTGGTGCTTCTTTTGTGCAGCATCTCAAATAGACATACATGTGCAGCATCTCACTTAGACATGTATGGCTTCAAACTCAAGAACTTCCTCTCTCTCCCTATTGTTCTGTCACAGCAACTGTTGTTGCATCACCACTCTTCCACGCATTCTGGACACCCTCGTCAGGTATGAAAGCTCTCTCCCTGTTTAGAAAGTAAGAAAGCCTGCTAGCAGGCTGATCCGTAGCGTCAGCATTTCAACGGTGATGCCTCACCATTCTTGCACAGGTTTTCGACACCCTCGTCAATTTGTTGATCCCCCTCCTTACTTAGAGAGTAAGAATAATGCAGTTGTAAACATAAGTTGTGTGTGTCATAATGGTGGTACCTCACCACTCCTGCACAGGCTTTTGACACCCTCGAATCTGTGATTTGTCTCTGTTCTGTCTCTGATCTGACACCCTCAAATCTGTGATCTCTTTCTGCATCCAGAGCGTAGGAGAAGTCACAGGGTTTTATCATAGTCCGTGTGTCATAACGGCATGACGGCATGAAGGTGGTGCTTCATTTCTTGCACAGGTTTTTGACACCCTCGTCAAGTCTGTGAACCTGGGTGACCTCATATCAAGCGGCTACCTCTGCAAGGTAAATAGAAATGCATCTGGCCTGTCTGTACAATAGTACCTCTGCAAGGTAATAAAACACATCTGGCCTGTCTTCACAATAGTACCTCTCCAAGGCAATAAAATACAACTGACCTGTCTGCACAATAATACCTCTGCAAGGCAGTAAAACACACCTGCACAATAGTACCTCTGCAAGGCAATAAAACACAACTGGCCTGTCTGCACAATAATACCTCTGCAAGGTAATAAAACACATCTGGCTTGTCTGCACAATGAAACCTCTGCAAGGTAATAAAACGCATCTGGCCTGTCTGCACAATAGTACCTCTGCAAGGTAATAAAACACATCTGGCCTGTCTGCACAATAAAACCTCTGCAAGGCAGTAAAACACATCTGCGCAATAATACCTCTGCAAGGCAGTAAAATGCATCTGGTCTGCCTGCACAATAAAACCTCTGCAAGGCAATAAAACACATCTGGCCTGTCTGTAGATTAGTACCACTGCAAGGCAGTAAAACACATCTGCACAATAATACCTCTGCAAGGCAATAAAACACAACTGACCTGTCTGCACAATAATACCTCTGCAAGGCAGTAAAACACACCTGCACAATAATACCTCTGCAAGGCAATAAAACACAACTGACCTGTCTGCACAATAGTACCTCTGCAAGGCAAAAAAAACACAACTGGCCTGTCTGCACCATAGTACATCTGCAAGGTAATAAAACACATCTGGCCTGTCTGCACAATGAAACCTCTGCAAGGCAATAAAACACATCTGCGCCATAATGCCTCTGCAAGGCAATAAAACCCATCTGGCCTGTCTGCACAATAAAACCACAGCAAGGCAATAAAACACATCTGGCCTGTCTGCACCATAATGCTGATGGCGCCAGAGGCGAATGATGCATATGACAAAAGGGAAGAGCTTTTGTACGCGCAGCGGTTTACACGCATACACACACAAACACACACATACACGCACACACACACACACACACACACACACACACACACACAAACACACACGCAACACACACACACACACACGCTTAAGTTCACGTGAGTCGTGACTTGTGAGGAAGGTGAAATGAAGTGGGGATGAATTGTGAGGGGGGGGTATGTGCGCATCACTTGACATGATCTACCTCCTAAATAACTCACTGGCACATGTTATGATCTGGCAATTGTGTGTAGGCTGCACGCAGTTTGGAAGCATCCTGACATTGATCTGCTGTCGGTCTGTGACTTGATATGCAATGGGCGGTGCACCTAGTCGTTTCAAACTCAGATGTGCACGTATAGACCAGGGAAGCACGACTTTACAAGGTTTACAGATTAAGCCATCAGTCAAAAAGTGTGAATGCTAGGCTGATCAGACGGTGCAGTAGGAAGTAAGGGCGTCCAGATGCCTAGATGCCTTATGCCTGAGAATCGAGGATACTCGGATGCCTAGAATCCACAACGTTCAGATTTGTACTTCCGCAACATAAAAAGTTTGGTATGATGGTATTATTACCCTACAAGGGAAAAGGCGGTGTGCTGGGTTATTGCGAGAAGCTTCACGTTTAACTCTCTTATGTTGAGGTGCATATCAGGGGACTTACGCACGTGTTGGCTTGCCAACGCATAAGTCCTTCGATATTAATTTCAGAGCGAGTCTCACTCTCTTCCTCCGCCTCCATGACATGCTATTCCAAGTATGAAATTGTAGACGCTCCAATGTGTGCTGCATGCACCATGCATTCCAACCTTCGCAACTGTAAATACTACTATGCAACCGTACTACTACTCTTACTACTACTTACTACTACTTACTACACAACTGTAACTACTACTATGGCATCTTTGAGTAACCAAGCCTGCAAAAGGCTTCTTTTCTAAATTGGCTAACACTTTTGACGAAATCTTATGACGTGCGTGGCTGCCCATTCACACCCCAGGTGTTCGCAGAGCGCATCTTGACGTACACCGACATCTCTAAGGCTGTGACAGCTGAGGGCGAGCTGTCGGATGGAGCTGAGCTGAGTCAGGTACATACGCAGCTGTATTGCTCGCGCATTTGAGACGCAACCGGCTGCAGCGTCCATGTGTACAGGAATGGATGATGCCTTGCAGCTTCTTGCGCACGCACTTGAAACGCGACAGGCTGCAGCGTCCGTGTGTACGGGAATGGATGATGCCTTGCAGCTTTCTTGCGCACGCGCTTAAAACGCGACAGGCTGCAGCGTCCATGTGTACGGGAATGGATGATGCCTTGCAGCTGTATTGCTCGCGCACTTGAGACGCAACCGGCTGCAGCGTCCATGTGCACAGGAACGGAAAACGCCTTGCAGCTTTCTTGCGCACGCGCTCAAAACGCGACAGGCTGCAGCGTCCGTGTGTACGAGAATGGATGACGCCTTGCAGATTTCTTGCGCGCGCGCTCGGAACGCGACAGGCTGCAGCGTCCGTGTGTACAGGAATGGATGATGCCTTGCAGCTTCTTGCGCACGCACTTGAAACGCGACAGGCTGCAGCGTCCGTGTTTATGGGAATGGATGATGCATACCTCTTTAAATTCATTGAAGTAAGAAACGCTGTGTATTAAAGCTTAGCTGAGCTGAGTTAGATGCATGCATATGTTGTACACACAGGGGGAGGCTTGGCCAAAACCATACGTACACATGTGTGTACAGTCATTTTAGCAGGGACATCAATACATACGGTCATATATGGTGCATACATATATGTGGTTACGGCCAACCCTGCATGTGAGCAAACATGCTAAGCAACCCGCAAAGTCTCATTACAGGCTGTTTATAATAGTTCCTTGCCAAACCATGTTCGAGTGTTTCAACTACGGGCCAAAAGGACCCAACAAAAAAGCAAATGCACTCAGGCAATGGGCGCCCTCAATTGTGCTTACATTCAACATGAATAGCTAGGGTAGTACAGAGTACTCTGCAGCCTGCTGCAGAAGTACTTACGTTCTTGGAGGCGAGGGCAACCAAATGTCAGTTGGAACTGTCTTGCCACAGTTTGCGCTGTGGGAACCATCTTTTTTAAACCTGGTCTTTTGTCAGCGTGGATGGTTGGCCATGTGTAAATTATTTGTTTTCCTCCAACATTCCGTGGAGCCGAGCGAGAACAAAATTTGCGTATGCATTCGTTCACTTAGAAAAGGTTTGCTTCAGTCCAGGTTTTTGACAAGGCCACGCGCAACACGCTAAGTGGTCCTCTGCCCCTCACCCTCCTAGAGACACTCACATGCTCTAAGTTATGCATGTGCCATTCTTTCTGTGGCAAAGAAACTCCATGGTGGGCGGTACCTAAGTGGCTCCATTCCCTTACTTGATTGACACATACATTGACACATATGTTTGTGTGTGTTTGTGAGTGTGTGTGTGTGTTTGTGCGTGTGTGTGTGTTTGTGAATGTGTGTGTGTGCGAGTGAGTTTGTGTGTGTGTGTGCGTGTATGTGTGCGTGTGTGTGTGCGTGTGCGTGTGCGTGTGCGTGTGCGTGTATGTGTGCGTGTGTGTGTGTGTGTGTGTATGTGTGTGTGTGTGTGTGTGTGTGTGTGTGTGAGAGCAAGTATCTGGCTGCGTGCAAGTGCACTTCTTAAACACTAGGAACAGAAATTGCGATAATGCGGGGAGCAGTTTCCACTGCCTGCGCTGCCTGTCATTAATCCGTTTCCTTCCTTTTCTATCAGCCTTTTCAAACCCTTTTTGAGCGCAGGCCGTCGATACGCCAGAACGCAACTCGCTCGTGGTGTCTGCTTACCAAGAAAAGGCAGCTGGCAGGAAGGCGGTGGCGTTCTGCTGCTCGCTGGAGCACGCTTCCAATCTGGCAGCGGCTTTCAGGTGCAAATGAGTGTAGGTGTGGGTGCGGGTGTGGGTGTGGGTGTGGATGTGGGGGGTGTGGGTGTGGGTGTGGGTGCGTGTGTGGGTGTGGGTGTGGGTGTGGATGTGGATGTTGGGGGTTGTGGGTGTGGGTGTGGGTGTGGGTGTGGGTGTGGATGTGGGGGTTGTAAATGTGGGTGTGGGTGTGGATGTGGGGGTTGTAAATGTGGGTGTGGGTGTGGGTGTGGGTGTGGGTGTGGGTGTGGATGTGGGTGAGGGGTGTGGGTGTGGGTGTGGGTGTGGGGGATGTGGGTGTGGGTGTGGGTGTGGGTGTGGGTGTGGGTTGTTAAGTGTATTGTTGTTGATTCATTTTATAGCTGGTGGCAGTCTCAGTCAAGTCACAGACGTGATTGGCATGGTGCGGCTTGATGAGCTTGCGTTCAATCTGGCTGGGGCTCTTAGGTAAACCAGTACCTGCGCCAGCTTGTCGACAGTGCAAAAGTCCTTCGCTATAAAGACTGACAGTACCTTGATTGTTAATGGCACCTTTATCATGCATGTTTAAGAGAGAGGCGTCAATGCTGTACACAAATGTCATAGCTCAAACGTTCTTGTGTGTGCGTATTGTGTGTGTGTGTGTGTTTTGTGTGTGTGTGTATGTGAGCTCTTGCTGCCAGATGAAGCACACAGCCTATCTAGGAAACTTTTACTTAAAGCACCTTTAGTCAGTCACTTGATAATAACAATGATGACAACCTAACAAACCTTCAGTCAGTCACTTGATAATATATAATATAACGTAACGGACCTTCAGTCAGTCACTTGATAATAACGATGATGATAACGTAACGAACCTTCAGGCAGTCACTTGATAATGTAATCGCAAAATGCTGTCAACCAAGAGGGCAAAAGGGTGGTATATTACAGGGCCACCTGCACGTGTGTGAGTGATAGCAGCAAAATTACTCGGGACCAGAACAACAGTTGTATACTGCAGGGCTACCTGCACGTGTGTGAGTGATCGCAGCAAAATTGTCGTGACCCAATCAACAGGCTGCCTGCAAATTATCATCTGTTGTGGGAAGCGCGTTGCCACCTCCAGGGTGTCGACAATCATTATTGGAACATGGCACCAAATTTGCCTGCAAAAGTTAATATTGTGTGATGTGTGTGTGTGTGTGTGTGTCTGTGTGTGTGTGTGTGTCACCTATCGTTGGTTACACATCGGATTGTTGGTTACATAACAGATTGTTGGCTAATTAATGGATTGTTGGTTACACAACTTACATTTGCAGGAAGTGTGGGGTTTCCTCTGAGGTTGTGAGTAGCATGAATTGCAAGCAGGAGCGAGCCTATATCCTGGAAGACCACAGGCAGGGCCGTACTCAGGTACGAGATTGAATGGGTGTGGCTTTGCCTGCTCATTTGTGCTAAAATCACAGGATTGTCGAACAGCTCAATGAAATATTATTTAGGTCTACATACCAACGCGCTCCCCTCGGCTGTGGTTCCCTTGGGGATATCAAATGCCATGTGGTATGTCCACTTTGTATTACAGTCCACCTGCGGCCCCCACACGCAGGTCCTCACAAATGTGGGCGTGCTGACAGAGGGGAATTCAATGACACATCCGTACCGTGCATGCTCCTGGTTTTCTTACACTTAGTATCCATCCCATACGCCACCCACACGCAGGTCCTCACAAACGTGGGTGTGCTGACAGAGGGGAATCCAATGACACATCCGTATCGTGCATGCTCCTGGTTTTCTTACATTTAATATCCATCCCATACGCCACCCACACGCAGATCCTCACAAACGTGGGTGTGATGACAGAGGGGAATCCAATGACACATCCGTATCGTGCATGCTCCTGGTTTTCTTACATTTAATATCCATCCCATACGCCACCCACACGCAGGTCCTCACAAATGTGGGCGTGCTGACAGAGGGCTACGATGACACATCCATATCGTGTATTCTTATGGCCAAACCCACTACTTCAACTGGTCTGTACACTCAGTGCGTGGGCAGGGGGCTGCGCACGCATCCAGGTTTGTGAAGAAAGGGGGAAATGGGGGGGCAAAGCGTGAATTCGTGCAAACACGACACAAGTAAGAATGGGTGAAGGTGGCCAAAACATATTTTGCTTGTGTGATCACAACATTGTACACTTGGAGCAGGGGTGCACTTGGAGATGGGTCACACTTGGAGAAGGGGGGCAAAGCCGGTGTGTGTGTGTGTGTGTGTGTGTGTGTGTGTGTGTGTGTATGTGTGTGTGTGTATGTGTGTGTGTAAAAGAAAGAAAATAAGCATGCAGCACACTGCAAGTAGCGAGCGCAAACTAACAACTGACAGCTGTGCTCGTGTGCTTATAATCCTTCTAGGATTTGAAGTCAGTGCCAATATTTTAACCAGCCTAAACCTGATCTTTTTTTATTCCTACCCCGCTTCCTGCCCACAAGCTGGGTCGTTTTTTATGCAATCCATTGCACGCACGCGTTATAAAATGTGATATGGTTGTTTCTGCAGTAGTACAGGTAACTCTCCATACCATGGCCTAATCAGTACCTGTTGTTTTGTGGTCACGAAGGGGAAGTCAGTAGGTAGTCAATTTTACCTTTTTTCCTGGACACGCACAAATCTGTATGCGACGAAGGTAAGGCAAAACACTGGAGGGCGTTTGCGTGTGCGTTGATTTGGTCTTGACTAACGGGTAAGAATGCACAGCTGTTAAGGTATGTGCACTGAGTGGTTTTAAGGTGTGTGCATTGAGCGGCAAAACAAGGTATGTGTGCCGACTTATGCTACGGTATGTGCACTGAGTGGTGTTAAGGTATGTGCACTGAGTGGCAATACAATATATGCATTGAGTGGTATCAAGGTATGTGCACTGAGTGGTATCAAAGTATGTGTGCCGACTAATGCTACGGTATGTGCACTGAGTGGTGTCAAGGTATGTGCACTGAGTGGTACTACAATATGTGCACCGAGTGGTAAAAGAAATGTGCACTGAGTGGTTTAAGGTTTGTGTGCCGACTAATGCTACGGTATGTGCACCGAGTGGTATCAAGGTATGTGCACTGAGTGGTACTACAATATGTGCACCGAGTGGTATCAAGGTATGTGTGTGCCGACTAATGCTACAATATGTGCACTGAGTGGCACTAAAATATGTGCACCGAGTAGCACTAAAATATGTGCACCAAGTGGTATTCAGGTGCACCAAGTGGTTCTAAAATATTTGCACCAAGTTGTGTCAAGGCATGTATATCAATCTGTATAGACTTTCTATCAGGGTTTTCCCAACAATTGTTTAAAGGGTTTGGGCAGGGGGAACATCCCAACCAATGTTGGTTTCTTTGGGTGGATGGTTGACATGCTAGCATTGCTAAAAGGGTGCCGGCATCGCTGCTGAAAGTTGTAGAGCACGCATCAGCAAGGTAAGGGTGCGTGCATACCCCCATCATGGACTTGCTCTACTCCTTCATGCACCAGTTAACAGAAAAAGAAATGAATGCGTGCGTGCTATTTGGTTGCATACCAACAGGATCCCTGCAGCCTGCAACGATGATGAACAGCTTGCTCTGCACACACATGTGCACTCATACCAAAAAAACATGAGAGGAGTTTGCTGCTGTGCTTCACGGATTGATAAAAGATCCCTTTGCATTCTTATGACTGACTTGTGTCCCCTCGTAACACCTCACCCAAACAAACAGGGAAAGAGGACTGCATGCTGCTGGACTTTACGGATCGCTTGCACTCCCTGGATCATGACAGTGACTTGGTCACTAGTGAAGAGAGTGAGTGGATCATGACAGTGACTTGGTCACTAATGAAGAGAGTGAGTTGATCATGACAGTGACTTGGTCACTAATGAAGAGAGTGAGTGGATCATGACAGTGAGTTGGTCACTAGTCAAGAGAGTGAGTGGATCATGACAGTGACTTGGTCACTAGTGAAGAGAGTGAGTGGATCATGACAGTGACTTGGTCACTAGTGAAAAGAGTGAGTGGATCATGACAGTGACTTGGTCACTAGTGAAGAGAGTGAGTGGATCATGACAGTGAGTAGGTCACTAATGAAGAGAGTGAGTGGATCATGACAGTGACTTGGTCACTAGTGAAGAGAGTGAGTGGATCATGACAGTGACTTGGTCACTAATGAAGAGAGTGAGTTGATCATGACAGTGACTTGGTCACTAGTGAAGAGAGTGAGTGGATCATGACAGTGACTTGGTCACTAGTGAAGAGAGTGAGTGGATCATGACAGTGACTTGGTCACTAGTGAAGAGAGTGAGTGGATCATGACAGTGACATGGTCACTAATGAAGAGAGTGAGTTGATCATGACAGTGACTTGGTCACTAGTGAAGAGAGTGAGTGGATCATGACAGTGAGTTGGTCACTAGTGAAGAGAGTGAGTGGATCATGACAGTGACTTGGTCACTAATGAAGAGAGTGAGTGGATCATGACAGTGACTTGGTCACTAATGAAGAGAGTGAGTGGATCATGACAGTGACTTGGTCACTAATGAAGAGAGTGAGTTGATCATGACAGTGAGTTGGTCACTAGTGAAGAGAGTGAGTTGATCGTAATGTAAAAGACTCGGTCACTAGTGAAGATAGTGAGTTGGTTGCAAGTTACAATGCATAGTCACAGAGAAGAGAGTGAGTTGATTGCACCTCCCTGGATCATGACAGTGAGTTGGTCACTAGTGAAGAGAGTGAGTTGATCATAATGTAAAAGACTTGGTCACTAGTGAAGAGAGTGAGTTGGTCACTAGTGAAGAGAGTGAGTTGATTGTAATGTAAAAGACTTAGTCACAAGTGAAAAGAGAGTTAATTGTAAGTTACAATGCTTAACCAGAATTGAAGAGAATGAGTTAATTGCGAGTTAAAAGGCTTAGCCAGAAATGAAGAGAGTGAGTTGATTGCAAGTTACAATGCATAGTCACAAGTGAAGAGAATGAGTTAATTGCGAGTTATCAAATTTAGCCAGAAATGAAGAGAGTGAGTTGATTGCAAGTTACAATGCATAGTCACAAGTGAAGAGAGTGAGTTGGTTGCAAGTTACAATGCATAGTCACAAGTGAAGAGAGTGAGTTGGTTGCAAGTTACAATGCATAGTCACAAGTGAAGAGAGTGAGTTGACTGCACCTCCCTGGATCATGAGAGTGACTTGGTTATTAGTAAAGAGGGTGAGTTGATTGCAAAGTGAAAGGCCTAGTCACAAGTGAAAATAATGAGAAGAGTGCATAAGTGAAGGTCTCATACCAACGAGTGATGGGGAAGGGAGAGGAAGAAGGGTGAGGCTCACGTGATAAATGGTGAAGAGGATGGAGTTTAAGTGAAGAGAACGAAGTGGAGGTAAGGATTGATGCTGAGGATCAATGCTGAGGATCAATGGTGAGGAGGATAGAGTTTAAGTGAAGAGAACGAAGTGGAGGTAAGGATCGATGCTGAGGAATAATGCTGAGGATCAATGGTGAGGAGGATGGAGTTTAAGTGAAGAGAACGAAGTAGAGGTAAGGATCGATGCTGAGGATTAATGCTGAGGATCAATGGTGAGGAGGATGGAGTTTAAGTGAAGAGAACGAAGTGGAGGTAAGGATTGATGCTGAGGATCAATGGTGTGAGGATCAATGGTGAGGAGGATGGAATTGAAGTGAAAGGCCTCGTACAAACGAGTGATGGGGGAGGGAGAGTAAAAGGGAGACAGGCCCCTCCTGATCAATAGTGTTACTATTGGAGAGTGAGTGCTAAGTAAAAAAAGCGTGCGTAATCACTGAGAAGAAATTGAGTAGGAATTAGCACGTCTTTGTACGCAATAACTATCGTCAAAAGCGTAGGTTGTACCCAAACAGAGGCGCACAAAATTTCCCCTCCTGGAAGCCGCAAATTTGTCACTGCTGAAGAGGAATGTGCTGCTACTTCTCCCAGTATGCACTTGCGCTGTACACCCTCAGTCACGTGCCAAGTTCTGTTGGGTTTGGTGATCAAGCTTGAAATGGACCTTCATACACTTGTCAGACACTTGTCAGCGCAGTGATTGTGAGTGTGTGTGCTGCCGTAGCAAATGCTTTACAAAAGGTCATTGATTCTTCCCAAAACCTGCACACACGTCACCCTCACGTGTCAACTGTGACGTGCAGTTTTCAAGGGAGAAAAGGGTGTGGTGCTCAAGAATTATGAGGCTGAGGACAGGAAGAACGTCGAACCGGAGCTGCGGAAGATCATGGTACGTATCATGCTTCGGACGCGTTTCGTGCTTTGGCTTAGGTGACCTTCTTACAATCTTGATGTTCTGCTTGGAATCCTCTATAGAGTGCTCAGCTCTAACGCTCTGCGTACTGCACATGACGTGCGCATGCTTGCAGTTGTCCTGGACATCCATGGGATGTTCTGCTATGTGACGGCGCTTGTGTTGTTTTCTGAAGCTGTGGAAAACCTTAACCGGCAGTGAAAACCTCTCCCAACGTGAAATGTTTCAGGAAGTCATTTGGGAGCCATTGACCGTAAAATGTTGTAGCCAGTACAATGCGCAATCTATTTACCTTGACTGTTTTTACTCAAACCAGAAGGCCTGCGGTGAACTGGACCCTCTGAACATCATTGTATGCCATGACCCAGTGCTTGCGGTGTTGGTCTGTTGAGTGGCATTTCACTCCCACCAAACACACTCAAACACACACGTGCTTGCACGCATACACATACAGCACTCACGCACACAACACTCACGCACACAACACACACAACACACACACGCGCATACAAACGCACAAACACATGCCACGTGAGTATGTAAGAAGGTCTCAGTGTGAGCACAATCACCTCCTTGTTTTTTTGCAGCTTGGTTGTATTATTGCAATGAGTTTCTTCCCTACAACAAAAGTTAAAATCAAGGGGAAGTATCCGTGGTGCATTGTCCCACTGAATGTGTGTGTGCTGAACTCTTTGTGATGTTGTGTGGTGTCAGTCTGAGATTGACTTACAATTCTCCCTTTGTCGCACAACCATCACACACAGGGAGGCGAGTTTGAGTTGTACCAACAGCAAAAGTACTTTTGGTGAGTAATCAGCAGTCCATGTAGGGTGCGCTTTTTATGACTTGATGCCAGGGTGCGCTTTCTTATGACTTGATGCCAGGTTTGTGTGCTTCCGGCCACACCTCCAACTGGGCCGTGGATACCTGCATCTAAGGTTTAGGCACAATACCTTTGGCTGTAGCTCAAGCTGGCTGTAGCTCAAATACACGCGTGTTTAATTGACGACAAACACAAGGACGGATTCAGATACATGTCGTATTGGATGACGGTATAGAACGTGACCATTGGCAGCTTTGCCAGAGGAGTGTGGAGGGTTACGGCACAGCTCAGACAAATCATTACGTGGTACATAATCATAGTAGTGTGTACTTGTGGGAAGACGTATAAAGTGTGTAGACTCATTAGTTTGGGTAAGCATTATCAGTATCAGTATCTGGGAAGACGTATAAAGTGTGTAAACTTCTAAGTGTGGGTGAGCATTATCAGTATCAGTAGCTCAATTATACCAGATCAACACTTAATGTATATGATAACTCCAACACTTAATGTATATGATAACACCAACACTTAATGTATATGAGAACACCAGACTGAAGGTTTACAAGGTTTACAAGTTAAGCCATCAGTCAAAACGTGCGACTGCTAGGCTGCGTATGTAAAACGTGTAAAAACTGGGATAATTGTTGTTGTAGCACCAGACTTGTAGCACCTTAAGAAAAAACCCTAGAAAGGGAAAAAAGGCACAACGTTGTTTGTTGTTTGTGACATTGCAACACTGAATAAATCAATAGATAATCAAGCATCTGCCAGGAATTTTCATGATGACACCGGACTGAAGAGATACAGCACTCACAACCTACATGCATTTTATTACACCTGACTGAAGGAGACATAGAATTCACGACCTTCATGCATTTTATTACACCTTGTTCACGCATCCACTCCTGCGCATAGCTCACTTACAGGGTTGGCCATAAACTTATATTTACACCGTATATGTCGGTGTTTTTGGTGATTTCCCTGCCAATAATACCGTATACCTCGTGTATATGTATATGGCTCTGGCCAACCATACTCACTAACATTAAGGTTACAATAATAATATTACAATGGGGGGTGACCTTCAGCCAGATTATCTGGCTGATCGGCTGCTAACCGGTCTCGGCCTCACAAACTTACAGGGTTGGCCAGAACCGTATATATACGTATATATACACCGTATATTTGGTGATTTCCAAGCCAAAAATACCGTATGTACACCGTATATGCATGGTTCTGGCCAACCCTACAAACCTGTCTACGTACCCATTTGGCTAGGGTTGGCCAGAACCGTTTATATGCACCATATATGACCGTACATACGGTGATTTTCGGGAAATTGTTACCGTACATACACTGTTTATGACCGTACGTATGGTGATTTGACAAAATTACCGTACATACATCGTATATATGTATATATGTATGGTGTTGGCCAAACCTACATTTAACCACCTCCGTGGTTCATTCAAGCATCCACTCCTCTCCTTAGCGCACAATGGCACAACAACAAAGAAGCCCATACATAGTAAACACAATCCCGCTTCTGCAAGAGTCAGTGCTCATGCTTGCTCCAGTAGCTCACTTCAAAATCCTCTTTTCGCCCTCTTGCGCACAACGACCAGCATGCTGTGCCCGTGCTTATCAACCCAGCCCGCACGCACGCGCGCTTCTCTGCGGCTTTGTGGATTTTTTTCGCGCACACGTCTGCAAGAGTCACCGTTCACACTCCTCTGTGACTTTGTGGATTATTTTCATGCACACGTCTGCAAGAGTCACCGTTCACGCTCCTCTGCGACTTTGTGGATTTATTTCGCGCACACGTCTGCAAGAGTCACCGTTCACGCTCCTCTGTGACTTTGTGGATTTATTTCACGCACACGTCTGCAAGAGTCACTGTTCACGCTCCTCTGCGTCTTTGTGGATTTATTTCACGCGCGCTTCGCACTTCTAAATGCAAACGCTGCACCCCCTGCTCATGCTTTCTAGTGCAAAACTGCTTCACGTACTACTCACACCCCTACTTGCCAACATGCCTCACAATGCTAATACTCGTCAATGCAAACTTGCGCCGCACAGGGTCCAAAGGTTCCGTGAGTTTTGGATGGGTGTATTGCCTTCAGCCCCTATTCGAAGAAGGGTAGGCCAGGGTGTGCTTCTTTTGTGCCTGCGTCGTTCCTTTGAACTAATTGTCCAAGGAAGAATTTATCCGAAACGGAAGGAACATCAAATAAGTACACGCTCCACATATTTGCATTTTTATTTTTGCGCACACATATGCACCCCTGTTACCAACAACACACGCCATTTGTATTTGTACAGTTTTTACCGCAACAGCAGCCGCAGCAGCCGTCAGGGAGTGTGTGGATTCAGCTCTTTGAGATCCCTAACTCCAGTCTCCCAGGTGCACAGGCAACAGGAAAGAATAAAATTGCTTTGAAGTGTTTTGTTATCAGTAAGTGTGTGGATTCACCTCACTCAGATCCCAACCTCCAGTCCCAGGTGCACAGGCAAGAGGAAAAAGCAAAAATACAAGTCTTAGCGTTATTAATTAAGTGTGTGTGTGTGAGTTCACACACACACACACACACACACACACAGACACACACACACACACACACACACACACACACACACACACACACACACACACACACACACACACACACACACACACACACACACACGAGACCACAACCTCCAGTCTCCCAGGTGCAGAAAGATGAAGCAGTTTAACACTCCAGTGTTCTGCAGGCATGCCAAAATCCTTAACTAGTCTTTTTACAAAAGGGTCAAGGACCAAGATCTTGTAGGGCGTCCACAAGCATTGTAATCTAGGATGCTTACAAAAGAATTTACACAGGTTAAGCAATGCTGTTAATCAATTCTGCTTGCACTCTAAGCACTCACAATCTGCATTTGCTTTTTGCGCAGCCTCTGGGTCCAAGCGGAAGCGCCTCAACTACGAGCTCCGCGTGTCTCTTCCTTGGTAAGTCTGTGTGTGTGTGTGTGTGTGTGTTTGTGTGTGTGTGTGTGTGTGTGTGTGTGTGGCTGCACATGTGTGTGTGTGTGTGCATGTGTGTGTACTCGTGGCTGCACATCTGTGTGTGTGCATGTGTATATGTCTATTCCTTGTCAAGTCTTTGTATGTGTGCATGTGTATGTGTGTGTGTACATGTGGCTGCACATCTGTGTGTGTGCATGTGTGTGTACCTACGTCTCTTCCTCGGCAAGCCTGTATGTGTGGGTGGCTTTGCAGACAGGGTGGTAAGGGTTCTGTAGTGAGCAAAAAGAGTATTGTTTGTGCTAAAGCGTGAACAGTAGTTCTTCCTCAAATACAAATGAAGCCAAGTCCTGGTTGATGTCGTCATGTACGCTTTGACTTCTGTGCATGGACACAAAGCGGTTGAAACTTATAGCGGATGCTTTGACACCAGATACTAAATCCCACGCCAATGTGAAAGGAGGGAAGGCACTAAAGACTTGATTGATGTGGGGAAAATCTGGATTATAGTTTACAGTGCATGCATATAAAATTCTAATCTTCTCTTCATCAATGCTCACACGTGATCCGTGCACTCCCTCACACTCATGCTCAGTTGCACTCATATGTTGCGCTTGATCCTGTGCTGAAGAATGTGTGCACGCATGTGCATGGCAGACGCCAAAATTTTTAAACGTAGGCGTGACATGTGTTGGAGTGAGATTCCAAATGTGCAGCAGCGCCTCGTTCACACAAAATAAGAGGCAGCAGCGCCTTGTTTATTGGTCACAGGCAGCAGCGCCTTATTTACTGGTCACAGGCAGCAGTGCCTTGTTTACTGGTCACAGGCAGCAGTGCATTGTTTACTGGTCACAGGCAGCGGCGCTTCATTAACAAATTGATAGGCAGCAGTACTTTGTTGACTAGTTCCTCCTGACTCTTCATTTACAAATTGATAGGCAGCAGTACTTCGCTGACTAGTTCCTCCTGACTCTTCATAAACAGATTGATAGGCAGCAGTGCTTCGCTGACTAGTTTCTCCTGACTCTTCATTAACAAATTGATAGGCAGTAGTACTTCGCTGACTAGTTCCTCCTGACTCTTCATTTACAAATTGATAGGCAGCAGTACTTCGCTGACTAGTTCCTCCTGACTCTCTGTGGCATGCAGTTATTCTCCCCCTATCGGCTTACCAAATCACTGGACGGTCATTGGGCAATTCCTTGATGTTCACCCGTCCGGCTTCCCCTCGAAGATCCTCAAAGAAGCTGAAAAGGCACTGAAAACAAGCGACCAGGTGAAGCATTTTTTTTCTTTACTGTTGAGCCTCCTCTAACTGACGTAGGAACACGTTGCCTCTTGAACTCCTAAACTACAATAAAATATGTATAAGGGGCAGTATAGACATAGGGCAGTACAAACTAGGGCAGTACAAACATAAACATGAATAATAAGGGCAGTACAAACATAAACATAAATAATAAGGGCAGTACAAACATAGGGCAGTACAAACATAAACATAAATAATTAGGGCAGTACAAACATATAAACCTAAATAAATAGGGCAGTACAAACATAAACCTAAATAATTAGGGCAGTACAAACATAAACATACATAATAAGGGCAGTACAAACATAGAGCAGTACAATAGAATCTGTATAAGGGGCAGTACACACATAATTTCAGCTGTTGGAAAAAAGGATCATTAGTTGCTGGCGCATGAATGGTTTGTTCCCTAATAACTCTGGATTTTTTGCTTCTACCAGTATCGCCTCTTCTTTTTTCCTTTCTGCAACAGACAGTATAGCAATTTCATACTCGTGCATGCATTCCCCTCGCACGACACATTCTGTCTTGAAACATTCACAGGCATCACATCGCAATGCTTTGGTTTCACGTGTCCTTATTGTTGAGTGAGCATGCAAAACATGCTCTTGTGCCACCGCACATGCACACACATACACACACATATGTATACACCGCACATGCACACACATACACATACATACATACACACACACACACACACACATACACACACATACACACACATGCACACTCACTTATGATGCCATGTTTCCAGGTGCCAGATCTCAAGTCCATGCAGCTGTCCCGTTGGAATGCTAAAGTGGGTTGGACTTCTGAGCCTGCTTCAGGTGCGTGATCTGGCTTCTCTCACCTATTTACTTTTTTTGGCACATAAAAAGCCACACCAAGTGGATCTTGCTTCTGGTGCGTGACGTGCCTCCCCTCACTCTTATTATATTTCTTTGAACATAAAAAGCCACGCCAAGAGGATCTTGCTTCAGATGTTAGATGAATGGTTGAAAGCCAATTGGTCGTTATGTGCTTATCGGCATGGCTGGACTCTATCTTAAGCTAGCAAGATGCCAGCCCACTGTAACTTCTGGCTGCGGATTTTCAATTGCATGACATGTATCAAGCACCGCCAATCCTAAGGAGCTGTCAATTGCATGGCATGTATCATGCTCAACAAGTTGGCCATCGCTTCTCTGCCCTGTTGGATAAAAAGTGGACAGAAGACAATTGACAGGAGCAAACAGTATTGTAGTAAGTAAAAAAGCATTGCTGGATGACGGCGTCGTTAGTCTCCAGGCACTGACTGCTTCTGCATGGCATAGAAAGGGATTTCTAGAGTGGGCGGGAGCAAAGATGGATTGAGGGGGTACGTGTTTCACTTGTTCATGTACATGTTCAGATGCCTGAGCTAAATGTACCAATGCAACAGCAACGTTTGATGCCTTAGCTACCTGTTCCAATGCAACAGCTCAACTGCAACGTTTGATGCCTCAGCTACCTGTTCCAATGCAACAGCTCAACTGCAACGTCTGATGCCTTAGCTACCTGTTCCAATGCAACAGCTCAATTGCAATGTTTGATGCCTTAGCTACCTGTTCCAATGCAACAGCTCAACTGCAACCTTTGATGCCTTAGCTACCTGTTTTAATGCAACAGCTCAACTGCAACCTTTGATGTCTCCATTATATTTTCTCTCTCTCTCCCTCCCTCCCTCCCTCCCTCCCTCCCTTCCTATCTCCCTCCCTCCCTCCCTCCTTCTCTC
>Ga0307968_1000598_pt1 | contig 26536 bp, 29 predicted proteins | sample OrgLakmetagen650_FD_201834 | JGI IMG/M metagenome (GOLD analysis project Ga0307968, IMG submission 201834) | Saline water microbial communities from Organic Lake, Antarctica - #650 | ecosystem: Environmental > Aquatic > Non-marine Saline and Alkaline > Saline | place: Antarctica: Organic Lake...
GGAGGGGTTCTAGTGGCATATGTTGGGGTTATGAACTGTCCAATGGTGAGCAGGCATTCAGTGTCAGTGCATGTTAGTTGAGTTTGAATTACAAAGGCATCCAACCTGGGATGGCTGCTCAACCTATGGGAACAAGGTAAACCTATAAAAACAAACTAAAAAAGGACTGCAGCGCACAGTGTCAGTGCACACACATGTGGTAGCGTAACATTGAAGTAAGGTGCTCCGTGCGTTTTGGATCTGGCTCAAAGCTGAGTTGCAAATGCACAAAAATTAAAAAATGCCCACCTTTCTCCATTGCCTCCCTCTCACCCTTGCTAAGAAGTCTTATCTGTTGCAGCTGTGCACATCTTTATGGCCACATATGCACACACATATAGCACACGCGCCCCCACACGCACTCACACACTCACACTCACACACACACACACACACAAACACACACATGCACACACACACACCTGCAACACAGGAAAAACCTGTTGACACAACAGCCAGTGCTAGAGGGAGGCCCCCTTCTCTGTACCACGCAAGGCTCAGACATACTCCAGTGAGTAGCATGTACTCCAGTAAGTAGCTTGTACTACAGTGAGCAGCTTGTACTCCAGTGAGTAGCATGTACTACAGTGAGTAGCATGTACTAGAGTGAGTAGCATGTACTACAGTGAGTAGCATGTACTACAGTGAGTAGCATGTACTGCCGCTGGTTAAATCTTACCCCTCACCCATGTTGTCTCTAGAATATGTTAAACTTCATACCCATGGTCCAAGATCAAAGACATCCAAAACTAGTATCCTCAACTCGTTACTGCTGACCCAAGCTCCTGCTTCTGACTTCTTCCTATCAGATGCGCTTAGATCTGCCAAGTAGCTGCCTGCCTGCTAAGTCACTGGTCCATTTGCTGTAACGTACCGTACCTTAGCGTACTCATCCCGCCCCCAATTTCAGAAATTTTTAGTAGAATCCCGCACCTTCCCGCACCCCCAGAATGTATATATTTGCCCTTCCCGCATCAACCCCACAGGGCCTTTAGCCCTGTTCAGCACCAATAAGCTTCACAAACAACCTCAAAGAAAGAGAACACCTCAAAAGGGCAAAGGAAGGAAACATGCTGTTTGCATGTAAGTTGCTCTCTGTTCTGCTACTGCCCAGAATCTCAAGATTTGCTTCCTCTTCCTCTAGCCACTATCACTGCTGCTATTGCTGCTGCTGCTTGTGCGTGCTGATGGTGTTGCTTGGGTGCTGGCAGCCTTGGTGCATGACCTCGTCGACTCGGAAATGGTTAATCTCACCAACCCCGCACAACCCCGCAGGGTCATAATAATATATATATTATAAAATACCGCAGTCACCTCGCAAGGCAAAAAACGATATTTATGCGGGGTGTTATCCCTAAGGTACGGTATTACAATTTGTCTAAGGTCTCGTTAAAACCAGCCGCATGGTGGAAGGGAAGGGATGCATTGGCACTGTTCGAATAATCTTCCTGGTTGTAGCATTGAGCCTGTAAGAGACTGGTCCTTATTGCATTATTTATTATTATTGTATTATACTACAATACTGCAGTTTACCACCACCATGTAGCCCACCTTGTGACAGCAAGTGTGCATGTTTATAAAAAACTTACGCAGTCAATGACAACACGCTCTGAGACTGGTGCTGCCAGGCAGCTTGACCTCGCGTAATCTTTTGATTTTCAAGCCTGCGACTTTAAGAGTCTGGCCTGACCACGGCTCTCAGGGCAGCTATCTGCATGCCACTTCATGCTCGTAACCAAAATGACACACAAGTTCCTTTTCACACCACAGCTCATGTCATTGGCTCAAGGCACACGCATACACATTCACATCACCACTGTGTTTTGAGAAGTGACGCGAAGCTAATCCAGTGCCCATGAAGTTCCTGCTCTCCACATTGACCACCCTCCCACTTGTAATTGAAGGCTCACACACCTACACTCCGCCTGCTTGTGATTTGCACATCCCCTGCTTGTGATCATAGGTCCACATCAAAATCAACACTGACTTGGAAGCCTCGATGATTTCCTACGAGTCGTTGCTCAGACTCAGCCGTCAGTTGGCTGCCGCCGGGTAGGATGGAAAAAAAGAGGACAAAAGCAATGCTGGGAAGGCCTGCCTTTGCTTCCTTACATCCTTGCTAGCGTGCTTTGGAGTGCAAGGGCGTGCGTGTACTGTTGCCCACTTATGTGTAAGGAAGCAGAGAAAAGCATGCTGTCAAGGTCAAGCGTAACACCTTGAGAGTGTGACGTTCATGAATGCAAAATAGTAATTGTTGCTTGCTATTTGCATCCCCGACCATGAATGCTGTGTATATGTGTGTGTGTGTGCACTCTAGGACATGCGTATGCATTCGCACTTTTGGGACGCAACTTGGTGATGACTTCACATCTCACATATAGCACCTTCATGATCGACTACTTCTCTTTTCTCACCCACACACAAAAACTCACACATATCAAACACACACACGCACATGCGCAAGCACACGCATATGCTCACAGGCATCTGCACAGTAGCTGCCCCGAGGTTGCTGCTAGGCAGGGCTGCATCATCCTCAGTATACGCTACATCACACCAATGGCAAGTGGCCATGTAGCAGATCATTCTCGTGTTGGGGACAGTATGCCCCTCCCCTCCTCGGTTGATGAAGCCTTGTTGGGCGCCGTCTGCAAGTGGCTAAAGGATTTTGACCATGAGCTGGAGCACGGCACCTTGCTGACCGTGCAGGTGTGTGGTTTCTGTCACTTTTTGTGTTGGGCATCCTTGTTGTGTTCCAGGTCGTTTGCCTGTCATGACACGGTGCTTTTTGGCTAGAAGAAAGAGACGCACACACGCACACACAACTCATACACACACGCACACACGCACACACACACACATACACTTCACTCCACAGGCAGACAACCAGGTAGTCCGATTGATCTGGGACAGTGTAGCCCAGGCCCCTGTTGTTGCAGAAGACGTGGAGGAGCCAAAACGACAAGGCTACTGCTTGCACCTCCCTTGCCCTGTGGTGCTCCTGCCCAAGGATACGCGCGTGGGTGGTATGCAGCAGCAGCACAGCCACAAGTATGCACAGCAGCAGCAACAGCAGCAGCAGCAGGGGCAGCACGATGAAGAGCAGCAGCAGCAGCAAGCTGCGGCGTGGGTGGAGGTCAAGATTGCTGCTGTGGTGCGCACCCCTCTTTCCCCTGCATTTCCTGTGGGCCTCAACGGGGTAGCAGCACTGCCAAGGGTGACAGGCTGGCAGCCAAGCGATGTCAGTTCTGCCATTGCAGCACGGGATGAGGCGGGGGGTGAACGTTTCAGTGGAAGGAGCGAGGCCAGTAGCTCAGGTGGGGGAGGTACTGGTGTGGCAAGCCATTTGCTTCCGTCTCCTGATCTGACCGTGTCTCTTGGTCTGACTGTGACTCCTGATCTGACCGTGTCTCCTGGTTCGACCGTGTCTCCTGATCTGACCGTGACTCCAGATCTGACCGTGTCTCCTGAAGTACAGCTTGTGGCGTGCTTAAGTTTCAGCTCTGCCGATGCTTCAGCAGGCGGTGAAAGCCGCTACGCCGCGTTTTGCCCCGTGCGTGTTGCCCCCAAATTCCAAGAGAGTTTAGGGCACTGCTGGCTGGAAGTCGAGGGTGGGCTCCAAGCTGCTGTACAGGTAGGGCGAGCGACATGTGAGGGGCTGTTGTGCATGTGCGTGGGTGGACGGAGTCCACTATTGTCAGTGTTGTGTCGTTGACGTGTGTGAGGGGGTGTCTGCCCTGTATGTGTGGGTCGCTGAATCGTGAAACCATGGACCCACAGAGGGCTGGCAGGAGGTGTGTTGCAGAGTGCTGTTGCAGAGTGTGTGCAGTGCGCGGTTCTGGACCAAATTTTGGTCGTCATACTTGATTGGGGTGTGTTTCAAGTGCTGGTCGGCCCTGTATGTGCAAGCGCATGGCGCAAGTTGGGGCCAGCAATAAGGGAAAGTCAGGGCTACGTTGTTTAAAGTGTGTGTATGTGTGTATGTGATCATTGGATGCCAATCTCGCAAAATGAGGGTTGACTGTGGCTAGTGATAGATATGCACACGCACACATACACACTCACATACACACAAACGCACACACACACACTCTCTCTCTCTCTCTCACTCACACACACATACATGCTGTGTTGCCAATGCTTCATTTTGCCTGCGCACACAAACACACACAAACACACACACACACAAGCGCATCTGCGTATTCATACACAGTCCTACCCTCTCTTTTATCCCTGTGAGCTCTGTAAGCAGCCACAAACTCAAGGTTGTTCAACCGTAATCGTGTGTACATGACGGTTATGATGTCCAGCATTTTCCTGATAGAACATCAGTACATCCGTTGGTTTACTACTCCTACATGTTATAAGCCCTACATCATCCATATCTGGTTTACTACTCCTATACGTGTTACAAGCCCTACATCATCCACATCTGGTTTACTAATCCTACGTGTAATAAGCCCTGCATCATCCACATCTGGTTTACTAATCCTACGTGTAATAAGCCCCACATCATCCAATCACAGTATCTCTGGCCTTTGTGTCCCTGCCTCTCCACTTGGCACCTTTCCAGGGAGAGGCTCCTGCTCCTCATAAGCTCTGTGAATGTTCCACACAGCCAAACCTGCTAAGAGCACTGTGTTTATATACCGTATACATACACTTCTGGCCAACCCTACAAACAATCAATTTTTTTTTGTCCATGATATAAGAGGGGACTGGTTTTGACTGTAGACATTGATTTGTTTCTCTACTGCCAGTGTAGCCTATCTCAAGCAAGGGACCTCACGTGCATACGAGTTTGCACCGCTGACTGTGAAACTTACTTTAAGTGTAAGCTCAAGCATATCGTTCTCTACGGCAGCAATGCATTGGACATTTTGTTGTTTTGCATCACAGGCTGTTGTTTCCCTGCCCCTCCACCTGGCACCCTCTCTCACCGTCAACGGCGGCGTACTCCACATGGAGCTGTGGACTGGCAGCGTTTGTGTGGCTACAGACCCTGTGCTGCTGGTGCCTTCTGAGCTGAAAGGCGTGGCTGAGGTGCGTACTGAGGGGCAAAAAGGCAGGGGGCACTTGTGGTAATGCCATGGTAGTGGTAATGCCGTTGCCATTGGGTGGTATTGACATTTGCATGCCTGCCTCTCACGTATAGCGCACAGATGGCCGCTTGGCCCGGTGCTATGGAAAGTGTGGCTGAGGCGCGTGGTTGAGGATTAAGAGGGTGTTGTGTGTGCACAGAAGAAGTTGTGACCCACACATTGTTCCTGGGTACGCTCGTGCATAGGCTCTGCTTTTTGGGGTGTCTGTTTGGTGGTGAGGTGCTGTCGCTTGTAAGAAGGGGGCCAAGTGCCTGAGTAAAAGCACGCTCCAGATGTTGTAAGTGATGTTGAGGGTGTGAATGGTGAGAGCCTTGTGATGGTGTGTCGCTATAGGGTCGAAGGATCACAGAGTGCTGAGGCATCTGTGAATGAAATTCATCACCAGTGAAGAAAAATTTTCACAAGTGAATAGGAGCTATCATTTGTAGTAAAAGTTTTCATGAGCGAAAAGAACTGCTAATGAGAAAGTGCCTGGGTAGGAGCACAGTCGATGCCTTGAGTGGTGGTGAAAAGGGAGAAAGGGTATGCTGGGGGCGCACCGAGCTGAATAATATTAGTGTATTTACGGTTTAAATACAGTAGTATAGCAGAAGAAGCATTCTCGCAAACACGCTCATGTGCGGCGTATAAATAGTAGGCATACGATTCTGGTCGACCTTGTACATGGTATACTGTAACGGCACTTTCAGCAGGAAATCGCAAATATGCGGCCGCCTATATTGTGGCCTATCTCTTTGTTGCCTCTGTATTGCACTCCCTGTTCTAGTTTCACGACCTGGGGAGCAGAAGCCACGTTTGCAGCAGATATGCATCAATGAGGCACCGTGTGATGCATCAATGAGGCACAGTGTGTTTTGCCGCACTCGTGGCTGTGTCTGTGAAACGCTCGCACGCCCTGCCTTTGCATGCATACACACACACTCTCTCCTGCGCACACACACATACACTAAAACACACACACACACAAACACAAGTGCACACACACAAGTACAGGCACACACGCGTACACAAATACACACAAACACAAATATGCACAAGTACAGACGCACATGCATACACACACGCACACACACACTATACACACACGCACACACACACTGGCACACACAGGAGCTGCAGCAGTGGGTAGCTGCAGAAATCTCAGCCCCCCAGGCGGTGCCAAGCAGCGGCTCTGCAAGCAGCAGCAGTGCAGGCTGCGAAAATCCAGAACCCGCCCCAGATGCAGCTGCCAAAGCCCTACCAAGCTCAGTCGTTGACTTTTTGCTTGATGTTGGTCATTGGTTTTGGTTGGCGGGTTGCACGTCGCGTGTTTTGGTGGAGGTAGGGAAGGAGGGTACAAAGTTTGGGAGCGCAGGAGGGGAGGGGGTGGAGGTTTCAGGGACGAGGATGGTAGAGGTGACAGAAGGAAATGAAGTAAGCAAGGGTGAAGGAGCAACAGCAGCAGCAGCAGCACAAGGGTCAGTAGCCACACACACGTCACCAGATACACAAAGCGGCTGTGAGCATGCAGAGCTGCAGGAGGGGCTGTGCATGGATCTGTGGGAGTTTGCGGTGCTGTGCAGCATGCCTCGTCTTGCTGCATTGCTCAGGTGTGCATGTGTATAGGTGTGTATAGGTGTGTGTCTATTCATGTGTATGTATGTGTGTGTGTCTCTGTGTGTGTGCTTGTATGTGTGCATGTGCTCTTTCTGGAACCCGGCGCAGACCACCACAGTATCATCGCAGAAAGCGAATTTGTTACGCAGGCAGTGCATGCTTACGAAAAATTCATAATGTTTCAAGATACAACCTGGCGTACTAGTACCATGGTATGTGTCCCAAAGGCCGTAACATTACTGCTCCCCTTATATGTATCATAGATTGCAACGCCACCGCTACACCTACCGCCGGTTTCTTGGCCTGATGTCTCACACCTCCCATACCTCCCATACCTGAGATCACTGTTGTAGGGGCTCTGATGACTGTGTGAGTGCTCCTGCAAGCGAGGACCTCCAGCTCTCCACCAGCAACCCACTTCCCACCAACCCAGAAAGTGAGTAGCCTTGTCAAGGAACTGAACATGGGGTCTCTGGTTTGCCTTTGCAACAAGAACTTCCTTCTCCTTGTGCATGTGTTTTCGTATATGCTCCCTCGAGCCACCTTGTTTCATTATTCGTCACAGTCGTCGTGCACGGTTAACATTGATTGAAAACTCGCTGTGCACCATTGCTATTGCTCGTCATGCAAGGAATGCTATATACTATGCAGCTCCCTTGTTCTAATATTAATGGCTCACGTGCTTTTGTAGCTGCACACACATAGACACACTGCTTGATCTGTTGTCGTTTTAGTAACTCACACCTGCTCACATGCTCGGCCAGATGCATACCCTCGAATGCTCACAAAAGTCCATTGCATACATGCATCAGCAGATGAAAGCACATTTGTGTGTCAAGTGCCGCTGGGCTGTGCGTCTCTCAGCAGCAGCGGGAAACATGGTTGGGTCAGGCAGGGAGGAAAGGGCTCTTGACATTTTAGAAAAGCTTGTAGGATTACAGAAACAAGTGCTAGTGCGTGTGTGTGTGTGTGTGTGTGTGTGTGTGTTTGTGTGAGTGTGTGTATGTGCGTTCCTTGGGCGTACACTGCTGCATTTCCTGTTACTGCTGCTTACCAAGCCTGTGGCAGAACAGCTCCTATTTCTAGCGCACTGCTGCTCCGACGTTTGTTCAGAGGTGGCAACCTGACGCTGGCTGCTCTGACGGTGTCATTTTTCTTTTACAATTTTCTGAATTGCAGCAGACAATGAGAGGATGGTGGGAGATAAACATGGCTGTCTACCCTGACACAAAGGCTAGTAGTTGGTACGGGTGCAAAATGAATGCCAGGGCAAGAATGGCTTGCCCTGGGGGATTGCTTTATAAGCCCAGTTGCCCGTGGTCAGGCCAGACTCTTCGGGGTCGTGGGTTCAAATCCGCCTGGTAGCGTGAGTTCTTCGCTGTTCGACAGCCCCGTCTCCGTTTCCTTAATCCATGCTTGTGGTGTTATCACCCCTTGCGTATATTTCTTTTTTGACTGTTGTTTTTTTTGCTGTGTGGCCGTTCCTCTGTTTACCGCGTTCTGCATTGGCTGTTGGCGTGGCTGGCATGCATGGGTGTGCGTGTATATGTGTGATGTGAGTTATTAGTGTGTGTGTGCTTGTGTACATGTGTGATGTGAGTTATTAGTGTGTGCGTGTGTGTATGCATCTGTGTGTGTGTGAGTTCATGCATGTGTATGTGTGTGCTGTTGTCTCTCATTGTTACATGGTGTGCAGGCCCACCAAGAAGGCCACTATTTCCTTTTTTTACAATAATTTGCCCTCCCTTTCATGTTACACTTTTTTCTCGATATTCCTGCATTCGCTCTCATGTCACACTTTTTGCATTTGTCACTTGCTGTTATGCCATTTGGAGGAGTCATACTTTTTGCATTTGTCGCTTGCGGTTATGTCATTTGGGGGAGATTTGCTTGTTCAGGTGTTTTTAGGCCAGATGTCCTGCTTGTACTGTCTAAGGAATTATGAATTGGGATCGTGCAACATTTCATAATTTTCATAATCAATGGTACGAAGGGGGAATATTGCTTTGTTCAGTTCAGGCAAGGGAGAGAAATGGCCTGACCTGTTTGACCAAGTTGTTAAATTAAAGAGAAGGCAACTATGTGTTGCTTTGGCTATTAGGTTATCATAGTCAGAAACCCTCTTTTTTCTGTAACGGAGGAGTTGTACGGTACTCGGTACCGAGCTCTTTGTATTTTATCCATTTAAGGATAGATCTAACACTGCCTGTGTGATTTTATCTATTTCTTTTCTTAATCAATTAGTCAAGGCCTGAGGCAGGGTATGCTGTCCTTAGCATGGCAATGGATATTTAAAACTGCTTGATGATACTTATTAGGCCTAAGCTTTTGGGATTTGCCGATGACATGCTGTGTGTGAGTTGTAGTCCTTAGCTTCTGATATTCCTGTAACTGTTAAGATGGAAAGTGACTCGTACTACGTTAGTAGTGCTAAGAAGAGTTTGTAATGAATTTGCAAAGGGATGCATGGAAAATGGCTCGTACTAATATCAAATTTACCAAATTATGGTTACAATGGGGGGTGACCTTCAGCCAGGTTGTTTGGCTGATCGGCTGCTGACTGGTCTCGGCCAGCCGCAAATAAATCCAAAAGCTCAGAAAGAAAAAGAAAAAGTTTAGTGTTCTGCTGAGAAAGGAAATCAAGAACAAGTTGGTCGTTGACCTGTTGCAGCAAAAAGGGTTGGGCTGCTGAAAAATCCTCAGAAAATGGTGTAAACAGAAAGGAAAAATGTTTCCTCAGCTCACAAACTCGACGGTCTTGGCAAAATAAAAGAGCATGCACCTCGTTCTGAACATGTTCATCTTCGCCAGGACATTGGTCACATACGTGAGAACCATCTTCAAACCACGCTGCTGCCTCAACTTTCAAAGTATGCGCACGCAAGCGGAATCTACTTATATTGCGCAGAACATGTTTGGACAGATCAAGATGAAGATACTGTGGTACAGTAGTCGGCATACGCTCATTTATAGAAAAAGGGATGGCAAACCAAGAATGATTTATCGTGGCCAGTTTGTTAATGTGCGTGTTGGGTCCACCAACTCCTCGTCTCTCCATACACCTCTCATCCTATGCTTCAAATCCGCAGTAAACTCTTGCATGGGAATAGCACGTCCAGTTTGAACAGCTTGTACATATGACTCGCATCCACGATGTCCTTGAAAAGCACTCAGCAATTGAGCTGAGGTTGTAAAAGAGATCAGCCTGGACCACCCTCCGCAATGTGACACTATTGGTATTAAGCATACTATTGAAAAGCTTGACAGCTGACCGAAACCAGTAGAACTGTACCGGTTCATGTCCACATTCTCGGAGTACAGCCCAGTTAGTGGTAGACCGCTTCACACCTAATGTTCCTTTCAGAAAATGCAAATGAAGCGTAGACAGCGAACTAGAGAACTCCCTGCCTGCCTGCAAAAAAACAGTACCCCATACTTGACTGCCATACATGCCAGCAGGAAAAAGATATGTCTTAGCGAGCCACAAAGAATTGTGCGGTCTGTCTGCCAAAGCGTGTTCACGCACAAATCTGGTGGTGAGTCTGGCTTGAATCAGATAAAACGGGTTTGTGGTAAGCTGGGCTTACTTAAAACAAGAAGATGGGTCATGACCGTGTGCCTCTCTCCAAATTGCCTATTGCCGCTTGAATCTCACGTCAATGCGCAAGTTGGAAATTTTTATGAAATGTATCTGCCTGCATCTGTCTGGTCCAGCAAGTAGAGGAACCAAAGTTCCCGATGGACACGTCAGCTTTTATCACATTGCATAGAGTTCAGAGGGGGCTAACAACAAAGGAAATGCCTGAAAATGCTCATATTAGCATTCAGAAGGCAGCCACTCACATCCACTTCATCCGATTGACACCATTTTAGTACCAAAGTATAGTGGCATGGAGAGCTACCCTAGCATGTGCCCAGTTTTATGTGGGTCACTTTGCGTGCTGAGATAGACTGGATTAAGCACACATGGTGCATGTAAACCCTAATGTGGTGATTTCCATGGGAAAATGACTCAAATCCTCATAAAACATCAACCACTCAGTCGTTTTCTTTCATTTTTGTTGCATTGATATTCTTTTCTATAAGAATTCTACTTTACTAAAAATATTCCAGATTGATGCAGTGGGTGAGTTGGTATGAAAAATATGTGGTAAAAATGGCCTGCACGCCACAGCAAATTAAGCACACGCCCCAAAATTGGCAAGCTCCAAATTATACATATATGGACATTCGCATTATGTAAAATTTGGAGCTTGCCAATTTTGGGGTGTATAAGTCAAAGAGCATATAACAAGTAGGGTGTGATCCTGCGGATCACAAATAATGGGGCGGAGCCTGCGCTGCAACCTGCATTGAAGTTGTACCTAATGTAGTGAGAGCGATTCAAGGGGGGCTGCACTCCCTCTGCACCCCACTGCTCCTGTTCAACCATTTCTGAGATGGCAGCCTGGTCTTTGCAATGAAGAGCGGCACCCAAATGAGTTAAACAATTCAGGGGGGGCTGCGCCCCCCCTGCACCCCCCCGCTCTTGCGTTTGCACAGTCCCTGTCATACCATACCGTGTCTGAAGCTGTTTGCTTGCCAATGGTGTGTAAGACCTCTGATGTATACCTCAACGGCTGTGTGCTCACGGGTGAGCGAGCAATTCAGGGGGACTGCTATCCATCTGAACTGCTCCTCTTAAAGCCTGAGCTCCATACGCCCTCGCTCGCCTGTCCTCCCGAGTGCTGTGAAGCTGCTACTGTCTTTGCTCTGCTGGTGCATGCTGAGTGGCAATACACCCAATTGCATCCCGGGGGGAACAAAGACACGCGACCCCGAAGGGGTCGCGCGTGGACGGTGGTTTGACCGGGGTGTTCCGAAATCAGCGCAAAATTGGCTTTTGTTTCACAAATTTTACACTGTAAGGTTGCTTGGCTGGCTCAATGCTCTATTCTTTCAGTGTTGACTCTCTGAGAGCGCAGTGTTGACTCTTTGAGAGCGCAGTGTTGACTGCAGTGAACATAAAGGGACTACGCCCCGGGGGGCTCCGCCCCCAAAACTTGCCCGTTTTGAACCTCAGTTAGCCCCCTCTGGAGCTTTGCTGTTTTATTTACCCATCCTAATTCAAATTGGCAGCGGCTGACCTACACAGTTTGCTGCCCTGAACAGACTGAGATTGCGAGGCTTCCTGTACGCATTCTCGTAGCACGTTCTAATTTGCAGAAGTAGGTAGTAGATTTAATCCTTCGAAACACTATTTCAAAAGGCCACATGTGTGACCTGCAAAGGATTACTGAAGACTAAGTACTCAAGATATTGCGCTGACCAAATTTGACTGGCACACATGCCAGCCAACAACACATTTGTCTTGAAAAGCCTCAACTACAAAGCATGATGACGCCTTGTCACGCCCATTCAGTGGCAGCGACGAATTGTGTGGGAGAGCGGTTAGCTGGTTGACAGTTGAGAGTTTCTAATGTCTTGTTCAATATAACTGGAAGGGCTTCGCCGCCCCAAGTTTCAACCCTTTTTAAGTGTGGGCATGTGTTAATTATTAAAATACGATCTGACAGCTCCTTCTCAATGCTGATTCCAGAGCACAGCAGAAGCGCATCACAAAAAGAATTATTCAGGAAATTCGCTTGCATACTGCACATGTCAATGCAGCTGCGTAGCCTTCTAATGCTCACTCCGGACCCCAGCAACCCGAGGGATCTGTCAACGATCTGACAGTTCCTTTCCAAAGCGAATTCCGGAGCACTGGAGCCACGCATCGCCATAAGTATTGCGCAGTAAATTCTATGCTAAAACTTGATCCAATGCAGTCGCGCGTCCAATCCAAATGCTCCTCCTCGTATCCCTCAGAACCAGCAACGCCATTGGCTTCCAAACAAAGCGCCAGCCGTCTCAGTGCGCACGTTTGAATTACCCAAGTAAATATTAAAAAGCGAATCCATGCAGGCGTTGTGGCGCAATTTAGGATCCAAAGTCACCAAACCGTATTCTGTTACCCCCCCCCCCCGACGATCTCAAATCTCCTTTCAGGAAATTTAGGTATTAACTGGATGTGCCAGTATTGCTTCATCTTGAGTTAACGCGATTGAAGTAAAACAGAGCTGGCCAATCATCACCCAATTGTAATACCCGATTGTAACCATGACCAGCACGATCTTGGAAAGTATCAAGTAATTTGGACCGCTTTCAATTATTAATCATATATTACCTAAATTAATTAAATTTTTAATCTCATTCTAATAAATCTCATTCTAATAAATCTCAGAGTTCGTTGGACAAATGCTGGAAATGCTGTTTAAGAGGGAGCAAGGGCTCTTGCCCAAGGTAAGGGAGTGGTGTAATGTATGCTGTGAGGAGGCTGTTTTTGCCTGTTTTTGCCTGTTTTTGCCTGTTCACGAAGGACAGTGATGATTTCTTTCCTCTCCGCCGGGCGAACGCATGAATGCAAAACATGCACAATGTCTTGGCCTATCTTGGCCCACTTCCATCCCACAGGGCCATACCAGAGGCACATTCCTAAAACAGCACGCTAAAGCGTTGGACCTGGAGCACACTCTCTCGGCCCACACAGGATGGTGCGTGAGAGACAGATGTGAGTTATGAAGAGGCAATCTATGAATAGACAATTGTATGGACTGCACGTGCAGCACAGGTAAGAGCGGGCGCACTTTAAATGCATTCGGTGAAGAATTGGGGCATTTCGCCATGTAATGATAGTTCTATCCTCCAAGCAGTCGTATGTCGAACAATTGTACAAATGCTGATGGTTTCGCCGTTTCAGGCGCTCTCTTAGAAAGAACTTTGCAGTCTCTGGTCTGAAAAGGCTTCTTTTCTGCTCTGCTCAGTTGAGAACACGCCCCGTTTGGCGCTCGTACCGAATGGATTATGGAACGATTTGGGCCCGTGAGCAACGTTATATGTAATTTTAGTTTTTGTGAGAGGACTTGCAAAACACACCTCATCTTTTTAATCAACCTTTTGTTCTTTCCCTGTGTGACTGTCTACGTCGTCCATGTACACCTGTACACAGTGTGAATCGTGTGCACTGGGATGAAACAGGATCTCGTCTTATCTCTGGCTCTGACGATAGAAAGGTAGGCACCTGCTTTTCCTGTTAACGAGCACCCTTGAACGACAATCAAATCAAATGCTTGCTCATGTAGTAACTGCATTGGTGGGATTTGTAACGTGTCATGCCACACTCCTCCTTTGTTCACCACGTTGTATTTACCTCTCACTTTTTTCGTTTGCTACATAGCTGATAATTTGGCAGTACCCAGAAGTAAGCCGCGTCCCTGTGTCGCTAGCTACTCGCCACCGTGCCAACATATTTGGAGCTCAAATCTTGCCGCAGACAAATGGGTGAGAGCTTGGTGTGGGAGAAGGAACGTGCCCCGTGGATTATGATGGGGCTTGAAACGTTCACCATCAAGCAAACGCCTTCAGACAATATTCGTTCCTGCTAGAGCTCCGCAAAACCCTACGTCAGGTTCTTATGATGTCTTGCAGGCATTCACAGGCGTCTTGAATAGGAGTTGTTTTTTGCGTATCGTTTCGACAGGGACAAGATGATGGCAGCGTAAAACATGTTGGTTGGAAATGCTTGTGTGTTGCTGTATGCTGTGTGTTTCAGTGCCATATCCTGCTCTGAGAGGAATGCAAATTTACAAGAAGGGTTGGCCAGAACCGTTTGTACGCACCGCACATCTTATGGTGAATAATCTTGTGTCCCTAGGTCTCCTTGCCAAAAAGAACGTGTTAGCACTTTTAACATAAACAGGGTTCTAGCCAGCCCTGGCCTGCACCATTCCACTATTTATAAAATTTGAATACAACAACATGCAGGTACAAGGTCGTGTCTTGCTCCATGGACCGTGCTGTTCAGGTAAGGGAGGTTGCAAGGTGCGCTGCCATAGATTTGATGTACACTGCCTCATAATGGGAAGAAGGAGACCTTTCAGGAGGAAAGCTCTCACTTCATTGGGCATGCAATTGTGCTCTTCACATATAAAAACTGCCCCACCTCTCAGAATTGGCTAACTGACCTATGCCATATCGCTGCTCATGCACGTAGAGCTCTTGTCTATGTCACTCGCAGCTGCATGAGCTACCCCCTGACGCGTTGAATGTGCCTTACGGCAATGGATCGCACCTGCAGCACGCCAGGGACACAGCAGGTGTGCGCACCATTGACCACTGCCTCGTCTTTTTTGCTTGTGCATGGTGTAACCGCTTTACCTAACATTATATAAAAGTGCAAGCCTGTTCTCCCACACAACCTACGTCAATCCATGCTCACTTGCTCATATGTTGTTGAAGCCTATGAAGTTCCCCTGGAACTTCCGCTTCTCTCATTTTAATTCAAACCTCTCCTGTCTGTTTGGACTGTCTGTTTTGGAGAGGAAGGTGCCAAGGTGGCCGTGTTTCTAAAAGGTTATGGGATTTGTGGTACTCCTGAGGGGCAAGGGGGGGGCAGGTTGCTCACTGCCTCGCAAAATAAGCGCAGGCACTTATCTCACTTTGTATGAGGGAATCGCACAGCATAAATTGTGTAAGCGCAGCCCTCCCTTTTGTTCCTCTTGCACCCCCTGCTTCTTTGTGTTGATCATACCTATGTGTCCTCGTTCTTTGGTTTGTATCCCCCAAATCAGTGCGTATTCCTGGAGTAGTAATTTTCAGCACATCCCAGGAGCCTTGCTTACCAGCACCACAGCACACTGCGTCTGTAGAGAGAGCACATGCAAAATTTGGCAGGAGGAACGAACAAGAGGTTTATGTGGTCGTCGTCCGTTTCAATTTGCAGGAGGAGGAGGGCCTTCCACTCCTCTCTCTCATGCTGTGCAGCCTCGCACGACAAACTACACTTGCCACAGTGGTAGGGTTAAGGTAGGTGGCACAAACTCGCACATGTTTGGAATGTGTGTGTGTGTTGCATGTGTACAAATGTTTTCAGCGTATGTGCATGCGTGCATGTGTGTGAGCGTGCCTGTATGTGTGTATGCAAGTTTGCATGCATGCATGTGCCTGAGGGATGTATGTGCTTGTTTGTGTATGCAATTATGCGTGTGTGTATGTGTATGTGTGTGTGCAATTATATGTGTTAAGGTATGCGCCTATGCAATCTGTAACTTTGTTTTCTCTCGTATGTTGATCTGTGTGAGTGTTTGTGCTGTTTTGTGCCCTGATGCCTGCTCGACTGTTACTTAGTAAGCAATTTGTCATTGAGTTTTGTAGTGCTTTTAAATGCACGCTTCGTATTGTGTTTCTAAATGCACGGGTAAAAAGTGCTTGTGCAAAATATAATAACACTCCTTGTACAGGATGTAGAAGTTGAGCCTTTAAATCCCCACAACTTTTGGTCAGCAAGCGAAGATGGAACAGTCCGGCAATTTGACCACAGGCAGCGGTGGGTGCATAACAACATAGTAAAAGGGCTGGTTGTTAGACACATACCTGCGGTAGTGAATGTACGGTGTTTCGAGCGAGCACTTTTGCAAGAAAATGGTTTTATGCATTGTGTATGGGCGGTCCGGCAAATTGCATAAGCACGCATGATACTTTCCGCCTGAATTTCTTTGTTGAAAGCAGTTGGCTTCAGGAATGACAGCAAGGGTGCTCGTGATTACCCTTTGTTTTGTTTTGTTTTATGAATGGGGGCTAATCTGAATCACCCTTGACGCTTTCCACTGGACCTAACATTGGTGATAGACGAAAGGGTAGCAGCACGTGCAAGCATTGAGGTGCCCTTAAGCTCAATTGGATTATCTGCTTGTGTACATGCTTGTGTACAAGGGCTTGTGGTTGGTACAATACAGGCTCGACAGCATTTGTCCTACAATTTGTCCTCAAAGTGAAGATGTTGTTCAAGCCAGAAAACATTAAGAAGCCTTGAATATAATATCAAATGAACTAATAAAAGACATCATTGTAAATTCTCAAACTTGAGGAGATTACAAATACAAAAAATATACTACGATTTGTCGTACAATTTGCGGCGCGTTTATGCAAACCATAAAGCTACTGAGATGCGCCACCCACTTGGCTGACAGCTTGTTTATCTCCCGCTGTTTAGGACTGATGGGCAGGCCTTCACCAACAGCAGCAATCTGCTATTGTCTGTGAGGGATGGTGCCCAATCAGCTGTGGAGCTCAAAGGCTTGGACATCTGCCAGGTTAGCATTGCTCAGCATGCTAAAAAGTTGTCTGTAGCTATTTGCTGTTAAGAATTGCAGCAACCACGAGCAATGACTGTGTCACTTGTCACTATGTGTCACTATCACTTGTCACTTGTCACTTGTCACTTGTCACTTGTCACTATCATCACTTGTCACTTGTCACTATGTGTCACTATCACTATCACTTGTCACTTGTCACTATCATCACTTGTCACTTGTCACTTGTCACTATGTGTCACTATCACTATCACTTGTCACTTGTCACTATCATCACTTGTCACTTGTCACTTGTCACTTGTCACTATCACTTGTCACTTGTCACTATGTGTCACTTGTCACGAGCAATGACTGTGTCACTTGTCACTATCATGAGAGTTGGGCCAGCGACTGCTCTTTCTAATGCTCGTGTCCCGCAAACATCATGTCCAGAATTTGCATAGCAGTGAGAAACGCTCTCGCAGCATAGCTGAAGACGTGCCACATTAGAGGACAGCTGCACCTCCACCTCTTTACCATATCAGCATCACTCAACCTCTCAATGCTCTTGGTGCCACACATCGCGCATTCACAGGCGCACCCCCACCTCATGGCTGTGGCGTGCAGCGACCCCTACGTGCGTGTCTTTGATCGTCGCAAACTCTCGCTCATCTCACCGCATAACGTGGCCGCTGCTGGGACTGAGCCTTTGATGAAGCTGGCACCTGCTCACTTGGCTCTCGGTGTGTATGTGTGTATACGTACTTTGGATTCATGCACTTCGCACGCTGGTTTGTTTTGTCGGCCCATATTTGTGCAGCCTCCGTGCCGGGTCATTGTTGTCTAGCTGCGTAGACGCTTGCTTTTATAAACTGCTTTGTGTGCTGCAAGAGCACTACAGCACATTGTCAAATCACCCAGAGAGCTCAAGGTGCTCTTTCCCTTATTACAAAAGCAGTTCCTTTTCCGTAATTAATTTGGGAAGTGGCTTTCGCTGCCCGCGTAGATTTTCTATTATTTTATTTATTTTCTCCCCATGGTTTAATGCTAGCAGCAGTGTTCAGAGTGTACACCACTCCCAACAGGAGCGTGCGCAAGCACAGTGCATAAAAAAGTGACCAATTATCAGAAAGTACGACCTGTTCAGAGGACCGCAACAGAGTATGCCACAGGAGCCTAAACAGGAGCATGCTCGTGTCTAGTATGGATAGCACGCAAGCACAGTGTACTTACAAGTATTGATAGCACGCAAGCACAATGTACTCACAAGTATTATTGATAGCACGCAAGCACAGTGTACTCACAAGTTAATGATAGCACGCAAGCACAGCTTCCTCACAACAGAATGATAGCACGCAAGCACACCGTGTCAGGGACCGCGTTGGAAATTTCAAGATATGATTCTTAACCCACCCTCAACCTCTACCGCGCATCCCAAAACTTGGCGACTCCAATTACCCACTCCACGCACAGCGACTCGTTTGATGCACCACTTTATGACACGACGCCGATCTGCCCCACTCCACGCACAGTGCGGCTTTTAAGTATGTCTAAAATTACATTATAAAAAATTCAGCAGAAGATGACGATGACGGAAAGTACGGCCTTTGCAGCCTCTACACACACTCCACACACAGCGCATAATACTGGGAGGTAGGAGCCACACACTCCACGCACAGTAGCAAAGGTGGCACAGGCATGTACAGAAGCAGGCACACACTCCACGCACAGTAGCAGTGGTGGCACAGGCATGTACAGAAGCAGGCACAGTAGGTCAGCTCAAGCAACATCAGTAGTTGCAAAAACAACTCAAACAAAAGCACAAGATAAACAGCACACTCCACGCACAGTAATAACAGTAATGGCACGAGAAAGGACAACAACAGCCCACACAGCCTTACTTCACGCCCTTCACTAAAGTTGCCCTGCCTCAGTTTGTGGGCACTAAGGCCTACTATTACTCTTCTGCTGCACCAAAAATGATGCTGAATACACTTTCTCCTCGACAAGCAATGGGTTTGAACCTCTGACAATTAGCAGATCAGAGTGTGTGTGTGAGTGTGTGTGTGTACAGGAGGTTCATGGGAGATCTGGGCAGCGAGAGGAGGAAGCAGTATTAAAATATTGGACCTCCATTTATTCTACCTACCTTGTATAATAAGACCTCTATCTGATTGACTCTTGACGTGCGTCTAATTCATGGCAGCTATACACACACACCCTGCATGCACGCTTGCACGTGTGCATATACACTCGTACGTACACACACACATACACAATTATACCCTTCCATCTCTCCACACAGGCAGCCACGTCTCTCCCTCCCACTCCTCAAACGTGTGCTTTTCCCAAAAAGGCGATCGTCTCATCGTCAACTATCACGGAGACCATGCTTACGCATTTGATGTGACCTCATCAGGCTGCGTCTCTGCCCGTTACCCAGTTCCTCACAATGGTAGGCATTTCATCAGACACAATGGTAGGCATTTCATCAGACTGCACCTCTGTTCCTCACAATGGTAGGCATTTCATCAGACTGCACCTCTGTTCCTCACAATGGTAGGCATTTCATCAGACTGCACCTCTGTTCCTCACAACGATAGTTCAAAAAAAGCCTAGGCAGAGTTACTGTCATCTAAGTCTTCAAAATTTTTTGTGCGTACGACGTGATAACTTTGGAGTACAAGTTGTGTGACACGTGTGTTGGTTAGCCAGAACCATGCACATACATTGTGTATACCATGGTATTGTGAAAATCATTGCCGATAAGTCTTATAAGATGATTAGTCTTATGTGGTGTGAGTGTATGGTTCTGCCAATCCACTACATATATATTCAACCTGATGCGACCTAATCAAGAAGCGTGCGGCAGCTTGAAGCTAGAGACGATGATTTAGGATGTGGGCATTGGTCAGAAGGGGGAACGAGTGCACGATTCAGGCTGTCAGACACAATTGCTGCAGCGTACAAGAAAGGCTGGCCTGAGGTTAACAGCTGCCAACAACCACCGAGAATTGCAAGGTACAATGGAAGAGGCACACAAGAGCAAGCTGTGATGATATACAAGTAAAGGTGTGCAGCTCAAGAGTTTCAAGGACGAGGTGTATGGGGAGATTGTCAGTGAAGGCACCACAGACAGGAGTTAATCCTGCCTCCACAGCAAGGCTGATATTATTGTTGGACTCGCTCATGGAGGTTGCTACAACAAGAGTACACTTGCCTTGTGCTGGCTCCAGGGCAGGCAGAGCCTTCTACCACAAAGTATGATGGCACAAAGTACGATGGCACAAAGTACTACGCAGCTGCATTGTGAAGCAATAAATGGCTTGAAATGTATGCAGGTAATGGCCAAGGGTGGAGGACCATTTCTTTGCAGTCGGAGGCTGCCCTCAACCAAGGTACGCGTATACCTATTGGTCAAGTGGGGATTGCAAAAGTCATCCATCCCGGCAGGGCTGCTCAATGCCCGACCATTTATTGGTGCTAGATCTGTAAGCAGCGTTTTGCTTTGGGATTGAGGCGCATCCGAGAGCATGCTCAACTCAAAGTCGAGAGCATTCTCCCACGGTGCCTCCGGCCAAGCCTATTTGCGCAACAGCCCAACAAAAATAGTAGCTAAAAATACCAGCCAAAAGAATCAAAGGCTGGATTGATCGACCTGTAATCAAGGGCCAGGTGAATACTTCCTCCAGCTAAGCATTGCAGAGGTGTTAAGATTTGCTGGTCTCAATTAGGGAAGTCTGGACTGTGTGTGTGTCCTCGCTCAAACAGACGACAACAGGTGTCACAGGAAATGGGAATTAACATATATATGTACAAACTGAAGTAAAGTTATAATAGTAATTGGAACACAATTGATTGTATGAAGTAACTGCCATGCTGTAACTCTAGAATTGCTCTCCCAAATTTTAGGCTCAAATGTAAAACCTACCATGATCGTGCTACCTCTGGACCTATTAAACACGTCTGCTTCTCCACTTGCTTTTGTATTGTTTTCGTCATTGCATTCAGAATGCACTTTGTACTTTGGAAGTATGCAAGGCGTATGTGTGTCCGCTTACACACATGCACATTTACACACGCCACTCACAACCATACACACGTGCACACACTCACACAGGAGCAGCTTCAAGAAGTAGGCTTCTGCCTGTGTCTGCTGCATGGGAGCAAGATAAAGGGCAGGAGGCAACGCAGCAGAAGCATTTCTTGACAGCCATGATGCATTATGGTGAGCTAGTACTTCCAATTTTGTAATTTTTAATATGATGGATGTTTTAATCATGCTGGCTGTGTCACCAGTACCAACGGAGTTTTTTCTTTTTTTCTAGTATGATGGATGTTTAAAACTTACGGCTTGCACAACACATCCTGAATATAGATAATGGAGGCGCATTTTGACCTATTTGGTGCATGCATTCTGTATGACTCAGCCAGAAAAAGATATGTTGGTTAAGACAGGACTGTTTCCTGTGTTTAAACCCTTGTGCATACGGGACTGGCAAGGATGCTTCACTGATCACTCAGGATGCTTCACTGATCAGCAACGCTTCACGCTTGCAGCAAAACAATTTGGAATGCTGCACATAGTTGTAGATCTCTGGAGGAGTGACGGTTGAGTGCCTTGAGATTGTTCATTTCAATCGAGTGGCTTGCAAAACCAGATAGTATGCATTGCTATAACATCAAATCAATAAGAATCAACGTAGTTGGTGTTTGAGTATTAGGTTTCTTCGCACAATAAAATGTTGCCTGACTTGATATGCTCTTTTTCAGCAGACCTTCACTTGGACAGTTTGAACGCGAACCTGCGTGCAGATCATGCCCTTCATCTGGCTCCGTGGAGTGCCGAGCTGTGGAGCCAACGTGCAGAAGTGCTCTTGGTCCGAGGATGGAAAGGGGTGGGTTTGTTGCTTTCGTGGTGTAGTGTGTTTAGATGTGAGGTGTAATGTGTTAGACGTGTTTAATTTACACATGGGGTGTAATGTGTATAGACGTGTTTAATTTAGACGTGGGGTGTAATGTGTTTAGACGTAAGGTGTAATGTGTTTAGATGTGAGGTGTTTGAGTGGTGTTATAGCAAGTGTGTTTAGGATAGCACCAAGCCATCCCAGCTACACTTGTTACTGTGTTAGCACTTCTAAATGAGTAGGTACTTTTGGATAAATTAGTGTCCTGCAAAGAGAAAACTAGGTACGTCTCTCACTTGTCGTTCCTGACCTTCCTTATTTACCACGAGGCAGCTCACACGAAGCCACACAATGTTTCCTGCAATGCAGCCTCTTTAGCCTTAATCAGGCTAAGAAATCCGTAGCAAGGTCCGTTATAAAACCGTGGCCCTGACTTTCCTTAATTGTGTTAAAATGAAGTCACATGTGTAAGCAGGACTCACCCATGCTTTCATTATTTGTCTCACCTCGGTATACCGAGTACTCCAACACACAAGCTTGCTGCCGGCAGATTCTTCTTCTTCTGTGGTCGGACCATTGAAGCTTTGCGTGCCTGTGCTTTTGCTTGACCACGCAGGACTCACTGTGGGCTCTGCACGACTGTGACAGGTGCTTGGATTTGGACCCCAGCTTCTGGCAGGCGCGCATGCAGCGTGCGCGGGCATTGAAGGCCATGGGCCAGATCAGGGTACGCATCTGTGTATGTGTATGTACCATTGTGTGTGTATGTGTATGTGTGTACGTGTGTATACGCACAGGTGTTGAAGGGTTATTTTTACTAGTGTTCACCGCCGCGTGTAATTCTTGTGATGAGCTCCTGCCTTATGATTGTCCCTAGCCTTGCATCTCTTGGCCTTGCGTCCTTGCATGCCCACATAGTTGTACATGTCCACAGTCTTGTGCATGCCCACGCATTGTGTGGCTGTAGGCGGCTTTAAGTGCGCTGGATGATGCAGCTGCTGCCCAGGCCCAGGTTCCAAGGTCGGGGAGGGACCAAGGGCAGGCTTCAGAGATTGGAAGCTTGCGAGAACAGGTGTGAACAGGTTGTTATCCACAAGCAAAAGTGAGTTCATGCTTAAAGTAACTTTAAAGTCCACTGGAAAATTAAGCAGATGAAGCTGTCGGTCAAGTTATGCCCACTGCAACGTTGTGGTGCATTCACCGCCAGGGTTGCAAAGTAAAGTCGTCAACAATTGTGCTGCACCCTTGAGGAGCATTCATGGCCATGTTATTAGGTGTACTTGTCGACTTGTCAACATTTAGGGTGTATGCGTTGCACCATTGAGGTGCATGCACTGCCAGGGATTGCAAAAGTGTGCATGTCAACAGGTGCGTATCCATTGCACTGTTGGGATATATGCACTGCCATGGCTGCCACTGCAAGATGGGCCTTCCTTAGGGTTGGCCAGAACCGTATACGTACACCGTATATGACGTATGTATGGTAATTTCCCTGCTGAAAATACCGTATATACACCGTATATACATATGTATGTGCTTCCTGCACAGGGTGTGTCTCCATTGTACTGATGAATTGAGTCCACTGCCAGATGACAAGCAAAGTAGCTTGTGGTGCTCTCTCGTTTGCTTTGTGCGGCAAGACATCTTGGATCGTCTCCACTCTGTTTGCAAAAGCCATCATACATTGATGTACTCCACCTTCTACCCCAAGCTTAATAACTTGCAAATAAACATGCTGGCATAGGCTGAATTTTTGGGCACCTTACGATAAGTCTCGCAACACTACAGTAGCAGTTCAGTACGCATTATTCTAAGCTCGCCACACATGCAATCTATACTGGTGCCTGTATATTGAGCTGCTAGAAAAGCTCGTGTGTTAGGGTATAATTGAACTTCTACCGTATAAGGCACTTGTTCCTGCAGGTACAAATTATGTCTGTTGACTCTCAAATTTACTTCGAATTACTGAAGTAAAAAGCTGCCTGACTCATTGCATGTCCTTAAAACCGTTGTACATTTGTGGAAAGTAAAGAAAACGCAGGCGGTGAGAAACTTTTGATGAGGACTCATCAATTTAGGAAAAGGACCTCCTTTTGTGCTCGATCCATTTCTTTTTGCTCAATCTTTTTTTCCATTTGCCAATTTTCAAAGCTGGAAACCCAGATGCGTGGGGAGCAAGAAGAGCATTCAACGGAAGTACAAAAGCGGAAGCGCAACAAGCGCAAGATGCAACAGGTACAACTGGTGATTTCCAAATAGGCACAATAACCTCGTCATGCATTCATTCCACACATCTTAGTGCCTTTGCTGCAATGCTGGAGGAGCAGGCATAATATTTACGCATGTTCTTGCCTAGTTTGATGCTTATACGTGTTATGTAGTTATGTAACAAGGAAGGGGCCGGTGTGGCGCACGAGAAATGAAGGGGGGAACGCGAGGAAGGGCAAGGAGTGAGTAGATGTAGAGATGTGCTTCTTTTTAATCTTGGATGCTAGTGGATATATGTACAGGAAATTTAAACTGCCTGCTTGTCGTCCCTTTTCTGTCCTAACCAAGTTTTTCTGTCCTAACCAAGTTGATTCTGTGATATGGACCCCAAAACATGACAGGCTGGGTTTTGAGGACATTAAGTTGCTTCCTAGCAGAGGTAGGAACCACTGTGCAGAGATAGAAATATAAAAGGATTTAGAAAGCCCGCAGGCATTTAAATCCTCTCCCCACGTTAATCAAGGAAAAGAGAGCACTGTCTTTGGTTGCTGAAATTGAGCTGGTAACATGAATCCAGTTGTGTCATCATAAATCGTCGAGTGCTTGCTTCTATTCGTCTGTTTGTATGCCTGTGTTCCTCCTTTTCTATTTGTCCCTCTTTTTGTGGTTCAATATGTGCAGGGCAGAAGGTCAGCAGCTTCAACCTCGCCAGCAGGAGCGCTAGTACTACAACCTGCTGTAGAGCCTGCAGCAGGGCCTTCACAGCAGCAAGGTCCAGCAGCAGAAGCTTTACAGCAGCAGGCTTCGGCCACAGAGCAGCAGCACCAGCAACAGCAGCAAGCAGGTGCGCGCACGCGGCGCCGGATGTCTGTTGTTGGATCGGAGCTAAGAGGATTGGAGGATGCTTGTGAAGGTGGGTGGCATGTGTTTGTGACTAAGGTCCGTGTTCCTAGCCAGGTAGAGGTACTTCAAGTGCAAAGCACAGCGGCCACTTTTCGTGCAACACATTGACGCCTGCCGGTGCTCATTTATTCATTGCAGGGGAGGTCAGTAAAAATCTTGAGGAAGAAGACAAAGGGGAGGAGGAGGAGGAGGAGGAGGAGGAAGAGGACGACATTATGGAGAGCTTCTACGGATTTGACCACGAGCAAGAGGGCGTCGGTCCTGCGCCTGCCCATAGATCTGCAGAAGGAGCTGGACCTAGCGCAAGGGCTGGTTGGCAAAGGAGCAGAGGATTTGAGGAGGCGGAAGGCTTGGTGCAGGTCTGTTGCACTTTGGGTGTAAGAAATAAAGGGATCATTTGTGGGATTAAACAGCTCTGCCTTGCTGACAACTTTGTTTCTTACCTAAATAATATTACATGGGTTTGGTGCGGTGCACGACTTATTGACGTGACTTTGTGAGCAAGCTGCACATGCAAACAACGTCACTTTCAGAGTTTGGCAAATTCCTTTGCTTGCAGGTTTCCATGCCAGGAGGATCCAGAGTTCTACAGCGTTATATGGGGCATATCAATGTGCAAACAGGTATGTGTGTGCGTGTGTGTGCGTGTGTTTGTGTTTGTGTAAATGTGTGTGTTTTTATGTGAGAGTGTAAGGCAGGACACGTTTGTAACTCTTTTTGTTAGTCTATTTCAGAGTGGAAGGTACCAGCACCAGACCCATCGCCCAACATAGTGGCTGACAGTCCTTTGTAATCCAATTAATCTGATCTAGGAGGCTTGCTGAATTTATAGGCACGAGACTTTAGTTGGTTTTGTATTTTGTTTAATACTATAGGCCAGGGTGAATTAAAGGCCTTTTTAACTTTTAATTCTGTAATCGGCTTTGCCAAACAAAGCGTCCTCCAGAACAGATAAAAATTCTCTTTGTATCTTTTCTCCTGTTTTCCTGCAGATATTAAGGTGAGATGCTGGTACCAGCATAGCGGACTGCAGGAGCAGAGAAGTATTTCAGATTTGAGTTTGTTTAGCTAGCGCTGAATTCCATGTTATTCAGTTATAAACTAAAGAACCATATGCCCTTCTTTGTCATCCTCATGACTGCTCCATCCTGCTCAAAGCACCTGTCCAGCCGTGTTAAATCTGTAACCCTTAATTTTCAATCTCTGTGTCTTCATCGTCATTGTTGCTGCGCCATCCCCCTCAACCCTCTTTTTCAATTTTAGCTTCTTCGTGCTGACTCCCATGTGTACACGCACAGGAGGCCTGTTACTTAGGAGGCAGCGACGCGTTGGTGGCTTGTGGTAGCGATGACGGCATGGTGTACATTTATGATGCAGTCACCGGCGTGCCTGTGAATGCGCTGAAGGCAGACCTGGTGAGTCCTTGCATTTGTTTGAATCATTAAGGAAAGTAGAAAAAGACCGGGAAAGGAATAATAGATGCCATGAAAGTGGGGATAGTTTGAAGTTTGAATGCGAAAGCAAAGTTTCATTATAGAAGCTTGTCATATGCCTGGTATCGTTGTCGGCTGTCATTTACTTTGCTTAGGCTCTTGCCTAGCAAGGGGGGTTGTGCTACAACTCTTTGTACAGA
>Ga0307968_1000600_pt1 | contig 26524 bp, 21 predicted proteins | sample OrgLakmetagen650_FD_201834 | JGI IMG/M metagenome (GOLD analysis project Ga0307968, IMG submission 201834) | Saline water microbial communities from Organic Lake, Antarctica - #650 | ecosystem: Environmental > Aquatic > Non-marine Saline and Alkaline > Saline | place: Antarctica: Organic Lake...
GCGGCGTAAGTTTGGTCTGAGGCGTGCTTTTGATCCAATGAAGGTGGCGCACACACCTTTGGCACACGTGTGTGCTACGCTAGGTACACGCAACACGTACGTTCCTGTGCCATCCTGCCACTCACACGGGATGTGAGCGTCCTTGCCCAGCAAACATTCGACCAATTGCCGCGTTGCTTGACAAAAGCAGAGACAGTCACGCCCTAGCATCACAAGACAAACCAATGACTGAGAGCAACAATGCTACAGCTACGGTATAGAGCAACTACTAGACTACAACTACTGTATAGAGCAACTACTGTATAGAGCAAAAAATGCTACAGCTACTGTATCAAGCAAATCAATAGAGCCAGCCATGCAGTCAACCGATTCAGTACCATAGAAACACAAGAGAGCGCACACTTTCACACGTACTCACCCACACCTACACCAGCATGCATGACACACATCCACACACACGGATACACACACACGTACACGCACACAAACACACGCCACACCAACCCACCAGGAGAATCCATCAAGTCCAAGTGAGGCCCCCAAAGTCCTGGCAGGACCATGCTCGCACTGGAGGCAGGTGTGCTGTTTGTGTCTTTATGGCTGCCAGCATTGCTCCCCCCCCCAAACCAACCGGATCCACCACCACTGGACTTGTCCAAGGTGAAGTTCATAGGTGTGGGGGACGTGCGGATTGGCAGCAGCCTCTTCTGCTGCTGCTGCTGCTGCTGCTGCTGCTGGTGGCTGTTAGAGTGAGAGGTGAAGTTCAGAGGAGAGGGAGATGTACGGATGGGTTGCAGGCCCAGGGAGGGCTTGGAGGCACCTGAAGCAAAAATCATATGTGCATGAGTGTATGTGTATGTGTGTGTACTTGTGTGTGTGTGTGTGTGCATGTGCTCATGAATGCGTGCTGCTTGTTCATGCTATGTTTACCTCCAAAGGAGGGGAGGAAGCTGCCCACCGTTCCCTGAACTTGTTGCTGCTGCTGCTGCTGCTGTGTCTGTGCCAGCAAGCTGTGCTGGGTGTGTGGGGGGGCTGCAGTGTGAGGTGGTGCTGCTGGATGTGGGCTCAAGGATGTGACAGGAGGGGGCAAACACACAGAGGGTACATGAGGAGTGGACTTGGAGTCTCTTCCAGTGGGCAAGGATACCTGTATGTGGGTATGTGTGAGTGTGTGTATGTGTGCAAGTGATTGTGTGCGTGTGTGCGTATGCATGTTTGTTTGTCTGTTGGTGCATTTGTGTGTACTTGTGCGTGCTTGCGTGTGCCTACGTGTGCAAACGTATGTGTGTGTGTGTGTGTGCGGATGTGTGTGTGCGTGTATGTGTGTGTGTGTGCGCGTGTTGGGATGCTTCGTGGCAGATGTCCCTGGGAGTATAGCGTTGGAGTAAGACTCTGGACGTGACCAAATTGAAAAGGAAAAAAACTGCAGGCAGTGAAAATCACTTCCCTCTTTGGCCATAAGTAGCATGCCAAAGAGCACACAACTATGGTCCCCTGAGCACCTACCTGAGGCACATACATCTTGATCTTCTTCTGCTGCTGCTGCTGCTGCTGCTCGCAACCAGCATTCCAATTCTCCCCCATCTCCACCTCGTTCTTACTTCTGCCTTCCTCTTCTTCCCCCACCACAGACCCCCCCCTCCGTGCACTACTACCCGCACTCGTTTCCGGCTCCTCACATGTACGTACACTCTTATTTCCCACAGTCTTACGCGTGCTGCGTCGGATGCACCCACCCCCAAACGTCTCCCACCACCCACTTCCCCCCTCCAAATCCAAATCCAGGTCCTCCTTGTGTTCCTTTTTCTCCTGCAGACAATCCATCAGTGCAGCACCTCCTGTTGCTGCCGCCACCTCCTCCTTCACCCCCACCAAGCTCCCACTCCCACCTCTTTTGCCCTTCACTTTCACCCTGCTGCCTCCATTCTGCTGAGCAGGAAACCCTCTTTGCTGCTGCTGCTGCTGCTGCTGCAGCATCTGCGTCTGCGTCTGCGGCTGCTGCACTTTCACCCCAGCTTCCTCCTCAGACCCCCCCCCTTCTGTGTCCATCCACTCCGCCTCTTCCTCCTCCTCCTCCTCCACCTCTCCGTCTTCCGTCGTTTCCCCACCACTGCTTGTGTCGTACACGGGTGCGCGCTTCTGTGCGCGCTTTGGGCACTGCGCCTGCTGCTGCTTCACCTTGGGCCGTGGGCGTGCTGCACAAGGCAGCAGTGAGGTGTGCATGCGTTCCTGTTAGGATACCGTCATCGTGTAGCTTGTTCAGGACAGGAACATATTTACACGTGCTCCTGGTGCAGCTGAACTGCTTGGGGAGGTATTTGGGGCACAAGAACTCGCCTCGGGCCCTGGGCGGGCGTGCTGCAAACTAAACGGGGTTACCTATAAGGAACGCAAGCTATAAGGGGCAAACTAAATGGAATGCATGTCATAATTGTCTTGGTGCTGCTGAACTGCTTGGAAAGGTATCTGAGGCACAAGACCTTGCCTCGAGCTGTGGTCGTGCCGAACAGTCTACAGAAAAGCAAACGCATGCTAATCATTAAAAGAAAGCAGTGGAGATGAGTAGGTACCAGCATTTAATTAATGCTGCTGTAAGTAAAAGTCAGTTGAGTCCAGTGAAATTAAGATAAAAACAAGGGTAAATGGGTCCGTGAGACTGGAGTATGTAAGTGTACATGGAGCCAGAAAGTGGTGGGAGCTGTTTTGCTTGAGCACGGGTGCAAGTCCGAGTAAGAGCTTGCCATATCAACGCATCAGACTTATGCTCCTGAACAGTCTACAAGTGAACAGCTGTCCTGCGTTGCCTTTAGCTGTGCTGCATTGCCTTTAGCTGTGCTGCATTGCCTTTAGCTGTGCTGCATTGCCTTTAGCTGTGATGCGTTGCCTTTAGCTGTGCTGCGTTGCTTTTAGCTGTGCTGCGTTGCTTTTAGCTGTGCTGCGTTGCTTTTAGCTGTGCTGCGTTGCCTTTAGCTGTGCTGCATTGCCTTTAGCTGTGCTGCGTTGCTTTTAGCTGTGCTGCGTTGCCTTTAGCTGTGCTGCGTTGCTTTTAACTGTGGGCATGCTACGCAAGGTACGGGTGCATTCTTGTGGATTAGGACAGGAACGGTGCTAATGCAATGGTCATGTCACCTAGATCACATTCATCATGTTAATTGCATTCATCATGTCACTAAATTGCATTGCATCATGTCACCTAGGTCACATTCATCGTGCCACTTCAATTGCATGCATCATGTAACCTAGGTGATCATGTCATGGCGCCTAGCGGTCACAGAGCCACGTCGTGGATGCGTGCTGGTAGGCAACTGTTGCTCTAGGTAGCGTTGTCTGCCTGCTTCTTCATGTACAACTGAGATCTAGAAAATATGCACACAAGAAAACTGGAAGGGTAATTCCTTACCTTTTGGCACAGCCTTGCCCTCATTTCCTGCATCAGTGCGGCGGGTGGCAGGGGGGCTGCCCCAGCTAGGAGCTATTGCCTACGTGTGTGTGTGTGTTGGTGTGTGAGTGGATATGCAATTGTGTGTATGAGTGGTACATGCGTGTACGTGTGTATGTGTGTGCGTGTGTGTATGTCTGTGTGCGTGAATATGTGTGTGTGTGTAAGTTTGGGTGTGCGAGTTTGAGTGTGTGTGTTTGTGCCTTTGAGCTATCACTGCGTGTGTGCATGTGTGTGTGCATGTGTATGTGTTTGTATGTGTGTGTATGTGTGTATCATGTATCCTCAGCTTGCACTAGAGTTTGAGCTGAAGATACATGATACACACAGTGAGCAGTGAACCTATTAAAGTGCTATTTCGCGCTCATGCCCTTTTGCACCAGACACTGTATAAATCATGTTTCTGACCCTCACACCCTTCACTTTCACACTCATGCCTTTTTGCACCAGACACTGTGTAAATCACAACTGGAACAGACTTAGCTGCAAGGACTGACTGGAAGAGAAAGAACAGACTTAGCTGCAAGACCTTTCGAAAAGGAAGTCACAACAACGTTTATCGAGGATAAGACGCGTCTTGCTTTGTCTGTCTGATAATGCGTTCCTCATGCACGCACACTTCTCACACCACACTTTGAGTGGACAAGACATGTTTGCATCATGCACGCACACACACACACACACACACACAAATCTCACACAACACTTTGAGTGGACAAGACACGTTTACATCAAGCACACACACACACACTTCTCACACCACACACTGACCTGAGCCAGCTCCAGGTCGATGATCTCTGTAGTAGAACCTGACTTGAGGTAATTGCTACGAGGGAAGTTGGTCATGGCAGCCAGGCCACGGTGGCTGTGTGTGCGTGTATTTGTATTTGTGTGCAGGTGTATACATGTTTATCTGTGAGTTTCTGTGGTGTGTGTGTGTGTGTGTGTGTGTGTGTGTGAGAGAGAGAGAGAGAGAGAGAGAGAGAGAGAGAGAGAGAGAGAGAGAGAGAGAGAGAAAAAGAGAGAGAGAGCGAGAGAGCGAGAGAGAGCGCATGTTTAACTAAAAGACTAAACACAGATATTGCCTTAGGTATGCAAGCCACCTTAATGGTCGCTCTGAAAGGCGCTAAACCTAAGACGTCATTGTTTCTGCCGCATTGCAAAACTGTCGCTGTATGACCTAGCCACAAAAAGGTCAGACCAGCATACAACTCACAAAGGCCCCCACCGCACAGCCTTACCTCAGCGCTGCATGGTCATAAGCAACAGCTGCTTCAAGCTCTGTGTCAAAAGAGCCCAAGTACTGCGAGCGCACAAGAGAGTTAAGAGGGGTGGAGGAAGCTGGGGTGTGAAGTGATTTGCTGGACTTGTTTGCACGTTCCATACTGCCTAACAAAATTAAACTTGAGCACAGAGCTGAAAGGTTGAAGCAAATCTAAGTGCAAAATTACGGGTTTAGCATTAATCACACACACGCACACACACATATACCCACAAACACACACACACACAAACGTATACCCACAAACACACACAAGCACACATGAGCATATTCACCAGGTAGTTGGCGCCATGGACACGCCCGATGCGACCCTCCCATTTATCGCCCATGTGGTGTCTGGTCACACCTGCAAACGCAAACATAAATTAAATGGGTCTGCGCCTGTGAGCGTCCGTTCAGTAAGTCACCCAAACACGGTGCCTATTCACACCTGTAAACACACACACAAAACCAACGGGATTGCGCGTGTGTGTGTTTGTGTGTGTGTGTCATGCATGCATGCGTGTGTGTGAGTGTGCGTTCTATATGTTATATAAGGATGGCCAGAATTGCATAGACCTAACGCGTCAGCTTCCCTTCCTTTGAGGTCGGGCACCAGGAGCACCCTATACTGCGGCACCAAGTGCTCCCAAGAAGAAAGATACTACAAGCGGCACATCTTTGCCATTTTGCCTCATTTAACCATTTTTTGGAGAACTTATAAAGCCAATCCTGAGAGCGAAACATAACGGACACAGCTCCAGTCTCTGATCAACCACTTGCGTCTTTTTTCATTCATTGCCGATCTTAAACTCACTTCCACAGGGAACCATGTTGCAATTAGAAACCGTTTGTATCCAGGACATCGCACACTTCTGCTCAAAGCAAGGCTGGCAAATGCAATACACGCTGCAGCGTGACCATACCAAAAATGCCACTTTGTAGCAAAACCACCAGTATGTCAAACGCATGTACACTTTTGCTAGAACGCAGCGTGATCTCGTCATTCACCAGCTTACCTGCAACCCCCGCCACCCCCCTTGCAGAAAAAGAAATGGCGGGGACACAATTGCACACCGGCCCGGCTTTGTACCTTGGTGTTTGCTTAGGGTTGGTCATGACCGTATATATACACCGTATATGACCGTATATTTGGTAATTTCCCTGCCAAGAATACCGTATATACACCGTATACCGTATATTTATATATGGTTCTGGCCAACCCTACTCATAAAAAGCCCCTGACACTCATGTCTGGCATTGCAAGAAATATCCCTGGAGGAGCACACTTCTTTTAGACCAGAGACTCAACTAACTTACCCCTGTACAAGCTGGCCCCACGTGAGAAACCAGAGGAGCCCCGACGCAGCATGTGCACCTGAATTTATTGGCAATGTGCACAGGTCTGCTTACTTCCATTTGTTGTGACCAAAACAATTGTTGCTTTCACAGCTTGGGCGACGCGAGGTGCTGGTGCACTAAATCACGCATGGTTTAATGGGTGGAAGTACTCGAACCATTTGTGGATCAATGAGTGGATGTATTCAATTCATGGTATGAGGATCGATATGTGAAAGATCAGAGTCCAACGAGGACCAACATGTGCATCTATCTCACACGTGGACTAATGTCTAAACGAGGGATACCAGAACTGCCAACGATCTTCAGTCACGCACTGAACAAGCATCGACCCAATCCAAAGGTCAATATTCACACCGTTTCTCGATCCATCTCCTCCCACTATGACAGCGCAAAATCATCAATGTGCACCCACACACACATGCGTACATGAGCGCCCATTACAGCATGCGCCTGCGCTAACTGGCAATCAACCAACCAACCGACTCACCACTTCTTCCCTGTCTAAGTTCATCAGGGTGTCCAACTCATGGTCATAGTCTGAGAGGCTACCCTGTGGCACAAGGGTCACCACACACGGAATGTCAGACACAAATCAAACTACACAAATCAGATATGCTCAGGGGCAGTGCATCAGGGCGAGGAGCGGTACGCCTCGTCCTTTATATACAGTCAATACATGATGGCAGTTGAACGGTACGCCTCATTCTTTATATACATCATATACATGATGGCAGTGCTATCGTAAAAGTTTGCAATACCGAGACGTGCCAGCAGAAGAGATGCACTCACATTTATCTGTGCAGAAGTGCCCCAGTACACGATGGCTGCTCGGTCGTATGCCTTTGAGGCCTCATTCTCTGTGCTGAAGCCACCTGCGGGGCGAGAGGCAGGAGTTGACGTCACCTTGCTAACGGCTCTGCTGTGTAAGGCCAGACACAGCTGCAAGCTTGGAAATGTGCAGGAAGCAGGACGTGCATGTGTGTGTGTGTGTGTGCGTGTGCGTGTTCGTTTGCCCCAGGAACCAAAAGCTATGTTTGAAATGAACGTGTCAGCACGCCATTTCAGGCCTGCACAAAGTTTCATGTGTAGAGTTGGCCAGGACATGCATATATTTGGGGTGTGTACAGTAGTTTCAGCAGGGAAATGTCCAAGTATACGGTATTATACGGTGTATCCACACAGGTCTGGCCAATCCTATGCATGATACAAGGCTCTCAGAGGGAAGCGCCGCAAAAAAATTTTCATCCGGCTTCCACATGTTTACAAACCAAGATGGCCAAGTCCATCCAAGGTATACATGTGTTGGGGTAAATAATTATTTGACTTACACACGACTGGCAAGCCAACGCATTTGCTAAGTAAACGCAGAATTCACCACAATGGATGTACGGGAGGAGGACGCTGCTTTGTAGATTGAAGGAACCCTTGTTGCAGGAGCACGCATCTCTGACCGAGGCGTGTGTGCAAGTTTAATTGCTTGCATGACGTGCATGCCTGAGCCTTAATTTATGCGGGAAGTGGTTCTCACTGCCCACGTAGTCGTTTTTTTCTCCTATTTGCCTTAGGGAGAAATTGTACCAGGCAAGCATTGGCTATTAATAGGCTAGGCACGCATCTACACAGCGTTCATGTAAGGGTGATCGGGTGGAGGAGTTATGGGCATGAATCGCATTGAGCAAAGAGCAGGTACTTAATGATAATCTAGCTTCACGGCCGGTTTCCTCCTGGGATCCTCTGGTGTGTGTGTGTGTGTGTGTGTGTGTGTGTGTGTGACCTAAGGCTTCTACCCTAGGGTACAGGGTACTCCCTTTTTTTCAACTGCTGAGCTTTGCTGCCTAGGGCGTTTCTCTTTGCCTAAAGTCTAAACTTATGATGGTATATAGTGGCACCTGATTGTACTTGCAGCCGCAGATATTTGACACCCCAATAGTCCATTGCATGCCTCACACCCCCTGTGCACTTACCCAGGTAGACCTGCTTGCCACGTGTACGTCCGCCCTTGCCACTCGCCTTTCGGGGGGCTGTGCTGTCCCTGTAAGTGTGTATGTCCGTGAATGTTTGCGAGTTTTTGTGTGTGTTTCTGTGAAGTTTGTGTGTGTGTGTGAATGTGTGTGTGCGCGCGTGTGTGCATGCATGCATGTACCTGTGCGTGTGAGTATGTGTGAATGTGCCTGTGTGCCTGCTCATGAGCAAAGCAATAGAGGATAGGAAGTAATGAAAACAGGGAGGTAGAGTAAAATGGGATGAATGGGATGCATGCCTCACACACATGCACACACACTCACCAAAGGTGAGCCTCCCATCGCAGAGTGTGCCTGTGCCTGCACGGAGCAGTAAATGTGAAGAAAGGCAGGTAAAAGATGGCAAGCTGTGGGCGATTTTTCCAGCTTGTGAACAGCAAGTGGCCATCAAAACAATTGGTGCCGGTCGGTCTCACTAACTTAGGCATGCTAGCTGGAAAGAAATTGCAGCCCTACAAACACATCATATTTGGCTGCTCTGCTCTAGCACAGTAAAACAGCACGGCAGACGCGAGTGCTTAAGTTTGCAAATTGAAGCCTGTACACTGGCCGCGCGCAAAGGAGGACCTCCCTTGGCTTCATATTGGCATGTAACACTTGTCAGCTGCAGATGTATGAATGCTCAAGCATTGCCGTTTTCCATACGCGTACGCAAAGAATCAGAAGTGCACACACACGACACATAATAAAAATGGCATTGACACACGCGCGCGCGCACACACACACACCATAAACACACCATACTCACTTTGTCACACCCTTGCGCTTGCTCGTACCCCCTTCTGGCCGTGGGCCTGCAGGCATGTGTTATTCAGTGTAGTGCTTGTGTTGTAGGGCAACGTGTGGGAGGAATAGCTATGAACACACGACATGAGGTCAGGCACCAGATTGTACTTCTGCGCACATGTTGTGTGTCTGGTTTGTGTGTGTGAGTGTGTGTGTGTGTGTTTGTGTGTGTGTTTGTGTCTTGCAGGGCAATGCACGGAAACAGTGGCATGTGTGCCTCCACGGGTCAAGAAGTGAGGGCTAGCACGTACCTTGTCTCTGGTTCGAGCCCTGCTTCCCCACGCCTCCCGTGATTACACCCAACAAGCCTTGCTTGCCCTTCCGCCCTTGACTCCCTGCCTTTCCGTGCGGCTTGCTGCTGCCATTACTCACAATTGCATTCCCAGCTGCACCCGATTCGTTCTTCACAGCACCACCAACCCCAGCATCTCCGCCGCTGCCATTGCTACAACCCCCAGCACCGACAAAGGAGCTTTCCAGCTGCACCTGCAGCTGCTGCCTCAACTGTACCCGTGCCTGATTCAGAAATTCCTCCCCCGCAGCCTTCTCCTGATGCTGGTTCTGCTGCTGCCCTTGCAGCAGTCGCACCAACCCACCACCAGCATTGCGATCTCTGGCATCACCCGCACTACCACCTGCCTCTCCCTGCGGCTGCTTCTGCTGCTGCTGAAAGAAGCCCTTGCCGGGTCCTCCCCTGCCGTGCAGGTGAACTGTTGCCGCACAGTGCGCAGAGGTTAGGACATGATTGGGGGCAGCACCAGGGCCTGCACACTCACCCCCATCTGCCTGCTGCTTTTGTTGCTGCTGCTGCTGCTGCAGCCCCTCAAACGCAGCGCTCATCCAGTTTTGCATGAACAGCCAGGGAGGGCAGGTGCCTGCAGCCACGCAAGCCAGCTGCTGAGCTTGCTGCTGTTGCTGCAGGGAAGGGATTGCTTCAGTAGTTACAGGTGTGTTGACCTTTGGCTGTGCATCTGCACTCCCTGCCGCAGCCGCACCAGCCGCCGCGGCCGCTGCTGCAAATGCAGCCATGCCAGGGATTGAAGCCAAAGTGGGGCCGGCTGCATTTGCCACTACTCCTGCTTCAGCTGCCGCTGTAGTTGGCGGTGTACCACCGAATGTGCCTAAGCGGGACTTTGGCCTGGGGCGGGGGGAGGGAGGTAGCTGAGCAGGTGACTCTTCCTTTGGTTTGGCTGCCAGCAACGAGCTAGTGGGGTGGGCAATGTCACTGCCGTGGGTAAGAGTGTGGACAGGGTGGTGGGGCTGGTAGAAAAACGAGGGGGGGGGGCGAGTGGTGCGCTTTTGAGGGATGAGGAGCGGCGCTGAGGGGGGCACAAAAGAAGGGCTGCTGCCTTGTGGGGGTGGGGGCGGTGTCGTAGGGGTGGGGCCTGCGTTGGTGCATGGGGAGATTTGTGGGAGGAGGTGACGCGGGTGAGATTTGTGAAGGCATGCACGGAAGTCATGAGCACATGCATGTGCATGTCTAGGAGGAGCAGTAACTTTATTATGTGAGCTCAAGCGTAGTGTGCTCCGTCAGGGGTGTTTGTCCTTAATGATGCAGTATGCATAGGCTTGGGCAACCCATACAAACATAAGCATTTGGTGTATGCGCGGTATGGTTATCAGGGACATTAATGCAAGGTTGGCCAATCCGTACATGCATACGGTTATAAATGGTGTATTTGTATGGTATTAGACGATCCCAACCATGCATAATTTTGCTGCACCTGCATGGGTTTGTAAATGGAAAAATCTGCTGCTCGGCAAGAGCGTTGGAAAACACGTTTTGCGCTTAGCCCAGGCACGCGTGCCCATGCTTTTTAAGCAACACACACGTAGAGGGACACACATAATCATAAGTTTTTACGTGTTTAGGACGTTCATAAGAGGATGGTATGGTGTGATATGTGATTTTGCTGCATTGAACGCATGTCTCGCCCCCAAGTTACCCTCACGACTTCAACTCATCAAGATCTGCGAGGAAGAACTTTATTCCATGCAGCTCATCAAGATCTGTGAGGAAGAATTCCGTGCAGCAAACAACGATGCCATGGTTTTCTTCAAGCAATCAAGATACTCATTCATTTATTGCCACACCCTTAAGGGGGTAATCAAAGTGGATTGAAGCTGTAAATAGTGTACCCACTCCAGCATTAATCGTAAAACATCAGAGTACGCTGTTTGCTGTCGGCTGCTTGCTCACAAAGATGATAATGCACATCAGCTAGAAAGTGTGAATTGGAATGAAAGACTATGCTGGGGTATGCTGGATTGTGCAACACTCTCCTCTGCAAATTGAGTCACTGACAGGGAGCCCTTGATTTGAGATGACAGCAAGAGACAGCAAAAGAATACACCGCTGCTCATCAATGCACACTGCCAGCAGCATGCATGCACCCACCGGGGGACGTGGGGATGGGGCTGAAGCTCCGCCCCCTTAACCCCGTTCCAGCCAAGGAAGCTGAGGTCCTGGGTTTCGTATGACCACTACGCTTGGGGGATTGGGCAAAGGCTTGCGGCTGGTGATCCTGCCTCTGCTGCTGCGTGGGCAGGGGAGGTGCATCCCTGTATGTTGTGAGGAGCGAGCAGGTAATACAAGTGAGCGTTGAATGTGTGTGTGTTTGTGTGTTTATGTGTGTGATCACGTCCGTACGTGTGTACGTGTTTGTCTGTGCGTGTTTGTGTGTGTGTGTGTGTGTGTGTGTGTGTGTGTGTGTGTGTGTGTGTGTGTGTGTGTGCGCGCATGTGCGTGCCTACAGCTATCTTGCGCTGCTGCGTGCGCTTTTTCACAAACATCGCTTTTTACATTGCGTGTGAGAGCAGCGCATGCATGTACAAGCATTTCTTGAGGATAAAGGATGAGCATCAGGGTCATTTGGGGGACAGAATGTGAACCAGCATTCCTTTGTTTGAGACACAGCGCACAGTCTGAGGGGACATAGGCAAAGGTGTGCTGGCGTGCACTTGAAACACCATTCACCCGTGCTACGCACCAGCTAACGTCTGCCTGAGCCAGATTCTGAAGGAAGTTCCGGCAGTGAAGGGGCGTCGTGCTTTCCTGTGGACTGCTACCATCCACATTGTCAGGGCAATCCTCTTCGTTCTTTCCTGCTCCAAAACCGGTGGTGAGTTGACCCTGTGCGTGTACGTTGAGCAGGGAGCATGTGGGGCATGCACCAGTGCGGCAAGTGTACTAGCATCATTTTCCTTATGTGAAGCTGGTTGTGGATGCACGAGCAGATGCACACAGGCGAGGGCGCGTGCCTGTCGTTGTCAAGGAATCGGCCAAGGCCTTCTCCTCCCTGCTCCCACTCCACCCAGTTTGCTGTGTTGAGCCTTATGCCCGCCACGTGTTCACATTCGGTCACGCTTCATTGGCTGTGTGTGGCCTTAATTGTTGAGTGTGTGGCAAAACCCACCGCTCTGTTCCAAGATAAAGAGAGCGGGTGTGCCTGCTCTACTTGTGCACAAATTGCAGGGGCCTTGAAACCTATTCCCGTTGCTGAAGTGCGGCTCTACGGCTGGGGGAGTACCTCCCCCTGCCAGTCACCAGCCTTGAAGCTTGAGAGGTAAGCCGCGCACATATCTCCTAAAACATGCTTGCAACTGGGTGCGATGCGATGTTGAAATGAAGTCTTATTGCACCCCCTTCCTTCCCTACAAGAACAGCCTGCAAACACAGAGCCTGGGGCGGGTTGATTTGACAGCACAACCGCTCAATCAATATGTATGTGCGTGTGTGCGGAATGGATGTGCTTGCATGAGATGGTCAAGAAGGGGCATTTTCTGTCTGCCACCCTCCTGTTCGTCTCCCCCTAAGCCAACTGGCAAATAAAGGCCTTCACCACTATGGAAAGCGAGCACTTGTGCGCAAACACACACACACCTTGTTCTTGTGCTCGACGGACCTCGCCCCCGAGCCCTCCGGTCCGCAAAGGCCAATAGAGCGGGAAGCCATTCTCAGCGCCTAATCTGTCCATTGAAGGGGAGAAAGCAGGATCTCAATACAAAAAGTTGAACGGAAATGTCAAGTCACGACCATGTCAACCAAAAATTTACGAGTCGAGGGCCGTACATGTTGGCTGAGATGCTTGCACTGAATTATTAGGCGCGTTGAATGCAGCGTGTGCATGTGTGTGCGGAAGGTGGTTCCAGGCGCGTTGCGTGTGGTGCTCCGCTCCTTCGCATTCTGCTTTGATGCGTGGTGCATGTACCTTACCCCATCAAGTCCCCTGCCTACCTGTGTTGCTCCTATTCAGTTGGCAAGAGAGAGGGATCACGAGCACTTGCGAGAACGAGGCGAGGCGATAGGCAGCGGTGTTGCGAGCTATTATATATGTAAATTATATATTATGATTGCTTTAATAATTTTGAGATCCCCCCTAATGCATCTTAGTGGAACTCGCAAATCTCGAGGTGCCTGAAGTCGAAACCCTCAATCACTGGCGTTTTAAGGCTTTCTAATTGTATGGTGTGAAATTCAAGCCCTTAGAGTCCCCAAGGCACGAGGCGTGCACGCACGATGCGCACAGATGAAAGGTTCTATAGACCCATAATGTTCACTGGATGAAAGATAGATGCCTGGAATATTTGCCAGGGCACAAAATGCAATTAGACAAATGGAACTCATCTTTCCCGAGAAGAGGAGAGGAGATCAGGTCCACGAATTTGTGAATAAAACAGAAAGCTTAAGCGAATTAATTAAAAGAAATAGAAAAAACTACGCAGGCAGTCAAATCACTCCCCACATTCAAGGAAAAGGAGCCACGCTGGTACCGGGTACCCTAAAATTCCTCCACCATAGGAAAAAGAAAATGTATGTGAGGATCAGGAGAATTGCAGGCTTAACCTGAAACCGTCTCCTGATGAATGTTGATAATAGTGCTAGAAAGGGCATGTCTGGTATGAACAAGTTTGGCAGCATAATTGACAGAATGAACATGCAGCTTGGAAGCAAGTATCTTGACTTTTTGAGAATCAAGACCCAGCTCCTTAAAAGACTCCAGCGTGTGATTGTTGCAGATAGTGCCACCCACTTCCAAAAGGATGGTATGGAGGGTAACGGAGGCTCCTTGGAGGATGGAGCTGAGGCCTTTGTGTTGTACCTGCGCAGCATTCAGCTAATTCTACGGTCTAGTGTCCTCACAGTACTTGATCTCAATGAGGTGAATGTCACATTGTAGAATGCTGAGACCTTTGGGTCGGTGCTGTCTGGGGAAGGTGGATCTGCTAGTGGCTGGCGGTGCTGCTGAGGTGCTCCCTGTCCCCCTCAATTGCCCCCTGCCACTTTTAAGAACCCACCCTCCTCCATTGCTAGTCTGTTGCTTTTTAAATTCCACGGAGATGGGAGCAACCAACAATACAGCATCCGGAGGTAAACCTGTTTTTGCCTGAGAAGCAGGGTGGAAAAAGCCACTTTGGTATAATCCTAGTTTCAGGGGAATTTGTAAATTTTGCATACCCAGCCATTCGCTGCTACCTATATCCAATGCAGACAATGCACAATCCTAGGGAGCCTGTCTTGCTGATGGCTCCGAAGATCATGCTGCATGCTAAGTTGTGTCTCTCAGTGATCATATTCTTATTTGCGTGTGTTGGCATCCAGAGAGGATATGCAGGGCACTGTCTAGTTAAGGGCAAAGGGGGCAAGTTAGGTTTGTTGAGTGCTTAAACCATGCCGCACGCTTTTGGTTGTAGAGGGTTCCTGTTCTGTACTTCATAATGATGCAATTGGTTTTAACAGGGACACGACATAGGATGTGTTAGGTAAGCGTTGCTAGCGGCTCCATAGGCAATGCCATTTTAAATAAGGGTCTGGTAGTATTCATGGTAGTTTGCTACGGTATTGGCATTTCCTAGTTTGTGCAGGGTGTGCATGTGTGTCAAGGTAATGCGTCATGGTAATTGGATAGGTACCAAAGCCTTGAGGTAGGTGACTGGGCTGTGTTTGGTTGATTTTGTACGATTTGGTATTCTTCATAATCTTTTGCAAGCCCGTAGGTGTTGTAGAAGGGATTTCTGTCAGGGCCAGCTGTTTTGATAGAGGTATTTGCAACGTCAGAGTAGGTTGTGATTATTTTCTAGCAAGACCGTCAGCATATTCATTGCCTACAATACCTGCGTGGGATTTGACTTTGTGGAAATGAATGGGCGATGGTGACTGGTGGATTGCTTTGGCAATGGACTGGAGGACATCTCCTTGGATGTAGTGGCGGTGGAGGTTTGGGTGTGAGAGCTGCTTCTTAAATAGGTGCATTGAGGTTAGGCTACCTGTGGCTTTATGGGAGTAGCTGTGATTGATTGCGGCTGCTGTAGCTGCTAGCTCTGCACGTGAGATGGTATTGGTTATACCTACGCCTCTTAGGTTCACGTAATAGGATATGCTCAAGGGCGGTGTACACCTGATCCTGTGTCTTGCCCTTCTTTGTATTGTTAAAGGCTGCCATCAGTGTAGGTCCAGTCCCGCCAAATTTGTACTTTGTGGATCAGGTTTGGGTCGGAGCTGTGTTGGGTTGCTTCGTCAGAACTCTGAGGTGGGTCCAGGGTACTATTTTTAACTTGAGGGCCTTGAGGGGTTTGATGAAGGTGGTCGCTGGATAGTTTCTTTACTTTAATAAGGCCAGGAATCTTTTCAGTGCTAAGTGCAGAGGGGTAGGGGTCATTATGAATGTAATTGATTTCCCACTTTGCCTCAGGGATTTCTTTGGCAAGCTCTTTTAGCCAGTCCTTGTTGCAAGCATTGAGGCAGTTTCAGCCTTAAATAATCCATATGGCAATGATGTGCATCTCCCAAGTGTGTTTGGAAAATTCTGTCCAGTAAAGTTGGTCTGATGGTATGAAGCCCAAGAATTTGCATATGTGCGGTAAGAATCTGCGGTAGAGCGATGTGTAGGGATTTATGGTCATCCTTTAATTCCAGGAGGGAAGAAACATGAGTGTAGCTGTTGCCTCTGTGCTAAGGGCAGCATAGTAAACGGCATGTCTTGCTGCTAAATACATGGTGTTTTCATGGTAAATGGGATGGCAAATAGAGAAAACAGTGAACTTGGAGGAGAAGGTGTTGCAGTTTGCCCCGGAGGCCTTATGTCTTGGGTGTTCACTCCAGTATGGAGGAAGTGTGAGGTCATGGTCAAGGGGGGATGCCATTTTTTCTTGATGTGGGGGGGAAGCATCCTTGAAAACGAGTTTTCAATCTTTGGCTTGTATGTTTGGAGGTAACAATATCTTTGCGTGTGATGAGGCCTACGAGTTCTGATGCAAGATTCGGTGTGTGTGGATATGGTCATGTAAGCCGCTGTATTTTGCCTTTTCACAAGCCCTTGGAAGAATGTTGAAGCACTCAGGGGTGATCATGCCTTCGCATTATCTGTCTACGTTGTAGGTGCAAGCTACTGTGGCAGTGTACACTTCTGGGAGTATAGGGTCATCTGAGGAAATTCAGTTTCGTTTCCTTGGTGCTTCATGAGATCAACGTCAGTGATCTAGTACTTGCAGCGCCCAGTGGCTGCAATGTCTGCTTGAGAGTTGGTGGACTGGATGTCAGAACTGACTTTGTTCCGAAGTTTGATGTCATAGGGCTGGTAGGAGCTTCTTTCATGGTTGGCTGAAACCCTTGTTTTTGAAGATCATTAAGGTGTGTGTCTGGTGCAGGTTGCGGTAGGTTTGGTGCCGTGATATGCTCTTTGTAAATTTGGAGGCTGCGTCTAAAACTTTCATGTGTTTTGCAGCTTAATCTGGCTCCCATGTTGGGTTCCACAAGACTTTCACCGGCTCTCTTTCGAGAGATCTTGAGGTCCGTTCTTTCTTTTCATTTCCAATTAAGTGAACACAAACTGGGAAGGCCCATGTGCCCATGTGTCATAGGTGTTGATAGCCTCTCGCTCGTTGGCAATGTAGCAGTTGGTTTTTAGTAGGCACTGCCAATGGTAGGAACGATTACTGACGTTGCATATGTACATGTCTTGAAGGGAGGGAGCAGATCCAGTGATTTGAGTCCTAGATGGTAGGAGCACACTTCACAGGATGCACGTGCAATATCAGTGTGAGCAGCAGCTTGAGTGGTTTTGGGCACTATGTTCCGTGGAGCGGAATATGCTTTGCTTGTTAAAGTGATCTTGCTGGCTTACTATCTGGCTGCGTTTTCTCGTTATAGTAGTATGTGGGGGAGCAGATTGTGTCTGCCGTGCACATTTTGTTGGCTGGTTTTGTGAGGGAGCGGCAAGCTGGGTAGTGGGTGCGAACTCTGACAGACATTCAATATTGGCTCATCATTAATGGCTGCAGTTTGGGGCAGGTTGAGGTATGGTATAGATATTGAGCCTACAGAGTCGTGGCTTATTTTTGTTAGGTTGGAGCTTCTTTGTGAGTAGCGTTGTGAGCGTGGGGTTTGTGATGGGGGGGCAGCTAGCATCGTTGTGGTGGGATGGTGTTGTGTCTGAGAGGGGGTCGTGTAGGGTATGTTGTTGTATGTTGTGCGTTTCCTGGGCCGAGCATTGGCGTCTGGAGGGAAAGTTTGTATTGATGGTGCTGGTATGTTTTGAGTGGCACGTCTTTGGAGTTCTGATGGGTATCTGGCTGCTATTGTGCGTGGCGGGAGAAGGGGACGTGTGTGGTTTTGAGCAAGTTTCAAGGTCCCAGGTCTGGGAATTGAAGTAGCTATGTGCTGCAGTTCTGATGTTTTGATTACCGGCCTAAATGTATATGCAAGTGCACTTGATCCGTCACTGTAATCAAAAGGGTTGTGATTTGAGTTAGTGTGCCTGATTTGGGTCATAAATAGTGCCAGATCACCAGGGCCTGAAATATATGGAGGCTATGAAGACCTGCAAAGAAAGATACGGAGGTCCTCAAAGAGTGTTGTTGGCGAATACATAGGTCAAGGGGAGATAGCAAACTCCCTACTACAAAGGTTTAAACGAACTGAAAGTTGATAATTAAAAAGGGAGCAAGAGAGGCAGGCTGGAAGCGATAAAAGAAGGTAGGGGGGGCAACCAGGTTGATCTCAGATGTGCATTTCAGGAGGGGGTCATTGATTCCCCTTTTTGGGGTGGACTTGGCTGCCCTGACTTTTAGCCAGGTGGTATGAGGTGATGCATCTACTGTCAGTCACATGCTGAGAGGATGTGGCTCTTTTTTCTAATTTAATATGAAGGGTGGTTTTCACTGCCTGCGTACCGTACGCAGTGACAATTTTCTTTTCTTTTATCATGAGACGTGATAGGAGTAAAGTCGATCATCCCTCCCCCGGCCCACCAACCAGAAACCCTTATACCTTCGCTCAAAGCTGAGAGTGAGTGCATCATTAACGTGGTGAAGGGCATCACCTACAACAGGTATCAGAAACAGGACTCTGAGATGGGCATGAAGCTTCGTAATTTATTAGCTCTTACACCTTTTGGATGGAAATGAATGTTAACACTAAAAAGTAGAATTGACAGCAAAAAATATGCGTGATCTGAGCAATTTTTACACAAAATTCATTGCTGGAACAGATGTGAAGAGATGTTGCAATAGCAACATTTGAACCCTTTTTTACTGGACTGGCTGATCATTCCAGAACCGGAACTGCAGCAAACTACACTGTGGTGCAGATACAAAGGCCAGATGTATTAAACTGAAGCTCTTGAATGCAAGCCTTTGAATGCAAGCCCATGTACACTACTAAAGATGAATTCTACAAAAATGTGTAATCACTCTAAAAATGCTCACAAGCCTTCGAATGCAAGCCCAAGTGCAGTACTAAAAGTAGGTTCTACAAGTAACCACTTCATCGCCAAGAATCACAGGAGGGATGGCAAAATTCAATCACAGAGGTACTTTGTCGGCTAAGAATCGAAGCATGGTGGACATAAGCATTGGAGATCGGTACAGTGAAATGTGCGTGCCATCAAGGGCAGCTACCTCGACCTCTACCCCAGAAAGGCTCGTGAGCATTTTTGCAGCCTTCCTGCATGTATTATGATAGGTATTTAGATAGCAAATGTTTGGTAAACAGTGATTCCTAAAGTACTTTGCCCATGCCCCAGCCTCCAGTAAAAGAAGAAACACGACCTTGTGCTCTCAAAGCCATAGTGCTGCAGGCACAGGCACGGGGCTCTCAAAGCCATAGTGCTGCAGGCACAGGCGCTTGCTTTCAAATAAGCTATGCATTTCAGTTGGTTTGAGAAGGGCGTTTAAAGTTGCGATCCTGCACAGTACTAAGCGTGGAACACTTGCTCAAAAAGCCACTGCAAATGAACTGGCTTCTCATTCATTCCCCTTCCTTTCTGTGGTGAAGGAAAAGTGTTACAATTGTCGGTATTAAAGGGGCTTATTTGTTTGATTAACGTGGGGCGTGGCTTTCACTACCTGCGCAGTCTATTCTTTAAACTGGCATCCTCAAGCAAATCATAGACTTGCTTACCTGATCGAATGCTCAGGTGTGAGGAGGTCATGTCTTCCTGCAATCTGTGGCGACAGTGTACACATGCTAAATGGCAGGATATCACGAAATTGACTTGACAGCAAGTGTTATGTAACCTAAAAGTGGGAGAAAAAATTAGCAGTCAATCGCGATTGGCACCTGGTTCAAAAGACATTGAATGAGAGTCCTAACACCCAAGCCAAAAAGTATATGCACAGTCTAGCAACAGGCATGTAAAGCTGCTCAGTGCCAGAGCCAGGATCAGATGCAGAACTGCAGAACCGCTGACAACACGCAAATTACAGAGAGAAGCTTCTGCCTTTAGGCTTCCTGAAACCAGGATATCTGGAGCCGGAACATTTTTCTCCGGGATGCCAGACAAAATTAGTTGTACTTGGGGGATGGGAGCAGCTATGATGACAATAGCTTGATATTTTACCCATAAATGACCAAACAAAACTCACCATGAGCACAGGGCACTGCAGCTGAGCAGCATGTTTAAGTGGACGGTAGGAGGGGTAGAAGAACAGCATTCGAGCAGCTGCCACGTTATTCCACTTGCTCTGCGCAGGCACATATAATTCAGTTCGTTTTCATATTGTGATTAAAGTGTTCCTGGCAGCTTCTTGAGCATTTTGCACAGCACAAACAAAGATAAACAAATATCACAAATTGTAAGCAAGCCACACGTAAATTCTTAACCACCTATTATTTACTTTCATGCTCATTAAGCCTAACACAAATTAGCAAATTAGAAACAGCAGCAGTGAAAAAAGCAATGTGCTGGCGCACCGTGGATGGCACAGCGCCCATCATCTGTACATAATCCTTGTCGGTCAATACCCCTGTGAATTCATCAAACAAGAAGTGTGTACAATAGCAAATAATGTCACACTTATGCTCGCAAGCCCACGGGTGTGCCCAAACTGGGACGCATTGTGGTTATGAAGTACATGTATACAAAAATACTAATGCTTGCTTGCATGCGCAAGCAGCACCGTACCTAACGACAGAGGTGCACACATGAAACCGAGCAGCTTTTTTCGGAGGCGTGCTTGCAATTGGCTCGTAGAGTGCACAATGGGTACGTAAGCTGCTGGTAGGCCAGTCCAACCACGTAAGACATCTGAGACTGCCACCAACAGCAAGCGGAGGCCACGGACCTACATTGATCCAGACAAGCCAGACAAGAAAATGAGTCATCTGCAGTTGAGAGGACATTGTAGGTGAGCACTATTTTGTTGGTTGGGGAGCACTGGAATAGCACTTCCTAATAATGTGGGGCACTGCCAAATGTTGCTGCCTACTGTGGGGCACTTCCTAATGTTGGGGAGCACTGGACTTGCACTTCCTAATGTGGGGCCATCCAAGCAGATCTTGTTTGTTGACGAGTAGCCCTGGAAGGAAAAGAAAAACTATGCAGGCAGCAAAACACTCCCTGCATCAATTAAGGAAAAGGCCCTAATTATATCGGAAGAAATTGACTAGTTGATCCCGAGGCCTTGTTTACCGTTTTTATTGCTTTTCCTGATCCTGGTATCACGTAATAAAGGCATTCTGTTCTAACCCTGTTAAAATGTGCAGCACCCAAAGAATAGCCCTACCATAGAAGAAACAGCAGACAGGACCTCCCAAGCGAGGAATTGCAGCCCATCCACCAGCTGAGTAGCAGAGACAGGGCACAGTCTTGTCTGCTGCTGCTGCTGCACGTTGGGGCACTTTCCAGGGACTGAGGGAGGAGCAAGCCCCCCTGTTGTGGCTTCCACTGCCAAGTGAGGTGCCACCGGGGTGGCAGAAGGGTGAGTGACCTGCAGGAAAGCACCAGCAGCCAATTGCGAGGCTGAATGGCGCTGCTTCTTGTCATGTGTGCATTCCCACGCAAATTCAAACTTGCTCTGAGTATTGATTATTTACAGGGGGGCTATCTGGAGTGACAGGGGGCAATGAGGGGCATAGGGAGCACCTCAGAAGCACTGCCATCCACCAGCAGAGCAACCATCTCCTGTCAGTACTGACCTGAAGATCTCGGCAACCTTTAGCGTGAAAATGTGTCAACCTCATTGAGGTTTAGTACTCTGGAAACACCTCACCCCGCACCCCAGAGTTGTTCTTGCGCAGCCTGCTCGTGGATTTTTTAGTTCGCAAGCTTGCTATAGACTTGCCCAGAGCTAAACATTTCCAAAATGGTCCGGTCTGCTTTTTCTTAAGCTGAAGAGAGAAATTGATATGGCGTATGATTTGTATTACTAGTGGATTGCCAGAAGGCTACGTAGGTTCAACCTTTGTTGTGCTAGCACACAACACAACATTGGAAACACTGGAATTCTTATTCCTTTTTAAATTAATAACCCCTTGTTAGCAAGAAATTAGGGCGTGGCCAGGGGCGCTTTTAATTGGGCGTGGCGCTTTCAATTTTTCGTCACTGCTCACTCTCACTGCTCTACTCAGTCGCTACTGCTCACCTCGACAGGGATGCCTTTTGAGAACGGGCAGAATCTCAGGTACAGAACAGAGAACACTATCAGCCATGGCGAAGTAAAGGGTTCCATAGCGATGACCTGCGCCAATTAAGAAGGAAGGCAGGTGGGGGTGGGGGTGCTTGGCCTGGGGTGTCTCAGCAGGCAACTTGCACTTCCTGAGGTAGGACTAGGTGACAGGACAGGACTTACTGGAAGGCAAGGGGGCAGCGGTCAATGTATTGAACGTCAAGTCGATTCCCCGTTTGTTTGAGCCTTGAGGCAAAGGGCTCGCGTAAAAAAACCCACACACTTGAAAAAGATAAGCAAGGGAAATCCGCTCTTGCTTTATTAAACTGGTACGGAAGAAAACCCGCTTGGACACAGAAAATCATCAGGGATTTCACGTGACAATAATCCGATTGAACGTACCCCGCTAACCTCCTTGCCGAGCGTGGATGCAGACGCCAAGCTATGACCGCCGCTATAGCTGGTGCCCCAAAGAATGATGCGGGTGGGGTCAACAGCGCCGCCAAGGCCATTTGACGACTGAGTATGCAGGGTTAAATGTAAAAAAGAATTGATCAAGGATGGAATGCCGGACACCTACACAAGCTCCCTGGCAAAAAACGAGCGTGACTTTTACAGATGTCCTTGAAAGCGCAATAGAAAAAAAATTACGCAGGCAGTGAAAACCACTTCCCGCAGGAATTAAGGAAAAGGAGCCACTTTGGTACAGTAAAACTCCCTCATTAGAGGCAAAAATCAGTGAAGATCATGAGTCAGGAGGTTTGCAGGCTCAGCCTGAAACCGGCTCCTGATGAGAGTTGATATTAGTGCTGGAAAGAGCACTTCTAATATGGACGCATAGACAAGTTATAAGTTATAATGCAAGTGAGAAGGACTTAACGTATCAAGCAACTCTCTGGTACTAGATGCCATACTTGCCTGGATGTGCTTGACTGCTGCTAGGTAGTCTTGGACGTGCAGCCGTGGAGCAACAACCTGTCGTGGGCTCCCCTCAGAGCCCCCCCATCCCAAGTAATCAAAGAGGAAGACAGCATAGCCTGCAAGATGTAGCAAAAACGGTGTAGGACCTAGGTGACGAACACTGATCAGATCATGAGAGTTCATGGTATGGGCAGAGGATGGCACTCATCGATGCACTGGTCAATGACACAGCTGCCGCCTTTGAACTTGATAAAAGCTCTCTTTTAATCCTGAAGCTACTGAGTTCCAACTACTAGATTATAAGAACCATGTTCCCAGAAGAAAACATTTTTGCGGGCTCAAAAATTCCCCCACGCACCATGCCGTGCAAAGGTGTGTGCAAACTCTGGTAAGCCAATATCCTTGGTCATGCCGAGGCCCTGCGCAACAAGTACGTGCCGAAGATTAGCAAGACAGTTCAAGTCCCCCCGGCAAACATTACGATGATGGCGCGTTTATTAGCCCGGGCTACAGGGCCTGTAGTGTGTGCTTGTACAAGACGTGCTGCAAAAGTACAACTCTACTACGGTGCCGGCTGGATGGGGAGTACCACCTCCATCAGTCTCCGGAGACAAACTTGAACTTACAGATGCCATAACGATAACTGGCGGCTGCCTTTGGCGGCTGGCTGTCGGAGGAAGATAGACCCAAGCATCCAGGCTGCCATCCTCTCTTACGCAAAAGCTATGCGTGGAGCGCCTGACGTCGTTACTTGCCGCATCTGCTACCTGCTGGGTACCTGCTGGGTGGATGGGCTCTTCCTCATCATTATCTTCTGGGAATCCAAACTGGACATCTGCCGCATGCAAACCATTGAGAAGTCAGCAGGACTGGATATTATTGCATACAAGTATTGTGAGGCTACTAATAATAAGCCCAGGTCCAGGTCCTGCCGGATCCATTGTATGATGGCTAAAAAATCACCTGGCTCCCAGGGAAGGCGGATGATCAGCCATGCAGTGATGGGATTTAAAAGGGCTGCCAGGTACAGGGCGTATCTTGTCAGTGTTGAGAAGCTCATTATGAATTACATAATTTTCACGAATTTAGACAAATGAATAGCACTGTGAATAGCATATTGACGCATTTCCACGGCAATTTTCTCGAAATTTCAAGCACAGCAATCAAGGTACAGGCACACACTTACACACATTCACATACACACATATACACATGCACACATGCACACACGCACGCACACACGCACGCGCACACACGCGCACACACACGCGCACACGCACACGCGCACGCGCACGTGCACACGCGCACGCGCACACACACACACACACACACACACACACACACACACACACACACACGCACGCACACACACACACACACACACACACACACACACACACACACACACACACACACACACACACACACACACACACACACACACACACACGCGCACGCGCACACACACACACACACACACACACACACACACACACACACACACACACACATACACACACATACATGCATGCATGCATGCACCTGCAGGCAGCAAAGAGTTGAAGGATCAGTTTATTGTGCATGGCGATTAGGAATCTGGGGCACCCCCCTTGGATGTGTGTGTGGTCAGCAAAAGAGCAGCATGCGGTCATCCTACTCTGAAGTGAGTGGCGAAAGCTCTGATGAAGATGATTTGTCGGCTGTTTGTGTGCTGCCCTTGAATTTCAGAAAATGGTGGTCATTTGCATTTCAAATTTGGCCTTTCAAAGTCGCCTTGTTTTGCTGGCTTGACAACAACACTTGATTGAATCATCAATGTCCAATTGGCATGCATAAACAATGTACGATGACTGACATATGCAAGCATATAACGACTTCTAGCTTGCTCATCAATCTTATTGCCGCTTTAATTGCCTTCATGTTCGGCTTTGCACCTTATGGCATGCTGACTGGGCAGCATCAGCACTTTTTGCTTTTTGCTTGGCTATTAGTAGGGTTGGCCAGAACTGTACATACATACTTGTATATGGTGTTTTTGGCAGGGAAACTACCGTACACACGGTCATATACAGGTCTGGCCAACCCTAGCTATTAGTGATCACTTAAGCCCTCTTAGAAAAAGAAACCACTAAACCTCTTAGAAAAAGAATTCACTAGCCCTTTTAACGGTGCGGTAGTTTCTGTTGATAGCCAATTTCGTTCCATGTCCGAATTCCAACTTTTAACTGCATGCCCAAGAGGCCGTGGATTTGTCGCCTCTTTGTTTTGTTGTTGTATTTCTGACCCGTGCAGTGAATCAGTTGCCTTCAGGTCTGAGAAAGTCCTTTTCCATCACTTTTGTTTTATTGATTCAGTCAATTGCCAGACAGCGCATCACGCTGTACTCTTGTTTCTCACCATTCCTTGCTTTTGCTAAATTTTGGACTTAAAAATTTTCCTCCTTGTGTTTGCAACTCTTTCAGACCGGACTTGGGGCCGCTTGTCCCTGATTGCACCCACACCCCCCCACACCCACACACACACACACACGCATACAAGAAAAACCCTACTCATCCATACGTGCTAATAGGTGACACGCACACGGCTTGCCAGGGCAAGGAGTTAGTCTGACATGTCTTTTTCTCGGGATTCTCAGCAGCAGCAGCAGCAGCAGACGCCTGATTCCCGAAACACTCTGCACAAGCAGCAGCAGCAGCAGCAACAGGGCCAGCAGGGCCAGCAGCAGGACCAGCCTAAGTCTGATTTACAGGATCCTCAGCAGCAGCACGCTGCCCAGGCCCAACCCTCACATGTGGCACCTGAGGTACTAAGTTCTTCTTTGCAGTTGGGATATTTGTTGTCGCTTAAATTTTATAACCAGCAAGCACGCTCGCTCACACCTAGACGCTCATACAAATTCCCACTAAAGACTGTTTGGCTCTCAACTCTGAAGCTCGTCCAGCTGAAGCCAAAGATGTTGTTTGAAAGGCGGGGTGCAAGTCAAAGGCCTACCATAGAGTTATTTCCTCCGCTCGCTCTCTTACTCATTTGACGTTGTTGACCGCTTTAGGAGAGTTTAATTACCTCCCTTTGCCTCGTCCAAGGCCTGAGTTTGAAATGAGCTTAAAACTTGATGCAATGCTCACAGCATCAATTGACGTACGCTTGATTGCCAACGGTGGGCTGCATTTTCATACACAGTTCGAACAGAACGACAACTTTGTGTGTCAAACTGTAAACAGGATCTGCCCTGCTTCTCCACGTGGGATGTGTGCGGTGGCTCCCTGCATGCATGGGCAACACCGGACTGCTTATTGTGTGTCAAACTGTAAACAGGATCTGCCCTGCTTCTCCACGTGGGATGTGTGCGGTGGCTCCCTGCATGCATGGGCAACACCGGACTGCTTACATGTAGGGTTGGCCAGGACCATCTATGTACGGTGTACATAGGACCACATACGTATCTATGTACCATCTATGTACAGTGTACCACCATCTATGTATGGTACCATCTATGTACGGTGTACATACGGTATCTTTTTTGGCTGGGGAATCACCAAGTATACGGTCATATACGGTGCATATATCAGTGTTTCTTTTTTCGATTTTGAATGACCTTTGTTTAACGTCACGGCCAAATTTTGCCTTTCTGAAAACCTTTGCTAAACGTCTTTCACCCTTTATGCCCAGCCCGCTGGGAGGCCTGCGGCCTCCCAGCCTTGTTCGTGCACGTGGTATTATATATGTTTCAGGCATGGCCCTAAAACAACAAATAAAGCATATATGAACCCTTTAACGTCCGTAAGCCTACGGGTCCAACACCAATATAACTGCGCAGCATCCATACCCCCATCTGACAGCCACTTATTA
>Ga0307968_1000602_pt1 | contig 26515 bp, 40 predicted proteins | sample OrgLakmetagen650_FD_201834 | JGI IMG/M metagenome (GOLD analysis project Ga0307968, IMG submission 201834) | Saline water microbial communities from Organic Lake, Antarctica - #650 | ecosystem: Environmental > Aquatic > Non-marine Saline and Alkaline > Saline | place: Antarctica: Organic Lake...
CTTCATCGTGGCTTGTGATTGCACACGTGCATGGCCTCGTGATTGCACACGTGTATGGCCTCGTGACTTGTGATTGCACACGTGCATGGCCTGCATCGTGATTGCACACGTGCATGGCCTGCATCGTGACTTGTGATTGCACACGTGCATGGCCTGCATCGTGACTTGTGATTGCACACGTGCATGGCCTGCATCGTGACATGTGATTGCACACGTGCATGGCCTCGTGATTGCACACGCGCATGGCCTGCATCGTGACTTGTGATTGCACAAGTGCATGGCCTCGTGACTTATGATTGCACACGTGCATGGCCTGCATCTTGACTTGTGATTGCACACGTGCATGGCCTGCATCGTGACATGTGATTGCACACGTGCATGGCCTCGTGATTGCACACGCGCATGGCCTGCATTGTGACTTGTGATTGCACATGTGCATGGCCTCGTGACTTGTGATTGCACACGTGCATGGCCTGCATCGTGACTTGTGATTGCACACGTGCATGGCCTGCATCGTGACATGTGATTGCACACGTGCATGGCCTCGTGACTTGTGATTGCACACGTGCTTGGCCTCGTAATTGCACACGTGCATGGCCTTGTGATTGCACACGTGCATGGCCTTGGGTGTTGTGTAAGTTTGTAAGACTGGAAAGCGAGCAAGCAGGTTTAAAACCACAGGTTATGGTGTAGGTTAGAAAGCATCTTGCCACTTCCCAGGCGGAACTTGTGCACTCAGTCCAAGGCAAACCATCCTGGCTCAGAAACCATTCATGCAAAACACACAGGGGAAATTTTTTATTTGTTGCTCTCACAGAAGTTGGCCCTCTTGCAATCAGCTACACAGGCATGCAAATCCATACACACTTTAATATATACATAAGCCCTCCCATTGCCAATATGTACATAATTCACACACACTGCCAACAAGTACACAATCATTACCCTCGCCAACATATACACAACTCACACACAATCATTACCCTTGCCAACATATACATAACTCACACACAATCATTAACCTTGCCAACACATACACAACTGACACACAATCATTACCCTTGCCAACATATACACAACTCACACACAATCATTACCCTTGCCAACAAACACGTGCACAGGGTCACGCACAGCACACATATGCACGGATACAATACACAGATACAATGCAATACACGGATACAATACAATACACGGATACAATACACGGATACAATACACAGATACAATACAATATACGGATACAATACATGGATACAACACATGCACGGATACAATACACAGATACAAAACAATACACAGATACAATACAATACACGGATACAATACACGGATGCAACACATGCACGGATGCAACACATGCACGGATACAATACACAGATACAATACAATACATGGATACAATACACAGATACAACACGCGCACGGATACCATGCGCTGCATACATAAGCACAAATACAAATTTCGAGCTGTCACAGTTGCACGCAACCGGCTGGCTTCTGTCATGTCATCATCAGCCTTAAGTGCGAATTGTCAACTTGCACGGTCTATGGAATTCCCTCACAAGTTCACAATGGCAAATGCACGCTTCACACACAAAACTGAAACATACAAATCCACACACGCACACAAACACGTGCACTTACACACACACGTTGCAATCACAGCTGCACGCGGATGCCAGGCCTTTGTATTCCCCCAGATATGCAACAGACATTGGTGTACGCTTTCCACGTCTGATACGCATACGAGATGACAAGAGTGCCCTGCAGGTGTGGGGATTTGCTCGTATATAAGCTTAGGTCTTTTAGTAATTTCTCTTGCCTTGTGCATCCCACTTGCAACCAAAATCTAACTGATCTGTGCGCTGTTAGCTCTGTCTTGAAATGTTATGTTGGATATGAACCGCCTTGCCTGACTAGAGTGTTGAACGATGTATTTTGAGCATAATGGCCGCACACCGCAATAATTAGTTATGTTCATTTTGTGATCCCGTTGTGTATAAATTTGAGTGCCATAGTGGGATAGAATAAATAGAAAACCACATTTGTGACGTAACACCTTATCCACATGTAGAACGATCTTTGTTTTGCATGCCTGCAGTGCCAAAGCACAGCTGAGCTCAAGGTAATGTACGAGGATCGCAAGGAGGACGAGAAGAAGAATGCGGGTGAGTTTAACGCACTGTGTTGTGCGTTATGGAATGCACTGTGTTGTGCGTTGTGGAATGCGCTGTGTTGTGCGGTGTGGATGCGCTGTGTTGTGTTGTGCGGTGTGGAATGCGCTGATTTGTGCGTTGTGGAATGCTCTGTGTTGTGCGGTATGGAATGCGCTGTGTTGTGTTGTGTGGTGTGGAATGCTTTGTGTTGTGCGTTGTGGAATGCGCCGTGTTGTGCGGTGTGGAATGCGCTGTTTTGTGCGGTGTGGAATGCGCTGTTTTGTGCGGTGTGGAATGCGCTGTGTTGTGTTGTGCGGTGTGGAATGCGCTGTTTTGTGCGTTGTGGAATGTATCTTTGCTTGTATGACACCACGCGTTTGAAATGCAAAGTAATAATCATTTAATTGCATAAAGCGTGCAAGTCATTGATTCATTCATTCCATTATAATTCTCTAAAATAATGTGTGCGCCACTCGTGTACACTTTTTGGTATGCTATTTAATACAGCTCGAGGCATGCGTGTGTTTGACAACACACTGTTGTAAGGCGCTATTAGCAGCAATGGTGGCCCTTATGATTTATGGCTTGTTTATGCAACCAACTCCCTTGCTTTGAAACGGGCCTCACAATCATGCCTGCTTCATTTTGCTTGATGACAGAGGTGAATGTGCAATAGAAGGCACAAGTATCTGTTCATATTCTAACCCATGCCTCACAACTCCCTCTCTGCTTGCCTGTACAAACGCCGCAGCACGCAACGAGGCTGTGGGCTTGACTAAGATCCAGAAACGGAAGGTCTTCAACGCCAATGAAAAGGCTGATGAGAAAAGGAAGCGCAAGAACATTGTGCCTAAACACTTGCAGCCAGCTGATCTCAAGGGTGAGTGCTTTGTTAAAAGAAAAAGTCAATAGGGTTATACAGTACCAGCTGCGAGCCACCCTCCAGATCCCCACTAGTTTTCTTTTTCCTTTGGTGGGGGAGACTCACGGCACTTTGGGCCAATGTGTCTCCTTTTCCTTAATTGATGCAGGGAGTGTTTTGCTGCCTGCGTAGTTGCTCTTGTTCTTTGAACATTACCGTGCTGATGCAACGAGTGTGAGAGCAGTACTGTATTGAAGCAGCGATTGTGTGAACAGTACCGTTGTTGATGCAACGATTGTGAACAGTACCGTGCTGATGCAACGAGTGTGAACAGACCCGTGTTGATGCAACGAGTGTGAACAGACCCATGTTGATGCAACGAGTGCGAACAGACCCGTGCTGATGCAACGAGTGTGAGAGCAGTACCGTGTTGATGCAGCAATTGTGTGAATAGTACCGTTGTTGATGCAACGAGTGTGAGAGCAGTACCGTGTTGATGCAGCGATTGTGTGAATAGTACCGTTGTTGATGCAACGAGTGTGAGAGCAGTACCGTGTTGATGCAACGAGTGTGTGAACAGTACTGTTGTTGATGCAACGAGTGTGAACAGACCCGTGCTGATGCAACAAGTGTGAACAGACCCATGTTGATGCAGCGATTGTGTGAACAGTACCGTTGTTGATGCAACGAGTGTGAACAGTACCGTGCTGATGCAACGAGTGTGAAAAGACCCGTGTTGATGCAACGAGTGTGAACAGACCCATGTTGATGCAACGAGTGCGAACAGACCCATGTTGATGCAACGAGTGTGAACAGACCCATGTTGATGCAACGAGTGTGAGCAGACCCTTCTCGTCGTGTTCTCACATTTGATTGCAAGTTGTACAACAATTGTAGGATGAACATGCTCTGGAGGCAAAACATGTTTGTTTGGAATCTGTGTACAGATACATCACCAATTGTGCATCGACTCAACTTATAATCTGCAAATGCACGGGCTATATGCTATATGGGGTCACATACAGCATATTTGCTGTGAAGTATCTGATTATATTGTCCATCAAATTTGAATGACTCGGTTCAACCCTAACAATTTGCGGTTCTGCATGCTTGATGCATTGAAACCCTCACAGAAGCAAACATTTTTGAATGTATCGTCCATCGAAATCGAATGACTTTGTTCAACCCTAATGATCTGCGGTTCTGCATGCTTGATGCATTGAAACGCTCACAGAAGCAAACATTTTTGAATGTGTCGTCCTTCAAAATTGAATGACTTTGTTCAACCCTTATGATCTGTGGTTCTGCGTGCTTCATGCATTGAAAACTTGCAGAAGTGGAGGTCAAGTCTGAGGAGCTGGCCGGCATAAAGCTGGGCTTCTACCTGAAAGGTGCGCAGGCCACGGGCCTTCTAAACATAACACATAGCACATCTACTAAACATACCTCAAAGACGTAAGATGTACAAACTGGAAGCCTAAGAAGTATAATTCATAGGTGAATGTGGGTGTATGGCTTGGCATTAGCGTGTTGTCCCTTGAGAAACAAAATGATCCTGCATCGATTGCCATGCGCTTATTTTAGAAATCCAGATCAACATTGGTCTGCTGCATTGCATTGCATTGCATTGCATTGCATTGCATTGCATTGCATTGCATTGCATTGCATTGCATTGCATTGCATTGCATTGCATTGCATTGCATTGCATTGCATTGCATTGCATTGCATTGCATTGCACAAACCAGTTTGGTTTATCTCTGCTGCAAGGCCAAAACGGGAGGAAAAAATTTGTACATAGTGAAAGGGCCTCTACAGTCAGTCCCACCCAAAAAGGGGGAATTAATGCCCCTTTCCTGAAATGCACAAACAACTAAGGTCGCACGGTGGTTTCTATACATAAATGTAACACTTCTGCATAAAAATAAATTAGTTTGGGATCAAGGGTGTGAGTGGGGGGCTGGATTTGTGCCATTTTCCTGCCAGAAAGGTGGCATGGGTGTAGAAATGCGGGTCCAAGTTTCACCAATTCTTTTGTTTCCAAATAGGTTTAGGGTCAAACTATACCCATCAAAGGTCAAGCCATACCCATTAAAGCAAGAAAAGGGGGGAGTGAAAGTTTGCCCCTGAAGGACTCAGTGCGTGGGCCTGTTTGCTGGCCAAAATGGTGCATTTATGGAAACCCTGGAAACACGCTCTCTGGCCACCACCTGGGTGTCGGGAGTCCTTCAGTATGCTCCCCAGGGATTCCCTGTCGGGTATTATTGTCTGAAATGCTGGGTTGGGCTGTGGTGGGCAGTGACAGCTAAGACTTTCAATTGCCATCTGCTCTCAACTTTTGCAGTGAACCTCTTCCAAGGAGATAACAAACAGAACCGTTGTTGTCCAGCGCCAATCAAAGTTCACTTTTAAATCAATAAGTTCTATTCCGGCTCGTATCCACCGAACTGCTGGAGGGGGATTTTTACACTTGTGCCGACACACTTTTAAATCAATAAGTTCTATTCCGGCTCGTATCCACCAAACTGCTGGAGGGGAATTTTTACACTTGTGCCGACACCAAGCATAAAACCATTATTCTGCATGATGCAGAGTACTCAGCAGATTGTCTAACTTGTTGCGAAAAACGCGCTCGGATTAAATCAATAAGATTGTCTAACTCGTTGCGAAAAACGCGCCCGGATTAAATCAATAAGATTGTCTAACTCGTTGCGAAAAACGCACCCGAATTAAATCAATAATATTGCCTAACTTGTTACGAAAAACGCGCCCGGATTCTGTCAAGAATGGCAAAAGCCTCTGCATTCCATAGTTTCCCTGCCAAAGGGGGGGTCCAAAACCAGACCTTCACCCCAAACCCCCTGAACCTTCACCAAAACGTCCCCAATATTGTAGCAAACACCCCTGGTAAGTCGCTAGTATCAGGGAGGAGCTTTCGGAAATCCATTTCCTGGCAGGGATTTCCACCCTGCCCACCTGGGCACCTCCCGCCACAAACTGAGTGTGCAGGGGTGCCTAGATACATAAGATTGAGGTTCCTACATACTTAATGCACTTTTCTACTCTGGGGCAAGAACTCTCACAGGGATGGCTGGCCTGACCTACAGCAACAGGGATTGACAATGTAGCTCACCAAACGTGTATCCTACCTCTGTCGCAAATTGGTAGCAGCACATGCAAGAAAGCATTCGTTAAGTTAATAAATAGGTTTTTGATGATTAGATAAATAAAGAAAGAAAGAAAGAAATAACAGCAGCAGCAAGCAGCAGCAGCAACTTTCACAAACATACGTACACACGCAATACACATACAAACATTTACGCACACAGATAAAGAAAAGGAGGCTGAAGTGCACATGTTGGTAAAGAGCATGGGCGGGGTGCCGTATGCAAATGTGATCGGTGAGTAAGTGGGACGTATCTACACATATTTGTGACCGGTGAGTCAGTGTAACGTATCTACACACAAATGTGAGCAGTGAGTCAGTGGAACGTACCTACAAATGTGAGCAGTGAGTCAGTGGAACGTGTATACACACAAATGTGAGCAGTGAGTCAGTGGGACGTATCTACACACAAATGTGAGCAGTGAGTCAGTGTAACGTATCTACACACACACGTGACCGGTGAGTCAGTGTAACGTATCTACACACAAATGTGAGCAGTGAGTCAGTGGAACGTATCTACACACAAATGTGGCCATTGAGTCAGTGGAACGTGTATACACACAAATGTGAGCAGTGAGTCAGTGAGACGTGTCTACACACAAATGTGAGCAGTGAGTCAGTGGGACGTGTCTACACACAAATGTGAGCAGTGAGTATGTGAGCATGTGGAACGTTTCAAGACACAAAAGCGACCAATGCTGAGTATTATGTGTGCAAATGAGGGAAAAGATGTACTTGCACCTGGTGTAGAGCTCGTCATGGTCGTAAATACATATCGTAGAGGGTTGCAACCAATGTAAGTTTTGGACCTGGTGTAGAGCTCGTCTTGGTCGCAAATACATATCTTAGAGGGGTGCAACCAATGTAATTTAGAGTGTCCATCATTTGAAGCCTACAACAAGCTACGTGTGGCCCTTGATAATGCAGATTTAAATTTGCTTGCGACTGTTTGCAAGGCGTTCAAAGACTTTTGTTGTGCGTGATGGATTAGGGATATGTACAGTACACACTACACACATAACGTAGTGAGTATTGAGTATTACATTTTATCTTACCACCAGTCTTGTCAGAGGGGAAATAGTTCTGCTTTACACGTTCTGTTAGGGCCACTGCCGCCATATAATCAGAACTCAGCGCATTTAAAAACGAATAAATGCTTTGTTTTGTGCCTTGTGCGCACACAAAGTTTCACTGAGTCCACTGTCTAATCAGTAAAATAAACTGAAATAACGGTCATAAAAGTGACACACATTTAAACACGTGGTGGTACTTTTTTCACTGCTCGTTCAGGAGGCAGAGTTGATTTTAAATGAAGAACGTGTTGCGTGAAAGTGTAACACATGTGTAGGGTTGGCCAGAACCGTATATATACACCGTATATGACCGTATATTTGGTGATTTCCCTGCCAAAAATACCGTATGTACACCGTACATATATGGGGTTCTGGTCAACCCTACACATGTGTCACTTGCTTACAAGGACTTGTGTTCTTATGCATACTGCGGGGAACTCAGGATTGCTGCTTTGATCTGTGCTCCTTCTACAGAGAAGCTGGACTTTGTGCTAGCAGAAGAGGATGCTCGGGGATGGAAGCACTTTGCCGCAAAAGCAAGGAAAGACGTCCTGCGACTCGAGTAAGTTCTGGACCATCCTTTTAAGCGTGTATGAGTGTTTGCGTGCATGGTGCATGGGGTGTAGTTGGATTGCCAGATCAGGTGCCTCTCCATCTCACACAGTCTGCGCTTGATTGGCAGTTTTCCTTTGGTAAAAAATGGTGACAATACCAGCTTGCAACGCTCTTTGGAGCATCAGTCAAAAATGGGTATGCTTGGCATCGCTTCCTGAACCTGCATTCTTTATTGTGAAGAGATGCATGAGCTGAGTGAGTACCTAGCCACAACACCGTCTGCGTTTTATTGTTCTTTTGTAAAAGAAATGGTGGCGTTACCAGTTTGCAACGCTCTTTGGAGCGGTCAAAAGTGGCCATATGCTTGGCATCGCTTCCAGAACCCGCATTCTTTGTTGTGAAGAGAGCATGAGCTAAGTGAGTACCTAGCCACAACACATGCATGCGGTACAGGTCTGGTTAAGGACAGGTGTGGTTAAGGACAGTTGTGATACAGGTGTGGTTACGGACAGGTTTGGCTACAGACAGGTGTGGTACAGGTGTGGTTAAGGAAAGGTGTGGTACAGGTGTGGTTAAGGGCAGGTGTGGTACAGGTGTGGTTACGGACAGGTGTGGTACAGGTGTGGTTACGGACAGGTGTGGTTAAGGACAGGTGTGGTTACGGACAGGTGTGGTATAGGTGTGGTTAAGGACAGGTGTGATACAGGTGTGGTTACGGACAGGTGTGGTACAGGTGTGGTTACGGACAGGTGTGGTTAAGGACAGGTGTGGTTACGGACAGGTGTGGTATAGGTGTGGTTAAGGACAGGTGTGATACAGGTGTGGTTACAGACAGGTGTGGTACAGGTGTGGTCAGGGATAGTTGTGGTACAAGTTTGGTTAAGGATAGTTGTGGTACATGTTTGGTTAAGGACAGGTGTGGTACAGGTGTGGTTGAGGACAGGTGTGGTACAGGTGTGGTTAAGGACAGGTGTGGTTAAGGACAGGTGTGGTTACGGACAGGTGTGGTTAGGGACAGGTGTGGTACAGGTGTGGTTAAGGACAGGCGTGGTACATGTTTGGTTAAGTATAGTTGTAATACAGGTGTGGTTACGGACAGTTGTGATACAGGTGTGGTTAGGGACAGGTGTGGTACAGGTGCGGTTACGGACAGTTGAAGTACAGGTTTGGTTACGGACAGGTGTGGTTGAGGACAGGTGTGGTACAGGTGTGGTTGAGGACAGGTGTGGTTAAGGACAGTTGTGATACAGGTGTGGTTACGGACAGGTGTGATACAGGTGTGGTTACGGACAGTTGAAGTACAGGTTTGGTTACGGACAGGTGTGGTTAAGGACAGGTGTGGTTAAGGACAGGTGTGATACAGGTGTGGTTAAGGACAGTTGTGATACAGGTGTGGTTAAGGACAGTTGTGATACAGGTGTGGTTACAGACAGGTGTGGTACAGGTGTGGTTGAGGACAGGTGTGGTTGAGGACAAGAACTGCATGAAATATATTACAGCTAACTGTTGACGAAACAAAGTGGGTGTTGTGTTTTGTACGCATTGACCTCTCTTTGCCTACAAACACGATATGCTCATTAGCCCTTCTTAAACATGTTCTGTGTTGATCACCACTGCGCCCTTCTTAAACATGTTCTGTGTCAATCACCACTGAGCCCTTCTTACACATGTTCTGTGTCAATCACCACTGAGCCCTTCTTAAACATGTTCTGTGTCGATCACCACTGAGCCCTATATTTCCTTTTCCTGCACCACTCGCAGCTGGCTTTACGCACCAGAGGGACCCAACCCACTGCTGCCTCCTCGACCCTGGTTCTATTTGTCCATGTGCCCTGTGGTAGGTCCTGTGGTTTTTTCCCTTCCATCTGCTACCTGAATCAGAGCACTGTTGCAATTGCTGTCAAAAGCAAAGGAAGCAAACGTGAAGGCTCCCATAGGTGCGTCATCGACTTTCACAAGTGTAATGCATCAAACTTTCCGCATAAAAATACCAATGCAAAAATACCAATGCAAAAATACCGACTCACGGCACTTCAGTCCAACACGTCTCCTTTTCCTTAATTGATGCAGGGAGTGTTATGCTGCCTGCGTAGTTTTCTTTGCTTTTCTTTGCTTTTCTTTGCTTTGCTTTGCTTATCTTTGCTTTGCTTTGCTTTGCTTTGCTTTTCTTTTCTTTTCTTCTCTTTTCTCTTCTTTTCTTTTCTTTTCTTTCCTTTTCTTTCCTTTTCTTTTCTTTTCTTTTCTTTTCTTTTCTTTTCTTTTCTTTTCTTTTCTTTTATTTTCTTTTCTACCACCACGCATACTTATACGTGTTGCAACCACGTGGCTGTACTCACTTTAGCAGCCACTTCTGTCTGTTCTGTTTATCAGGAGTACTTGTGCCATCAACATTCATTGATTTGTGTTCTCAATTTTTAGGACGCAGTATGATTGCTGAGAATGACCTGCCAGAATATTAGGCACTATTATAGGCTTACTTTAGGTTCCCCATTGTTGAAGACAAATTTGAAGGCCAAGATTGGCAGGCGCGCTGCACACGAGGCTCCCATATGCATTCATTTTGCCTTCTACGTTTTCACAGACACAATTCGAGGGCCACGAATGGCAGGCGCGCTATGCACTAGGCTTCCCATGCATTCATTTTGTCATCTACATTTTCACAGACGTGGTTCGAGGGCCACGAATGGCAGGCGCGCTATGCACTAGGCTTCCACATGCATTCATTTTGCCTTCTACGTTTTCACAGACGCGGTTCAAGGGCCACGAATGGCAGGCGCGCTATGCACTAGGCTTCCACATGCATTCATTTTGTCTTCTACGTTTTCACAGGCGCGGTTCAAGGGCCACGAATAGAGGGCCACGAATGGCAGGCGCACTATGCACTAGGCTTCCACATGCATTCATTTTGTCTTCTACGTTTTCACAGACACGGTTCGAGGGCCACGGATGGCAGGCGCGCTATGCACTAGGCTTCCACATGCATTCATTTTTTCTTCTACGTTTTTACAGGCGCGGTTCGAGGGCCACGAATAGAGGGCCACGAATGGCAGGCGCGCTATGCACTAGGCTTCCACATGCATTCATTTTGCCTTCTACGTTTTCACAGACGCGGTTCGATGGCCACGAATGGCAGGCGTGCTATGCGCTAGGCTTCCACATGCATTCATTTTGCCTTCTACGTTTTCACAGACGCGGTTCGAGGGCCACGAATGGCAGGCACGCTACACACCTGATCACCATGACCAGCATGGGGCCCCCTGGTATGGCATGATGTGATTAGTACTGCTGAGTTGCATGTGTGATGTGCCGTATGCCAGGGTTGTCCAGAACCGTATGTATACTCCGTTAATGACCGTATATTTGGTGATTTCCCTGCCAAAAATAACGTATATGTGTGTGTACACCTTATATATGTGTGGTTCTGGTCGTCCTTAGTTATGCTGTTTGTGATGTAGCATGACGAAACTATGTCGCTACTTCAATACAGGGCTGCATGTTTGTTTTTGTTCCATATTGTGGTCCATATTGTGGTCCATATCGTGGTCCATATTACGGTCCATATCGTGGTCCATATTACGGTTCATGTTGTGGTCCATATTGTGGTCCATATGTTGGTCCGTATTGTGGTCCATAGTGTGGTCCATATTGTGATTCATACCACACAGCATCGCTTCCGCTTGCTAGGCGGAAAATCGGGAAGACCAGAAAATATTTTTTGCTTATTTGGTTGTGGTCCGTGCACTGCAACACCATGATGCATTGCTTCTTCCTAGACCGGGAGAAAGAAGACGGTTAATATCAATAGTAATGCTTGTTTGTGTCTTTGTGGTCTGTGCGCTGCATTGTCACCTAGCACCATTCGCGTGTTTGTGTCTTTGTGGTCTGTGCACCGCAATTTCACCTAGCACCACTCGCTTGTTTGTGTCTTTGTGGTCTGTGCGCTGCATTTTCACCTAGCACCATCGCTTGTTTTTGTCCTTGTGGTCTGTGCACCGCATTTGTACCTAGCACCGTGTGTCTTTGTGGTATGTGCACCGCATTGTCACCTATCATCGTTCGCTTGTTTGTGAACTGCATTGACACCTAGCAACGTTCGCTTGTTTGTGTCCTTGTGGTCTGTGCAAGGCATTGTCACCCGGCACCGTGTGTCTTTGTGGTCTGTGCACTGCATTTCTGCCAAGCACTGTTCGCTCTGCTAGATGTTTAGCAAGTAATCCGTTGTGCGTTTGATTCCACAATTGCTTCTGGACCCAGGTTTGTTCGCAGCTGATGCCTGCTTAAATGTACCTTTTAAACAATGAACCCACAAACCTACAAGAATGGCCTTTTGTGAGAAGTTGTATGCTGCAGAACAAATTCATTGTATTTGCTTGGCTTTCAACGCACATACACACACATACATACACACATATGTCTATCATTTGTTGTGCCTCACTTCACCTGTCTGATAATGGACTCAGTGAACTCAATTCTACAGTGATCTCAATTCTACAACGGTGAACCGTAGTAAAACTGAATCAAGTTGACACAATGCTAATCTTGCATAAATTCTGTGCAGACCACAATGTGTTTAGGTTTGATGACCTAGACGCTGAGGGCCTTGACCTTGCAAACCTCATAAACCACCTCGTTGAGGCTGAAGTATATGACAAGGTGCGTACTCAGCATGTTTCGCATTAAATTCCATGTTAGTTTGCCTTCATGCGGCATTTGCTTTAGCATTGCGCACTTCAATGGCATAGGCTTGTGGTTGCGCACAGGCCTGCAACCTGCCTGATCCCTATTGCTTTTCTCTCTTTGTTAGAAAGGAACAGTGGCTACATCTCACTGCTTGCGTAGCTCCTCTTAATCTTTTGGCATGCTTGCGCTTGCACACACAGCTGCTTTCACTTTCCCGGTGTTGCAAAATTAAAGCCATCATTCACTTTACACCTGCTTGATAATGCAAGGTACACATGGGCTTGCATTCAATGGTGTGCGAGTGTGCGAGTGCAAGTGTGTGTATGTGTGTGTGCGCAATTTCAAGCGAGGTTTCAGCATGAGGAGGCTGCACGCCCTGCTGCCAAAGAATGCAAATGTGTACCCTATTGCAGGCAAAGTTGGAGCAGAGGGTGGCCGCACGACTTGCTGCCAAAGAGCGTGAGGCTTTGTTGGAACAAGGCAATGGAGGGGCAAGGAGCGAGGCTGATCAAGGTGAAAAGAGCACATAAATAGTGTTGACCAGAACCATATATATGCGGTGTATACACGGTTCTATTCCGCTTGCATCGTGTGGTGCATAGGGCTCTGTCATTATTACCAAGGAGAACACAACAACTCAGAGAAACCAGAGAAACGGGAGCAAACTTAAGACTAAATTATAGAAAAGAGGTGAGGGAAGTATGCTAAAGAGAGAGTTGTGTTCTCCAAGGAATAAAAAGAATGGAGAAGGGAAGCAGAAACCTGAGAAACCCAGATAGTGAGATCATCTCACTTTATGCTACAAATTCAAGAACCTGAGTTCAGGTGTTTCACAAGTATTTTTGGCACGATAATCACCAAATATACGGTCATATACGGTGTATACATACATTTCTGGTAAAACCTACACAAAAGCACATGGGTGGGCTCATAGCCAGAACTAGTAAGGCAATGAAGGGGCAAGGAGCGAGGCTGGTAAAGGCGAGAAGAGCACACAAAACACACGGATGGGCTCATGGCTAGAAGTATATGGCGCATGTACTTTTTTTTGGAGAGACAGTTAATGAGCATGTAAGACTCTGATCTCAGATGCATGTATTGAGAACGGTGACATGCATGAGAGGAGAAAAGAATAGGGGAGAGCTATGTTGTGTTGGAGCAGAGGTGTGGGGGTCAGTGTGGATAGGAGCAAGAGTAGGGAGGAAGGCAGTCTTTGAGGAAATTCTTAGTTTGCCAAGAGTGCATGTCCTTGGCAAAAGTGTGTAAAACACAATTTCTACACTTCACAGTTTAAGCGATCTGTATTTCATGATCAATGTTATGCGGTACAGGTCTCAAGACCCTGGACGAGGTCATCCTGGAGGTTGAGGGAGAGCTGAGAAGCATTGGTCAGGCGATGCCTGAGATGAGCCTCTTTCGTGGCAAGGTGAGACGAAGAGTAATGGTCAGGCAATGCCTGAGGTGAGCCTTATTTGCGGCAAGGCGGGACAAAGGGTATAGAGCAGGCAATGCCTGGGATGAGCCTCTTTTGCGGTAAGGTGAGACGAAGAGTATTGGTCAGGCGAAGCCTGAGAAGAGCCTCTTTTGCGGCAAGGTGGGACAAAGGGTATAGGGCAGGCGATGCCTGAGATGAGCCTCTTTTGCGGCAAGGTGAGACAAAGAGCGTAGGGCAGGCGATGCCTGAGGCGAGCCTTATTTGCGGCAAGGTGGGACAAAGGGTATAGGGCAGGCGATGCCTGAGATGAGCCTCTTTTGTGGCAAGGTGAGATAAAGAGCATTGGGCAGGCGATGCCTGAGATGAGCCTCTTGTGCGGCAAGGTGAGATAAAGAGCATTGGTAAGGCGATGCCTGAGATGAGCTTCTTTTGTGGCAAGGCGGGACAAAGGGTATAGAGCAGGCGATGCCTGAGGCGAGCCTCTTGTGCGTGAGACGAAGAGTATTGGTCAGGCGATGCTTGAGATGAGCCTCTTTCGCGGCGAGGTGAAATAAAGAGCAGAGGGCAGGCGATGCCTGAGGCGAGCCTCTTTCGCGGCAAGGTGAGATAAAGAGCATTGGTAAGGCGATGCCTGAGGTGAGCCTCTTTTGCGGCAAGGTGAGACGAAGAGTATTGGTCAGGCGATGCCTGAGATGAGCCTCTTTTGTGGCAAGGTGAGACGACGAGTATTGGTCAGGCGATGCCTGAGATGAGCTTAACGGACACGTTGGCTTGTGCCTTCTGAAGTTTGCAACTGTCCCAGATACAAGGCCCAGAAATTTTGTTAAAATTCCGTGTATGCCCTGCAGGTTGTGTATGTCCTGGACATGGGACCTGAGCCCCCTCAGCAGATCACTTCCATACAAGACAAGCTTGCCCACGTAGATCAGCCCCCCCATACACCCAGATCAGGTGAAGCAACATTGAACAGCCATTCGTTGTGAGGTTTGAATGTAAAAGAGATAACAGCAAAGAAGGTCAAGGTCAAGATGTGCATGTGGTCAGCACACAAGTGGCGCACTTGCTGCTCTGTTTTTAGGGTTGGCCAGAACGTATATCTACACCGTATATGGCCGTACATTTGGTGATTTCCCTCCCAGAAATACCATTTATACACCGTATATGGCCGTATATGTATTTGGTGATTTTCCTCCCAAAAATACAGTGCATGCACCGTATATGTAGGGTTCTGTTTGTGTTGAGCGTCTGTGTGCCCCAACATCCACACCCCAAAAAGCATACTTCCACGACGCTGTGCCTTTCAGGGTTATTCCGAAAGGTGTAGGAATGTGTGCGCTTATGCAACAAGGCGCGCATGTGCAACAGTGTGTTGTAGCATGTGCATCATTGTGTTGTAGCGTGTGCATCAATGTGTTGTAGTGTGTGCGTCAATGTGTGGTAGCGTGTGCGTCAATGTGTTGTAGCATGTGCATCAATGTGGTGTAGCGTGTGCGTCAATGTGTTGTAGCAGGGGGTGGATAAGGAATGGCAGCAGCAGCCAAGGTGAACAGAGGCCTTTTGGGGGGTTGTGCTGCCATCTCCCTCTGAGTGATTATTTTACAACAACTACTTCCACAAGACTACAGCGAGTGATTTCTTTCACAAGACTACAATGAGTGATTCCTTTCATAAAAAATTTTACAACGAGTGGTTTCTTTCACAAGACTACAATGACTGATTTCTTACAACGACTACTTTCACGACTACAATGATGCTGCTGTGGCAGGGGGTGGAATAGGAGTGGCGGCAGCAGCAGCCAACAGGGGCCTTTTGGGGGGCGGTGCTGCCAACTTCCTCAGAGAGCTCGGCTACACTGTCACCCAGCAGGGATCAGGTAAGCTAGTGTAGCTTAGGAAACGAGAGCATGTTTTATAAAGCTGAGGAGCTGCAGGTTGCAATGGGTTCTATTCATGTTTTTGAGGTACGAGAGCATGTTTTATAAAGCTGAGGAGCTGCAGGTTGCAATGGGTTCTATTCATGTTTTTGAGGGGGGGTGCCGGCTTTTTTGGGGGGGGGCGTAGAACGTGAGGTTTTGGAAATCAGCCCTTAGTCGGATTGTCTTTTCTAGTGTCCAACTGTCTAACCCTTCAATTGTAATTCTGTCTTCTTTGCTGTATTATGTTTTAGCAGCAGTGGTATAAGTGTAGTAACAGATGTTGACAGCTGTAATTATTGCACCAGCTGTTGACAGCTGTATTAGTGTAGTAACAGATGTTGACAGCGGCCACTGCTTGCACGAGCGCAGCAGCAAAGGAGCCCATGGATACTGATGGAGCTGACAGTCAGGAGGGCCCTATCCATACACACGCCAGGCACAGCACATCAGCATCTGTGGTGGCAGCAGCAGCAGCAGCACCCGCGACGCAAGGGAGGCCTGTATTAGAAGCAGGGGGTGCATCGCAGGCAGCAAGCGGAGAGGGTGTGCTGCTGAATGAGGATGCAAGCCTTGCAGGGGTCCCGCACTTGGATGCCTGCGGCACTGATGTGGTGCAGCGCAGGTGTGTGTGTACATTTGTGTGTTTGGGTGTGTGTATTTGTTGAGTGTGAGAGCATGTATTGTGTGTTGCGGGTGTGTGGGGTGTTTGGATTGGGAAGGGGGGGGTAGATGGAGATGGGGTGCATAGGTGTAGGTGTTCATTATTTCTTGTGTGATTGTGGGTGAAAGTGGGTAAACGCATGGGTCTGATTTTGGGGGTAGGTGTCAGTAACGTGTCACAGATGCAGATCGTAAAGCAACAGACATTAAAGTGCGAACCTGCAATGAGCAAACGCGCGCTCTGTATCAAATACAATTAACAAAGGTACCGACTTAGATGGGTGCAATTCAACCTGTTCTAAATCATGACCACACCTTGTGGCATTCATTGGCAATTTATTGAAATGGTTGTACATACTTGCGTCTAAGGAGTAGCAGCACACCCACCTGTTTTCCCCCTGCCTCTCACACGCACAGACTCACACATACACTCATACACACACACATACACACACACACACACACACACACACACACACACACAACACACACACACACACACACACACACACACACACACACACACACACACACACACACACACACACACACACACAACACACACGATTTTAGGCGTGCACGTGAGCAGCGCCAACGTGAGCTCCATTACAAGTACATAACCAGCCTGAAGCTCAAGGTGTGTGAGGGCTTTACAACCATATAAACTCGAATTTGTTAGACAATTCTTCGGAGACATTCTCGGTTTCACTGCAATAGTGTGTATGATAAGAAATAGGCAAAGCTTTGCAAATTGAGTATAATGTTTTTTGGCTGCTTAAGATGCATGATGCTGTGTGTGTATGTGTGTGTGTGTGAGACTCTAGCAGAAAAGGAATGCCTGACATCGAGGCACACAGGGGGAAAAGGGGAGCTCACTTTAGCGAATATATTGAGAAATGTACAGGGTGAAATGGCTCATTAGTTGTTTGTCTTCTTTTCGGTAGTTAAGGAGTTTTATTTCATTTAATACATTTTCCTTAATTAACGTGGGGAGTGGTTATCAATGCCTGCGTAGTTTACCTTTTCTTTAGAGGGGGCGATGCAATGCACGCGTTCCAATGGAAGCACACGGGTTACTGCACTGGGCCAAGAATTGCGATGGGCCAAGGATTGGAGCTGAATGATTTGGTCGGTTTTGTTCAGGTGAACGTGCGCTGAAGTGTCAGGCTGGGGTATACAAGGGAAGTGCTGTGGATGGATGGAGAGAGTGAGGCAGCAATGAGCAGAGACATTGCCATGACAAATTATCTTGCTCATGATCTGAAGTTTCAGTTTGAGGCACATGGGGGACCTTGCCATGACAAATGATCTTGCACGTGATCTGCGCCTGCAGTTTGAGACACATGGGGGACCTTGCCTTGACACATGATCTTGTTCGCGATCTGCGCCTGCAGTTTGAGACACATGGGGAACCTTGCCACGACAAATGATCTTGCTCATGATCTGAAGTTTCATTTTGAGGCACACGGGGGACCTTGCCATGACACATGATCTTGCTCATGATCTGGACATGCAGTTCGAGGCACACGGGGGACCTTGCCATGACAAATGATCTTGCTCATGATCTGAACTTGCAGTTTGAAGCACACGGGGGCACTGTTGTGGATCAGCTGGCCAAGGGAGTGACCCACATCCTGATGGTGCCACAAGGTGAGCCTTGATTTCTTCCCTAATCAGGTTAATACTCCTGGCTTGATTTATCATTCCTTGACTTAGTGGCCATCAGGTTATTGTTCATTGGCAAACAAACAAACAGCTACAGACACAGTATGGTATGACAGGGACTGTGCAAACGCAAGAGCCGGGGGGTGCAGGGGGGGCACAGCCCCCCCTGAATTGTCTAACTCATTTGAATGCCGCTCTTCATTGCAAAGACCAGGCTGCCATCTCAGAAATGGTTGAACAGGAGCAGTGAGGTGCAGAGGGAGTGCAGCCCCCACGAATCGCTCTCACTACATTTGGTACAACTTCAATGCAGGCGCAGGCTCCGCCCCATTTTTTGTGATCCACAGGATCACACCCTACTTGTTTGCAAGCTCTGGTCGGTTGATGCCAGCTGCCATGCGCAAATCCATCTGTATTGCCTCTTCGCTGTGTGCATCAATAGCCCTACACTAAAAACACACACAAATGAAAGCACACGCTAACACACATGCACACGCAGTAAGCATCCACTCAAACACACACATGTACACGTACATTCATACGCACATACACACATAAACATACATTTTATGCAACATGCTTGCATGACAGGAGCGACCTCTGACAACCAGCAGCACCCCATCTCTGCTACTGACGTCGTGCGTGCACTTGGCAGAGCTGCACGCAAGGCCGCTGCCACGTCTCTGCTCAGCAAATCCGCTGCGCGCCACAGGGCACGTGCAGCTAAGGCAGCAGAAACAGGCTCTGCAGGTATGTGGATGTTTTCTCAAGTCTCAAAGGGTACATGTAAGGTGATTTAGGTGGCCTTGGTCAATGTGGTATTATAGGGTGGCTTCCTCCCATCAGCACACAACTTGCTGTGCAACGAACATGCCTTGTTCAATGTGGTATCTTAGGGCGGCTCCCTCCCACCCGCACACAACTTGCTGTGCAGCGGACATGCTCACAGCCTTTGCATTCAAAGGGATAAAATCGCTGGCCCCTTTGCTCACCCCAATCACACACAGACCAATCAAATACACGCTTAGCCACTGCGCACACCAAAACTCCAATCGCACACAGACCAATCAAATGCACGCTTAGCCACGACGCACACCAAATCCCCAATCGCACATAGACCAATCAAATGCACGCTTAGCCACGACGCACACCAAATCTCCAATCGCACATAGACCAATCAAATGCACGCTTAGCCACGACGCACACCAAATCCCCAATCGCACATAGACCAATCAAATGCACGCTTAGCCACGACGCACACCAAATCCCCAATCGCACATAGACCAATCAAATGCACGCTTAGCCACGACGCACACCAAAACCCCAATCGCATACAGATTTATCAAATGCATGCTTAGCCACGACGCACACCAAAATCCTAGAGCATCCCTCGCCCGTTACCCCTGTCAACATCGGCCAAGTTCGCACCAGCACCACTTGTAGCCACAATCACAGCACCCTCACGAATCAGATTGTCCAAAAAGTGGTACCCATACTGCATACCCCTGCAGACACCGGCAAAGGCCACACCAGCACCACTTGCACTTACACTTAAAAAAACACCCTCTCAGATCAAATTGTCCAAAAAGTGATGCAGCGCTTACCCATACTACCATACCCCTGCAGACACCGGCAAAGGCCACACCAGCACTACAAGCACCCACACTTGAAGAGATACCCTCACACAATAAATTATCCAAAAAGCGTGTCTTGCCCTCACTCATGGCACCACTCATATCACATATCTGTGGTCCCTCACTCATATCTGTGGTCCCTCACTCTTATCTCATCATATCAGAAGCCTTCACTTAAACCGCCATATCTTTGCAGCCCCTAGCACAGGCCACACCAGCACCACCCACACTGTTACTCCCACCCCCTCTACCTCCCATGCCTCTGCTGACACTCACGCCCACGAGGAACACGGTGCTCACCCTGCTGGACCTTTGCAAGCAGCACTTCCGACGCCCACGCCAGAGGTCACGGCTCAAAAGGTGTGTCGCAACATGCTGCACTTCCTGGCTTAGGAAAGGGATTGGTGTTTCTATGTTCGTACTGTTCGAATCAGAATGCTTGCATGTTGCTACACTACTTAACCTGAAAAATATTGGCTGTTGAGAGGGTACTTAAGTAATAAGTGCTCCCATCTTTAATCTTTCCAGATCAGAATGCTTATAACTTGCTACCCTGGATTATAAATTGTATCTCCTTCCTTCTTCATTGTCTAGCTTGTTGTTTTAAGGCGCTTCCTGCCCATTCATGACAGGTGATATATGCAGGATTTCATCAGCAGCACTATGCGCGTGGTTTTGACGGGTTCCATTCAGCAATTGTGCCGGCAGCATGTGTGTGTGTTGAAGGTTACACATAGATGTCATCTGTTGTTTATGAACAACCATCACATGTGCTACCCTTTTTAAGGCAAACATTGAGCTTGCAATACCACAAATCCTTTCCATGTTTTCATACATTCCTGAACGCTTGGGATCAGCTCCTGCTTACCCCTTTATACGTTTTAGCAGGATGACAGAGCAAACACTGGCAAGAATCTTGCAAGCACTGCTGTCTTTACCTTTTCCATTTGACGAAGCAAACCATAGCCAAAAACTTGATCGTAGTCACCAAATCTACCTCATATCCTACAATGACCGGCAATAATTGTTCCTTGACTCAGTCAGGGTGAAAAGGGGCAATGCTTAAAGTTACGTGCCATGAGTATACACAACAATGTTTAAAGTTGCGTACACAACAATGCTCAAAGTTGGGTACCATGAGTATGCACAACAATGCTTAAAGTTGCGTACCATGAGTATACACAATAATGCTTAAAGTTGCGTACACAACAAAGCTTAAAATTTCGTATCATGCGTATACACAACAATGTCATGACGTGCTTCCCTGCTTCGTGAAGTGTTTTTAAGATAGCGAGTGTCAAGTTGCAAAACACGTGAGAGGGTTTTTTTTACGAAATCCTTTGAGTCCATACGTAAAATTGCTGTAGGCAAAAGCTGAGGCTGCAGTGGCTCATGCAAGGGCGAAGGCGGCAGCAGATAAGGCAGAAGCAGTGGCGGCTGAGATGCAGCAGCAGGAAGAGGCGGCTGATGACGCTTTTGTTGGTGACAGTCTCAAAGCTTTAAGAGGCTTTGATCCTGAGCTTGCACGTGAAGCTGAGGTGAGTGCAAGATATGTAGAGTGTTTAAAAAATGTGTGCAAGTGGCGATAACAACACCCTGAGCACGAAATAAGGTCATGTAAAGGTCATTCAAAAATATGCGCAAGTGGTGATACGGTAAAGGAAGTTAAGGTCAGTATATAAAATATAAAGTAAGATAACAGCACCCTAAGCACAGAATAAGGAAACGAATTTGTAGGGATGTGAATTTCTGGATCGATTATCCATCGTCAAAGGAGAAAGGTCGTTGCTGACGTTGGAGCTTTCATCCTGAGCGGGAAGGTGACGCGAGGGTTAGCCAAAAAAAACTGCCATATGGGTTGCAGTTTATGATGAACATGCGCTCTGCCTGGTTCTTGGCTTTTGGGACCGTAACAGTCTTGCAGTGAAACGCACGTTGATACCTTGCTTCTGTGTTCATTCGCATATGGCATGCAAAGTTTGAACTTGTGGAAATCTGGCATGCAGAATATGAATGAGATAGAACAGCTGTAAGTCTGCAGCACGGCATTGCATAGCTGTCAAATGGTTGCACAAATTGAAAGGTATGTATGTTTTGAGTGCACGCATGTACACTTATGCATTCACAGGCACGTGCATCCCGGCTGGTCAAGTACGTACGTCAGCGCCTGGTGGAGGGACGGATGCATGTGGTAGACTGGAGGTGTGTTTGTGTACGTAGACTGGAGGTGTGTGTGTGTGTGTGTGTGTGTGTGTGTGTAGACTGGAGTTGTGTGTGTGTACGTGAGTGTAATGGTATATAAGAGTAAGAATGTATGTTATAGTGTGTGCGTACATGGGCGTGTGGGTGTGTGTGGTGGGTATGCGTGCGGGTGTGGCTGTGGCTGTGGCTGTGGGTTTAGGTGAAGGCTTAGGTGTAGGTGTAAGGTGTAAGCGTAGGTGTGGGAGTGTAGATGTAGATTTAGGTTACGGTTTAGGTGCAAAAGCGGCGTCAGCTTCACCACCCCCTATCCTCTTGGAACTGCCCTAATCCCCCATTTCCTGTATTTGTTCACACGTGTTGTGCACAACATACACACACACACAAAGACACACACACACACATACAAACGCTCACAACCGCACACTCACACACAACCGCACACACACACACACACACACACACACACACACACACACACACACACACACACAACTGCACAAACTCAGGTGGGTCCACGCCAGCCTCGCCACGCTTGAGGGCCCCCTTCCCCACGCTCCAGCCCCTGCGGCTAGTGCAGCTGCTGGTGTTGGCAGTGAAGCTGCTGCTGCTGCTGTTCAAGGTCACCCACCGGGCTGTCTTCCAGAGGACAAGTACCCCCCGTGGATTGAAGGTATGGCAGATACTTCTGCCCCACGGACGGCCTGGGCAGCAGCAGGAGGAAGAGGAGGAGGAGGGGGAGGTGCAGGTGCAGCAGGGACTGCTGCATTTCCGAGGGCGTCAGGTAGTGTGCTGGATGCTGCAGGTGCGGCTGCACGAGGTGACACTCCGGCCCTTGCTCCAGTAGCAGCAGCAGCAGCAGCAGCAGCAGCAGCAGCAGCAGCAGGAGGAGCAGCAGAGGGAGGGGAGGGGGGGGCAGCAGCAGCAGCAGCAGCAGGAGGAGCAGCAGCAGGAGCAGCAGGGGGAGCGGCAGAGGGGGGGGCAGCAGCAGCAGCAGCAGCAGGAGGAGAGCAGCAAGTAGTGGTGGCTTCCCCCTCACGTGCGTTCGCTGAGTGGCCGTGGCACCTGGCTTTAGGGCGTGATGGCGGTGAGTGCCTTGTCTGTAATGTTTGGGGGGGTCTGTTTGAATTAATAGATGACATGCTTTGCGTGCGTGTTGCTGAGTGGCCGTGGCACCTTGCTGTAGGGCGTGATGGTGGTGGGTGCTGTGTCTGTAACATTCGGGGTAGTCGGTTTGAAGAAATAGATGACATGCTTTGCGTGCGTGTTGCTGAGTGGCCGTGGCACCTGGCTTTAGGGCGTTATGGCGGTGAGTGCTGTGTCTGTAATGTTTGGGGGGGTCTGTTTGAATTAATAGATGACATGCTTTGCGTGCGTGTTGCTGAGTGGCCGTGGCACCTGGCTTAAGGGCGTGATGGCAGTGGGTGCTGTGTCTGTAATGTTTGGGGTAGTCTGTTTGAAGAAATAGATGACTTCCTTTGCGTGCGTGACTGGGTGGCTGTGGCACCTTGCTGTAGGGCGTGATGGCGGTGAGTGCTGTGTCTGGAAGTTTTGGAGTAGTCAATTAAAAGTGATACATGTCCTCTTTTACATGCTGTTGTGCTGAAGTGATTTACATGCTGTTGTGCTGAAGTGATTTACATGCTGTTGTGTTGAAGTGATTTACATGCTGTTGTGCTGAAGTGATGTACATGCTGTTGTGCTGAAGTGATTTACATGCTGTTGTGCTGAAGTGATTTACATGCTGTTGTGTTGAAGTGATACATGTCCTCTTTTACATGCTGTTGTGCTGAGTGGACGCACCTTGCTGTAGGGCGGGATAGTGTTAAGGTGGAAGGTTTGGAGTAGTCAGTCTGGGTAAGGTTTGGATTCTGTTTCAGATCAAGTGTCTGGAAGGTTTAGAGTAGTCAGTCTGTTTCTAATTAAGTGTCTGGAAGGTTTGGAGTAGTCAGTCTGTTTCAAATCAAGTGTCTGGAAGGTTTGGAGTATAAGTCAGTTTGGGCAAGGTTTGGATTCTGTTTCAATCAAGTGCTGGCTCATGAAGCTTCCAACAAGTGTGCTTGCTGAGAGGCACCTGGCTGTAGGGCGTGATGGCGGTGGTTGCGTCTGGACTTAGTTGCAAAGCCGTATGAAAATGTGCAGAGCTCTTCCCTTTCACATTAGGCGGCTGATGAGGCTGTGTTAATCTTTTTTCCACGTTAGACTTTTTGTTAATCTTTTCTTCCACTTTAGGCTGCTGCGTGGTTTTTGGTTGCTGGGCATGATTGGGGGATGAGTATGTCTGGAAGGTTGCATGTTGAGTAGTTGATGTAGACTTCCCAGATAATGCATGGGGGTTCAATGTGTGGCTGTGTTGCCTGGCATCAAGGTTTGAACACTGCATCTGGATTCTGTAAATAATGCACTGCTGCAACTTGCAAGTGCTGCATCTGGATTCTGTGTATAGTGCACTGTATATAATGCACTGCCGTCTAGTGTGCATAATTGTTGGGCGCTCTGCACGCAAGCTCGCGCGCACACACGCACACACACACTCACACACACGCACACACACACACAAACGCACACACATACACGCACACACATACACACGTCTGCAGGTAATGGCTCCAGCAGCTCATGCACCATCACGGGGGCGCTGTCTTCTTCCCTGTTGTCAGGTGGAGTGGAAGGGGCTGAATCTGAACAGGTACGTCCTAACATAAGCGTTGGAGGCGTGGTTTACTCTTCTTTCTGAGTGCAATGGTGATACCAATAGATGCAATGGTGATACCAAAAAAATGTAATGGTGATGCCAATAGATGCAATGGTGATACCAATAAATTTATTATTGATACCAATAGATGCAATGATGATAACAATTATTTTATTAGTGATACCAATGATGATACCAATGGTGATGCCAATAGATGCAATGATGATACCAATAATTTTATTAGTGATACCAATGAATGCAATGGTGATACCAATGCCCTGGTTTGCTTTTTTCCGCTTAGTACTGTTCAATGCCTGAGTCATTTACAAAGTGTCTTGTAATGTCTGATTGTGTGTGTGTGATTGTGTGTGTATGTGTATGTGTGTGCGTGTATGTGTGTGTGAGTGTGTGCGTGAGCATGTGGAGCAGAAGGTCTGAGCAAGGAAGATTACTGCGTTCACCAAGCAAGCTACTTATTGCATGATAACTGTGACTGAGCAACGTGGGCCTGATTGTATGGTCTGGCAACTATACTGTGAGTACAATGCATCTGCTAATTTCGATGGTGTCATTGTACAGCCCTTATGGCAGAGAACTTTGTATAATACACGCATCACAGAACTGTACACCTGGTCTTGTACACACAAAGGCCAGTAGAGAGGCTCTGCTTTTTGTACTACTTTTAGGTTGTATTTTTTGCGTTTTTGTGTCTGTTTGAAGTTTTGAGCGTGAGAAAGACCCAGCAGCAGCAGCACGGCGGCGGCACCAACACAAAGGCTTCAACCGCTTCATTATCATGTAATACCACCGGTATATCCAAAAGGTGCAGACGGATATTCCACGGAGGTTTTTGTCCACTTAAACAGATCTAATCATTGTATGTGGGACAACCACATCATTGCGTGCAGGCGATGCAAGAAAAGAAGGGAGAAGTTCCAGCAGCAGCGAGGAGGGGGCGGGGTCGAGGGCGAGGTCAAGGTGGAGGGGTTGAAAGGTGTGAGTCGTGTGTTGCGTACTGTGTGTGCATGTGTGTATATGTGTGTATGTGAAGAACATGGAGCATGCATGGTCTGTGTAGGTATTGTGAAATACGGCAGGGGGCCAGGGGAGGATGCGGGATTGAAAGGTGTGAGTTGTGTGTTGTGTGTTATGTGTGTTTGTGCATATAACATACATAGGCGATGTATGGTATTTTGGAATGAGGCAGGGGGACAGAGGAGGTGGCGGGTTTGAAAGGTGTGTGTTGTGTGTGTATACGTATGTGCAAAACATACATGGGCTGTGTAGGTGCTATAGTATGCGAAGGGGGGGTTGGGGAGGCGGTTAAAATGAATGAGAGGGGCTGTGTGTGGTGCTTGTGACTGTGGACATAATGTTTGTGTGTGTGCGTTTTTGGGCGTACTCACATGCCATGTGTAATGTGTGCGATGGTGTTATGTAGGATGTGTAATGTGTAACACAATGTGCAGGATGTAGTGTGTAATGTGTAATGTGTGAAGTGTGATGTGTAATACAATGCGTAAAATGGTTTGCAGCAGGACAAGCAAACCGGAAGGAACTGAAAAAGCTCTTCGTTCTACCTGCCTTTTTTCTGTTATGATGTGCCGCCATGCTACGTCGCCCTGCCTTTTGGCGCTGCGTGTTGTTATGTTATGCTGCAAAGTTTGTCCTGTTTTATGTGTTGGGATCAATGCAGGGAGAAACCCCAGCTGAAAAGCGCAGATGAAGCGGCCCCAGCTGAAGTCAAGGCGCTGGAGAGTTTGACCAATCCGGTATGCACGCCTGCACCTGAGAGAGAGAGAGGGAGAGAGGGAGAGAGA
>Ga0307968_1000604_pt1 | contig 26508 bp, 27 predicted proteins | sample OrgLakmetagen650_FD_201834 | JGI IMG/M metagenome (GOLD analysis project Ga0307968, IMG submission 201834) | Saline water microbial communities from Organic Lake, Antarctica - #650 | ecosystem: Environmental > Aquatic > Non-marine Saline and Alkaline > Saline | place: Antarctica: Organic Lake...
ACACACACACACACACACACACACACACCCACACACACACACGCACGCACGCACGCACGCACGCACGCACGCACGCACACACACACACACACACACACACACACACACATGCGCACACACACGCGTGCACACGCTTGCGCACATGCACTCACACATATACACACAACACGCACACGCGCATGTGCACTTGCACAAGCACACATAAAACACAAACGTGCATTCACACGCACATGCACACGAACGTGTGTACGCATAAATTTACACACAAATACATAAGATGCCAATACAAGTTTGTGGAAACTCATACTGCAACACCCTCACCTGAACACACGCAAATGCATGCACAGGTATTTCGCAGTGAACAAGAGCGGCAGTGCACACTGAATGATTGCAAAGCTGAGGTTGAGCGGCGCTGCGGTTTAGGTTCAAGGTACAAAGACAGACCCTTTTTCATGTCATGACCACCAAGTGTATAACCACGGCGACCAGTCTGTCATAAACAAGCCTGTCACGCGCACACGTCAACAGACTCGTCATCATGCTTCCCTCGTGCAGTGCTACATGCTCTTTGCGAGCCATGGACAGATGCAGGGGGCCTCCTATGTTGCGCTGGCTAGGATTGGGAAAGAGTGAGTGGCCAATCACAAATCAGCACACGCCAACGCATTACCATTCTCCAATGCTCACAAAACTTTAGAGGCTGCAGATTATGAATCTAACTCTTCCTTCGTGCTGCATGTAATGCAGAAGACCCCCAGGCCGTGGATAAGTGTGAGGCGCAGTTCATGGAGGTGTGTTTAAGCTGGCTTTAATATTAAGTGAGTTAATTGCTCTCGTGTCCAATGCCCTTCCAGCTTGTGGACAAGAGATGCAGGTGCCTTTCTGCCTACCCTTCGACCACTTAAGTACAGCGTGCGCACGCGCACGCACGCACACACACACACATACACACATGCACGCTCACGCACATATATACACATACACAAATTTGTGCCTGCTTGTGCAGGCGTGCACGGCAGAGGCTAGCACGGCCTGCAAAAGTCATGCCCATACATTTTGTGAAGGATCTATGCCCATGGCCTGGTGTGAGTGATGATGGCACGCAGCATTGCCAGAGGAAACGCTTGGCACGCTTCGACAAGTTAGAAGGAGTAGATGTTGGCCTAACATCGGGAGACACAAGGCGTTAGCCCAAAATTCAAGCAGTGTTTCATTAGGACAATCTTTTAGATACTTCCGGCCATCTTCAGCGGCAGTCGTGGGCCGTTTGTGGTTTATATCAGGCAAAAAGCGTTTCAGGTCGCTTTTCTAATAAAGAAAGCAGCAGATTTACATGATTTTGATATATGGGGTAGCTGAGTGGCAAGCTGCAACTACGACCATCATAAGGGAGTGAAGACCTAAACTATTCAGATAGCGGAGCTTGTAAAATGTACTATTAGACACCATAACCTTGGTGTGTGTATATGATGCCATTTAATGGGAGGAGACAAGTGCCTGCCATTTTCTAATTTTGCTGTTATGCTTGAGATGAATTATCTTCGCTTTCCATAGATATGTAACATTGCCAGTTCTGTGTTCTGCATATAATCTCATCAATTTCTCTTTGCCCGAATCTTTCATGATGCCACTTAAATTTACTTAAACGCTTTGTAAGATTTAGAGCTCATGTCCTTTGAAAGAGCAATTCATCGTCATACGAAGTGCAGAGCACTGCTTTATACAGCTGTTTCCTCACCTTATTCCCCCCTTGTCTTGAGAATCTTCTTACAGGCGCCTTTAAAAATTTAACAAGCACCAATTCAGTTTAGACACCCCTCCTTGTTGATATTGTACCCCTCCTTGTTGATATTGTCTCAGGACATGAGGAGATTGCAGGATATCTCTGCCTGCGTCGCATTTCTAGTATGCAACATGCTCCCCTTCTTCCGCCTTGTCTGAGCTATCATTGTCGTTCAACACAACTCCCACGGGACCTCCTCCTCACCTGCGTCGTCTTGCCGCAGCCTGTGTCTCCGCTGACGACCACCACGTCATGCTGCTGCAACGCTGCAATCACGCCTCCTCGTACCTCACAGATTGGCAGCTTTTGCCTGTGGGTACATGTGACGCGTGCACGAAGCAAGTCAAGGGTTTAGGTAGATTTGAACTATAAGGAGGAAAGAAAAATTATGTTGGCCAGTCATTATTCAGGAAGGAGGTTTGTGTAACATGCAATGTGTATATTTGGGCCATCTGCGTTGAGACGCCTCAAAGATAAGGATAGGCGGAATCAGCATTGGCTGAAATGTCTATTGTGAGTTGTGAGCCAGGAAAGAAATAAAAATTATGCAGGCAGTGAAATCCGACCCCCGCATAAATTCAAGAAAAGGAACCCATTATGTACCAAGCTCCTCTACCATACCAGGTAGCAGGTAAACAAATTTCAACAAAGAAGTCGTGAGCCAATACACTCAAGGTCCATGCGTCTCTTTACCAGAATTCCTTGAGTTCAAGATGCGACACCTCAATAATTACGAGCTGGCATCTTTGGACAGCAGGCTGATCCATGAGTGTAGGTCCTTTGCTTTCTTGGTAAACCTTTTGTTTCTATCATCACTACTACCACAATCACCTGCTGGCTTGCATGGCTGAGCCAGGGGGGCTGGCCCACCATTGCTGCAGAGCAGCTTGCAGCGCCTGAGATGTGCGGTGCTCAGCTGGACTCTGTAGTGTGCGCAAGTGTGTATGTGTGCGCATGCGTGTGTGTGTGGGAGGGGTAAGTGTGTGCTTGATCACGTATGTGTGGATATGTGCTTGAGCAAGTGTGTAAAAGCACCCAAGAGTGCGTACATATCCATTTAAAAAAGTTGTACCAGATGTCTAGTTCATAGAAGGTGACAAGGTGCTTTACCTTACCTTACCTTACCAAGGTGCTTTAGCCTTGAGCACAAAAGAGCTTGTTTAGGGTTATGGAACCTTGATGGTAATGGGCTGCTAGGAAGCAGGCAGTGTATGCATTAGCAGTCTTTTTGTTCACATAAATGTGAAAATTGGTTAAGCAAACGACACAGTATATATATGAGGATTAGTGGTCCAAGTACAGGACTTTCGCACTTGTGTTCACATAAATGTGATAATTGGTTAAGCGAATGACACAGTATATGAGAATTAGTGGTCCAAGTACAGGACTTTTGCATTTGCGGTCTACATAGAATTCTGAAGAAGCCTTTTACCGTGCCGTCTATGTGACTTCTGACTGTACCTATAAGGCCTGAGCATGTTTAAGTGCACAGCCGGCCTTGCTCAAATGCACACAGGTGCTTTTGCAGCCCACTGTGATAATGAGCTGCCCGCCATGGCAACAGTTGGACACACACACACATACACACACACCTGTGGTATATCAGGGCTGTAGCTGCACAAGTCAGTGTTGTGTTCTTGCCCCGCTTGCTGTCCCTCAAGCTGGTCAGCAGCACTGAGCCCACCTTCTTCTAGGAGCTCCCGCCACTCCTCCTGCATACACGACACACATTATACTTAATACACGATACACCAGGCAGCAGTGTGACCAACACACCATAGCATCAACTGATGATCACGGAATTGCATGTGTGCATGTGTGGCATAGGTGCACACACACCAGGCGTGTGGTCCATCTGGAGCTCTCGCCATCCTCTTGCACTGACCATGTAAAACAGTGGCAAGGGAGGAGCTGCGGTTTTGTTTAGGAATGTGCTTCTCCTTCTGGCCCCAATACGACTCTTTCGCACACAGTTGCACACAAGGCCCTCTTTCTTACAGACGCCAACAAGGAGCGAGGACCTCACTTTCACGATTACGGAAAACAGGTGCAGGACAGTTATGGGTGCTACAGACAGTACTAACGTTATGCAGCACCCAAGCTTTGTGCGCATGTGCACTTGTGATCCACGTGCGGTACTCTTTTGTTTACATGCCTGTGATAGACCTTGCACTGACATCCTTTTGTGTACCTGTGCCTGTGAAAGGTTGATTTTTTCGTGTACCTTGGCCTGTGATATACCTTGCATGTAAGTATCTTGTGTACATGCCCCCTCTACATCCGGTCATTCCAACAAGAATCCTCCTGGCTAACTACCCTCATTCTACCCCACACTACTTAACCACTTACTACCTACATAAGTTTGACTACATGGGTTTTTGTCAGTGTCCAAAAATACCTGCTCCACAGTGTCCACAGCTTCGATGCTGTGTAAATTGGGCGCTTCCTGATGTGACGCCTCCGCTGCAGATGCAGCGCCTGCCTGTGTACTGCCTTCTTGTGTACTGCCTGCTCGTGTACTGCCTTCGTTAGAGTTGCTTGCCACTGATGCCGCTGACCTGCTGCCCTTTGCTGACTGCTGCTCCTCCACCTTCTCAGCAAGGAGCTGCTGCATAAATGCATCCTGCAGCCCAACAAAGGTTCAAAGGCACTTTTATTTAAAGTAAATCGGCAAAGCTGGCATTTTAATTGGCACTGAGCACACTCAATTGTCAAGCTTCATCCCATTCTGATGTGCATTTTTCTAGAGGTGAGTAAAATGCATGAGGGCGGGTGCAAGAAACTGAAAATTATTAGCCCTCTTGCAATTAAGGTCTGCAAGGGAATTAAAAAAATCACAAAGCACGCCCACCTTGGCTTGCTGTGCTTCCGCCACATCTGCGTTCTGGACCTGAGCACCTTTGGTCTCCCACCTGATCAACAATTGATTGAACGTGGCACGGTGTAAATAGTAGTAACTAAGGCTGGACAATTTTGGCTGGCATCGGCGCCTGGGGCCTGTCCCTACACCGTGTGTTGGTTAAAGTGGTAAGAAAGCTTTGAGTAAACCTTGCGCTTGGTCTAAATGATACAGATCCACTTATGTGACGCATTTTTGATGCCTTTTGCTCCTGGCACATGTGTGTCTGTGTGTCTGTGTGTGTTATTATGCATACTCATGCTTACATGCCAAAATACATTTACGTATACGCACACACCTGAGCCATAGGTCTTTGAAGGGTGAAGCCATGGAGTGGTGCAATGCCTGCTCCTCCCCAAACAGCTCAAACAAGACACGCGTTGCAACCGCATTCTGAGCATCCTGCATAACACAGCCACGCGGATTGCGACATACTATGATTGCACGCACAAACCAAAACAATTACGCCTGCATGGCCTCAAGATGGTGGCATGGCACTGCATTGTTACGAATTCATAAATTACACCTTCCTAAGATGCCCTCTCTATGAACAGAAGCCTCAAACAGATAAGCTCTGTAAATGTACATACGACATACACCAGCTATGTTCAGGATTGGCCAGAGCCATAGTCATGTCCAATAAGTACATGTATGTATAATTTGGCAGGGGCATTTCCCCCTATTACATTGTCAAACACGATATCGGCTAACCGTCCTCTTTGCTCCTACCTGTGCATTGGCCCACACCAACGGCTCCTCTTCCCCCTCAGCTTCAGGCATTGTGAAGCTGCGCACCCCCACCAAGCCCTTCCTCCTAGCAGCACTGCCCTTGGGCGCGCGGAGGCCCATATCTAGGTTGACCTGCATTGGCAATAAGCAAGAGAAAGGGTACAAGCTCGTGCTTAAGAGAGGTGCTGCGTCAAACCATGTGCATGTGTGAACGCCTGTGAGTCATTTTTTAACAGCGCTTCGGGCAGCAAGACTAAGGCAATGAGGCGTGAAGACACGCATGAATTGATAAGTGACCTCACGGTCACCAACGGACATGGCCCGTTTTGACACTAGTGCTCGCAATAGGTTCACTTGCATGTGCAGCACTCACGCAGTACTGCATTCCCCCTCCTGGCAGCTTCTCATAGCGCGGCTGTGCCCAGCGTGCCCTCTGACACTGTTGGAACAGCAGCGCCCGCGGCTGCACTGCAGCAGAGATCTGCACGTGTGTGTATTTGCAGCATGTGTATGGTGTGTATATGATCTGACATTGATGCACGTGCATTTATCAGTGCAATGCTAGAAGGATCTGAAGTTTATAATATTCTGTGCAGTGCTGCTCTGTGACTGTAATAAGTTTTAATCTGCTGTGATACGTGTGCTGTAAGGCACCCAAAATCGCAATAACGGTTTCTGGATTGGTTTTTATCACAGGCAAATCTATATGCTCTCACAATAATAGATGACAGACACACACTTCTGAGTGCTTCAACAGCTCCAACTTGACTGCAACCCACCTTCTGCTGCTGCTGCTGCTGCTTGCTCAACTGAGTGGAAGCAGGTGCTCCTCCTGCTGCGCTGCGTGCAGCTTTGCCCTTTACCCTCCCCCCTCCTGCAGCTGGTGCCCCGAGCTCTTCAGGGGCAGCATCATCAACCCCAGCTGCTCCCCCCACAGGCACCCCTAGAGCATCAACTGCAGCAGTGTCATGCCCCACTGCAGCATCTGTGCCCTCTTCTCCACCAACCGATTCAAACAGGTCAAATGCCATCTCCCAGTCGTCACCCCCTGGACCCTCCACACTCTCCACTGCAGCAGCAGCAGCAGCAGCAGCAGCATAACCTGTGCCTAAATCAGATGCACGATCGCCCTCACTGCTCATGCATGCTGGATTGGAGATTCTTGGGGCTTGGCTATGTTCAGCAAAAACGTCGGGAATGAAGTCAGCAGCTTCCTGCAGCTGCTGTTGCTGCTGCGTCTGCGTCTGCGTCTGCTGCTGCTGCTGCTGCTGCTGCTGCTGCTGCTGAGGTACGCCTGCAGCACCTCCAGCTGTCAGCCTGTCCTCCTCAACAATGGCCGCTGCTGCTGTCTCACTCAAGTTCAAACGACCCATCTCTGACCGGAGATCTCTGATGATGTTGCCTGCCTCCTTTTGCTTGCCTTTGTCTCCTGGGTGAGAGCAGTGCGGATATTTGTATAATGACCACAAGTGGTGATTTAACGATGCGGCTCACAAAGATGATAGAGTGAACAGGAGCAAGTGTCTTTAGGAAGCGTAGCTGCTACGTACAACGCAAAACCTTTTTGCCTGATCTGCACTGAAGCGTGTCCAGCTTGTGAAGCAGCTGGAATTTTGATGTGCCGTCAACAACCAAGGCAGGCCAAGCAACAAGAAACAGCATCATCAATAGAATTGGCCAGAACCATACATATACGGTGTATATATGGTATTTCCGGCAGGGAAGTCGCCAAATATACGGTCATATACGGTGCATCTATACGGTTCTGGCCAACCCTAATCATCACCCCTTTTTCGACATAAAATGTGCGCTCTTCATTCCAGCAACCCGGACACAACAAAAGTGATCCTACTGCCAACTTCCCTTTTCTCTCCTTGTGTCAAGCACGCTCCTGCTATCCTGCTACTGTCCGCAAGCACAAATACTACGCAGTTGCATGCGCATGATCAAACCGTGACCACACGGTTGCACAAAATGCTCAGCAGGTTGCCAAGTTCTTGACGTACTTGATGCTTTGGCATCTGCAGCATACTGCTTGGCTGCGTGCATGTCGTGTGCTACCTGGCGGCGTCTGACCTCAGGGTTGAGTTTGCCTTTTGCACGCTCCTGCGTGTGCATGTGGCCAAAAAAGCTGGTAAAATTTTGTTGTTTGTCACTGCAAGAGACAGGCATGACACCCAAATCGCTGAACCAAGAGTGTCTTGACTTGTATGATACAACGTAATTGCGACATCTGCATAACATCCTGGATATTTCAGGTTACCAGGTTAGGGTTATGTTTCTGTTGCATGCACCCATTCACAGCTCAGCACACTTTTACCTGGTTGGCTCTGGCAAAAAGGTGAGGCGTACTATCAGAGAGGATTCCTGACACAAGCCGTATTTGTACTGAAACTAATGGTTAAATTGGCCGTCATTTACATCGTCGAGCTACCTCGCTTCTTTTCTTTCTTCCCCTTCTCATCAAAATGTTTGCTAGTCAACATACTACTTCACTTGCATGCTCGTGCCACAGTTTAAGGGCATCCAAGGAAATTGACGCCGCTTGCAGGGCACGTGTGGATGTCAGAGAAGGCACTCAGCATTTAAATTATACTCACTGTCCCAGCTTCAGCTGCCCACATCTATCTTGATAGACCACAAACCTGTTTCAATTACTCTTTGCCTGTCTAATTAAGTGTGACTCGGTTATTGGTATACAAAACAAACACAGAAATAATAAGGCTCTATTACAATAGGGAAATCCTTATCTGTAGCATGTCCAACTATTTAGCTTTCTTTTGCACCCTACCTCCTTTGGAACGCTTCAGCCTCTTACTTAGCTCCTCTTTTCGTAAAATCCTCCCGCCTCACTTTCTAGGCTCCACCTAATTCTAATTTTCTTCCGTTTTTTAACTTGGCCTTCCCCACCTGTTTCCTGCGCTCCACTTCCCTTGGGTCTGCCCAAAGCTCCATGTCGTCAAACTCACTCTCTGATGAGGAAGCAGAGGCCTACGCACCGCACAGAGACATGACCAAAAACACAGCGTCAGTCAGATTTAACAATGGAGTGCTCAAAACCTGAAATTCTTTTCCAAAAGCACGTTATATACTTGGCCTTCATAATCAATGTGCAGGGTCCTAATACTGTGAACATCACAGGAACACTGGGGGGACATGCTTCACACACTTACGGGAACATCTTACACACACTTATGGGAACATCTTTCACACACTTATGGGAACATCTTGCACACTTAAGGGAACATCACAAGAACACTGGGACAACTTTCACACACTTATTGCTGATGTAGACCAAATTGAAATTCCTGGAAATCTATTGTAGGAAATGCAAACACAATAGGCTTTTGGGCTTAAATCAATGGCCTAGGAACTGCATATTTTTTTAAGCTGACAAAACACCACCATACTCTCATTCTCACCTCCTCACCGCCGCTCTCTTCCATGTACTGCTGTCTGATCCACGCTTTGGCAGCCTCCCGCTCGTCTTCCACCTTTTCCCCCTCTTCCTTTCTCTGAGCCTCTCCTATCTCCTTACCCTCCCTGCCTGCCGTGTCCTCTTCTTCTTCTTCTTCTTTTTCTTCCTCCTCCTCTTCCTCCTCTTCCTCCTCTTCCTTTTTGTCCTCTCCATTATTTCTATCTGCATCTGTGCTGCTGCCTGAGTAAGCATCGCACGCCATTCCACATTCTTCTCCTGCTTCCTGCTGTTTATGTTGCTGCTGCTGCTGCTGCTGCTGAGTCACAGAGACGACTCGTACCTATAACACACACAAACAGTGGAGGCTGGTGATCTGCACAGCCACATCACAAACAAGACATGCACACACTTTTGTGCAAAAGTGCAGCAGAAGGCATCACATGCGTGAAACAGCAAATGTGCGTTACACAGGTACATGGAAAAGGACTAGCAACTAGCAAGGTGGCCGGCGGTAGTACCTAGCATGGCTTTGTACACTTGTAGTTGTGTGCGCTTGTGGGCAGCAAGCAGTGTGTAGGCAGTAGCGATGAACTTTAAAGCCACACCTTTCCAGGCTTGCATTTGCGGCATGCGTGCACCCACGTGAGCGCGCACCCACGCACTAACGCACGCACGCACGTAAGCACGCACATACGCACACACATACACGCACGATCACGCATGTTCACAAGCACAGGCACATGCTCGCTTGCGTTGGTAATACCAACTTGATATGAGGGCGTGTGTATCCATTTGCATTTTATAACTGTGCTAGTGCATCACCTGAGCCCCAGTCCCTCCCGCTCGCACGCCTCCTGCAAACAGTTTGGGAAGCTCCCCCTGAGGGAGATGCAGGCATAGCCAGTCCAAGGCTGCCTCCAGGCTTGCACTGCCCTGCGCATGCGGTGATGGAGTGCAAGTCATCAGCGTTGCCTTACCCACCCTGCCAGTTTTAGCATAAACAGTAGAGGTCGATGATAAGAATTAAGAATCAGCATGCACCACGGAATGACTCCCAACCAGTGCTCAAATTAGCCAGAGCCACGACAGAGACAAAATATTTTACACGGCGGAAGACCTAAGCTGTGCCCTTCATTTGACACACCCAACACTCAAGCATTAGGGTTGGCAGAAACCACATGCACGTGGTGTGTGTGCATGGCGTTTTTGTCAGGGGTTTTCCGGCTGTATGGCCTTAATACGCACGATTCTGACCACCCTACAATTATAACATGCTAGCTTCAATTCCCACGAGGCCCACAGGCAGCAGGACCGCATCAAAACTCACACCCGGACTGTGACGGGCCTTTCTGACTTAGAGGTAAGAGCGAAAGCCACAGTCTGCGCCATTTCAGGAGTCGCTAGGTAGATGTTGGTTGGATAACAGAGAAACAATACATAGAATTGTTCAAGAACAACGTGGTGAAAGATCTCGGCAACCATTTCTGACTTACCCAGGGCAGTTCCCTCAGCACCTGCTCCACATGCTGCTGCTGGAAACCGTGAGACCTGAGCTGGTCATAGACAGCTGAATACTGCGTAATAAGGAACAAAGGCCAACAAAAAAACTTAAAAGAGTTGCCTGCTCTTGCGCTTTGTGCACTTTGTCTTGGATCACGACCACTATCTGAGCGGGAAAACACAGGGTTTCAAAAGAAAAGTGTCACACGAGCTGTTAAGTACACGCAACATAAGACGTGCCTGCATGGAAGTTTTAAGTGCCATGCCTTGTGCAGAAAGCAGTTTACCTGCTTGGCGGTTTTTTGCATGTCAGACCCAGCATGCCCGCCAGGAACGGTAACCCTCCCATCACTTTGCACGCTATGGTCCTGTACGTGTGAAATAAGAGAAGGAAAGGCTTTTCATACTCAAGAGTATGAAAGAGGGAAACTAGAGTGCGAGCCACCTCTCCTTGTTCACAGGCCACATGCAAAGTTGCGCATTTGTTGATGGCCCACGTCCTGAAATGTTGTATGAAAGCAATTTTTCACCTTTAAGGAGGCCAGCAGGCTCTTCACTTGGCTCTCTATGCCCTGAGAGATGTGAACGCTCTTCTTGTTTAAAACTTGCGTGCTTTGCCCGAGGCCTGTTGCTGGAGGCCTATTGCTGGAGGCCTGTTGCTGGAGGTGGCTGCCATGCTTGTGCCCCCCCCCTCTAGATTTTGGTGGCATTCTGGCTAGAGATAAAGTTGTGATTTTTCAACTGCACGGCAGTTGGAAATATTGTTAATTGAAAAGCATGCCCTCCCATGCATCGCGTTCAATGGCAACGTTCATTAGCATATAACATGATTGAGAGGCAGCTCCTAGCTCAACTGTGTAGTTTGCTAACGTTCTTCACGACACACTTGTGCCAAACGGCTCTGTGGGCACCCTTCCTCTTCCTCAGGAACTTGCTGCTGCCTTTAAGAAGCACAGAGCACCAAGAAAGTTGTGTGTTCTACGAGGGTGTGGTCACACACCAGCGCACAAAGCCCCTAAAGCACGGCTTCAGGTGCGCGGGGGGCACCTGTTGTAACGTTTTAAGTCTGTGTCATCAGAATTGATCAGAGGTGTCTACTTCAGTGCCATCAGAAGTGAGAGCTGCTCCTTTCAAGACAGGATGCAGTGTCTACACCTGTTCGCTGTAGGTACGATGTCCGTGCAGCCTGCATGTCCCTGGATGACCCACCAACGTGGTTTGCCAAGCAGCAGCAGGACCATATGACAGCCCAGCAAGCCAGGGAGTTTGCTGGCACTGACGGTACGACGCTTGCACGAGTATCACTGCGCAAGATAGCAGCGATTATCGCATTATGCTCATATATGGATGCATGGCAACGCTGCAGACACTTTCTTACACGCACACCACATGTAAACATCACACAGAAAACAATACACATTAAACACAACACAAACATTCACACACAGACACACAATCCCGCGCGCGCGACTGTGATACCTGCTGTACAAGTGTGCATAACCCAACTCATACAAAAGGCGAGCTCTTTTGCACCTGAAAAGAAAGTTAAGGCCTTTAACAGGTATGACTGGAGACAACGTGCCTCGCTGACTGCCACACAGGCCCTGTGCACCTGCTCACGAACCCTGCGGCCGCTGGCTACACCATCAACCCCATTTCCGTATATTACTGCTCCCGTGGGGGCGCAAACAATGCGGCCTGCCCCCAGCAGAAGGTGGCAAAGTGTATCGTGGAGGTAACAAATACCCCTTGGGGCGAGCGAGTGACCTTCGTGCTGCCAGGGGATGGGGCGCGTCACAGCGTACGCAAGGCACTGCACGTGTCTCCCCTCATGGATATGGAGGCCACGTGGTGAGTGCCCCAGTGGGAGAACGAGGTTGTGTGTGGTGGGGAGAGGTCGTGGGGGCGGGGTGTAGGTGAAGGGGAAGAGGAAGAGGGGGGGGCAGCAAAGCAAGCAGAGAAGTTTGTTGCTCTGCGTATGAAAGGAGGTTCATACGTCCCTTTCCATTTCATTCCACTGGAATGAACTGAGGTGATGTAGATAAGAGATAATGAGACACGGGGGGTGATGAATTGGCTGTAGGTTCCGACTTGCCAGCCACGTACACAAAGAGGTTCAGTGTGCACGAGTATTAGGCTTGGAGCTAAAATGGACAGCACGGTCAAGGTAAGGTTAAGGAGTGCCCCTATTGCGGTCCTGTGCCTCCAAAGAGAGTTCGATACAGCACTCGTATAAAAGTGTGTGTGAGCTTAAAATGCACAGATTACACCATGAAAGCTTACCAGAGGGAGTTGTCTGAGGCTCAAAATGAAAATGTTTTTGGCATGCTTCTAAGGTACAGGCCCCCAATTGAAACTTTTCTAGCTCGGCCCTGATATGCATTTTTTTCAATGCACCTGAGCTTGAAACTAGCCAGTTAGGGGGCCCATTCCTAATCGGCTGCGCCGTGAACCCTACTTTTTGAGCAGCCATATGCTGTTTCTGACCAGCCAGAGCACCAAACTGAGTGATTTTTGGTGTTTTGGGGTCCTTATAATAAGTAAAGATCATTGCAGAAACCATGGAGCAAAAACACTAGCCAAGTGGTTGGCGAGATATGCAGATGAAAGCCATTCCCTAAACAAAGCATCTATTCCCTAAACAAAGCATCCATCTAGGGTACAGGTACACGACGTGTGTATTTAGTCCTGTCATTTCTTACGCAGGGCGACTGAACTAAATCTGAGCACATGCTCTGGTAGCTTATAAAGTCAGCATCAGTGTGAAGCTACATTGGGTCCAAATTGATGAGTTCATGTGTAAGTAGCTGCCCCTTTTATGCAGAAATGTGCATGTTTGGACTAATGCTTAGATAACCCCTCTGAAAGCTTACTCATGAAAGGGGGAAAGGGAATGCTGTCATCCATACAACTGTCACACTTGCATTTTTTGTCTGCTTGATGTGATCACAAATGTTTGCACTACTCAATTTGGCAATGCTGCTGCGTCACTTCCTTCTTTCTTTTGGGGAATCACTCAGGCCTCCATGTAAATCCTCAGCACTCGATCCATTCACATTTTACCATTTCCCCTCTTCTGTCTTCACAGGCACCTTTGGCTCCCCCCTCCGGACATGACCCTTAAGCTTGTGGTACGCTGCGAGCACCCACAGCTGGGTCACTTCTTCCATGCCGACATGATGGGTGTCCGCTGCCAAGGTAGCAATGCAGGGGCACGCAACGAGGAGGCGGGCCTGCGCATCTTTTTTAGGTGATGAAGGTTGCTGCACACGCCGCACGCATACACACCCAGACACACGCACACGGTACAAAGCATGTCCATTCTGCCGCGTGCGTTTGTTGTTTGTAGTCCTAAACGTTCTTGTAATCTTGACAGAGAGCATGTGGCCTTTGTTGAGCCTCTCTGCAAATTTCAGTGTACCATCATATTTTGTGGGGCAAAGACGTGCAATTACAAACTGTTCTGTCTCCTCCGTTTTCCCCCCCTTCATTGTTGTAGTCAGGACAGCAATCTGCTCTCTTTCTGTGGGACTTGGTGGCATAGGTCTTTTGTGCTAAGAAACAGCTATTGCAATCCTCTCATCACCATGTGCAACCTCTCCTTAAAAACAAACTGTACTTACCCGCCAAATAAGGAAGAGGAAGCTTATCTTTCTTCCCTCTTGATAAGAATCCACACAGCCTTGCACCGTGAAAAAGGTGTGCAATCAGGAATAAAGCTCGGTACAGAATTTCATTCTGCACATGCATTAGTACCGCCCCAAGTAATGAGGGAAGGGAACAGAGGCACATAAGCGTTACTGCGGGTATAAAAGTCACATTACGGGATGGAATTTAACCAGCGACCCCTGCGTGTCCGGCCTGAACATTACTACCGTAGGGACATGTACTCATTCCGCACCCCTCAAAAAGAGAGTTATTTTTACCCTGTCCGCACCAATTCGCACCCCTCTCAATATATAATTTAGTGCTTGCCGCACCAATCCGCAGGGGCAAAATGCCCTCAGAACCGCACCAAGGGACTCAGAGGTGCATTCCCTAACACATTAACATAGTTTTTGTCCAAGTGCACTGAGAAAAATCAAACTGAGTCTGGTTCTGCTGAACTCTGTCATCCATTGTACATTGTACATCAACTGGCACTAGTTTTTTCTTCTAATCTTTCCTAACTCATCAAGTATCATCACCATCATCTTCCCATCCCTCTCCTCACTGCCGTCCTCTTCACTGCCCCCCTCCTCACTCCCCTCTGCGTCACTCCCCTCCTCCTCACTCCCCTCCTCGCTGTCCTCACTGCTGCTGCCCTCACTGCTGCTGTCCTTGCGCTCCCTCTTCACTGCCCCCCTCCTCACTCCCCTCTGCGTCACTCCCCTCCTCCTCACTCCCCTCTGCGTCACTCCCCTCCTCCTCACTCCCCTCCTCGCTGTCCTCACTGCTGCTGCCCTCACTGCTGCTGTCCTTGCGCTGCCTTTTCAATGTCTTTTTCTTTTTTGGGCATTCTGCTGGTGCTGCTGCTGCTGCTGCTGTTGCTGTCTGGGATCGTGTGGTGCGGGGCTGCACCAATTCAGCCAGCTCCTTTTCTGTCATCCCACTCATGCTCGGCGGTTGGGGGGGGCTTGCAGAAGCTGGCCATCCCTGTCTGGACACGCCCCACAGGGGCTCTCGGGGGCTCTTTCCCACTCATGACCCGTCAAAAACTCAAAAGTAATTATTTAATTTCAATCCGCACCAATCCGCACCCCCTCAACTATTTATATATTTCAGGGGGTGTGAGCTCGCCGCACCCCCCAAAAACAATATTTTTGCGGCGTGATATATTGTTCGTACGGTAATTCAAAAATTTTAAAACACTAAATTTCACCGGGTTTGGCGCGCTAACTGGTCAGATACAGCATATGGCTGCTCAAAAAGTAGGGTTCACGCCACGGCCGATTAGGTATTCACGCCACAACCGATTAGGTGTTCACGCCGCGGCCGATTAGGTAGCTGCATTGAAATCTACATAGCAGAGCTGAGCTTGAAACCTGCCAGTTACGGGACCCATACCCTGGGAGCATGCAAAAACCGTACCACTTTTGGCCTCAGATAACCCCCTCTGGCATTTCCCCAATAACCATCAAGATGAGGAGCGTCGTAGCTGTGACTGAGCAGCAACTGTTGCAAGATGCACGCTGACAAGAGCAAGTGGTATTCACGGCAATGTCTCGATCACAAAGGCTGGTTTCTGTGAAAGTGCGGCGATAATCATTCCTACCTGCTTGAATGCCAAATTTACAGTATTTGGTGGCAGCAGCACATAAAAGAAAAGATGACACTCCCGCAAAATGGCCAAGAAAAATTAGCGTGATGAAGGTTAAGCAAACATGATAACGCAAACGCCTGTTGCTGGCTTGATGGGGCAGGAGCAGCAGGACGAGAAAAAAGTACACACACATACACACATCTGTGGCTGGCTGTATTGGGGCAGGAGCAGCAGGATGAGTGATGAGCACATACACACACAAGTGCACGCACCTGTTGCTGGCTGTATTGGGGCGGGAGCAGCAGGACGAGAGATGAGCACATACACACACAAGTGCACGCACCTGTTGCTGGCTGTGTTGGGGCAGGAGCAGCAGGAGCAGCAGGCGTGGGTGGCGCAGTGGTGGCAGGGAGAGGAGCAGCACTAGCACCCTCGTTTAGGACACCCTCTGCCGTCTTTTTAGCCTTCCATGCCTCGAGCCGTCTCCGTTTCTCCTCGACAGCAGCTGCGAGTGGCGGGCAGACACACACATGTGAGCACATCCAAAATTGCTTTGCATCATACTTCATACTGCCTTGTGGTCTGACATAGGGCACATCGTTTGAAGTGCTGACTCGACACGCACCAGAGCCTCTCTTAAAAATAGGCTGCGAGGAAGGCAGCGACACAAAACACAAATAGGCTTACATGACGTGAAACAAAAGCTGTAGTGAAAGCACGTGCTTGCTGGAAAGATAGCCAGGTTGCTGTCAAGATACATGTTTCCTGTTTGATTCAGCAAACATGTTGGGCTGTGCAAGTGCAGCACGTTTGATGGGCACAACAGCAACAGAGTCACAAGCCGCAAAGTTGCGTGCACAGCAGACTCAGACCATGCTTACATATGATCTACATCATCCTTGCAGATTTAATCCAATACACCGTGAGGGGTGTTGGACATGTTGGCAAGGGGCCTTGCGGTCAGGCCCTTGCAGCCCATGTCAGGCTCACGCAGCCCACATAACATCACACACACAAACACACACAAACAAACAAACACACGCACACACATACACACTCGCTACTGGGTCTGGCTCTGGTGCTCCACCCCCTTGGGCAGCTACCGAAGATGTACGCTCGCGATCCCGATCCCCGCGATCTGATCGTTGTCTGTCCCTATGACGTTCGCGTGACTTATCATCATGGCGCTTTGGAGATCGGGAGCAGGATCTTCGTTCGCGCGAGCCGCGGCGCCTGCGATCTCGTGATCCGTCACGGCCACTCCTGTCCTGACTGCGGCTGCGGCTGCGCCGGCGGCTGAGAGTGTGCCAGGTGGGGGTGCAAGACAGATTATTGCAATACCACGCTGGTCTACATCAGTGTGCATAGAAGAACGGCTGAATAGCAGCAATCAGAATGTCAAGTGGGCATACGCTGGGGACATAGGGAATGAGAGGGAGTGAGCAGGAAGGCGTAGAGACAGCAATGGTGCGTACGTATTAGCATACATGTCAGCAAGTGTGCTTATGTGACCATGATTATGTATATGCAGGTACGCATATGCCAGTGTTTGTGTGTGTTACTGTGTGGTTGTGTGTGTGACTGTGTTTTTTTGTGTGGTTGTGTGTGTGTGTGTGTGTGTGTGTGTGTGTGTGTGTGTGTGTGTGTGTGTGTGTGTGTGTGTGTGTGTGTGTGTGTGTGTGTGAACGTGGGTAAGTGTAAGAGTGTGTGTATGTGTGTGCATTTGTGTGTGCGCGTGCATATGTGCGCGGGTGGTTGGGTGGTTGGGTGGTTATGTAAGTGTGAGAGTGAAATGAGCCTGTATGCATGAGTAAACTTGCATGTCTGCACACATGCGCACATGCAATGGTGCGTATGTGCACGCATGCACATGTATGAGAAAGAGAAAGTGTGTGAGTGTGCATGTATTCAAATGAGTATCTCTGAGTGCTTGTGAGTGTTTGCATGTGCATTTGCACAGGAGTATGTGAACGTCTGTACATCTGTGCTCGCGCACGCACTTGTGTGCTTGTATGTATGTGTGTGTTGAGTGTGTGTGCGTGCATGTGTGTGTTTGTGCGCATGTACGCACGTGTGTGCTTGAGTGTGTGCCTGAGTGTGTGTGTCAGTGTGTGTGTATATGTATGTCTCTCTCTCTGTGTGTGTATGTGTGTGTGTGTGTGTGTGCGCATGCATGCATGCATGCATGTGTGTGTGAGTGTGTGCGTGCATATGTGCACGTATGTGTATGTGTGTGTGTGAGAGAGAGAGAGTGTGTGTGTGTGTGTGTGCTCGTGCGTGCGTGCATGCATGTGTGTGTGAGTTGTGAGTGTATGCGTGCATGCGTGTACGTGTGTGTATGTGTGTGTGAGTGTGTGTGTGCGTGTGTGTGTGTGTGTGTGTGCGTGTGTGTGTGCGTGTGTGTGTATGTGTGTATGCGTGTGAATGGATCAAGGAGCAATTGCAATTGCCTACCTCCTATCATCTTTCCTGCTGCTGTCCCGCCTAGACGGGCTCCTGCTTCTTGGCATCTTGTTAACGATCAATCATATCCTGTGCGAGTTTACTGCAAAAATACCTTTAGGTTCTAGTCGGCTCTTCTATCCGAATTTGCTGACTTGAAATTCCTTCAAGACACAAATTTATATTGAATAAGTAAGAAATCATTCCTGCCGTGTGTAGCTTCGAGGTTTTCAATGTTTATGAGGGAGGAGCTGCTGTGATGTGGCATGTGGCATGAAATCTCCAACTTTCAATGTAATTGAAAGAGGCTTGGACCAGCAAGGCTTAGCCATGTGGCATGACATGTTCCACATTTCCTTGAACTAAAGCGTGCATCAGAACAACGCTGCAAGATGCTCAACGGGCGCAGCCACGTGCATGGTCGCGTACAAGACCAGAGGGAACTAAACACTAAGTTTAAGGTGGGCCAGTTTACTGCTTGCGACATCGAAATACAAGTTTGTGAGCTTAGAGCACATGCGTGTCGGCCTAAGTGGGAACCATATCAAGCTTGATGGGGAACAGGCAGTGCTGGTATTTCTACAAAATTCCAGTAACGGGTCCCCTAACCATTGATGGACATGTCATCTGCGAGCGCAAATTGACAGCTGGTCGTCGTAGCAAACATTGCACATTTGGATTGTACTCCTTTTTTACGCTCCTCCAGGTCATAAAGTTTTTGGGCAAGGGCTCCTATGGCTCGGTCCTCCAGGTGCAGCGCCTGGGCGATGGCCAGCCATATGCGCTGAAGGTGAGGTACCTGGCTGTGAGGGCATGGGTGCAAAAGCTGATCAACTTGCGAGGCATATAGGTAAAGTAAAAAGACGCAGGCCTTGGCGTAGAAAAACAACTAGGCTTTCCTGACTGCGCACTAGGCATGCCCTGACTGCTCAGCAGCACACACCTTGTTTGAGCTAGTGTAGTTTAGAAAGCATCATGGCTGCATCACATTTGCAGGAGATGGATGTGCGTTCTATGAGTCAGGCTGAGAGAGAGGACTCTGTGAATGAGATCCGCCTTATGGCCAGCGTAGACCATCCGAACGTGATTGCCTACAACGAAGCGTTCCTTGATGGAAACAAATTGTGAGTGCTGCAAGCACCCGCACCCGTGATCATTTCAATCAGTGTACCTAGTCTTTTATTTTGTGTTTGGTCAGCTACTCTTTCTGTATGCACTTACTTAGGAATATTCAGCATTTTAATAGGCTGACAGGAATTAATGGTTGTCTAACATGACACAGGTGTATCATCATGGAGTACGCTCCGGACGGGGACTTGGCCAAGGTCATTAAGAAACACCAGGTCCTGCATAGGCCAATGCCTGAAGACTTGGCGTGGAAGTATTTTATCCAGGTAAGTGGAATGTTCATACCCCTTATCGTGTTTTATCTTGTTGTAGGCATAGGTTAACTGAAGTCCTGTGCTTTGAAACCCTTCTCAATTGCGAATCTTGGGGCATCGTTGTGGGTTTCATGCACCAAATCTGATGCCCTCCGTCCTAATCTCCTGACCTAACTAAAAAAGCTTGCGTGCCTTAGATGCCTTACAATGCAAGTCAGGAAGGTTTGTACATTAATCCCCCTATTGTTGTTGACTAGCCCCCCGTTGCAATCGCCATTGGCTTGTCAATGTGCAGGTCGCCCGAGGACTTGCTTGTTTGCATTCAATGAAGATCTTGCATAGAGGTGTGGACTTTGCCTTGAAGCAAGAGGTTGCTCTGAAACAGCACATACACATGCCTACACACACGCACACAAACATGTGTAAGTAGATAAATTTTAAGCGCAGCTATTTGTAGCACAATGGTAGGGAAGGCCAGATCTTCAACCACCTGCAGTGCCCGTCTGGTATTGTTGGCAATACGTCTCAGGAATTTACTTGTATGCAATGCGATATATCCATTCAGCTCCAGCTATTTTGGCAAGGCATTTCTGTGGCCTGTGGTCTTTGCTGTGCGGAGCACTTTGACCACACTGCGTGTCAGTTGCAGCTGCCTGTTCATCACCCACCCAGATATTAAGCCCGGAAACATCATGGTCTTGTCAAACGACGTGGCCAAAATTGGTGACCTGGGCATTGCCAAGCTGCTAAAGAGCACGATGGCAGCAAAGACGCAGATCGGGACGCCACACTATATGCCACCTGAGATCTGGCGGAACAGGTAGATGTATGTGTGATTAATTATTTTTGTGTGTTTGCGTGCTTGCCTATGTGTATGTGTGTGCATGTAGTGCTTAAGTGAGCGTCGTAACCAGCACCTGACTTGCTATGTATTGCCGTGGTGTCTTGGTGATGATGCACATACATACTTTGGCAACTCTCAACTAAACATCTGCATGTCATTCAGCCTATGTAAAGCTCAGTTTGCATTTGCACGTCATTAATTACAACGAAGCAGCTTTTAGTGCACTTGCATGGGACCAAGTCAGAGGCCCTGCCTTGTCTGCAACCTCACTGTGGCCTTCCACAGTGTTCTCCACAATGTTTCAGGCAACTCAGTCTCTGCTTGTCTGCAATCTCACTGTGACCTTCCACAGTGTTCTCCACAAGGTTTCAGGCAGCTCAGTCTCTGCTTGATGGCAAGGCCTAGTCATGCTACTGGATCACCTCCTAAACTGACAGTAGTATCTCGCGTGTTGCCAGTTAGTTTACAACTGACATCTTTGCCTGTGCTTGTCGCAGGCCGCGCTGCCACCTATGCTAGTTGCCCTTTTTATCCATCTTATTTCTTTGCCTGTGCTTGCCGCAGGCCGTACGGCTTCCTATCAGACTCATGGGCGCTGGGCTGCCTGTTATATGAGATGACCACATTAACAGTGCCGTTTGAGGCGCGCTCCATGAACGAGCTGAGATACAAAGTCCTGCGCAGCACGTGAGTGTTAAGGCTGTTATATTCTAGGCCTTAATCACAAGGCCATGTTCGTGAGTCGGAATTGTTTTTATGGCAAGTCAGGGCGCCCAAGTGCCAAACACACCTGATGCTACATTCAAGCTTGCTTAAATAAGCTCACCCTCTCTCCCTCTCTCCCTCTCTCCCTCTCTCCCTCTCTCCCTCTCTCCCTTTCTCCTTCCCTCCCTCTCTCCCTTTCTCCCTCCCTCTCTCTCTCTCTCCTCTCTCTCTCTCTCTCTCTCTCTCTCTCTCTCTCTCTCTTTCTCTCTCTCTCTCTCTCTCTCTCTCTCTCTCTCTCTCTTTCTCTCTCTCTCTCTCTCTCTCTCTCTCTCTCTCTCTCTCTCTCTCACACACACACACACGTGCACTGAGCTCCTGGCCGCTTCCTGCTCTCCACACAGCTATCCCCCTATCAGCAGCAGCTACAGCCGAGAGCTGAGTGGCATGGTGGCCTCATGCCTCGACCCAAATCCAGACAGGCGGCCTAGTATGGATATGATCCTCAACAGCCCAGCAGTGCAAAGCCGCATGCACTTGGTGCCCAAAGACGGAGTGGTGAGTGTGTTGGAAGTGTTGAATGTATTTTGATATATGCACATTGCTGTTGAAACAAAACTGTTCAAAGACAGGTGCAATTTTTATCCGGCACACCTCATCATGCCAGCTAGCCAACTATTCCTTCCTATTGCATCCCTGACACAACTTGGGCCGGCCATGTCCAGAAAAAGTCAGCACGGCAAAGTAGACTTTTATTCAAAATCGAATGAGGTGCGCACTACCCTACTTGCTTCGCGCAGCCTCCCGCACGGCCACCTACCAACTCTGGAAGTGAACTGCTGGACACCATCAAAGTGCCCCGCGGAAATTTTGCAGCTGTCAAGAACCGCTTGCCGCCAGCAAACTACGCCACGGATGTGTTGGTCCCCCCTGGACATAAGGGCAAGTCTGACAAGGGCTTTGGTGAGTTTTCTGGTGCTTGCTGCAGAAAAGTACATCATATATTGGTTCAGCCAGAAGCGTATATGCACGCCGTATCCAAACATACATTGGCCTTAATGTCTAAATTATTGTACACACTCTGTATAAAAGATGTTTTCACCTCTTACGCAAGTAGGCAAGTGGGTCTTTCAAGATCCACCAGACCTGCTAGTGTTATTTTTATCGTTGTACGCTGCAACAGGCAGGTGGCGTTTTGGCGTGTCTCTGTCATGCTCCTTTCTTTCCTTTTCCCTTTGTTGCGGCATGGTGGTGAAGGTGGCTAGCAATAAGAATAGTCGCCAAGAGAGTACACTGTGTTGTCTTTAAGCCTGTACTTCTCAGACACAGCCGTGCTTATGTATTTGCTGCCCAGCTTTGTGTGCTATCACCTTTTAAATGCCCAAAGGGTTTCTAAAGAGATCAGAGTTGTTGTAATGCACTCGTCTCCTTGCTGCCACGACAGGTAAGCAGCATCCGCATGCCACCTCCTTGACAGCATCCCAAGAAACGTTCCTCATACCCTAGTTCTCCCTGCTACCCACGTGTGTGGTGTGTGGCACACGTGCAGCATGTGTGTTACGTACCCAGCTTTCTGCACCTGCCTAAACGCTGAGCTCAGTTGCAAGAAACGTAAACGCCTTACATGTACACTCCCGTTTCCACCTTAAGACCATCCAGAATTGTGCGCTGCCTACTTTTTGTCCCTGCCTTACATTGCTGCAGGGTCCCTCCAGATCCTGCTTTATAGACCGTCCAATGCAAATGAGGTCACTCCTGTCTTATGTCTCTGCCTCACATCCCTTCAGGGTCCCTGCAACTCCTGCTCTATCTAAGACCGTCCAGCGGAAATGAGGTCACTTCAGCTTTCTGTCCCTACCTTGCGACCCTGCAGGGTCCATCCTGCCCCTGCCCCTGCTCATCTGAAACCGTCCAGTGCAAATGAGGTCACTCCATACTACTGTCCCTACCTTGCATCCCTGCAGGTTCCATCCTGTAGGGTCCATCTTACCCCTGCCTTAAAGATCAACCAGCGCAGATAAGGTCACTCCTGCTTTCTGTCCCTGCCGTGCATCCGTGCAGGGTCCATCCAAGAGGGGGATGAGGGTGCAGAGGTCATGGAGGTCCATCGTTTGCCGCCCAAGCCTCCATTGGCAAGAGGCCCCGCCCCACCCATAGGAGGAGCAGCCAGCGCAGCGGCCGCAGCACGTGCAGCACAGCGTGGTGTGGGTGTGCCACCCTCTGCCAATTACTACCCACCCCCCGTGCAGCTCCCTCCCAGACTGCGAGCCTCCAATGCTCCTACCCCTTCGAAAATGCAGCTGCCGGCAATGGCAGGCCTTGGGGCACCTTACAACGGCCAGGTGGGGAATAGCAGGGTGTGCAGGGAACCAGAGACTGAGTTTGCTCTGAGACCTAATAACAGGACCTACCTACAATGATTTGCTGTAATGGAACTACAGGTTGGTACTCATTGATGTGCTTGGCAGGTTTTATGTGGCCGGTATAGGTGGAACACATTGTCGCACGCATGAAATGATATGGTAGAAGGTTGTCAATGCGATGCGCAGGTGGGTATGGACATGGAATGCATTTGTCGTACGCTAGTATCAACTGCTGTCTCTGGATACAAAATCTGTATCTTCACAGGTGCCACTTGCTAGTTACATTATTAGCTGCTACATTAAGCGGGTGGTGAGTGCTCCGCGTGTGCCGTATGTTTGTGCGTGCATGCAATTGCATTTTCAACCTCTTTATGCCGATCAAATCCACAAAATGCACAAGCTCCAATATGACTTGAGTTTTCGAATAGTCACAACTGCAGGCCCCGGCTGCTCAAGTTCAAGCGCGTGTGGGAGGGAACATCAGCGCTCCTCTCCCCCACCACCTTCAAGCACAGCAAGGCGGTTATCACAGTGACCTCACATCAGATGATGTGTGGAAGCCGGTGCAGGCTGCTCTCCATGCCAACCCTCCTCGCGCGCCTGTGTCTGAGAGCCATGCAGCCTATGGTGCATTCTACAACAGCCCCGCTCAGGTACGGATGCACTGTCCCATTGATAGTTTGTGCTGTTATCAGATGCTCGTGGCGTGATGTATAACTTAAACTGTCACTCAGGATAGATTCAGGATACCCTCTGTTTTACTGGCGCTCAAATTTGCGTGGATGTGCTTATACAGTGAAGCAGGAAGCCTGTAGCAAACACCACAAGACACCAGGCAAGCAAGATTAAAAATATGTGCCTGCCTGAGGAGAAAAAACTGGGTCAGGCATGTGCTAGCATAGTATACTCTTTTGGCAAACAAAATTGCAAGTAGCACACATGCTTCCTCCTTTGTGAACTTTCCAATGTAAACACAGGGAAGGAACGCACACAAAGGTGACAACTTCTTGCAAGGAGTAAACAAGCCCGCTGTTAAGGCAACAGGCATGACTGTACACAACCCCCACAGGCGTAAATACACACATGTATGCAATAAGTTATGCAATGACACTTTAACTTTGATTCTGCAGGGGGGCGGTGGGCGTCCAAGTGTGTACGATGCTCCCTCTGTTGCCCCCACCCCAGGGGGCGGGGGCCAGCAACAGCTGCCACGTATGCATGCCAATGCGTATGGCAGCCCGTATGCAAACCGACGAATGGAGGCCGGGGGGGGTGCTGGGGCGCCCATCAAGCTTGCTCCTATAGAGGGCCCTAAGGTGTGTTCAAATGTTTGAATGCAGGCATTGTGACATGGATGCACACACACACACACACACACACACAACACACACACGCACACACACACTGGCATGCTTGCACACTTGTACAACAATTGTGCACACATGTATACACACCCATTCGCACGCCACGTATTGTACGCAAACATTTTTGTGCACACAGGGCGGCCGTGGAGGTTATGCAGCAGCTGGGGGAGGACCCCTGGCTGGAGGGCCTCCCCCGCCAGTGAGAGGTCCAACCCCTCCATTGCAGCTGGGGAAGCCGCCTCCATGGAACTACGGGTGTGTATGCGTGTGTGGGGAAGAGGGGAAAGGGGTGCATATGTACATATATGTATGTGCATGAGAGTGCTTGGTGAATGTATGTGTGTATGTTTTTGTGTATGTGGTTTTGCATGTGGTTTTAAAGGGTTGGTGGACACACCCTTTTTTCCCTACCCTTCTTAGTACGACAGACGCAGGCTTTGCATGTCTATGTTTTTGGTATTGTTGATTTTTGATGGGAAGCTATCTTCTTTTACCTCCCGCCATGTTTGTTAAACTCTAAATTAATGTCTGAATACTTCCTGCTTCAGGGCGGGCATGAACGCACGGGCAGCTGCGCTTGCCTATGCAAGGAACCTTAAAGGTGCAGCAGGTCAAGCTCCAGGATTAGGGCTGGGGCATTCACCACAACAGCCAGAGAGGAGTCGTGAGGGTAGATATCCCCCAAGTCAATGGGCACCTAAGCCATTGCAATGGTAGGGTACTTAATTCACGAGGTGCTGTAAAAAGAAGAGTGTATTCATCTAGTTGTGGGGTTCAGACATTAAACAAGAGGAAATCCTATCCCGACAAGCAAACACAGCCCTCATCCCTGCCTTTACCCTTACATTTCTGTGTATTCATCTGCAATTGTTGTAAATTTTGCGGACTGTTTGCCATGCTAAATCAGTGGCATGGACACATCATTTAATTCTTCCTGGGATTTCTACTACGACAAACATTAAATTGGGTACTTTTTTGTTTGGCCAGTTTAGATGGTCCTCTTGCGACAAACTCGCTCTTTCAGGCATTCATCATCTCTATGCGTTGCTTAAGTTGTCTTTTCATTCCTCACGAGGAGGAGAGAGGGGGGAGATGTTAAATTTTCTCCTTTGAGTGGGGATGTAACTCATTCCTGCAATCCATGCATAAGCTGGTACCATGATTTGTTGTGCCGTATTAATAATTGATCTATCAGCTGTGTCTCTGGCTTGATGCACTTTAGGTAAACAAAGGTGTGTAGAAAATTCATTGTGATTCCGTTACAACTTCATCGGAAAAAGACTCTGATTGGAGGGTATTACATATATCAAGGGGCGATAGCAAACTCCCTACTACATGAAAAAAAGGTAAGTGTTAGAACGAAAGGCAGCAAGAGGGGCTGGAAGGACGGAAAAAGGAGGCAAGGGGGGAGACGTAGTAGGGAAAAAAGGCTAAGGCGGAAAAAGCTGGGTTCAAGGAAATCAAAGGAAATACGAAAAGAAGACTAGAGCGGAGAGCAAAATTGAGGGTTAACTAAGAAAACTGAGGCCTGGATACCCATGATAACAGAAGAGCACCCAGACACGAAGGCAAGAGAAGCTAGGAGCCAGCCAGGATAAGGAGCAAACTAAGCCATACTGGCAATGACCTTTGTGCCAAAACAGTCTCCAACGCAACTTTTGCTGATTGCCTCTCTGACATTATAAGTTATAAGATTGCGCTTTCAGATAAAAGGGAGAAAATAAAAAAATAGAGCCACTGTACTCGTTGCAGTGGCTCTCTCAATTTTTGTCGGGTCTGGCGACCTGTGTTGGTTATGCATGGTTATCAGGAGACCAGCCTCGCCGTCTCCTCTTCACGT
>Ga0307968_1000605_pt1 | contig 26499 bp, 29 predicted proteins | sample OrgLakmetagen650_FD_201834 | JGI IMG/M metagenome (GOLD analysis project Ga0307968, IMG submission 201834) | Saline water microbial communities from Organic Lake, Antarctica - #650 | ecosystem: Environmental > Aquatic > Non-marine Saline and Alkaline > Saline | place: Antarctica: Organic Lake...
ACAAACATGTGTTGAGGAATTTCAGCAGATTCAGATTGCGTGCACACCATTTGAGAGTGGAGCCTTGCAAATGGCATGGTAGTTCTAGCATTTGTGATAAATGAGAGTGTGGAGAAGTTCAAGATGAGAAGCATGTGCTTTTTTTTTTGCAAGTGTGCTGAAGTGTGCGAGCTGCGCATGAGATACAGAGACCTTTTTGAAAGAATGTTTAAGACTCTGCGTGTGTTTGCTCCTTCAAGCTCTGAATTTATTCCTTTCTTAACTTGTCATCACAGTATCACTGATTTTGAAATCAATGCATTCTTGAATCAAGACTCATACAGACTCCTCAAGTTTGTGTCAGATTTAGTTTCAATTTTCGTCACCGGTTGATTTTGTTTCACCAGCCAATTGCCATAAGCCAGAGTCTCGGGCTGTAGGCCATCCTTGTAACCCCTTGACACAACATCCCACCTGGAGCACATAGATGAGAGGAGCATTTCGAACAATAGACTTTTTCTATTTCTTTCTGAGCCTATGGATTTAATTGTGGCTGGCCGAGACCAGTCAGCAGCCGATCAGCCAAACAACCTGGCTGAAGGTCAACCCCCATTGTAACCATTGTAACCATTGAGCAGCCATGCCAGACTGGAGGCCTTTGGAATCCAACCCAAATTAAACTACATCAGTCATGGAAAAGGAGCCACTTTAATACCGTGACGGGATACTGTAAAACTGTTCAATTATAAAAAAGAAGAAAAAGGATGAGGATCAGGAGCGAGGGTGCAGACAGGCTTGGCCTGGAACCGGCTCCTGACGAGAGTTGGTAGTGGTACTGGAAAAGGCACGTCTGGTATGGACAAGTTTTTCAGCGTATTTTTAAGAGCCTGCAGACTCACATGAGCAACTTCTTATCAAATCATTGATGATGGCTGATTCTATGATCTAAGTCCAGCATTAATCATCTGCTCATGCTCCTTGCGTCGCGCGTTTGAGGCGGCGGCCTTGCTTCCCTTGAAGTTAGAGCTCGACCTGACAGTAGAGGTGTGCTTGCGTGCTGCAAGTAGGCAATATTTGATGCAGCTGGGCATTACCAGTCTTTCTGCAAAAGATATTAAAGTGGTTGAAGCAACCTACTCTGTTACAATTGGCTTGGGCAATGGTTGCAACCGTCTGTGTGCTTATTACAGTAGCAAACAACGCCCTGCCCATATTCTCTTCAGCACACACGCACACACGGACACACGCACACACATTCAATCACAAACTTCAGAAATGCATCGCACCTGCATGGTAGGCAGCACTATTAGGATCTGCTGCTGACAGCGCAGTGAGCTGCATGCGTTCAAACGCCTCTCCTGCATCTAGCTCATCCTCGTCTGCTCTGTTGAGGGTGCTGCTTAGCTTGGAAATGGATCCTGCCTATAGTGACAAGAAAGCAATTCAAGGTCATACCAAATTGCAGGAAATCACAAGCGTTTTGTTGCAGAGTAAGAACAAGGTGTGGAAATAGAAAGAGCAAACGCGTTGGCTTGCCAATGGTGTGTAACACCTCCAATATATACCTCAACAAAAGGGGCTATGGGAGCGAGGTGGATGCTGCTGCATTTTTGTTTTAGGCTAGTCTGATGTCGAAAAACAGCTCAGGGGCAGACACAAAGGGTTGGATGGCAGCTGTATACATGCAGTGCAGTACGGTGTCTAAACACGTTATCATATTAGCAAGGATATATCCAAGTATATGGCCATTGAAATCAGTGTAGTTGACTACTGTTATTGAATCTGGCCACCTACAGATGAGCACTTCAATGAAAGAGCCTGTCATTGTTACAGCTCACTCACCGAGGTTGTGAGCCATTTTTCAAACTCGACGATTAACTCCTTTTTGGCTTCTGCCAGACTTAGTGCCAGGGCATCCATAGCACTGCGCTGCTCCTTGAAAGTATCAAACACGGTTCGGTACTGCATCTTGCCAGACTTAAGATCCTGTGATTTGAGATGTATTTGGAATGCTAATATTGCCTGCAGAGTCCTAATATGCTTAAAACTAACAGCACATGACAAACTACAACAGGTCGAAAAGATGGGCTAGCGTTTGCAAATGCATGGCTGTAGCAATAACAATGCTGCTCAAAGAGGTGCGAGTTTGCATGCAATGCAATGTAGTAGCATGATTGCTTGCAGCTCATTGTCAGAGTGACTAGCTTGGCTTCTGGAACACACTTAGTACCTGACGTTAGTACGAAATATCTGTGACAATAACAGCACACCTGCAGTTGGCTACTGAGCTCAAACATTGGGCAGAGGTGCTGAACTGCTGTCACTAGAAGGTACTGCTGCTGATACCAAAACACGCATGGTATTAGAACCAGCCATCCTGTATTCAACATAAACTAGAACGTACCTGCTATGGAGAAAGGCCTTTATATGACTTTCCTCGTTTCAAAAAATGGCAAAAAAATGAGCACTCATGCGCAGCACACCTGCAGTAGGTTGTTATGCTCAGCATCGGGCAACGGCCCTGACATGCTGTCTCTGTTTGACACCTGAGGAGGCAACTCAGCCTTCTTAAACCCCAGTGCAGCGTTCAACTCGTCAATCCTGAGCTTTGCAGAATTCACAGCAGCACCAAGCTCCTGTGGGTATTATGAAAAGAAGCATGTGTCAGACCATGTTTGGCATACCAGAAAGGCTGGTCGATCTGGGAACCGATGACAGGTGGCACACACGAAGACAGGTGGCACACAGTGCTAGGGCTGTAACATCTGCCGCCCTTCCAATGTTGAGCGAATTGCATAGGCGCCTATTCCCTTCTACAACCAATCTACACCTAATTAGTTGTTTGGGGTGGATTGGTTGGTGAGTTCTCAGCTCTGTTGCAACAGACTCCCTTAAAACACCACAACCCCACCTCCCCTGCTCACCCTTATAGACACCACCATCTCTTTATGCTGCTGTGATCTCTCCTTCACCGCCGCTGCTAAGGTACGCCCAGGTTGGGTGTCGTGCTTGAAGTGGGCAAAGGCAGCGTTCCGATCAGGCCTTGCCTCAGACCCAGTCTGCATGGGTTGGGATGCACACGGTCATTGTGTATACAGGTGCATACATGTGTGCATTTTGTGTGTGTGTGTGTGGGGGGGGGGGGGGAAGGGGGAGGGTGTGTGTGTGTGTGAAAGGGGAAGAGACAATTTGTCAATAAAGCCAAAGAGCTGACCAATGACATGAATATCATTGGTCAATGGTGCAGCAAAGATGGCAACAAAGGACAAGAAAGCCGTGGGGAAGATAGTGCTGCTAGAGCAGCACACAGAGAAAAAGCTTAAATCAATTTGCACTTACAGCATTAAGTAATAGCCAATACACGTTAGCACAAATGAAAGCACAATGACATTGTAACACGCAATCAGCCTAATAAGATGAGTGATGGCAGATCTAAAGTTAGAAGGTGGCCAAACAAACTATCCTTTCTTGTAAATTGCAGCAACCTTTGCACAAACACAACACATCCAACAAACACACCCATTTTCGACAAGGTAAACCCATTCAGACATAGTTACCACTCACAAGGTCATCAAACACCCCTGGGCTTGTATCTCGATGAGGAGAGCCTGTATCATCCCTGCACATAGGTAAAACAAGAACAGGCCTTTGAGTCAAAAGCAGAGTTTTAATTGATGCCGCTCAGGCATGAGGATGATTCCGTGTTATTATGGTATTGCCGTGGAACTGATTTAAGCTTGCCGGTGTGAGGATTGAGCAGAGCTTGCACACACATCTCGGCCTCAACAGGCCATCCACAACAGGCCATCCACAACAGGGCCTTCCGCAACAGGCCATCCTCAACAGGCCATATGCAACAGGCCATCCGCAATTTTTTGGGGCTTTGAAGGCCAAATGTGCAGAGGGCCACCCATGGAGACCTCAACACAATGATTTAGAGAAACAGGAAAAAGAACCAAGCAGGCAGGGAAAGCCGCTCCCCATTACGACAAGGAGCTACTCTGGAATTAAGAGTCACGTCCTGCTACTGGCCATCATCTACCGGCTGCAGATATATTTGGCAAGCATCCACAATAGGGGTAGACAAGTAGGACGTTGCATCTAAGTTGGAACCTGGCAGGTGGACTTACTGCTGCAAGTGTCCCCCTGATATGGAGTAAGGGGCTTTGGAAGCCAAGCTAGCAGGTCCTCGTGTAGGACTGCAGATTCCCCCCACCACGGACATGGAAGATGGTCGGGCATCATACGGAGCAGTGCCAACCTGAGCGAGTGTGTTTAGAGTAGCCATGCTCAAACAGTTGTACTAGAAAAAGACGTCTGACCCACTGCTTTCTGTGCACCTATTGATTAGAAAGCAGTGCTGGTATGCACTACCCTCTGGCTTTTGTCTCCTTCTTATAACAAACAAATTTTTCTTATAACAAACAAACAAAAATCCATTCTTGAGTACCTAAGGAATACCTGTGTCAAAGGTATCAGCCTGCAAAGCTTCTTCTGCAAGCTTTTGAAATCAAAATTTTTTAACAACTCTGTTTGAAGTCGAGAAACTACCATGTTGACCAACTGTGTTACCCTAGCCTCTGCCCTTGAATTATTAAAGGTAAGAAAACCTGCTCCTCATCCTACCACACACGCCCCTGCTCCAGAAATGCAGCTGCCTATGTCACACGCTTTGTCACCCAATTCCAATTCCAAATCCATGCAATTTACCAGAAAACTGCAGCGCCTATTGTCACACCTCCTTACTTGACGTGTTTGCCACACTGCCTCCTTACTCTCGCGATTTTTAAGGCCAGCATTTTTCCACGCCGCGTTACGGTCACTTTTATATTCGATTTGTTTTGAGGCTTACCTCGTTCTCGTAGGTTGAGCAGCCATCCCAGATTGAATGCCTTTGTAACCCAACCAAACCACACTAAACTTGCCACACTGCATCATGCCAATTGCAGGCGAGAGCTTCCTTCCCCTTGCTCACCTGGAAGCCCTTCTCTCCCTCGGCAACTTCGCCTACATAATTGTTATGTCCGGGCGTTCCAGGCAGGGAGCCAGGCTGCAGGACGCGTAAGCAAGATGCGTGCTGATGAAGTGTAGCTGTAATGTTACCTTGGTTATGCACTACGTTTACCGTAAGTATGCATGTGTGCTCGTGTTTGCATGCAAACGGGTGAAGTATATCTGTTGCATCAAGAGTTTGTGTGAGTCAGGGATGGATACATCATAAGGAAAAAAATGTTCCACCACATTGCTAGGAATAATTCATCACTGTATGCATTTGGCAACACTGATGCTCACAGGGGCCAAAGATGATCATGGTATCCAGCAGAAGCTTACTGCATTTGGTGGATTGCAAGATACTGGCACAGGGAGAATCTTGAGCCACGCAGTGTATCATCTACAATACATTCATCTGCTGAAAGATGCAACAGGAAACATGAGCATTTCAAACCTTGCACGCGCAGGGTTTCACAACCCACCCTTACCTGATTGTAGAGACATACAAAGAACATGTCTGCATTAAAATACAAGTAAGATATACTGCTGCAATACTATTATGTCTGATGTGACCCAGCCCAGCCTTTTCCACTTGCATCCTTCTCCTGTCAAAGCCTCACCACTAATGCTTACATACCATTATTCTGCACCCCAGCCTAAGCTGGCTTAATCTGCAGCTGACCTATTGCAAGAAATTAGCACACTTGCCCCTTAAACTTAGAGCTCACCACTCCAACTTGCAAGCCATTCTTCTGCATCCCAGCCTCAGCTGAGTTCATCTGTTGCTGCAAGTCGGCCCCAGCCGCACTGTAAGCTGCACGCATTTGCTTGTAGCACTCTTTGATGCGCTTTATGCTCTCGGTGGGGAGCTGCTCCACCTCTGCTTTACCCTGTGTACAAAAACAAAAGAGGGGGAGCGCTGGTTTGCGGTGGGGAGATGCTCTGCCTCTGCTTTACCATGTGTACACGGGGTGAAGAGGGGGAGCGCTTGGTTTGCGCATTGTACAGAGCGCTTATTCATCTCAGCTGTTGAGCAGAGGTTGCTGTGTACCACTGTCACAAAAATGCTTGGCTGTGAGGGTTAACTGGTGTTTGGTGTCCGAGTACACGTATCAGCTCAAACCAGACGTACTTGTGCTCAGAATGGCTGCCTGAAAACTCTGGTTTGGCCATACCAGCCATACCAGCGGGCTTCAGAAACATTTCCAAGCCGATTTGAGCAGAGTTAGAATCAACGAATCAACTGAACAGCAGTGACGCTTACATATACTACTCTGCGCCAAGGTGAAAGCCAACTTGCCTGTAAAAAGTTTTTGGCAAGCTGGTTCATCTCCCTGATCTCAATGTCTGACAAGTCATCATAGTTCACCCGCGCTTTGCCGCTGCAAGTGTGGCAAGTGCATTCCACTCCTTTTGCCAATAAAAAACGAGTTCAATGTGTTTTAGTGAATGTTTATGAATGTACAAGCTTGTCTACCTCATGCGCGTGTTACGTAGAAGCAATGCAGAAATGTGATGGGATACAGTGCCAAAATGAGTTGCAGATATGGACTGGCCAGAAGCATTTACGGTTCACTTATCCACCCAAACATAACCCTTGCAACCCTTTCTGGTAGTTTCAATTGCTTTGTATGTTATAATTCCATGTCCTGGATTCATGCCACACCAACAAACCTGAGCGCATCCCTCATGGCAAGCTCCTGCTTCAACTCCTTGATCTGTCGCTCGTAGCGCCGTAAAAGCAGGAGGGGGTCGCTACTTTCGGCCAAAGATAACTCTACACAATGTTTGTCAAGGGAAGGGGGACGGTTGCTGTTGTAAAGGTGGAGACAGAAGCAGAAAATAATCAAACTCCATACATTGAAGTTAAGGTGGAGGCAGAAGGCCCTGTGTACTATATGACTTGCAAGGTGAGGGATGATACTTGGAAGGTGAGGAATGATACTAGATGTATAGATATTGCAAATGGGGTTCACACAAGAGAGGCCCTGTGTGCGCTATGAAGTGCAAACCTGTGTACCATATGACTTGCAAGGTGAGGGGTGATACTGGGTGTATAAATACTGCAAATGGGGCAGACATAAAAGAGGTCCTGTGTGCGCTGTAAATTAAAGCTGTGCAAGGACTTTTTGGTGATTGGGTGCGTATTTTTGAGGTCACAACTACAGGCAGGCCTGGATTTGCGAATAAAAATAGGTGACCATAAGATGGTCAGGCGTGTGCAACAGGGTGTAGAAATCAAGTGTGCCATTGGCCACTGTACAGCAGCTGTACCACTAATTGACCTTCACCTCTTGTGAGCGTCCTCAGCCTGTGTGATCGATCCCACCTGTTATGGTGTCTTCTCTGGATGATCAACCCCACCTGTTCAAACTGATTGATCCCCACCTGTTGTGAGCGTCCTCACTCTGGAGGCAAAACGGAGTGTGCTGATGGTTTCCTCCAAGTGCTGTGGCTCACCCCAAATGTTAGCCACCATCACAGTCTGCGCATGAGCACATCACATTGCGTTACTTGGTGGAACTTGAGCATGTATTGTCACTCAAATGCTGTACAGAGCTTGTAACTAGGTGCGCCCGCTTAAGTGCCTGGTGCCAGGACATATATGTGTGGGATGTCAAGCTTAAGAGAACAGGAAAAGTGGCAAAACAAACAACACAGGACCTCCTGATTCACTCCAAGCTAGTATTTTGCTGCTGGAAAGAGAACCGGTCAGACCTAAATACGTAACATTACGGTATATGTAACGGAGGTATCAGCAAGACATTTTCAGTACAGTCAAACATCATACATAATGCACTACACTTTGGTCAACCCTCCAAAAAGACCAACAGCGTGCACCCATGAACCCATTTTGCTGCTCCAAGCCCCCATCACTGACACAGCTCATGTCACACAGGTGGATGAGTATGGGCGTGCGTGTGGGTGTTTTGGTGAGAAACGAAAGGCATTAGTGAAAATAAAGGGGGGCTTGCTTTGATGAGAGAGGAAAGAGAGGGCGGGTGTCACTTATAACTTTGGATTCATAAGAGCAATCAACACTGCAAGTGTACCTTGCAGTTTCCACCCAAAGCATCTCTCAGTACTGATGTGAGCCGGGACTGTCGGAAAGGGATGTGCGCCTCTTTTCTAGCCAGGGCAGTCACTGTCTGCTCCAAGAAAGACAGGGACTTATTGATGCACTGGGCCTCGCGGAGAGTCTGCAAAAATTGATGCAAAATTGATGCACTGGGCCTCGCGGAGAGTGCAAAAAAGTCAATTGCCAGCAAGATAGGGTCAACCAGAACCATTAAGTTACATTGTGTGACACAACAGTTGAGAATAGATTGCAACGGTGCATTATATGTATACAGCTTTTGGCAAAGGAGAGACGTCAAAATGTACAGCCATACAAGGTGTGTATGTGCACGGTTTCAGCCAATTCTGCAACATTACTCAAGTGCCAGAAAAGCCATGGAGCGAAACACATTTATTGCCCACAAGCATTCACATATTCACATTCACAAGCATTCACGTTCACGTTCACAAGCATTCACATTCACAAGCATTCACACTCACATTCACATTCACAACCATTTACATTTACAGATTACAACATTCACAAGCATTCACAAGATTCACATTCACATTCCCGCAAGCATTTACATTTACAAGCATTCACAAGCATTCACAGGTTACAAAGCGTGATGGCGTGCTGGGCCTCACACGTAGGGTGTTAGCCACAATTCAGGGTGTGATTAAAGCCAGGAAAGGTCAATTCAATCATTCATGCATGCAACACGGGCAAGAAAACACAGTCTGATGTTCCATGTGGCTGGCCACGGTGAGAAGGGCTCAGCGTAATGTACGTGGAAATAATTGGAGGCTTGTAGGCACAATAAGTTGTACTATGTGTGCATGGTATCATGTTGTACTTTAATGTTTGCTATGGTAGTTTTTATGACGCGAAAATACATGTCTGTGGTTGCTGTGCCTGAATTCAACACACCACCATGTATAAATAGAAAGTCAGCTAAGACTCTGTTGGAACCAGCTGGAATCCAGATATTGAATGCCGCTTGCAGAGCAGAACATCTTGCTGCCAGGTGCACACTTTTCCGCATTCAATTTGGTCAGTCCAGAGCCTTACAAAGGGATACGTATGCACTGATTCACCAGGCTCTTAGTCTTAGTGTACTTATGCCTTAGACTATTCCAGCTAATGGCATTACGCAGGCATAATTAAACAAGCTTTTGGTAATTAACAGTGTGCATATCTGATCATATAAATCAGGCTCCCCCCCTGTCGAGCCACACACCTGCCCAGTCGCGTTTGTTTTCTTAGTGCGCTCACTGCCTGCCAGGTCCACCAAGTTCAGCTTTGCAAGCACAGCTCGCTCCGCGGCTGCATCACTGTTCCTGATCTCCAAGTGCACAGTAAATATGCAGTGGCTGCGGCTGCTGTTGCTGTTCAGCACATGGCGAGAGGTGCTGCGTCCCTGCAAGCCAGGGGACGTAAGAGCTTCAATAGGTTGCTCCATTGTAAATAATTAAAGAGTCTGGTATCTCAGACCAATACGTCTACAACTGCATTTTACGTCAGAGGTGGGTTAAAAGGAGAACATAAATTGGGCTTACACTGTACATGTCGTATTATACAACTCGTATATATATATGTGTGAGTCGCAAAAGGACAGCTCGTCTGTCGAACCGAAAACCGAACTCACTGTCCAAGATCCAGCAAATATCAACATGGATTGTTCATGAATACCTGACATTATATTACTCTTAGTTCAACCCTTTCCCTGAGGTGGAGGGGGAAAAACTGATGGATTCTCAAGTATAAGGTAAAATTTTATTAGTCACTTCAAATTGCTGACTCAAATAAGCTTTGTGAGTGCAGGATTGCAGACATGGGCTCGTACCTGCTCTCCCATAAAGTATTGGGCCAAAGCTTCTCCTTCATCCTTGACCTCGACTGTCGTCAGACCCCTGACCTGCAATTTGGGAAAGACAGTGCACACGTGTATCCTGTGCAACCTGTTGTGTGTGTGGTGTGTTAATTGTTGCATGTTGCACGTGAGGCACCCACGACTGTGCCCATGAATTAAGATCAGAAAGAAGAACACAGATTTGCAAACGTTCTGTTAAGGCCAAGAATTTTTATTCAAAAATTAACTGGTGTGTTCTTTTTAACTTGCAAACTAGACATTCCTCCACGTTATGAGGCAGGTGCTTTGTCAACACTCACGTAGGCGCCTTTTGTGGGATCCTCCTGTACAGCCATGCTGTTGGAATCCCCTGGGTTTTCAGCTAACAGGTCATACAACTGCTCATTGTAGATCTCCAAATAAGACACGTGCACCTGTGATCATACAAAGCAAAGTGGTGGCAAAGTGGTAGCCATCTGATAGATGATGCAGTTTTCAACCAGCAATAGGATCAAGATGCTTAAGGTTGTAAATGCAGTAAGATGTTTTCCAAAGATAACCAGCTCCCTCCTACCTCTTACTGAAGTAATGATGATTGACCCACACGTTATGCATTAAGATTGTAGGGCCACACGTACCTTGTACAGCTTGTCTACACGCATGTCAATTTCTTGAAAGACATGGTGGATGGAGCGAGGAATCACACCCCTGTGCACATAGTTGTGCAGATCTCCAGCCATCGTAAAGGTCTTTCCGGCAGCCGTCTGTGTTGGTAAAACAGTGAGATACATGTGTATGCCAACGATTTCGGCATTGTGTTCTTGCAATCAAGCGGGTAGAAGGAATTTATCCAAGCGACAAAGCACTGTTTGGTTTTTTGAAATGATGGTTCAAATACTTTCAGTGCGCACAACAACACTGCCTCCTCACCTGACCATATGCTAAAATGCATCCGCTGTAGCCCGCCAACAGAGAGTCTATTACTTCGTGGGCAGCAGTTGTGTACATCGTTTCTTGGGTGGCGTTCTCCAGCACACCGTCAAACTGCGCAAGTGCATTTGCGGTAACGCCCTCCAAACGTTTGTGCCCAGCCTTTCAACAAACATATGTGTGCTTTCTTGCACGATGCAGTGCATGTAAGCGCCTAAATCACTGGCCCTTCTTTACGCAGATACGCAAGAATCACTGGGCTTGCATGTAGCATCTGTGCCCATCGCATTGCATGTACTGCACTTAACTACGTCATTGACATAGTATATATATACCCTCTCTAGCATGTTAGCAAGCATATTCGTTTAACCACCTTGAAAGCATACGAGTCTTGCGCATTGTTTGGCCCGAGGACTTGACCGCCCTCCTTGGGCAGCTTGACATGGATAGAGCACCTATCATCGTCCACTCTGCAGCAAGGACAGGAGGAGAGCCCTTTGCACGTTATGCAACAGCCTTGAAAATCATTTTAAGTGAAGCTGTCCTCACTTACTTCAGCCTTTCAAAGTTGCTAGCGGTGGGCCTCGTCCGTATGTAGACCTTCACATGCGCCCTTTTTGTTGCCATCGGCGTGTGTGTATACACGTGTGTGCCTTCCACGGCCTGTGTGTGCCTTCCACGACCTGTGTGCCTTCCAGGCGTGTGTGTGTGTGTGTGTACCTTACTTCTCAGTACCTTACTTGTCAGTCAAGCCTTTCTGTTCAGCCTTCCATTTGTGTTGTAATAGCCTAATAATTTATCATTCCTTTTGCAGGGCTCCTTTAATTCATTTTCGGGTACAACTCGAAGTTGTTACGTACTAATTCTCGTTACAGTATTTTCATGCCACTCTTGGCTGAGCTGCTGTTTCTGTTCAGAGTTAAGACCGCAGTGACGAAGACGGTATTCAGCGAGTGTGTGTCAACGCTACGGAGAAATCACGATGCGTAAAAAGATTCACACACTGTAGTTTTGAGTCATAGAGATTCGTCTCGTTTTCTGGCACGTTGTCTTGAAGTGTGACCATGTAATAAAGCAGCAAGTACTACCGATTACTATAATTAGTAATTTCGTAATAGTGTGCAGAATTAGGAGCCATGCACTCCACGCACCTTCATGCATCTCAACCCAACCTTGCCATCTCCAATGTGAGTGAGCATACCACTCGTGCTGATGTGGAATCTGCACTTCCGTTATCAGGCTTGCAAAGGATCTCCCTTCTGTCCTTGCATGATGTTCAATCATGTGCGACACACACACACACACACACACACACACACACGCGCGCACGCACACACACACACACACACACACACACACACACACACACATAGACACATACACCTAAACACACACACACTCGCATACATAGACACATACACATAAACACACACACACACACACAAATACACACACAGACATACACACACAAACACACACACAAACACGCACGCGCACATTACACACACATACACACACACGCACACACACACGCACGCACGCACACACACACATATACACACACGCACAGGTTGGCCCATCTAGGAATCAGAGACGGAGCCGGATGTCAGGCAAAGGTGTCATGTGCCAAACAGCAAACAGCAAGAGTGATCCCTTGCTTCTGCGTGTGGCGAGAGGCGAAGGTCGGTACAGCACCTTTGGAGACCTCCATCTGCTCTGGGTCCAAGCATTCTTCTTCTTCTTCCTATGCAACCAGGAATGGAGCACAATCACTTTAAATAAAGTGACGTTTGTGAAAATCCCTTGCAAAATGCAGAGGCAGAACGGACCCCTGTGTGGCTGATGCGACAAGCTGGGCGATACATGGCTGCTTTTAGAGAGTGAGTCTGGAAGTCGCTCACGCATGTATATAATTCATGTTTATAATGCATCCTAGCTCTGGATATCACGTTTCCATGAGGCATGCCAAACAAAGCGTGCTGTACTTGCGTCTCATGCCTGTGGGTGCACTACTATTTAGTGTTGTGTATGCGGTCACAGTCCTTATCCAAGCTAGGGGTGGCGCTTGAAACACAAACAACCTTGAAAAAACTTACCAGAAAGATCTTTGAGTAGTTTGCGACTGCTAATGCCTCTTGACATCCTGTCCCCCCTCAAGCAAGCAACCCGTCCCTTCTGTGTTCTTGTGTGGCATTTGCACTTTCTGGGCACCTCGGATTCTAATTGAATACTTCTTCTGCAGTACCCACCACTCATATCTCACTCATGGGTGTGCCTTTCCTCCTGACACACAAGTTTCTTTCCTTCTGGGTTTAAGAGACTTCCTGTGCCCAGAATGCCTTGCACGTCTATGTTTATCCTGTGCAGGTACTCCAACAAGTATCCGTTTAGGATGCGCTCAGAAACGCCTGAGATTGCCATCGAGCTCTCCCTTCAAGTGAGTGTATCTGTGTGTGCTTTGGATGAGTGTATATGCATACTTGCATGTGCAAATGTCAAATGCCACATACTTGCCTCTTTCATCTCAGGCCTATGCTGCTGACGATCCTCAACACAAACGCACCGCATCACCTGTGTCACAGACATGCCTCTTTTATCTTGAGTTGTATAGCTAGAACGGAACCTGTACATGCAATTATAAATGCCTTGTACCCGACCGCTTGCCACCAACCCTACACTGTGCCATTATCACCAGTGCAGAATTTCGACAAACGTACATTCAGTTATGCATAGGAAGGGGATGGTATCACATACTACGTATTCACCCTCTGCTCGATGAACTATTCCTTTCCTGGTCATCCATTGAGAATTACATTGAGCAAATAGTTGAGAACCTTCTCAACAAAGTTTTCTGCCAATGGACTATTCCCTTCCTGGTCCTTGAGTCCTCTGTTCAATGAAGCCATCAATGAAGTTCTCTGTTCAATGAACTATTCCCTTCCTGGTCCTCAAGTTGCTACTTTCCTACAACTCATCTTTTACTTTCTTTACTGATTGCATTTATTCATTCTATCCTAGTTTCTGCTCTGCCATGCCTGCCTCCATCAAACTCTTCATCCCACAATTCAAAAAACACAGTGTGTACATGCCACTGTTGTTGAGCGTTAAAAAATTGGCATCGCACGTTCCATGGTTTGCCCATAATCTCTTCTATGCGTACAATAATTGTAAACCTATGGTGAACTCCAAACATATGGCTCAGCCACAACAATCCACACATGCTCTGCCTGATGTGTTGGGTTGGTCCGGATCTGTGATGTAGACCGTACACCGTCATTTGTAGGGTTGGCCAGAAAAATAAATATATAATATATATGTATAATATATATATACGGTGTATATACGGTGTTTTTGGCAGGAAAATCACCAAATATACGGTCATATACGGTGTATAATTACGGCTCTGGCCAGCCCTAGTCATTTGCTTTCAGGGCAGCAAGTGCGCACACACATGCATGCTCACACACAAGCACATGCACACATCCGTATACACAAACACACACATACACACTCACCCATGCCTATACAAACGCACACATCCATACACTTGCCAGCCCTTGCACGCCTTCAAGCCTGATGGGGTCATCTTTTTCAGCGACATCCTCACCCCGCTTCCTGCTCTGGGCATAGAGTTTGATGTAATCAAGGGCAAGGGACCTGCAATAGCTGTGCCCTTGCGTAGCATGGATCAGGTGAGAGGTTTGTACACACACATCAGAAAGGGTTACTTTGTAGGTTATAAGGCCGCAAGGGGAAGGTTTGCTCAAGTTGTTGTCTTCCTTCTAATTGCTTGGGGGAGACCAAGGACACTTGCAAAGAACGGTTGTTACTCCGTTGGGCACCTTTGTGTAATTTCTTCCTTGAGGCTAGAGAACAAGGGCTCCTTTTGAAAAGAGACCGACCATCGACTCTAAGAAGATGCACGCAGAGCAAAATTTGAGCTCAGGTGGAGAGGGGAAGAGGGCTGGGGAGGGCGTCAAAAGAACCCGCTGACGTAAAGAAAAATAATCGAAGAATGAAACTACTCAGCAACATCCCGTTTCCGATTGTCATCAAAATTCTTGTAAACAAATTGCTATTACTGAAATTATAATATGCAGTTCGGACCACAGGGGGGTGGAAACTTTATAGAGGAGGGTGACGCTGGGTTTTGCTGGGAAGGTAGATGAGCAGGAGTGGTTTTTTATTAATGGCTCAGTCGAAGGGATGGCGAGCGTATTGGTGGAACATAGAGCCATGTTGACGTGTGTGCGTGCAGTACAGGCACAGTAGGTGCGCATAGTATGCGCTCCTGCAATAGGGGATTCCATGTATGGGGGGCACAGGGGCACAACATCATTGCAGGCACAAACACAAGTACAAGTAAACATAGCTCAAGGAAGGCATTACGTTTTCTGGGTGCGAGTGTTTGCAATGCACAATCACAAGGTGGTGGTCTAGGATGCTCAACAATTAGGTGCATGCTGCTAGATACGCATTACAGGAACTTCCTGACCAGCATTGATTGCTTATGGCCTTGACACGTCCAAGAACTGTTAAAAGAAATCACATTCCCGTCCCAGCACCCGACCCAGAGCAAACCTTCAATTAGTGATCTACTTCACTTATTGTAACACATCGTTCCCAGCAGATCAAAGGTCTCACAGCCTGCTCCGGACCCAAACAATACTTTCTGCCCTCCCGATGATGATTGTGATTTGCGATGAAGGGCTTTGTGATCTCTGCCTCTCTTATACCTTATACCACACAGGTCAAAGCCTTGCAACCCATGCTTGACCCGTCTGCTCGCCTGCCCTTCATTGAGACCACGCTGTCCACGCTGAGGAAAGAGGTGGATGGTACAGGTGTGCTACAGGCACAAACAAGCACACAATTGCACACCCGCTCCTCAGCACACACCATACACACACAAGCACTACAATTGCTTCTCTGATTTGCTGGCTTTTGGGGGGCACATTAAAGCGGTCATTCACGCAAATGTAATGTTACCTGTACCTGACTATTTCCTACGTACTTATCTAGCCAAGTCCAGCTACATTAATTTAAAGCAGCTGGCATTTGTCATCTGCTCGGCCCACTTGCTACCCTTCTTCATTCTCGACTATGGTCCCATGTGGTGCAGGCCGACATAATTATATTCATTGCGCACCACTTGACCATGCACACCTAGGGTTGGCCAGAATTGTATATATACACCGTATGTAACCGTATATACATGGTTCTGGCCTACCCTGTGAATTCCATTTCAACGTGCACAGAGCCATACGTACAACACTGTGTGAAGGAGCAACTTTTTTTAGCTTGCGCTAGACAGGTTTGTTTGCGCCCACACAGAACACCATGACACGTGCACACTTTTGCATGCCACCATGCTACCAAAGGCGGCTGGGTTTTGCATGGTTCCTGAAGTTCGCAAAAATGTGAACAACTTTGTGCACCTCACACCTCACACACGCATGCCTCCACTGCGTGTTGCAGGTGCAACTCTGCTTGGCTTTGTGGGTACCCCTTGGACTCTGGCGGCCTATGCCATTGAGGGCAAGGCTGACAAGGAGTGTAAAGAGACAAAGGTGTGAATTGTGAGAGTCAAGGCTGATGATTTTGGAATAGAGCGCGCCACAAAGTGCAGGGCATCTATTCTAGCTTCCATCATGAATTCCAGGCATCATTTCCATTAAGTCGTCAAAGGCATTGTTGTGTCAAGCGCCGTCAGCATTTGCATCCCACTGAACGTCCATAGATCCTACATTGTTAGTTCAATGTCGACTCACTGCAGCAAGACGACCGCAGCTGGTTATTTTATCCCTTTAGCTCCCTGCCAAGGTTGCCCCCTTGCTCCCTGTCCCTCGCAGAAAATAATGCTGCACAACCCCCTGATGCTACACACCCTGCTCAACCATCTGACTGAAGCACTGATCGTCTATGCTTCATACCAGATAGAATCCGGCGCTCAGGTAATGCTCAAAAGCGTCTTTGCAGTTGCACCTCCTGTATGAACTAAGGGTGAATGGGCTCCTCTGCCTTGGTTGTTTTAGCACCTTTGCAGCTCCGCATTGTGCGCCCCTACCTGAATATTGATCAGAGTGAGTGTCTTGGCCAAAGAAATGGGCGACATCAAGAATCATCCTCAGGACCCCATCTCTCACACTGCAGATCATCCAGCTGTTCGACAGCTGGGCTCACCACCTGTCACCGAGTCAGTTTGTCGAGTTCAGCTTGCCATATGCAAACCGCATCTCTACCGCCTTGAAAACAAAATACCCTCACGTCCCTGTGATATTGCACGCCAATGGAGGTGAGTGTCAAAGGGCTCAGTATCACAGGCCCAGGAATCGCTCTTCATACCCTTCAAGGAAGCAGGGTAAAACGGCATAACTTGTGCGCTGTCCAGGTTTTTACGAAAGCTACTCAGCAATTGATTCCAGAAGGCGTTCCGCAGGACAGCCATGTGTTGTGAAACTGAGTAGGGGAAGATCTGATATTGTCCGTTGGTGCCGTCAGCTTAACTTGAGCAAAAAGTACGACCAGTCAGCACATGTCTGAGCATCAGGTCTGATCTATAAGATTCCATAGCACACTTCCGTAACCACTAACCACACTGATGTCCAGGAACCGGAAAACTCGAAACTATGGGTAGCACCTCAGCAGATGTCATCGGACTGGACTGGGCAACTGATATCAAGGTAGCACGGCAAACGCTGGGCCAGGACGTGCCAGTGCAAGGCAACTTGGACCCAATGGTGCTTTTTGGGCCAGAGGAGGTGGGTGCCTCCTTGCTGCAGGGAGGCTGTGTCGCATTGAAACACTGCAACTACCCCCTTTTTACATACTTCTAGTCGTCATGCCATACATGTATACTGCGTCAGAAATTTCCTGGCTCGTTTGATATATGTAGAAGCGGTTGAGAAACGGCCAAAATAATTCCAACCGCGTTTCAACCGCACACGGCTGAAATCAACCGCCCCATTTGCACTTCAGCCGCATTTTCGCGAAGGATTTGCAAAAAATCCAATGCTTGTGAGGAGCATTCTAAATAACAAATCAAGTCTGGGTGCAACAATCCGAAGAAATGGCGAAAGATTTGGGCCAATTTAAAGATATATTGCGCAGTGCTAAAATGCTACAATACTGCATTTACATATCAACTGCTATACTTTATGACCCGTACAATTAAATAGTTATGTATTTCATAAATGTACGAATTTTTTTGTAGCAAATCGGCTGAAGCCGCGTTCTCATCTCCATCCCACGATCTCTACTAGGCATGCGGACCTGCTGCATTTTGACCTGAGAAAACAAAAAGGACGCAAAAAGGAACGCCAGTAACCGCCCTGTAACCGCAAGCTCTCCACACGTGCAAACACTCTCTCTTTCTCACACACACACACACACACACACACACACACACACACACACACACACACACACACAAACAAACACACAAACACACACATACACATGCATGCACACACACCAGTTTTTTTTCAAGGATTTGGAAAAACTTTGGTTTCATGTCTCCTCCAAATCTGGCAAATTGAGAAATTGGGTTCTCATGTATTTTTCTGTTTTGCCCCAGCCCGCCGGGAGGCCGCAGGGCCCAGCGTTCGGTGCTACGTATGTTTAGTTTTGATAAAGAATTCGCATTAACATAAGTTTGTTTGAAATTGCAAGTTGAACAAACTGTCCATTTTAACTAAGTTGTTCATCATCTATAAATCCCACAGCGCTTCTTAGCGCTGATCCACTCCAAAATGGCCTCTGGGTATGGGAGGGACTCCACGCCAAATGCTGAGCTCTTGAACCCCCGTGCGCAACACGTCAGGTGCTGCGCTTGTAGCCTGTTGCGCTGGGGGTTACGGATGTATTTGAGCGTGCTGAACATACGCTCATCCTCCACTGACCCTGGCACCATTACCATCACCGACTCTGCTACCTTGACCCACTCCCCAAACCGATACTGTGCCCCTAAGCGAGTGGCTTCCCCCCAAAACTCTTTGGCTGAAAGAGGGGTTGGGGGAGGGGGCTGTGCAGGTTCTGGCTCATCATCAGACTCATCCCTGCTGCAGCAAGCAGCAGCAGGGTTAGCATCCTCAGCTGCTGCTGCTGCTGCTGCTGCTCGCCTTGGCAGCCCGACCCATTCTTTTCGTCCACCCCCCCATCACACAGCCAATTCTTGCGCTAGGGCTATTCCTCAGGGACTGGATGCTCAAGCCATTGAGCTTGAAACTTGTTGGTGGGCCCATTGGCCCCTAAAAACTTCCCATCACATTCCCCCCTAGCAACTTTGAACTTTTTTGATGGGGGGTTATCGCTCATTCTAACATAGTACATGTTCAGAGCTTTTTTGGAATTTGTGGTGTGTTCACCTTCGACGGCCCTCTAAGGGCCACAGAACCGTTTTACACAGGGGCTCATCGACACCTTAAAAAGCTTGGTTTCATGTCGATTTCAAAAGTCGGAAACCCATGTTTTCATGTCGATCGACATGGTATGTCGCCTAACAAAAACACTGACACACACACACATACATACACACAGCCGTACGCAAGTCGTACGCAAGCAATGTTTACCATTCTCCTCATGAGGCTCCCTCTTTTCTCTTGTTACATACATTGGTATTGAGAAGAATGAACGGTATCTCCAAAGGTTCCAAAGGCACCTAAACACACTCAAGCTCAGCTTAATTTCAATAGCGAATTTAAAAGAAGGGGGTGCGGTTGAAGTGCGGATAAAGCTGTTGAATTCAACATACCCCTGTGGTTGATCAGCAAATTGTTTACCGCATTTCAACCGTCGTTCCGTTTTATCCACTTTAGCCGAGGCTGAAATGTTATAACGAGTCAACTGTATTTTTGCTTGCAGAAAATCGTGGAGGTCACAAACCAGGTGCTGCTGGCAGCCGGTCCCCGAGGCCACATCCTGAACGTGGGGCACGGGGTGATACAAGGCACTCCTGAGTCTGCAGTGGGCGTATTCTGCGAGACTGCACGTCAATCTGGGAACCTGTTTGCGGCTCAAAAGAAGGCTTTATAGCTGACCTAATTCAAACATTTCATCGAAGTTTCGGTGAAAAATATGAAATGGTTTGTTTTCAAGTTTGAACAAAATTTTATTATTATTTTATCGGATTCTGTTTTAACAGAAACTAGGCAATGACGTCCCTACCTTTGATCGCCAATGGTGTGGTCTCTCAAACGGCACCTCACATAGCGCAAAGGAGACCATGTTTGCCCAAAATCAGCAGAAGGATAACCAGTCTGAAAATGGGTGAGCACACACATGCACGCGCGCACACACACACACACACGCACACACACATACACACACACAAACACGCACACACACACACACACACACACACACATACACACACACAAACACACACACACACACTCACACACACACACACGCATGCACACGCATATACATGCGCGCGTTAATGTTATCAATAAGGAAACGTGTACGTACATACAAGTATGCATGACATTCGTGATTATCACATCTACTGAAACAAAACACGCAGGCGAAATGGATAACTGCATTACGGTGGCGTCCACTCAATCGATCATAGCAGGCTCAACGCCCAAAACTTCAAGTAAAGACCGCAGCAGCATCAGCGCCAGTAGCAACGGTGGTGGAGGCCCCGGTGAAGGTGGGGAATGGTGACAGTAGTAGCGTTGCCGTAGAAACCAGGCATGCCCACGTGCATGTACACGCAAAAACATGTACGCAGCTGAATGCGTGCAAACACAAACACGTGCCAAAAATATCTCACGTGTTAGGGCAAAAAGCAACAGGCGCACACTCTTGCGTTGCTCACCTATTTAGTGCACAAACCCAGCCCAAACCTCTGCCGATGCACTTGTTGCTTCACTGCAGCTCGTGTACAATACAACAATTAGACTGCAAATTTGGGAATCTCTGCTGTAACTTACTAGGACACACCCCGTCTCTTCTTTGCGAGCATTCCATGAGTACCTGTCACAAGCACGCGCGCACATACACACACACACACGCACACAAACACACGTGCAAGCTCTCACACACAGACATACATACACACACATACACACACATACACAAACACTCATGTTGTCTACCAGGTAGCAGCGGTGGGAGCAGTGGCAGCGGGGGAGGGGAGGGGAAGGGCAGCAATGGCAAGGGCGGTGGGGGGGATAATCACCCAATGCAGCTTTGGACCTACCTATTTGCGGGTCTTGTTGCAGGTGAGCGTTCATTGACCTGACTGTTGTAATGAACTAAATTGGCCCCTCACAGCCTGCGTGCTTGCAAGCAAGAAAAAGTGCACACCTGAGGGATTCACGCGCCCTAGTTTGTTAGTCTGAACCGTGAAAGTATGCCAAAAATGACCGCACGTTCGGGGCATTCCTTGCCACTTACGCAGTAGATATGGTTTTGGCTAAACCTACTCAAATGGCCATTTCTCTCAGAGCCTGCTTGTAAACTGAAGTCAAAGCACGAGGGAGGGATTAGCACGTGAGGGTGCCTGTACGTGGCAGAGAGGCCTGCTGTGTCTGCCCGTCATGAATCTACATAGTAAGCTGGCTCATCAGCACGTCAGCCTTCTTTTCGGGCCTGTTCCCCTGGTTTTAGAAGATAGCAGACAGAGACAGCGGGAATGTCCTTAACTATCATCCATACGTGTCGCTTACTAGATGACAAGGCTGTAGCTGATGGCTGACTGATGGCTGACTGATGGCTAACTGATGGCTGACGAGTCTGTAGCCGATGGGTGATTAATGTGTGCTCCTGTCAATTGCAAGCTGCCTTTTCTCAAACTCAAGCTCAATCCAACTCTCACTTTTAGAAGGTTGGCCATATTCATACATGTGCATGTGTAATATATGATATATGAGCCCAAACTATGTGGAACGGAAGTCTTAATAGAGAAATCTCAGCGTATGAACAAATGGCCATTCACCTGTAAAGTATCCATGAACAGCACAAGGATCTCCAGACATGTGGTCATACGGTATCCATGACCAGTAGGGAAACCTACAGACTTATGGTCATGTATAGATCTGCTACGGTCATACCTTCCCGGTATACTGCATACTGTATCCATGAACAGGCCTGCCATGGATATCTTCACATGTCTACATTGGTCATACAGGAACAGTCTCCACGTGCAGGTCTGGCAAACTCTATTTACTCTTGATAGTGCCTCTTGCTTTAATGTGGGTCCACAAGCACACGCAAAGCAGTGCATTTGGATGCCTCGGCTTCACTCTTCCCTCCCCGTCCCTTGTCTGAGTGAACATCTAGCTCATGAAACGTGCGCAGAGCTGGCCGAGGTCATGCAAAAACACTGTGTTTGACTGGCCAAGGTAGTGTAAGCACACTACACTGTGCGTGTGTGGCTGAGGTAATAAAAACACACTGTACAAGACTGTGTGTTTGGTAAAGCTCTTTGCACAAAGTTTGGTACATACACAGTTCAGTTATCCGTGGTAATCACTGTTTGGTACGTACACCGTTATCATTGGTGATAACCAACCCTGAGCAGACGACCCTGACTACTGTTTGGACACTGGAAAAGTTGGTCTGTGTGCTCGTCAGTGTATGCCATTTGTGTTGTGTACCTGATCTTGCCACAAGTATGTCAGGTGAAGGAATTTAATTATTATTGCGCGCCTGCAGCCATGACTCTCTTATCGTGGTAGATCTCACGTCTGTGAAAATTTAAACAATAAAACCTTTGACTTTTGTCATAGCTGTTTTTATTTTGCCTTTGTGTATGTGTAACCATTAGCTACCATATCCTCATTTCCTGTCTGTCTCACCTGCCATTATGTCATCTCATTATCACATTTCATTTCCTGTCTGTCCACACATCATTATCACACATCATTTCCTGTCTGTCTCACCTGCCATCATGTCATCTCATTATCACACATGTGAATGTATGGCCCCATACACCATCATGTCATCCCATTATAGTCACATATGTAATGTTATCTCATTACAGCATGCCATCACTTTATGATCTGCCTTCCACGTGCTGCCTGATGCTGCTGCACGTCACGCAGTGGGAGGCATCATGGGCTTTGCCAAGCGCGGTAGTAGCAAAAGCTTAGGGGGGGGCCTATCGGGGGCGCTCGTTCTCGCCTTAGCAGCACGAAGCATGTCAGGGCCCGGGGCAGCAGCAGGCGCACAAGTGGCCTTTGGTGAGTGAGTGCGTGTGTATGCATGTGTGTGTGTATATGTGAAGATGGCTCATGAGCTGCAACAGTACACGCACACTTAAGTGAGGGGGCACCTTGGCGCCACACTTTCCATTGCAAAAATATTAAATTATATAAAACCTGACTCTGAGCTTTGCCCTTGACAAGTTGTTTGTGCAAACTTGGTATTATAATCAGATGATTGTAGCAGGTGAGAGCAATGCTGTTCAGTCTTCACAACTTTTTCGGGCTTGCGCCGCCGTTGCTCCTAACCCAACAACTAAAGTAGTAAATGGCACAAGCTCCTTAGAGGTGAAGGGCAAAGACCTCGGTGCTTGTTGGTGTGTGGCCTGCCCTTGTTTCCGAAAACTTAGCAGACCCCTGACACTGTGTTTAATGTTTTGAACCCTGTACTGGATACATTACCGGGGCAGCTCAAGTGCGATTAAAGTCTAAGGAGATGTTTGGTGTATGAGTCAGCCGCTGCTTTTGCCTAATGCACATCACAGCTGGTGACGAAACTGTAAAGTCCTTCCATTTCACGAATGTAGGTGAAACAACTGTAGACGGGTGGCCATACACACTCCCTTTTTCCCTTGTTTCTAGTTTCGTTGCAGAAACTCATGCACTGAGCTTACACGCAAAGCACAAACTATGCTAATCCACACACGTACGCTCGCAAACGCAAATAATGTTAAAGCACTACTAATTTTGTGCTCTTTTTTGCAGCCATCTCGGTGTTGCTGGGAGTGTTCTTCCTCGCAAGGTTTGCAAGGACAAAGAAGGTCATGCCAGGGGGTGTGGGGGCCGGGGTCTCGTTTGGGATGGCTTGTGCTTACCTAGTTATCGGGCTATAGAGCAAGATGCATGCAGCTAAGAAATAATTAAAAAGTTAAGGAACGCGAGTTAATGTAAGCATCACCAGCTACTGCTACATGCACAAGTGCTTGCGTCTTGTCTGTAAGAGCAACGTAGGTTACTTTAAGTGCAGGTTAACAGCTGTCGTGCACATCTGCAATAGCACAACCTCAACCGCATCTCTTTGTTTACTTGTACATTACACACCATCGGTGTTGTTTCAGACTTTTTATAGAAGGCTCTCTGCTTTTACCGGCGGCAAAACCGTCTGCCCCATGGATTTTGTGTTGTGTCCATGGACGCAGGCAGTATGGTTCCACGAGTAAAACTATGTAATCCCAAGTTGTTCTTATAAAAGGCTAATGTAGCAGCCGGACTTCTAACAGGCTACAGGCAATTCCAAGTTGTTTTTATAAAAGGCTAATGTGGCAGCCGCCCAGACTTTTAACAGGCTAGAGGCAATTTTGTTGCTCGCACCTCCAGCAGCAGTAGTTACCCCTTAAATTGAAAGACAATAACAAACAGCGTGTGAGTGGTCAGCACGCTCCCAGGGGTGCTGTGGCACCAGCTCAAGCGCTGGCTGGATAGATTGATGCACACCACACCACATATGTGGATACAGAAGGAGAAAAAAACGGACGTTAACTCCAAGAAACAGTTGGTTGACAGTTCAGAGTTTCTTTATGTCTTGTTCAATATATTGCTGGATGGCCAGTCTTATTGATGATAACCATAATTTTATAATCAATTGACAATATGATTATTAAAAGGTACCAACATTATAGGGGATCCTCAAGAGACCCTGTACCGTGTAAGGTCTCTGTGCTTTGTAAAATTGTACATAGTAATCAGCGAAATTGAAATCAGATATCTGGTCTTTATTTCGCTCTTTATATACGATTTTACATTTTTAGCCAGGCAAGTGCTGGTTCAGAATTTGTCTAGCAGCAGGGCCTGCAGCAAAAGAATGATGAACCAGACCATGTTTGATGTTCAGCCCCTCTCGTTGTGCATGTGCTGCTCCTCCCTCACACATGAATTTATGTGTAATACTTTTTGCCTCCCTCATTCTTGATATCCTCAGTGTGACAGATGTTCAGCAACATGAAGCTCATGTGCCCAAAAGACACAAATGATAATCCCCCCCTCTTTGATTTAATGCGGTCAGCTGGTCCTGACAGATGCTTGATTGTTTTTACTGGTTTTATTCAGTGCTGCAATCTTTTTAAACTCTGCAACACGCATGAGGCCTAGAATTGAGTAAACAGTCCCAGATCCCCGAAGGGACAGTGGTGTGACAGCCAAGCAAACATGAGTAGCAGTAGCAGAGACAGACATACGCATACGAGCAGCTAGCGCACAGGCGTGAATGTACAGAATTGGTAAAGCATTAGGGACCATTGTGATGCAAAGACCTCACTCCTCTGCTGGATGATTTTTCCACCTTAGAGGCCTTCTTTGGTCCGAAGGCGCGTGCCCCAAATATTAGTAGATGTGCCGAGTCTTATACTTTGCATTGACGGTGATTTAATCTGACATCCTCGTGCATCCTATTAAATAGGGCAACAATCCTTTAGAAATCCAAAGTTCGGTAGCAGTTTTCCTCCAAATTCTGTAACCAATGACCTGTCACACTTAATGCTGCAGCAGTGAATGATGCGCTGCAACTAGAATTTGAGCCACATTTGCGTGAGATTTGGAGTCGTATAATCAGCAACCGTTGGTGATCTAGCTCCATTACTACAGTGGCATGCATTTAGATAAAGTATGGCCTCGCAAATATGTGCCAAGGAAACAAACCTCAACATCCAGTGGGTATTTCTTGTTTAAGTAAAAGGCTTTGGCTTGAGGAGTCCACCGCTTGCACAAGGTCGAGCAAGTCCCGCCAACAAAAGTACCATGATTGAAAGAAGCCATCTTAGGCACAGCGTCAACTCTCAAGCCTCTGAGGCTGTTACTCCAGTCTCTTTGTGACTTCTTTCTTCCTTCTGGTACTCTGCACTGCCTGCATAGTTTTTCTTTTCTTATCTTTTCCTCTTCTTCCTAATTAGAATGGTTGACACATCTGTTTGAATAGTATTGAGGCAAGTAAAGAACACAATTTTTCATCATACTTCCTAGAAATACCGTACATTTCTTGATCCACAGCCAATTACGTCCTTCCCAAGCAAAGCATATCAATGAAATACACGATAACTGAATAGCATGATTGTCCATGCACACAGGCAAAAGTCAAACAACATCATTAGGCACTGTCATGGAAATAGTGGTGTCAAATTCTTGTTGCACTTTTACTGGGCTTTGAGCAGGCTTGAAGGGTTGTGTTTTGGCAGGGTAAGGCTCATGAACCCCCGCTGCTCCATGTTTATCACTTTCTGGTGCAGCTTTTTATCTCTGGCGCTCATGGGCTCATTGTGAAGAGCATACCGCCTGTCCAATTGTGCAAAAGGAAGATGTTTGTTGGAAAAGATTATCAGAGGTCGTTGGAAATTTGAGTGTGAAAACACAAAATAATTTGCTTGTTAAAAGGAGGCACAGGGATAAACAAAGATATATGGTGTCAGACTCTGGCCAAGCTTCTGTCATTTGTGGGCCGATTGTAGAAAGAGAGAGAGAGAGAGAGAGAGAGAGAGAGAGAGAGAGAG
>Ga0307968_1000607_pt1 | contig 26494 bp, 28 predicted proteins | sample OrgLakmetagen650_FD_201834 | JGI IMG/M metagenome (GOLD analysis project Ga0307968, IMG submission 201834) | Saline water microbial communities from Organic Lake, Antarctica - #650 | ecosystem: Environmental > Aquatic > Non-marine Saline and Alkaline > Saline | place: Antarctica: Organic Lake...
CACGCACGCACGCACGCTCGCACGCACGCACGAACACACTCACACACACACACACACACACAAACACACACACACACACACACACACACACACACACACACACACACGCACGCACGCACGCACGCATACACACATACACACGCACACACACACATACATACACACATACATACAACGCATGGTGATGAACTAATGCGTGCATACAAGCATATACACACATGCACATTCACACACATACACACACACGCGCACACACACACACAACACACACACACAACACACACACAAACACACACACAAACACACACACACACATATGCATTTGCTTTGGCAGGGAAAGCCTGGACAGTGTGTTTGGTAACAAAACAGAGGGCCAAAGACCTGCACAAAACAGGTACTGCTTCTCTTTATAGGTGACGGAGGCTTGTGCCAAGCCTTGTATATGTTGTATAAATCCCGATGTGTCACGTACACACAGGGAAGAGGCGTATGCTCGGTGTCCGCATGATGTTGTTGCACTGGCTAAGTGCTTACAGGAAGCGGGGCCAGTTTGGTTCTGGTCATGCAGCAAGCCCTTTATAGCCCTCCAGGTAATCAGACGCCGCACACCACTGCTCTTGCTTTCTGGACTGGACATCCACATGCCTGGTCACAAGATTCATCATAATTATGATCTCCCATTTGCAGAAATGCTGTGCTGCTGCTGAAGGCAAACAAACCGGTTTTGGTAACGTTAAGTCTGGAATTGCTGTGGCTGCTGCGGCTCAATTAGAGGAGGTCCAGGATCGGTTTAGAAAGAGGTAATGGATCCCGTAAGGCTGGGTTGATCATAGGAGATTACTGGGTACAAGGTCTACCATTTTAGCCTACCTCAATGTTCCTTGCCAAATGGGGGGTGAGTAACATGCAAGTAATATTTCAGATGCTCAAGCAAGCCTTGCGCAGTAACTTGTTGTTGCACACCCACGAGTAGCAGGAACACCTTTGGGCGACAGCTAACATTGTAACAACTATGTTTTTCCCTCTGACATGAGCTCATCAAGATTGATACGTTACAAACATTTTGACAATAGCAAATTAGTTCTTTATTCACTTGATCAGATCTTGTATTAAGATAATGAGATAATGAGATACTACTTTGCTACCGAGCTGCACCTCAAGTGACTTTTTCGAGCGGTCAGAGCTCTCTCAACAAGGATCTCGCGCATGCAGTGTTTTTGGCTTTGCATCCTTGCAAGACGCGGCTGTTTTGGCGTACTTAATTTGCAATATTTAACGAGCTGTGCATTTCAGTCCTGAAATAGAATGCAGTCATTTCCCAGTTGTATGGTGCAAAGAAGGAAGGCTTAGCTGAACACAGATATTTTTGGCTTTGGGGCTAGGTGCTCCCGCACTAGTGGTGCCCAGAACCTGACAGCGCCCATGATTGAGCCAGTCTGAGGGTCGTGTCTTGCGCCTATTTCTGGCCGCAACTAGGTAAAGGACTTTCCGCCGCATTTTCAGCCGTATCTAAATGTGGCTGCTTTCAGCCGCCCCAGCCGCTTTGCAGCCGCGCCCAGAATGTCTGACGGCCATCCCTCTCAGGCAAAGACAAATACAGGCTTGACCTGAAACCGTCTCCAGATGAGAGTTGATCACAGTGCTGGAAGAAAGGGCACGTCTGGTATGGACAAGTTTGGCAGCATTATAATTGACAGAATGGACATGAAGCTTGGAAGCACGGTCTAACTCTTTGAGAACTTCTCAAGAGCCAGCCTTAATCAGAGCTTAATCAGAGCCGGCCTTAATCAAGACCCAGCTCCTTAAAATGCCCCAGCGTGTGATTGTTGTAGTTGGTGCCACCCACTCCCAATAGGATGGTGTGGAGGGTAACGGAGGCTTCTTGAAAGATGGAGCAGAGGCCTTTATGCCGTTCCTGCGCGGGTGGCCCTCAGCTGGTTCTGCGGTCAAGTGTCCTCACAGTACTTAATTTCAATGAGTTGAATGCCACGATGGAGAATGCTGAGATCCTTGGGTCGGTGCTGTCTGGAGAAGGTGAAACTAATGGTGGCGGCTGGTGGCGCTGTAGAAGTGCTCCGGTCTCCCTCAGTTGCCCCCTGCCACTCCTAAGTACCCGCCTCCCTTCATTGCTAGTCTGTTGCTTTTTTGTTGTTACGGTAATGGGAGCAACCAGTACAGCATTCGGACGGCTGGAGGTAAACCTAGTTTTGTCTAAGAAGCAGGGAGGAAAGAGCCACATTGTTTAGTCCTAGTAGTTTCAGTTGTACCAGGGATCTGGATATTTTGCATTCCCAAGCGTTTGCTGCTGCCTATCTCCATGGAGGCGAATCGAGATCTTAAGGAGCCTGTCTTGCTGATGGCTTTGGAGTCATGCTGCATGCTAAGTTGTGTCTCTCAGTGATCACATTCCTTATTTGCGTGTGTTGGCATCCAGAATAGATATGCAGGGCGGGCACTGTCTAGTTGAGGGCACAGGGGGCTAGTTAGGCTTATTGAGTGCTTAAATTATAGCTAACGCATGCTTTTGGTTGTACAGGGTTCCTGTTCTGTACTTCAAAATGATGCACTTGGTTTTAACAGGGACATAGGATGCTGTTAGGTAAGCGTTGCTAGCGCCTCCATTGGCAGTGCCGTTTTTAATAAGACTCTGGCAGTATTCATGTTAGTTTGCTACGGTATTGGCATTTCCTAGCTGGAGGGGGTGTATATATGTGTGCTTGCAAGGCGTCATGGTAATTAGCTAGATAGGCACCAAAGCCTCGAGGTAGGTGACTGGGCTGTGTTTGGTGGATGGATTTGATGTTCTTCATATTTTTTGCAAGCCAGTAGATGTTGTACAAGCAAGGGATTTCCCTCAGGGCCAGCTGTTTTGATGGAGTATCTGCTACGTCAGAGTAGGTTGTGATTGATTTTCTAGCAAGAGCGTCAGCGTATTCATTGCCATAATACCTGCGTGGGATTTTACTTTGTAGCTAGAGATGACTGGGTGACGATGACTGGTGGATTGCTTTGGCAATGGATTGGAGGACATCTCCCTGGATGTGGTGGCGATGAAGGTTTGGGTGTGAGAGGTTTTTTTGTTCATTGAGGTTAGGCTATCTGTGGCTATATGGGAGTAGCCGTGAATGATTGCGGCTGCTACAATACAGCTGCTAGCTCTGCACGTAAGATGGTATTTTAGTTATACCTGCGCCTCTTGGGTGCACGTAATGGAATACGCGGCTTAAACATTTAAGCAAGGGTGGTATACACCTGATCATGTGTCTTGCCCTTCGTTGTCAAAAACTGCCATCAGTGTAGGTTCAGTCCCGCCTATCTTGTAGGGCGGTGATAATGTGGGGGGGACGTCAGCAAGCGTCAGCAAAAACGAATTTTTTGGCTTGCATTTCTGGAGGTAGCAATATCTTTGCGAGTGATGAGGCCCACGAACTTCGATGCAAGACGTGTGGGGGGCGGGTCAATGTTGTCATGCAAGCCGTTGTATTTTCAAAAGCTTTTCTTTGTAAAATGTTGAGACGCTCAGGGGTGAGCATGCCTTTCACAATTCCATCTACAAAAAGAAAAGAAAAACTACACAGGCAGTGAAAACCACTCCCCACATTGATTAAGGAAAAGTAAGCCACTTTGGTACTGAGTACTGTAAAATAAACTCCTTTACCGGCAGACAAATAAGGCCCAGTCAGAGAGGTCAAACAGAGTACCAGAAGGAGGAAAGAAGTCACAAAGAGACTGGAGTACCAGCCTCAAACAAGCAAGACCAGGCACAGACATTGCAGAGCTGAGCTAAGGGTCTGCAAGGGATGAGCACCCATATCTCGGCCACTGCCAATCCACAAAAATCACCGAGTCTCATAGCCAGCCTTAGTACAGCACTGAACCTGCCGTGCTCTCCACCACACAGTCGCTCAATGCAAGCCTATAGAAAGTATACTAAACAAACACTGCTTGCACTACCTCAGCATTACACCGCTCCCACCGTGCCTGCCTTAGTCTGAGGAGGATCCCGACTACCAAACCCCAAGCATGAGGGTCTTCAAGCTTGGGGGGCGGCACCTTAGCTTTTGAAAGACCAAAAGCAGGCACGCGCATCTCACTTGCCTTGTAACCTCCCCTGGCAACTAAGACTCGGCTGGGCGCTCCTCTCCGACCTCTTATGTACCATCTACGTTGTAGATGCAAGCTACTATGGCAGTGTACACTTCAGGGAGTATAGAGTCGTCTGCGGGAGATCTGGTGTCGTTTTTTTTGTGCTTCATGAGATCAATGTCAATGATCAGTAATCGCAGCACTGAGTGGCTACAAAGTATGCTTGAGGGTTGGTGGGCTGGATGTCAAAATTGACTTTGTTCCAAAGTTTGATATCATAGGGCTGGTAGGAGTTTTTTTCTTGTTGGCAAATAACCCTTGGTTTTGAAGATCATTAAGATTTATGTCCGGTGCAGGTTGCTTTAGGTTTGGTGTTGTAATATGCTCTTCGTACTTTTGAAGCTGCGTCTAAAGCTTTCACAAGTATTTTACAGTTCTTCTGGCTCCCATGTTGGATTCCACGAGACTTCATCAACTCTATCTCTTTTTGAGGGTTATAAAGGTCCGTTCTTTCTTTTCATTTTCATTTAGGTAAGCCTGGGCAGGCCCATGTGTCATTGGTGTCAATAGCCTCTCGCTCATTGGCATTGAAGCAGTTGGTTTTTAGTAGGCACTGCCAATGGAAGGTATGGTTACAGACGTCGCATATGTACATGTCTTTGAAACGAGGGAGCAGATCCAGTGATTCAAGTCCTAGATGGTAGGAGCACATTTCACAGGATGCACATGCAAAACAGGGTGAGCAGCAGCTTGAACGGTTTGTTGGCACATCTCCAACAGCTTTGATTAGGGGAAGGGCCCATCTTTCTAAATTCATGGGAGCGTAGTGTGTATGATGTGCTTCTGTCTTTTTGGGGGGCCGGCAACCCTACCCCTTTTGTTGCAAGTGTAAATTTTTCAATCATCTATGTGATGGGCGTACAAATCATCATGATAAAGCGTGTTTGTGGCCTCAGTGGGTGACATATTAGGGAAGACCTTGTCTTTCTTGTACGTCCAGAGTTCTTGTTGGATGTGGGAAGTTTGCAAGGGGTCAGCTTCAGGCTAGGTAGGCATTGAGTTACATCAAGGAGCTTGCATCTTCTTTTTCTCTTGGTTCCTTGCTGTGCATGTGGTTCTGTGTAGTCTGTATTCTCGAAGTTTGGGTTATTGTGGATGCGGTAAATTGAGGTTATGTTATTTGTTATTAAACTGCTGTGTGAAGGGGTTGGTACTATTGCCTTGTGGGATGGAGGATGTGGTTGTCTGTATAAGCGTCTGTGTTGTGGGTTGATTGTGGCAAGCAATATGTGAGCGTGTTATGCGTTTGTTGGGTTCGGTATTTGCTGGTTGTTCTCTGGAGGGGGATAAGTTTTGCGTGAGGGGGAGATGTTGCTGGCTTACTATCTGGCTGCGTTTTCTCTTTTTAGTGGTGTGTCTGCCGTGCATGTTTTGCTGGCTAGTTTTGTGAGGGATCGGCAGGCTGGATAGTCGGTGCGAGTTCAGACAGGCCAGCAATGGCTTTAGTTTGGGGCGGGTTGGGGGATGGTATAGATATTGAGCCTACAGAGTTACGGCTTCTTTCAATTAGGTTGGAGCTTTATGCTGTGGAGACAATATGTACGCTTCAGAATTGAGCGCACATCTCCTTGCAGTCCTCCGGCACCAGCCCTTGGCATGGCTAATAGCCTCCACTCTTTTAGAATGGACCTGTGTGTTTGTTTGTGTGTGTGTGAGTAAGTGTGTGAGCGTGTGTGAGAACCATCGGTAGTAGTCCTTTTGACGATCGTCGAATGCAGTAACCTTAATTTACTGAGCAAAGTTTCTCAAAACCTCATATCGTGTCAGCAGAATTAAAACAGGACAATTTTCAAATTTTTCATTGAATGGTGAAAGCCAGATCGGAGGTGAAGGTCACTTGCTCCTAATTTTGTGCTTTGAGCCGTACTGTGCTCTGAGCCGTAATTTTAAGGTTTTCTCACTTTGAAATCATTTGATAATAATTTTGTTCTTACTGGGAGATTTCATTATTGCCCAAGGAGAGGCACGCAAGATTAAGAAAGACAAACAGACCTGGACGTCACATAGCTCGTCAATCATGACGCCACGCTGCACCGTTCATGCTGCACATGTAAAAACAGGTGTGTGAGAAAAATGCATGCATAAAGGGCGATTTTGTCATGTGTTGAAAAGGGAGAAATAGCAAAAAGCACCTTTAGCTTACTCAAACACTGACACAGCCTTTTAAGCACAAGGTACATATGTAACAACACCAGTGCCTAGGATGGCCTGCAAGCTGTAGTTGTGGAAGAAACCTCACCAGGGCAGCCGTGCGAACGGATGTGAATGCCTAATTTCTCCTTGCCACACTTGTCTGCAATTGAACATATGAGGACGCGAGTGAGGGAATACAAGTAGAGGCTTTTTTCTCCTTGCTGCTCATAGTATTTGCAGCTCTGCACAATTGGTACCATCACACTTGCTTAAAGTAGCATCCAAGAATTGAGAAGAAGCCAAGAAAAATTGTATAAATACTCACAGCAATAGCAGCAGCCACACTTGCAGCGCATGTGTTCACATCCAGACTCCTGTGTATGTGTGTGCGTTTGTGTATGTGCGTGTGTGGACCTTTTTGCTTTTGTGTGCATGCATGCGTGTGTGTGCATGCATGTGTGTGTAGGCGTGGATGCGAGTGCGCGTGCATCACTGAAACCTCATATTGCGCTTCAGCATACCTTTGTTACAGCAATGCCGCAGCGAGGACAAGGCTGGATTTGTCCACTGTCCACCAGCTTCTTGAACTCCTCATCACCTTGTGCATTTTTGCGTGCCCACTGAAAAGATATTGTAAAGCAAGACGAGATTCAGCTTTGAATATGCCCCTTTCATTCAAACTTGCATCTCCATTGGTGCGAACAGCTTGTAACCACAGGAGCAGCAGCAACACCAACAGCCGCTGCAGCAGCCACTGCAGCAGCAGCCGCCGCCGCCACAGCAGCAGCAGGAGCAGGAGCAGGAGCAGGAGCAGCCTGCAGCTGAGTGCTTTGATACGAGGAAGAAGACCAGCACCGGGGGCGAGGAGCCGCTGATCAACTATACCGGGGTTTCTACCATCTACCACCTACATATGCCCTCTGTGCGGTGGAACAGACAGTGCTCAACACCAGCTTTTCATGCAACAACCGTACCCTATTGCCAGCCAAACATGGAGCCCTTGAGGCGCTTCTCAATATCACAGGTCGCCCTGGAGTTGATGACCCATGGAAACAATTTACAACCAGTGCACCATTACTCCTCTACTGCACTTGGCATCCCCCTGCGTTCAGTACACATACTTGCTACCAAATTACCAAAAAATGGATGAAAACTAAAAAGTCATTGCACGTAATTGGTTGTGATCAGGGTGGGGCACAGTAAATAAAAAAGTGTGCAAGAAAGATGCCCACATTTGCAGTAAGAACTGGAGCCTTTAAGCTTTGGTACGCGTAAAATTGCTGCGCACATGTACACTACCTACCATATATGTCTCCGCTGTAGGCCTCAGAAAGTACATGGTAACAATGTAGAGATCTGTAAGCACGTAATCATGTGTCGTGCTGATCCAGCACGCTGGTGCCCCGCAAGTCGAAGTAACAGGGTTGGCCAGAACCCTATTCATTATTTATATATATGCGTGTATATGTACATGCATAGATGCAATATTTCTTAGCAGATAAATTACCAATATAACGGTCATATACTGTGAATACTAAGGTTCTGGCCAACCCTACAAATTAACCCATGACCAAAAATCACTTGTGCGCCTTTTACATCACTACTTTGAGCGCTCCTATGCCCATTGAAACATTGAGATAGAACCGGTGGCTTTCTACATACATTCCTAGACTTACCACATACTTTAAACATCACATGACATACGTTTAGTCATGAAGGTACAAATGAGATATACACGGACAGGATATGCCGTGGCAATTCTTACCACCACTTGTAACACGATGCCCACCCCTTACATGTTTTACCTTCCCCTCCCTCAAAACAATTCCAACAACAATAAGTAGCAGCGTTCTTTCCTCTCGCACCCGTTGGTATTGCTCGCACGTGGAATCCTTGTGCCAATTCACACCACAAGCAATGCACTTGTCTGCGGACCATGTTGGACAGTGCAGCCGGTTCTTGTCCCTGCCGGTAGCGTTCAACTCAATGCCCTCCCCTGCACGTTGTGCAGGCACCAATGCAAAACATCAATGCATAACAAACAACGCTAATGATGATGAGAAGCAGCAACGGGATGTGGCTGCCATTAATATCAGCTCAGTACACTTTCCTGCATGTGCACGTGTGGAAACGTATACAATTATCGTAGATTAAGGTAGAAATGCACAGGAGTGAAACTTTGAAAACAGGATGACTGTAATCTGGCGTGCATTGCCTATAATTTGTTGCATCTCCAGACATCCTCAAAGGCTTATTTCTTATTTATAAGAAATTTCAGGGTAGGGCTTTAAGGCACCCCCCACTTTGCACGTCTTTGATTGACTTGCCTCCACATTCAAGGCACGCTTTAAAGTCATACTTCGCACAACACCCGAAAAATCCACAACATACCGCATTCTGGGCAGAGCTTGAAGAGGCCCGCACTGTGCGCGGCCCGCAGTGCCTCTGCTTTCAAATAGGCTTCATAGCTTGGGGGCATCTCCACTGCCTCATCGTCCTCCAATTTTGACGCTCTCTCTGCTGCCAAAAGCACCAGCTGCTGCTTTTGCAGCTCCTCAGGCTGAAGCAACAGCCTCATATCAGCTTGGCTGATGCAGCAGTGCATGACCTGTGTACGTAAAGAGTACGTATCTTGAGTTTCTTCTCATGGAATTTCTGGGGTAGAAGCCCTGGACCGGCATTGCTAGATTGACAAACGACACACGTGCAAATCTGCTATGGATGATCTAGTTCTGAATTTCTATGACCTGGTCAGGCGGTCCATTGTCGTCTGCCGCTGGTGGGCTTCCCGTCGCTGCCCTTTCAGCCCCTGTGTGTTGCAAAACAGTCGTTGTAGCAAACAATTGGACCACTAATTAATTCAATCCAACTGTATCCTGCTCCTTTTATAAGATAACAACTTCTGTAATATGTGTGGTATGAAACAATAATCTACTTCAGCAACGACTGGGCTGTGTGAATAACTCAAACAATCCAATGCTAAGTAGCTGGGGTGTTTCAGCCAGGTAGAGCTGCCCTGCAGGTGCATTTTGCAGGGGAGTCCATGCTCGTTTCCAAGGTTTCTCTCCTCTTGATTCCCCAAAGACATGCTGATAAGTATGGGGTTGTGGAGCCAAGCCAATGGGTCAGGGAGCTGTCATTGCTGCAGTTCTGGTATGGAAATCGTATATTTGTCTCCAGCAAGCCCAAACCAGGGCAATTCCTCCCCATACGACAATTGCCTGAATCCTAATATTATCTGACCCTAATATTATATCGAGCCATCAAGTATACTCAGGACTGATTCTGGGGAGGCCATTACTTGGCATCCTTAGCTTTTGGCATTCAGTTTTAGAGGTGTGGCTTTTTCAATGTCTGGTCATCCAATGAACCTTCCCCCTCTGTGTTTTGCAAATAATGAAATTTAAAATGGAACTGGGTGCACTGGATAATCTGGCGGTCTGATTTTGTAAAATAAAATTGGCACCACTGCCCGCCTCTTCCTCTTCCTCTTCCCCATTCCACCTAATTGTATGCGTTCAACGTTCACATTCCAGAGATTCAATCCACAGTTTGATGCAAAGGTTTTTTGGCTGAGCAACAGAAGTTGTAATGGTTTCAAATCCAAAGTTTGATGGTATGAGATCTCAGCTTCCTCTGAAGTCCTTATCTCATAAAGAATCCTAAGATTACTTAAGCACAGCATTCAGTGGGCAGGCTGTGCCATGCTTAGAATGACAATTAAGCTTCAGGTACTCTTGCAATTTACTTCATGGTGCAGAGTGGAGCCCTACATTTGTCATGAGAGTTACAGAATGCCTTTATAATTCCTGTACAAAATTCGGCATCATTTCCCCTGCCAGACAGACCCACCCGCCAAGTCCTCTGTGGGCATATTTTCGCCTCCCCTTTTTGCATTAATGGATATGGCCCTGAGTCTACCTTGAAACAAAATGATGGATTAGAAGTAGCACTTCTTTACCCATGCCACCTTTCAGGCAAGGAAATGGCACAAATCCCAGGCTTGACTCACACCCTGGACCCCAAACCCATTTGTTTTGATGCAAAAGTGCTGCATACGTATGTATATGGATCTCTGTGTGGTCTCAGATGTGCATCCTAGGAGTGTGCATTGATTTTGGGTGGACTTGGCTAAGCTGAGTGCGAATCCACAGTTTTGACCAGCAGCATACCATTGAACCGACCTCAAAATGCGTGTGACCTTTAAAGGGCTTGTATTTGTTGCATTCATCCTGCTGTCAACAAACACCTCCTTAATTCTCACATCAAATGACATGCACACAACTCCTTAGGAGCCTATCATCGGTCTCTAAATTCTTTGGAGTCTCGCTGTCCAGACAAGTGGCCTCACCTGTAACATCGTAGAGGCCTCACCTGCTGTAACATCGTAGAGGTTTCACCTGTAACATCGTAGAGGCCTACCGCGGATTATATACCCTTTGACTGTTTGTAAAAACAAACTCACACTCTGCAGGAACTCAAGACCTTCTGTACAGAAACATAACACCAGCATGCCTGTGGCTACGAGTGACAGGCACCACTGCCAGTCTCCAGATATGCATCTGCTAGCTAGACATCAGCAACGTGTCAGGAACCTACAATCAGCCCAGCTGTGGCTTCCTCCCGCCTCTCCTGACCCCGCCTGTCCACCCTGGTTAGCCCCCTCCCATGCAGGCCTGCAACGACAGTGATGGTAAAGCAAACAGAGTAGTTTCTAGCTGAAAACAAGGGTCAAACCTTTAAGACAGAGGGCGCAGCAAACGAACAGTCTCCTGATCATGCCTCCCTTGCTGTCCTACACCAAATAGACAGTTTGCAGAAACTGCATGTTGTGATAATAATGAGTTTGAATAAAATGAAGAAAAAGAAAGCAATACGCCATGCTCTTTTCTCTCTGAAAGCTTATTATATATGGATGTTGCATATTTGAAGCAATGAGCGGGACATAGCACTGCAAAGTCCAGCAATGAAGCCGTATACAACAGAAAAGGGAGAAAATATTGGTGGGGTTCTGCGCACGTTTCCCACTTTGCACTGCCCCTGAGCAGGAGGCCTAATTTGGACAAACATATAGGACCAGGCCCCTAACAGGACCTGTGTATATATTTTGAGAGGTATCCAAAAAAATATGTCCAGGGCATATACCTAGCAAGTGGCACGTTCTTTGCTGCACGCACCACAAAATCCAACCTTGATGTGATTATTTCTGACCAGGGAGCAGCTCAAGGTTTTTGATAAGACGGACCCTGCAGGTCCCCACAGACCCACCCCTTGTACACACCACCTGGAAACATATCGTAGAAAAGTATTGGTATTACACCTACCCAGCAAAGGCACCCGCGAGATGTTTTTTCATGGGGCACAGGGGGCAAGGGGTACCCACACATGTGGGACAGGCCTGCATGTAATTACGCGTACACGCACACACAAACATGTAAAACAATCAGTGATCTAGTAATTGCAAGGGACAAGGAGCCGCCCTTAGCACGTAAGACATACCTGTTTGTGTTATAAAGGCAGGCAAGTCGAAAAACATATTTTTTCACCTGGGGTTGGAGCTGCTTGATGTTGAAGTCCACCGAGCGCACTGCACACGGTCGGCAAATGGGATGTCCGCATGCTGACACCACAAAGGCATCTTGGACAGACACCTCGTCATCAAAGCATACAGGACCTGAAAAATGTAGATACGGTGCTTGGGGCAAGTTTCGCTGCCACAACAGTTTGATCAGTTTGAAAACATCTTGTAGCCATCATGGCGCATCAGAGGTGCAGCAGCTGAAACAAGTTTGTTAAGTGGTTGGCAAGTGTGATCTTGTTTGTAATGATCACTATAAGAACAAAAACAGTCGTACTTTGCAAAGCTCTCCTTTCCTATAACGCATTAGCAGGTCCATTTAGGCTCCAGGACCATACAGATAGGCATTGCGCAAATCTAAAATGCTAATTACAATGGAGCAGTGACGGCACATGCACATAGAAACACACATACTCGAGCGCACACACACACAAACACACACACACACATACACACACACACACACACACACACACACACACATACACACACACACATTTGCGCCTCAAAGACAACAAGACGATTAAGTGCCTTGGTGTTGACATTCATTCATCATCATAGACCAATGATCATGTGGCCCTATTTAATAGTAACCGTAAAGTAAAGTTACTTACATGTAAAGTTTACCGAATAAGTATGTAAAACAGGGCTGTCAATTACTTCCACCTTGTCCAACAGCTTGTCCCACAACTGCCGCTGTATGCGTGTATTTGTGTTGGGTGTGTATGTGTGTTGAGTGTGTATGTGTGTGTGTATTCGTGTTGTGTGTGTGTGTGTGTTTGTGTGTGTGTGTGTATGTGTGTGTGTGTGTGTGTGCGTGTGTGCTTGCGTGCGTGTACTTCCGTGCGTTTGTTTGTTTGTGTGCGTGCAAGTGTGCTTGCAAGTGTGCGCATGTGTGTGTATATAAGGGGGGAAGGAGTGTTTGTTGTTGCAAAACAACAGGAAGCAGAGAGCTGTGTGAATAGGCACAGCAGAGTCTGTAAAAATTCTCGAGACAACGTGTGTGTATATAAGGGGGGGGGGGGGAGTGTTTGTTGTTGCAAAACAGCAGGAAACAGAGAGCTGTGTGAAAAGGCAGAGTCTGTAAAAAATCTCGAGACAATACCTGTCCTCCTCCCAGCCCAAATAATCTAAGGTAGCCCCTCAAGCATGCCTGGTCAAACCTGCCTACAGCTCGAAAGGGGGCAAAGACACCCATGCTTGCGTTGTCTACATGTATAATTGTAATTTACAGCTACAAATATGATAATACAATTCATTTTATCATATTACAGCTCGAAGCCTAACACGACGTCGGCGGGCCGGCAAAACGTTGGTTGGGAAGACGGATTCCCCTGGTCGGGTGAATTCTGGCCGGCTTTAAAAATGACTTTCCTTGATTTTTGGGATGCTATTGCGCTCGGCTCACGAGAAAGTGACGCTGCCTAAACTGAGTTGGCCATTAAAACTACAGTTTCTTACCCAGTCGGTGTATAATGGAGTACCTCAGTTTTAAAACTGAGGCTTTCTCAGTTGGTGTGTAAAGTAAGGGACAAACTCCCAGTTTCTAAACTGTCAACGAACTGCGCAATTTTTTCCGTTTCCCTCCCTAGGCCCTCAAAACTGCCAACTTCGCCAACTTCACCAACTTCACCAACTGAGGTGGTGAAGTTGCAACTGGCAACTCCCAGTTTCCAAACTGACAACTGGGCTGACTCCTCACTACCAACTTTGTCAACTAAGTCTGCCAAAGTTGCAATTGGCAGGAGAGCTTTTATATAAAAGCATATATGGCTTACTAACCTTATAGACGTTCTTCATCAAACCTAAAACTTGGTACAATGGGTACAATCTAGGCATTTTACTTTGGACAATTACGACAAGTGAGGTTCTTGTGTCTCCTTCAAAAACCAGCATACCTAAATAAATATGCATACCTAAACCCTAACCCTAACCCTAACCCTAACCCTAACCCTAACCCTAACCCTAACCCTTACCTTAACCCTAACCCTGACCTTAACCCTGACCCTAACCCTAACCCTAACCCTTACCCTTACCCTTACCCTAACCGTAACCCTAATCCTAACTAACCCAAACCCTAACCCTAATTTTAATCCTAAACTCTAGCGAGCTACCAGAGTGCGGAGAGCACAAGGGTGCTTTTCCTAAGGTAAATACACAAAGGTGCTTTTCCTAAGCAACCGCTTCGCGGTTGCAATAAGTACTTGGGTGCGGAATTCACAAGAGTGCTTTTCCTCAAATAATTTAGTTGACATTGACAGTTTAGAAACTGGGAGTTGCCAGTTGCAACTTTGGCAACTCAGTTGGCGAAGTTGGTGAAGTTGGTGAAGTTGGCAGTTTCTGATGCCCCGGGATGGAAATAGAGGAGTGATTGTCCAGTTGACAGTTTGAAAACTGGGAGTTGACAGTTGCAAATTTGGCAACTCAGTTGGCGAAGTTGGTGAAGTTGGTGAAGTTGGCAGTTTCTGATGCCCCGGGATGGATATAGAGGAGTGATTGTCCAGTTGACAGTTTGAAAACTGGGAGTTGACAGTTTGTAAATTGGGAGTTGACGGTTTGGAAATTGGGAGTTGCCAGTTTGGAAACTGGGAGTTGCCAGTTTGGAAACTGGGAGTTGCCAGTCTGGAAACTGGGAGTTGCCAGTTGGAAAAGTTGAACCTGGGCGTTCCTAGATCCACCAGTAAAAAATAAACTGGCATTGTAAAGTTGGCAAAGTTGGCATGGATGTTCAAAACTTCAGTTTCAAAACTTCAGTTTCCAACCCCAGTTTCATTTTTAATTTTCAGGACTGGGGTCAAAACTGGGAGTTGTCAGTTGGAACTTTGGACCAGCGTCCCTATCTGCGGCTCACACAACACATTGCTGGCCTTGAAACACGGCGATGGTGGCTCCTTTGCAAACAATTGTTTGCTCAACTGGTTTAAGGATTAATGATATGATTTATCATCATCAAACAATGCGGTGAGAACAAGTAATAAACTAGACGAAGGTGTGCGGTGGGGTCACTTTGGACGGATGTGACTGAAGGTCAGGACAAAAGGCAGGCTTGGCTGGTACTGTACTTTTGAGTACTCTACTGCCGAGTAATTCCGAGTAACTGTATGTCTACTACACGCGGGTGATTTTACTTTTTTGCACTGCCACTTTCTATACCTCCTGCAAACAGGGTGTGACTTCACAATGCTTATTACTGGCACGAACGCTGCATCCGGTTTAGGAACAAAGAGGAGCCTACAGCATGTAAGCTCCTGTCCCCGTGCTGCCACCGAGATGCTGCTGGAAAATCTGAAGCAGTCAAGGGGCATGCAGCATCCTAAAGTTAACGGTAGCGGCAAGAGCACAGGCAAACTCTTCACTCAGTTCAGCAAATCTGGTTAGGTTCACGGTAGTGGCAAGAGCACAGGCAAGAGCTTTGGCACGTGTCATAACTAAGAACATAAAAAAATTAACAGATAATGTAAACACTATCGGCATGGATTAGCAAAGGATGTTGTTTTGTGTCATTACTACCTTGCTCATTTGGTCAAGCAGATCTGGTTAGGTTCACGGTAGCGGCAAGAGCACAGGCAATAGCTTGGCGAGTGCTGCCACTGCAATAAGTCGATGTTTTAAGCAGGTCTGGTTAGGTTCGTGGTTGCGGCAAGAGCACAGGCAAAAGCCTTGTTGAGCGCTGTAGTGCATTAGAGTAGCATTTCTGGTTATGTGTTTGGTGGGTAGGCAAGTGACACAGTACTGTGATGATCGTAACCCTCCCTGCAAATTCTCTCATTGCACTTGTGGTCTGTTTCTCTCACTGCCATAAAAAAGGCACCTGCTGATGGGTAGGACTTGAATCATTTTAAGCTATGAGCACAGGCAAGGTCTATGCAAGAAAAGAAAAAAGTAAAAGGCTACGCTAGCAGTGGTAACACTAGCATTGATTAAGAAAGAGACTCACAATCTCCCCACCATAAGTCAGAAAAATAAAGGGATTTCACATTTTGTTGCCAAATCGAGCTGAGGCTTCGCTTCCCCTGTCTCCTATCCTTGCAGTTTCATCAGCAGACCAAGTGTGCACTGGAAGCTGCACTGGGAAACCCTCGTAATGCCGGTGCAACTTACATTTGAAGGAACTAATGTTGTTCCTGAGCACGTAACGAGTGCAGCGACAAGTGAATGTACCTTCACTCACAAATGTTGAGCTTTGAGCCTTACTGCAAGTTACTTTACTTATTGCATGCATAATAGCAGATCAGCCTTTGATATCCTGTGTCCTTGGGTCTTGAGCCAGTGCATGTGAGTAGAGAAAAAAAGAAAAACTACGCAGGCGGCGAAAACCACCTCACATTAAAAAAGTAAAAGGAGCCACTTTGGTACCGAGTACCGTAAAGCTCCTCCACCGCAAAAAGGAAAGGAAAATCAATGGGGATCAGGAGGGTTGCAGGCTTGGCCTGACACTGGCTCCTGATGAGAGTTGATAACGGTACTGGAAAGGGCACGTCTGGTATGGACAAGTTTAGCGGCAAAGTTCACAGAGTGCACATGGATCTTGGAGGCAAGCTTCTTTACTCTTTGAGAATCGAGACCCAGCTCCTTGAAAGGCTTCAGGGTGTGAGTGTTGTAGATGGTGCCACCCACACCCAAAAGGATGATGTGAAGAGTAACAGAGGCTCCTTGGAGGATATTGCAAAGGTCTTTGTGCTGTTCCTTTGCGGCGGTCAGCTGGTTCTCAGGTCTGGTGTCCTCATAGTGCTTGATCTTGACAAGGTGGATGTCACGCCGAGGTTTGCTGAGGTCTTTAGGTCAGTGCTGTATGGGGTTGGTGGCTCTACTGGTGGTTGGCGGTGCTGCTGAGGTGCTCCCAGTCTCCCTCAATTGCCCCCTGCCACTTCGAAGAACCCACCCCCCTACATTAGTTCGTTGTTTTGTGTTTTTGCAGCGCTGGGAGTAACCAGCACAAAATCTGGGTGGCTGGAGGTAAATCTGTTTTCATCTGGGAAGCGGGGTGGGAGAGCCATTTGGGAACACGTCTACTTACAGCTGTTTCAGGAATCTCGAGATTTTGCATGGTCATCCGTTCGTTGCTGCCTATATCTTTGGAGACGATGCATGATCCTAAGGAGCCTGTTTTGCTGATAGCCTTTAAGATCATGCGGCATGCTAAGTTGTGTCTTTCGGTGGTCATGTTCCTTATTTGCGTGTGTTGGCGCCCAGAAAGGATGTGCAGGGCACTGTCTACTTATGGGCAGAGGGGGCAAGTTTGACTTGTTGAGACTTTGAACAATACCGCATGCTTTTGATTCTATAGGGTGCCTGTTCTGTATTTCATAATGCTACATTTGGTCTTAAAGGAAACATTGGATGATGTTAGGTAAGCATTGCTAGCGGCTCCATTTGCAGTACCGTCCTTTATGAGGGTCTGGTAGTAGGCATGGTAGTTCACTTCATTTTTGGCATTTCCCAGTTTATGGAGAAGATGCATGTGTGCTTGAAGGGCGTCACGGTGGTTTGGTAGGTACCAAAGCTTTGGGGGAGGAGAATGGGCCATGTTTGTTGTATGGGTATGATTACAGGTTTGTGTTTGGTTTTCTATGTCTTCTTAGAGTTGAGCAACAGTATCCCAAGGACCACGTTATAATATGAGATATGAGTACTCGATGGTCTATTTGTCTATTTAGTTATCTGAGAGAGGGAAATGGGCTGTTTCGTTTTAGATGTGTGCATTTCGATTTCCACACCCAACCGTCCAAGGATCCGCATCAGGGTTTGGAGAGCTACTACAAGTAGACTGATCTTGGGGCAGAGTAGACTGTGCCTGACTGGAGCAATGTGGCGCGAATTGAAAGAGGAAAAGAAGGGTTTGGACACATGTCAATTGATGCGTGGGAGGATGGTGGCTTTGACATGCCCAATTGTCCTGATATAATGTTGCGTTGGTGAGTTTGGACCAAAAAGTGATAACACAGGTATAGATGAACGTGTGCATGGAATGAGAATTTAAGATGTGAATGTGACTGGGCATACACCATCTCTTGCGTGTGCACTAGAGGCGCTCTTGTGGTTTATTTTTGAATGAACTGCCTAGGTATCTTAAAATATCTTTGGTGAAGCAGCTGTTTTCTCAGTTGCAACCTGCAGCAACATAGCCGGGGAGTCCTAGGTACAAGGCAACAATGTCATATTGTCATATTGTTCTAATAAATTGAAGAACGATATTGCTTCAGGTCTGTTTGACATTGATTGAGGATCCAACAGCAGCATTATCCCTTTTCCTAGTGCGAGTCGTGTCTTCAAGAGTGTGCACAACCTGTTCCCCCGTTGCATAATTGAGGGCAGGCAGATGCAAGCCCTGAGTAATAATCAAGCCAAAGAGAGGTGTGTATCCCAGTTCAAAGTACAACACCAGCCAGCCTTCCAGAAAAAACACGGGACCACTTGTGAAGGGAGACAGGTGGCTTCCCCCAGAGTGGTGGAGGGCAACTGAGGGAGACTAGGAGCACTGTCAGCCATCAACTCCAGAGAGCTACCAACTCCAAACAGCCCCAGCTAACATATCAACTAGGTTTTGTGACATTGCATTGAAGTACTTTGAGAACATCCCAAAACAGAATCAGCTGAACAGCACGAGGAACAGCACAAGGGCTCTGCACCATTCTTCAAGGAGCTTTCATTACTCCTTGTATTATCCTCGTGGGTGCGGGTGGCACCACCTACACCATTAAAACTGGAGCCTTATAAGGCTCATAAAGTTGCGTCCAAACTCCATGTGCTACTATGCTGCTAACTTGTCCATACCAGAAGTGTCCTTCTGGGATCGTTACCAATCTTCATCAGAAGCTAGCATTTCGCCAAGCTTGCAAACTTCCTGGTTTCCATTGACTGTTCTTGATTTTTATGACGATGGATTCGTGCTACTTGTTTTAAAGTAATGCCTTAACTTTCACTAATGCGATGCGATGCAATTTCAATTTGTCTGCGCTGTTTCCTATTTATACTATGAACTCAAGGGTTTCATTATAGTGGGAAAAAAGGAAGCCAGTGCCTACTCAAGGCCTTTTTAACTAGGTAAAGAGGAAAGTGCCAAGCCAAAGGCTTTTGTGTGTTTCAAACATGAAAAGAGAGGAGAAAGAAGAAGGGCAACCTGCCTGATGAAATGAATTTTGCTGCAGCATGTACTATCTAACTATCGTCCTAGCACTGCTCATTATAATTGGCAAACCAGTGATGTACGTGTTCAAAAAACCTATGTTCAGAAATAAATACTACTACTTAATGCTATGCTGCACCAAAGGATGCGATTTGCCTGTGTGGCTGAATGGATCTACTCAGGGCCTCACTGCTAGTGGTGTCCATGTAGCAGCAGGTGTCAAAAGAGCATGGCCTTGGGCCAGATTAGGAAGCTCTACTGCTGAGGTGAAGGCTGAGGATGGCCAGGGCGTTGTTGGTAGTAGTGGGAGGGCTGAGCTTATTGGGCGCGTTGTCATGGCGGTGAATGAGAGTGTGGTTAAGAGTGTGGACGTTGAGGCTGGGGCTGAGCGGGTGGAGGCTTGGACATCTGCAGAAATGAACCAAGAGTGTTGAATACAAAGGGTCAAAGTGATGGTGTGCTGATGTTGTGGGAGCTGAGGCTGGGGCTGAGCGGGGGAAGGCTTGGACATATGCACAATCAGATGGAAATGTGTGTTAAGTAAAAAGGGGTATCTTCAAACACCTTTAGTCCACTGTACTTCTTTCGTGTCTCCCAAGTATTGGCTCGTTATGTTGAGAGTGACGTGTCGGTGCAGCTGCGTTTTCTGTAGGGCCCCGAGGAACTCTCTCTTCTCTTTGGGTTGTGTTGGAGTTTGGCTTTGGCGCACCAGTCATCGCAATGGCTTAGCTGATTTTATCCTGGCTAACTCTTAGCTTCCCTAGTTTTTCATGTTGTGTCCCTCCTATTTTCTGTTATCGCTTCCAGCCTGCATCTCTTGCTTCCCTACTATTAATCAACTTTCAGTTTCGTTTCAACCTCGTAGTAGGGAGTTTGCTATCTCCCCCTGGACCTATGTAATACGCCATCATCATCAAACACCTTGCCAGGAGTTACATAAAAAGCGGTGTATCGTTAAGCATCTTCATAGATCTATTACTATCGGAGGTACGAAGAAGTGTAAAACCAAAAGAAGCCCAGAGGGCACCATCTTTAGTAAATTGAGGTTTCCCCTAAGAATACCTTTTGTCATGAGACAAAAATGTAGTCCTCCATTTGGGAGGTAACTAATGCATGTAGCTTTGTATTAATTGTACGTATCGCATTTGCAGTCACATTCAGCACAGGTCGTAGACAAGCGTCAGCAGAAAAAAAAAGGCACGAAGTGCTATGCGATAACGTGTGCATCATACGGATTCACCGAACATCTTGGGTCGTTCCAAACAGCACCGCCATACACCACGCACCATACAACACACACGTTTCTGGTCACTGGGTGATTTACACAGGAAAAACGCTGGATCCCACATTGCGTTGATTACAGATAAAGAGATGGATAGCATTGCTTTGTCTTTGGCTGCACGCAAGCACATCATGACTTCTCTTAAACCTACCTCTTTATGTATGCCCGTGTCTCTTGGAGGGTTGCCTTAAGAAGGATGGCTCCTCTTGCGCTTTTCCGCACACCTGTGCGACCTCACTCCACGCCTGACTGACGCACTGGAAGGCGCAATTGGCAAGGGCTGCATCTGCCTCACTGTTTTTATCAGGGTGCACCTGAGAAAGTACACAAGGGATTTCACACACTCAGCCTGCTTGTGTCGGGGAGCACCTAAAAAGAAGCACAGTGGGCTTCACACACATACACTCAGCCTGCTTTTGACTCGGTGCACCCAAAAGGAAGCACAATGGACATAACACACTCAACACTGAGCCTGCTTCTGTCGTGGTGCACCTAGAAACAAGCACAATGGACTTCACACATGAAGCCTGCACTTTTGATGGTGAACCTGAATGCGTGCATGTATAAGACATACACTGAATACAAGATGGGCCAGCAGCACAGCGCGAATCAGAACACTTGCCTATTCACACCCATACAACCAATAAACACCCACGTGTCCACGCCTACACAAACCAGTACACATCCACCTACCCACGCTCACACAAACTAATACATGCTGGCAATTTCAAGGTTCAAATGCAACTCTGTGTGGGCTCAATTTGTGATGGTACCGCCTAATCTGGTACACTGCTTCACTTACAAAGAGGCGCTACATGGCTGACTTTGGGAACAGAAATGCAACCCCGCCGCACAAAGCAAGGCACGCCTTGCAATTTGTTATTTTGTTCCATGCTTCCTATGAGGCGCTATATGGCTATCTTACCTGGGCAAGGGATAAAGTGACACGCTTTGCGTTTTTTTAGCGCTTCCTATCAGGCGTTGGCAGACAGCTACCTTAATACTCAATACAACAGACAGAGCGAGCTACGCACCCTGAGTTGCAGCTCCCTGTAAGCCTTGTGCAGTGTGGCTTGAGTTACTTTGCCCAACTGCAGACACGTGTGAGTTTGTTCCCAGTGCGTGTGTTTGTGTGTGTGTGTGTGTGTGTGTGTGCGTGTGTGTGTCTTAATGAGAGAGAGAGTGTGTGTGGGGTGGGTGGGTGGGGGGGGTCTCTTGACCGTGTGCCTTCACATTATTCGAGATAACCGGAACCAAGCAAACAGAGCAATACTTCCCACACGGAAAGTAGTATGACGTACCTGCAGCTCAGCTGCATTTCGGCGGAATACCGCAGCAGCAAACGCTGGAGTAGGCAGTCTCTCACAAGTTAGGCCCGGGGGATTCGCAAAAGCAGCGGCAAGCACACGGCGAACCTTTGTGCGGAACAAACATGTGTGTTTGTGTGTGTGCTTGTGTTTGTGTGTGTGTGTGTGTTTGTGTGTGTGCGAGTGTGTGTGTATGTGCTTGTCGACAACAGTTAAACCGATCACAAACACACTCTCTTTCTCTGTCTGTCTCTCTCTCTCTCTCTCTCTCTCTCTCTCTCTCTCTCTCCTAATATATATAACATATATATATACATAACATATCTAATATATTTATATAAAGCTAATATATCTAAAATATCTAATATATATCTCTCAAAACCACACACACACACACACATAAAAGCTGCTAAGATTGCACACACACATACAACACATAAAGACACACACATGGTCACGACTGAAACTCACCTCCCATGCATTCACGTGACTTGGCCACCACTAGGAGCTTTGATTTCTTGCTGCGCTTGTGCAAATTTTCACCAGCACCAGCCTAAACATGGTTGTGTGTGTATATGTATAAAAGTGTTTGTGGGGTTATGTGTGATTATGTGTGTACGTATATGTATGCACACTCTGCAGAATTTATTTGTTGCACAAGAGCAAGCGCTTGCTTTCTTATTTGAGCGCGTTCAGAATTGAGATATTGCTCCCAGGGGTCTCTAACCTTTACTGGATATATGAAACCTTAAAAATGCTTGCGCCACAATGCTGATCATTAGGTAATGCAAAGACACTGCTTGCGTACGTCTTCTTCAGCGACCGCTTGCATATACACCCGCAAGTAACCAAAGATCTGCAGTTCCCTGCATGTTCTTTGCTTACACCACGAGCATACAAAGTGTGTGTGAATCTGGCCTGCCTCGTTTATTGTGCCCAGCAATTAATATCCCCTTTCACCTGTACTAACAGGCAGCAATGCATGGCATAACACGCATACATTGTCCTATACCGTTCCAACAAGCAGACGGTCTAGTAGCGTGCACGAGCACGTCATCACTTGCAATAAGTCGTGTGCATATCCCTCAACTTCTGTGTCGTTTGCAAATTCCTGTGTGCAGCTTTGGTGGCAGTCCTACCATCTGCTGTACAAATGATCATCCCTAACCAGCCCCCCAGCCCACCCCTGCCTCTCCTGATCTAAAAACGTGAACACCGTTGCGCATCACCAGCACACCCCTGATGAATACATCGGTTCTGCACCGCACTGCCCCTTTTTTACTACCCAGGGCATCCACTAAGACCCCTGCTCTCAATTGAGACGTTTTGCAAAATGTGGGCACCTTTGCGCGTCTCAGCACACTCCTACCCATTAAAACATGCACAGCTCCCTTCATTTTCGTAATGTAAGCACCTCCACACCAGCACAGCACGCTCCTTTCACCTGACCTTAAAATGCATGAAAATCTTTGCACGCAACACACAAGAGCACCTGTACAGCACCAGCACAGCACGCCCTTTTCACCTGTTTTAAGAACGTGCGCAGCTTTGCAACGGACGTCGACATGTCCAGGGTAGGTAAGTGTGCTACTGCATGCTCCTGTGTGTGTTGTGTGTGTGTGTGTGTGTGTGTGTGTGTGCGTGTGTGCTTGCGTGCGTGTACTTCCGTGCGTGTGTTTGTGTGTGTGTGTGCGTGCAAGTGTGCTTGCAAGTGTGCGCATGTGTGTGTATATAAGGGGGGAAGGAGTGTTTGTTGTTGCAAAACAGCAGGAAACAGAGAGCTGTGTGAATAGGCACAGCAGAGTCTATAAAAATTCTCGAGACGACGTGTGTGTATATAAGGGGGGGAAGGAGTGTTTGTTGTTGCAAAACAGCAGGAAACAGAGAGCTGTGTGAAAAGGCACAGCAGAGTCTGTAAAAATTCTCGAGACAATACCTGTCCTCCTCCCAGCCCAAATAATCTAATGTATCCCCTCAAGCATGTCTGGGAAAACCTGCCTACAGCTCGAAAGGGGGCGAAGACACCCATGCTTGAATATGGCTGGAACCGTTGTCTACATGTATATTGTAATTTACAGCTACAAATACGATAATACAATTTATTTTATCATATAACAGCTCGAAGTCTCACACGACGTCGGGCCGGCAAAACGTTTGGTTGGGAAGACGGATTCCCCTGGTCGGGTGAATTCTGGCCGGCTTTAAAAATAATTTTCCTAGATTTTTGGGATGCTATTGCGCTCGGCTCGCACAACGCATTTGCCGGCCTTGAAACACGGCGTGCATGTTGGCTGCTTTGTTTGCTCGTCAGCTGGATTAAAATAAATGATTTGCGATCAAAAATATATTGGTACTACCTGGGCCGCAAAGCGCGTCGGGGGTGCTCGCACTTGTATCGCACCTATTGATCAAGTTTGATGGAACATGACACAGTTTTAAAATGAATTTCCAGATTGCTAAAGTCGTGAATAGTGCCCTATAACAGCATATATGGTATACCCGCTTTTCATCATGGGGTCCTGCCAGGCCCACGGGAGGAGTTTAGACGTAACTTACGAGCAAAAGCTGAAGACAAATATGTTGAACATTTACACATGCAATTCAACCCGAAGATCTTCTACCCCCCAAAGAGAAGAGACAGTCTGGACAAGGCCACACAGCCAAGGACAGGCGTCCAACAAAACCAGCTGAAAGCGTCCCCTCTTGACCCTGCTGACCACTGTGCCTTGTTATTTGTGCTAGTTCCAGCTCGGCAAAGGCGATCCAGAGGACCTTCAATTAGATCATGGCAGGCCATTTACATTTTCCTTTGCATGCGCACCACATTCCTTTCCACCAATTTCAGATATGGTGAAGATGACAGCCACTGGTTTCAAAGGAGCTGCGATCTTAAAAGGTCTCAACTTCTCTCCTCGTCTATTGTAGGCGGCTGGTTCTTCTTAGGGTAGTTGCCATTTTCCAAGGCTGCTCGATTGAATTGCATGTTCCGAGCTGCAAGGTGGTGGTGGGAAGTTGACAAGATGAGAGTGAGAAAACTCATATGCTATTGATGAGCACAAGCATGGTCTAAGTTTTGTTTATAAAGCACGTGTTTGTAAGCAGAATGACTTGACTTTGCTTATGCATGAATTGATTTTCTCATATTGTTTAGCATGATCCAGGCTGCAACATGCACAGTATATATATACGGATATAGAAAGGCACTTGATGCACTTGATCGCAAATTCCTCACCTCAATGTTAACACATGCAATGACAACGAGTGAAATGACTTGATCAAAATCTTACATTGTTGAAACCAACACTGAACTCAACACAGACCTCAGCACTACCATTGTACAGCAGTGTGGTTTGAAACACAAATGACGCCACTTAATTTTTGTACAATTTAGTTGTTAGCATGACCCAGATCTGAGCGTCTTTAACATGCACATTATTCTCACTATGGAACCAGTGTTTTAACCGAGCAAGGTACAACACCTCCTCTCACCTGCTGCCGATGGGTCTGGGCCCTTGGCGCCCCCATATCCACCCCCAGCTGCAATGCTGGCTGACCCCCCTGAGCTCCCTGCAGAGACGCACAGAGGTGTATTTGCTTTTGACACGCACAGTATACGGATAGTATGTAGGCAATGCGTGGTAGCTCTCCGGGGACTGCAGCTGGTGCTGGAATGGCACGTATGTAGGATGGCACTTAATTAAGTCACAAGTAGGTAGATAGAGAAGGAACCATTCCAACAACCACTCAGCCCCAGGGGCATTGTCTTCCGCCCGACCTGCGGAAACCATTGGCAGTGGGCTTGTTTTGAGGAAACAGAAAACGAAATAATGTAGGACCGGCTAAGCGCATTGTACCACAAGGCTGCAAGTGCATTGTAGCGCATACTAGTACAGCCATCTCTGTTTCTGGCAGCAGTTCTCTATATGAAAGATGCAGATTTATATATATACGGAGACAGAAAGGCATGTTGACTTATAGACTTATAGCAGGCGGCGCGTTCGATCCGAGACAGTCTTACGCACTCAGTACAAGCCATGTACATGCATGTCAGCAGACTACATGTTGCAAAAGTGCATGCACAATTTCCAGAAAGTGAAACAAGGGGCAAATAACTATTATTCATGTGCACAGCGTACGTGCGGCAATGCAAGTGCGCCTTAAAAAATAATACAAGTAACAACGGAAGCAGGAGATGCAAGTCATTTTCACAGTCCGTCACAGTTGTGGCGCAACTGTGTAGCAGATGCCCCACAAGATCCAAGTCAGCACACATAACCCAAATTCAGGACCGTACCTCCCAACTTCCCTCCTTTGTGCCTGAAGTACCAGGCCACGTCCTCCACATCCTCAAAATCCATGCCCATGCGTGTCATCTCCAGCATGTCCTCCTCCTGCATGCCTGCACATTTCCAAACAGGCTGTACGTGAGAGTATTTTCTCAAGGCGAAGGAATGGGGAGATAAAATCATTGACCATGGGTGAACAGTCTCACCCTGCATCTGCAACACACTCCCTTAGGCTCTGGAAGACCATAAGGCTCGCCGAAATTTTAATCAGTTAGTGTTATTAGTAGACAGCTGCTTGAACACGCAATCTGGAAATAAGGAACATACGCAGCATACCTCTTCCTCCACCATTAACCATGCCCCACGGGACTGGTGCCTCAATGCGCCCACCGTGCTTCCTGAGTGCCTTCAGGGCGTCGTCAATGCCCCGTGGCACCTCCAAGTAGGCCATGTCGGATGACATACGCTTCAAAGAGATGGAGTAGGCCGCAGGGTGTACCATGCTGAGCCACAACTGTGGCTCTGTGGCACCAGGCAGGCGCACCTGAAGGGCGCACCCTTTCTTTAGGCCGAAGGGGAGAGGAGCGTCTGCAGGCGACCAACATCAGGAAGGGGGGGGGGGGGGGGTGAGTCATT
>Ga0307968_1000609_pt1:0-12500 | contig 26432 bp, 26 predicted proteins | sample OrgLakmetagen650_FD_201834 | JGI IMG/M metagenome (GOLD analysis project Ga0307968, IMG submission 201834) | Saline water microbial communities from Organic Lake, Antarctica - #650 | ecosystem: Environmental > Aquatic > Non-marine Saline and Alkaline > Saline | place: Antarctica: Organic...
CGCATGAGATACAGAGACCTTTTTGAAAGAATGTTAAGACTCTGCGTGTGTTTGCTCCTTCAAGCTCTGAATTTATTCCTTTCTTAACTTGTCATCACAGTATCACTGATTTTGAGATCAATGCATTCCTAAATCAAGACTCATACAGACTCCTCAAGTTTGTGTCAGATTTAGTTTCAATTTACGACACTGGTTGATTTTGTTTCACCAGCCAATTGCCATCAGCCAGAGGCTCGGGCTGTAGGCCATCCTTGTAACCCCTTGACCTTTTTTGTAAAACCTTGTAAACCTTATTTGCTTGCTGCTGACTTTTTTAATTGGTGCTGGCTGAGGGATTTGTTGTGGCCCCATCTTTGTCAGTTAGTAATAACAAGAGGAAGGCCGCAAGCAGAAAATCAAATGCGTGCTGCTTCTGCACATTGTCTCCATCCACATACGTAGTCAGCTAGTTAACAATGCGAGGCAAGTAATGAATCAGAATTAACACAGAAAAGCAAAGCCTGCCGAATATCTGAGAAAAAGGACCACAAGGAGGTGGTTCAGCAGTATTGACTAGGTGCGCAGGTGGCTGCCTGCTCAGTAGCTGCGTTTTGTTACTGAGCGTGGCCCGATTATGCAAGCACTACAACACCAACATAATTAAACCCCAAAACACTGTCCTCTATGCACACACAAGCACACTACCCACCTAGGGTCTCACAGTTTGTTGCATCCAAAATGACCTCAGAACATGCTTGCCTTCTCATGCACAAACCCGAACTCCCAATGAAGTGGAGTCAGACATGTTCAACCTGTCCTGCTCCAATGCCGCTTCTGCCGTGAAAATGTACAGCAAAGCAAACAGGGGGGAGGAGGGGTGGCAAACCAGCAGGCTCACTCCAGCACGATCCTTCTGCTGCTGTGGCTGCAAAAGCTCGCAGGAGAGGGCTGTGCAAGTGTAACGCTCGCCTGACACACGCAGTGTGTGCATCATCGTTGCACGCACACACAGATTTGGGGAGTGCCTGCTTAACCCAGGGCAGGGAAGGCAGACTGATCATCGATGGCAATGTTCGCGCCACGACCTCCACCACCACGGCCACCACCGCCACCAGTGCGCATGCCACCGTTTGGACGAGGGCCTTCGCTGCGGCCTCCACCACCACGGCCACCCTCACGACCGCCACGGCCGCCACCACCCTCACGGTTACCGCTGCGGCCCTCACGGAAAGGCCTGCACAGCACGTTACAAGGCAGGGGGTAAAGATAAGATACCATGTACACATGAGCAGGCAAGTAAGCAAAAATTGCTGACAAGTTCAGGACGCATAGGGCAAAGCTTGAGCAGCAGCAGGTACGTATCAAAATATGCTTGTATCATTGTATTGTTGCATCTCACAAGCCATAGAACGACATTTGCTGCGCAAACGACTGCTGCAAGACGTTTTGCGGTCTTACCAAGGAAGCTTAAGCTTCAGCCAGGCATGTCAACTATACCTACACAAATTTCACGCCCACATTATCCACTTCACTCAGTTGAGCAGTACGTTGAAGAACATAGTATGTTGCACAAGGGCGCACACGATTATCCTAAATCATTAAAATCTGAAAGAACATAGTGTTTTGCACAAGGACGCACACAATTATCCTATATCATGAAGGTGAATTTCCTCCACAGATAGCACAGGCTAATCATACACAGCGTAAAAGACTTCAACACGGCATCATGAACGGCACCTGTCAATTCCTGTCAAGAGGCACCTAAAGCACCTGATTTCACCAATCCGAGCCCCAACCCTTACCTTCACGACCACATTTTACAAACACCACACAAGAGGCCCAAAACGAGAGAAATCAACGGATTAAAGGTAAGACGTGACCCAACAATGCTTACCTGTCCTCACGACGGCCACCGCCCTCGCCACCTCGGCCACCACCACGTCCACCAGGCCGGGGCCCACGGGATGCTGCCTCCTCACCGATCTTGAAGCCAGTCTCAAGGGTGACGTTCTGTGCAGGAACAAAGGGAGAATGCAAGAGTAAAGCACTGCATAATTTTTTCCTTTACAGCAATGTTACTGGATTGGTGAACGTGTAATCACAATTGATATTTGCAAAATGCTACAACATCTGGGTTGTGTTACCTTAAAATCAAAGGTATAAGTCTGCTTTGTTTTGGGCGCAGGGCTGCATGAACTCTTAGTGCTTTCTTAGCGCAGGCCTGATACATGTATGAACTCTTTGTGCTTCTTAGCGTAAGCCTGATACATGCATGAAGCTCTCAGGTGCACTGTAGGAGAGCACACCAGGTTGACGCTCCAAAAGACTACGTTTAAAACTGTCCTAAAGGGGTCACAAACAAATGCTTTTTGTGGCTTGTTCATGGGCAACGTCGCGACACAAAACCCAAAATTTGGCTTTTGCACCGCCAGGCTTAGACTCATCACAATACACCTCTTCGAATTTATCCTGTACTTCAAATTTCAGAAATGCTGTATTGAATCCTGCACCCTTGCTACATCCCCGCATAGTCATCTGTGCCCTTCCTGCATCAACACTGCAGGACTGCCCGCACAGCCTGGCAATGAGAACACTTCAAGGACATTCCACCAAGTACAAGTCGACCTCTTCATGTTGCCTTAAGTAACAGAATAAAGACAAGACAGTAATCAGGCACTGAAGTCGCCAATGCAATTGCTGGCTGTACGCATACGGAGCACAGCAAAGTGCCTGGCCCATAAGCCTTAAGCTGGGAAAAAGGAGGTCCTGGGTTCAATTCCCAGTCAGAGCTGATTCCTTTGCTTATTCACCTTAAATTTTTTGTGTGCTTTTCCTCTTAGAAAAGCATCTTAGATTTGACATTGGAGATATGTAAGTCACAACATTGGTGTTTTGGAAAAAGAGCCGAAATGACCCTTTGCTGCAAAAAATAGGCAATTTCCAGCCTTTTACACCAAGTACCGTAATTTACTGTAAATGTGGTCTAATCGTACCGTACCATACCGTAACTGTACCGTACAACATACTGGCACGGCACTGAATGTAGTGCTGATTGTGAGGGTGTTCCAGAAGCGTACATTCATGAACGTCTCCAATACCATAAGCACCACACTCCTCCTGGTGCTGTCTTAAGTACAATTTACGTCAGAACCTGGCCAGGGCCATGTTATAGCAGTCTGGTTGGGAAGAATGGGAAGCCCCTCGAGCAGCAGCCACTGCACACTTGTAGCAAGGTGGCTTGCACGATGCTGAAAGGCATCTCAGGAGCATTGTCAGCCAAGTTCAGGCCATGAACAGGGATTCCTAGGCCTTGGCATGGTGTGATGATGGCTGTCTGTGGTAAAGGGTGCACACAGCACCACATTTGGCAACAATGAAGTCTTCCTGCTTTTCACATGCTCTTCACACGCACTGAAGGTAATTGTTTATCTTGCAACCATTCACAAATTGGGTCTGCTTGGTTTGCTAAGCATTATTGCAAGAAGCTCGTACAGCAGAGAAAGTAATTTAGCAGGAAAGCACAGCCATGTTAACATCCACCTCTGTATCCTTTTTTGCAAATTCACCTGCTTCTTAGGCTTCTCCCTCTCGGCCTTCTCCTCCTTGGCCTTCTGCTCCTTTTTCTTGCTGAGCTCCAGGCCTGGCACAGCCTCCTCAGTGACTTTGCGCTCGTAAGCCTGAGCAAATTGAACAACAATGGGGGTGTCAACTCACACGCCAACTTTTTGCTGAGCTTGGATACACAGGGTCTGGGTATCCTAGCTGCATCTACACGTGCGAAAGGGAGGAACTGTGTTGGCATGTTTATTCACACCGACACCTCTGGGAGTGTAACTAAGCAACAAAAGCACAACTTAGCAATTAAAAGGCAGCACTCTCTTTCAAAAGTTCCGGTGATAAGATAGGGTTAATGTTTTGAGGAGCGCCGTTGCAGGGATTAGTTTTTAAGTTATTGCACTAAGGGTCGCACTTTTGTTGCTCTGGGGTACACCGATGCAAGATGCGTACTTGTAACGCCTATGCTATGTGTGTGTGTGTGTATGTGTGTGTGTTTAAGAGTGATTTTATATCACGCCCCAATCTGGGAATTTCAGAAATTGGGTTCTCATATCGATTTTGTTTTGCTGCTCCAGCCCACCGGGAGGCCGCAGGTATGGTGAATAGTGAGTAGTGTATGTAAGTGAATCATTAGGTCCGAAAGTATTGCATCAACTTAATAAGGTTGGTCTGGAACTATCTCCAAAGCTGTCCTTCTAACTGAGTCCTTTACCTAAACAATTCCATGGCATTTCTTTGCACTGAACCACTCCAAAACAGCTGAGTATGGGAAATCCTCCATGCTAACGGGCTTCTAAACCCTCGAGCGCAGCACTTAGGGTTTAGGGGTTAGTGCAGGGGAGTTTTTTAAGTGCTGTGTTTGAAGCAAGTTGCGTTGTGGGTCACGAATGTACTTGAGGGTGCTGAACATGCACTCATCCTCAACTGACCCTGGCACCATCACCATCACCAGCTCTGCTAACTTAACCCACTCCCCTAACCTAGCACTGAGGCCTTTTTTGGTTTAAACATGATGTTTAAATGATATAAAAAATCTGGAGAATCTTTGGAATCTGTAGTGTGGAACGCCTTTGAAGGCCATAGAACCATTTACACAGGAGCTCCTCAACACCACCAAAAGCTTAATTTCATCTCAATTCTAAAAGTGGAAACCCATGTATTCATATCGACCAATAAAGTATATTGACTGGAAAAACACTGGTGTGAGTGAGTGTGCATACTTACTAGTGCATTTACATGTAAACAAGCAGGAACAAGACTTTGTATGTGTGTGTGTGTGCGTGCGTGTGTGTGCGCGTGTTTGTGTGTGTGTGCGCGTGTCTGTTAATTTACCTTCATGCCCTTGAATTCTTCAGTGGTGTTAACAGGCTTAGCCTCACGCAGCTTGTTCAAGTTGGCCTTTTTCTCTGCCAGCTGAGCTTCGTACTCCTCAAGGGTCATCTCCTAAATTGATGGCGTACGGTGTTCGCAGGGGGTTGAAAGGAGAAGGCATTGATGAATGCAGGTTCACTGGCAGTGTTCAATGAAATTGGTGTGTTCTTGATGCGCTGAGGCAGTACTTTAAAAGCTGCAGAAAATAGGTTGTGTGCACAAACCAGCATGTGTGTGTGTGTTTGTGTGAGGTAGCTAGCACATTAGTTAAATCTCACAATCATTCCAATGGGCGCAACTCTATATACCACCCGTCTCTCTCTCTCTCTCTCTCTCTCTCTCTCTCTCTCTCACACACACACACACACCGGCTTCTCCTCCTCCTTGGGTTCGGCAGGCGGAGCAGCAGCCTCCTCGCCCTCAACAGGGGCAGCTTCGTCCTCAATTTTGCCACCGAAGGGCTCCTCCTTGGCCACGCTGCGCGAGTGAGTGGGTTTGTGATGTGTTCCTTTTACATGGAGAGGTGTGCGAAATCAAATGCCCACACTTTTCTTCCCCGATTCCCCGACCATCACGCGGTCTGCATAACACAAGCTGCAGCAGTACTCACGCCTCAATTTCGTCGGCAGCAGTCCCCCAGTTGCCTTTGCCAGCGCCACCGCGCTTTTCTACCTCGTGGCTGCGTGGGAGAGGGAGGGAAAAGAAAGGGGAGGTGGTTGTGTTTGTGTGTGCATGTTTGTGTGCTCTTGTGCAACATAGTATTCCAGCATGCATGTGTGCAAATATGCAGACAAGCAGAAGGGCGGGAGTATTGCAACAGCGGAGGACAGATGAATCAAAGTTGCGTGACTGCACCATCAAGCATGCTTGGAGCACTTGGACTGCACCTCCCCCTTTTACTCTCTGTTGCTGCCACTCTCACCCGCGTCCTGTGCCGTCGTGGCGCTCGAAGTCGTGCTTCTTGGGTCCACCGCCCCCTCCTCCGCGACCCCCACCGCGGCCACCACCACCCCGCCCGCCACCTCCGCCCCTTCCTCCGCGGGCGCCCTCATCCCCCGCAGCAGGCGCAGCGGTATCCCAGTCGGCACCCCCGGTGGCTAGGCCACCACCGTTCTGGTCCCCGCGTCGGTTGTTGTCCCTGCCACCCCGACCGCCGTTGTTGTCCCTGCCCCTGCCGCCGCGCTCTCCACGGCCACCACGTCCGGCATCGCCACGAGGTCCAGCATCGGCCTTGCCTGTTCACATTGGGGGGATGATGAGTTGCCGACTGCTCCTACTTTTGCAGCATCTGCACACACAAACACACACACAATGGAGAGACAAACACACACACACACACACACACCTTGCTTTCCGGCAAATGCTTTGGGCTCTTCTGCCGCGGGCGCAGCAGCAGCAGCTGCTGCTGCTGCAGCTTTCTCAGCCTTCGCATGTGCCTTTGCCAGCTGCTGCGGATCAACTTCCCCCTCCTCTCCTCCGAGCATCGCGTACATGTTGCTCGTGCTTGTCATGGCTGAGGTGGTGGTGCTCCCTGTCCGCTTGGGGGGGCTGGCTGCTGCCTGGCTTTGGGTTTACTGCATCAGCGGAAGCAAACTGGCTGCTTTGCGGGACACGAGTGCTTTAAAAGGATTCGATAAATATTTGAATGTTGGGAAAGGGATTCACTCTGGGACTCTCGCTTTTTATGTGAAGATGGAAAATCAGTTGGCAGGATATATGTTAAAGTATAATAAAATTTCTTTCATCAATATATATATATATATATATCCCACAGCTTCCTGAAGGAGCTGTAAAGCAAGTTCGAGACCCCCCTGCATTTTTTGCAGGATCTAGCCCGCCATACTGTCTTCGTGGTCTTAACTTGCAGTGAGGGTTCTCGCAATGCGAGCCGCAAAAATTCCGTGACCTCTGCCTTAGGTCTCAAGGAAAAAATCACCCTTTTTAATCAGGTCAGCCATTCCTGCCAAAAGTTTTGCACCAATGCAGAAAAATACATATAAGTATCCAGGACCCTTAGTTACATATATGTAAGCACCCCTGCACATTCAGTTTTTTGGCGGGAGGCGCCCAGGTGGGCAGGGTGGACCTGGGTGGAAATCCCTGCCAAAAGGTCGATTTCCAAAAGCTCCTCCCCGGTGCCGGAAAAAATCAGGGGTGTTCTAAATAATATTTCCGACATTTTGGGTAAGGTCCATGGGTCTGGGGTGAAGTTCCGGTTTTGGACCCCGTTTGACCCCACTTTTGGCAGGGAAACCTGACACAGTCCAAGTCGTCCCAAATCGATTTTTGCGATGGATTACTTAACTGTAAAACTATAAAACTACGAAGTGGGGCCTTCTGAAACAGCTTAGCAGGCCCACCACAGCCCACCCCCAGCATCCCAGGCCATAAAACTTGATAAAACACCCCTGGGGATTATACTGAACAACCTGATACTCAGATGGCGTCCAAACACCGTGCTTCCATGATTTCCAAAAAATGCACATTTTGCCTTGCAAACAAGCCCACGCACTAAGTCCTTTGGAGCAAATATTTTGCCCCCCTTTTTTTTGCCCAATGGGTAAGGTTGGGCCTAAAAACTAATTGGGAACAAAAAAATGGGGAATATTTGTGCTTGGACATGCACTTCTGCACTCATGTCACTATAGTTAGCTAATTTGGCAGGGAAACGGCACAAATCCAGCCCCCCGCTCACACCCTTTACCCCAAACCCATTTATTTTTATGCAGAAGTGTTACATCCATGGTTATAACCCGCTGTGTGACCTCAGATGTGCATATTAGGAGTGGGGCATTAATTCCCCTTTTTTGGGGTGGGCTTGGCTGGCCTGATTTTTAGTGAAGTAATCGACGGATTTCGTCTAATCTACTCACTCTCATGTGACAGGTCAACCTGTGCCTCTGTCTTGTAGCATGCTTTAAGTCTGTCCTTCTGACACAGCTTGTTCAAGACTACCCCGCCCGAGCTACTGGGGCCCTAAATCATTCCAGGGGACCCAATCTAACTGTCCAGCCTTCAAGTAAGTTATAAAAGAAAAAGGAAAAGAATGCAGATAGTTTAAACACTACCTGCATGGATTAGGAACTTCCTAAGATGTTGTTTTGTGTTCTGCACCACGCAAGGGATGCAGAGACAACATTCCACCTGGGGAATAAAAACAAGAGGAGTTTTTAAGTGGGGGTCAGGTGGTTGGGAGGCAGAAGCCTGCACTTTAGGGTTTATATGATCTTTTGTCAAGCATTCCACCAGTCTCATCTGTATGATTTTTGATGGAGTAGATAATACAATATGCTGTATTTTAATTGATGGAAACCACTCCACAACAATTAAGAAAAAGAGGACTATTCCCGACCCTCAGGGAGACAAGTAATTTAGGTACTGTAAACAACACTAACGAACATGGATTAGGAAAGGATGTTGTTTTGTTTTCCTACATAATTGAATGCCTGGATAACACGAAAAAAAGATAAGAAAAAAGGGAAAGGAAAAAACAATGCAGGCAGTGAAAACCCACTCCCCACCTTGATTAAAAAAAAGAAGCCACTTGGCAGCATAGCTGACCGAATGTAAATGAATTTAAGTTTTTTATCTCCTTGAGAGTAAAGACCCAGCTCCTTGAGAGGATCCAGTGTCTGGTTGCTGTAGATGGTGCCACCCACTCCCTAAAGGATGGTGTAAAGGGTAACGGATGCTCCTTGTATGTGATGGTGCAGAGGCCTTGTGCTAATCCTGCACGACGCTCAGCCGCCGAATATAACAAGGCTTTTCAGTGGGGATGAAGTAGTTAGGCAGAAGCCTGCACACCACCAGGAGTATTGCTCATTTCTTCGGGGGGGGTGTTCAATGTCTTGTCTCATCTGTATAGTTTTGTTGCTGATTTGATTGCATGTAGGCTTCATTTTTCATGAGTGCCGTGGCGTGTAGACCAGTAACTCTGAGGCTGTGGAGTGGGTTCCTTGTGTGGCTGCTGCAGATGGTGCCTGTTGCTTTTAGCAGGATAATGGCTTTACAGTGTCCGAGGAAGCGAGGTGTTGTTCTCGTGGTGTTTCTTTTTGTTGGGTATGGGAAGTGTCTACACCGTACTTGATTTCGATAAAATGTATACCGTACAGAATTTATATCACCGCGCAAAAATATCGTTTTTTGCCCTGCGGGGTGACTCGCGCACGAAAAATATCTATTTATTTTGGGGGTGCGGGATTGAAAAACGGGGATTTTTGGCGTATTTTGGAGCCTGTCAGGCAAAAGTCCCTGTGCGGGGTTGGTGTAAATTAAATATTTCCAGGGTGCGGGGATGATGCGGGAGTGTGAAACTAAAATATTTTTTTGGGGCTGCGGACTGAACCCAAGTCTGTACGGTATCACATTTGTTTGGTAGTATGTCTCTTGGTTTTATAGCCAGGGAGTATAGATAGGCAGTGCCATCAGTTAGATTACTAAGGCCAACTCTTCTTCTGTTATCAGCAGACCTAGTGTGATACGTATTTGTTGGGTTTCGTTTGGGGCGTGGTTGCTGGGTCGGAGTAACTATGGTTGCATCTGGCTTTTTAATCTCCGCCGCTGTTGTGCATTATTGAGATTGGAAGGTAAGAACCAGGTTGGAATCTTCATATCTGTGTCTTTTCTGAAGGGCGTATAGTGCCTTGTCGTACCGTTTTTCACGACTGCTTACGTCTGCTTGTGCTAGCAGGCATGCACCCTGTGTACCTTGTTGGATCGCTTTTAGAATCATTCGTCCAGCAGCGTTGTGCCTGTTAATAATCGTTTATATGTAATGGGATGACTGCAGCCTGACAGCATGTGATTTGTGTCATCTAGCTTCTGGCAGATGGGGCAGACTGGTGGGCCTTTTATATGGTTGCACTGAGCGGCACGCTTTTGGTTGTTAAATCAAATTTGAGCGGCAGAGCATGACATTTAAGAGTATCTGGTAGGCAAGCTGGGGGAGGGTTGTCCACCCTTGCTGGCCAGAATACGGATGAATGGGGTTGGGTGTTGGTGTTAGTACGTATATCATGGTCACTTTAATTTTCTGCGGAGCACTTTGTGATACGTCACACGCCCTAGCTGCAGCGTACTGTTTACTGCCGCAGCTTTGAGTGCAGTAGGTCATTGATTTCATTATTACAGAATTAGGTTTTATGAAGCCCAGTGTTGAAATTCTCCGTGTGAATTTGTGTGAGATCTATGACTGAATCAACAGTGTTCCAGCCTGCTTTTCCCAGAACTTTCTTTTGTATATAATCCTCCCTTGTTCTATTTTAAAAGTGCTGTGTGACTCACACTGTGAGGAACTTTATAGGGTGTTATTTGTGTCTACAACTGTCTAAACTTCGTGTGAATCTCCCTTCTGTAATCTATGCCGAGATAAAGATACATCAGAGCCCGTCAATCCAGACACACAGGTCAGTGGCAATACGCAAGAGAAAAAGGGTAAGGAACTAGCAAAGCAAGAGAGAAGCAAAGCATTGAAGATAAAAAGCAAGCGATCTACATCAGGCCCCTGCCAGCCTCTAGCACCAAACACACACACAATCCCACTCGACAAGCTCGGCAGCACAAAGCAGCAGAGCATCATGAGAGCAGCGTTGTAGGAGGCGCAGCAAATCTCAATCCATATTACAAAAGAATATCCTGCTGCTTTGTGTGAACTAGCGCTTGAGTTGAACGCCACATATGGCATCTGCGTACTCATTCCCTAGCATGAGCTTTCACCTTGTAGAGATGGATGGTGTCTTTATATAGCTGGATGTGGTGTTCAATGATTTGTAGGATCTTGGCACGTTTATGCCGTTTCATGTGCTGGGGGTAGAGTAAGCTTTGCCATAATACACCAGCGCCGTCTGTCGCAATATGGGTGTGTTCATTTTCTGCTAGCTCGGCTCTGTTTATTGTTTTGTGGATGCTTGTCCCTCCAGGATTTACTGTGGTGATTTTGTTGACACGGCACCTTCCTCACTTGTTAGTGTACCTTTGGGGATTGTCCCTGGCTAATATCACATCGGAAATTAGTAATATGATAACAGAAAAAGAAATCACAAGCCTGTGTTGCCCTACCTTCGCTTAGACATTTCCTGCAATTTCAGCCGCACATTCTCTTGCCTTCGCCTTTCTTGCCACATTATTCTGGCCTTCCAGTGTTGCCTCTTTTGTGGCTGAGTGCCTTAGCCCTTTTCTCTTGGAAAAACTACGCAGGCAGTAAAAACCACTCCCCACATTAAGGAAAAGAAGCCACTTTGGTACCGGGTACCATAAAACTCCACCAAAAGATAAAGATAAAAATCAATGGGGATCAGGAGGGCTGCAGGCTTGACCTGAAACCGTCTCCTAATGAGAGTTGATAAAAGTGCTGGAAAGAACACAACTGTGTGGACGATATTGGCAGCGTAATTGACAGAATGAACATGAAGCTTGGAAGCAAGTTTCTTAACTCTGAGACTCAAGACCCAAAGGCTCCAGCGTATGATTGTTGTAGATGGTGCCACCTGCTCCCAAAGGGATGGTGTGAAGGGTAATGGAGGCTCCTTGAAGGGTGGAGCAGAGGCCTTTATGATGTTCTTACGCGGTGCTCAGTTGGTTCTGCGGTCTAGTGTCCTCACAGTTCTTGATCTCGATGAGATGAATGTCACGTTGGAGAATATAAAGATCTTTGGGTCGGTGCTGTCTGGGGAAGGTGGATCTGCTAGTGGCGGCTGGCAACGCTGCTGAAGTGCTTCCATTCTTCCTCAGTTGTCCCCTGCCACTCCTAAGAACCCACCCTCCTTCATTGCTAGCCTGTTGCTTTTTTGTCTTCGCGGAGATGGGAGCAACCAGTACAGCATCCGGACGGCTGGAGATAAACCTATTTTTGTCTGAGAAGCGGGGTGGAAAGATCCACTTCGGTACAAACCTAGTTTCAGCTGCATTGGGAGTCTGTGGATTTTGCATAGCCAGCCGTTCGCTGCTACCTATATCCATGCAGACTAAGCAGGACCTAGGGAGCCTGTCTTGCTGATGGCTATGAAGATCATGCTGCAAGCTAAGTTGTGTCGCTCAGTGGTCACATTTCTTATTTGCGTGTGTTGGCATCCAAAAAGGATATGTAGGGCACTTTCTAGTTAAGGGCAGAGGGGGCAAGTAAGGCGTATTGAGTGCTTAAACCATACCGCACGCTTTTGGTTGTACAGGGTTCCAGTTCTGAACTTCATAATGATGCACTTGGTTTTAACAGGGACATAGGGCGCTGTTAGGTAAGCGTTGCTAGCGGCTCTACTGGCAGTGCCATTTCTGATAAGGGTCTGGTAGTCTGGTAGGTCATTGTAGGCATGATAGTATTCATGGTAGTTTGCTATGATATTGGCATTTCCTAGTTTGTGGAGGGGGTGCATGTGTGCTTGTAAGGCGCCATGGTAATTGGATATGTACCAGAGCCTTGAGGTACGTGACTGGGCTGTAGTTTGGTTGATGTTGTCAAATTTGATGTTCTTCGTATTCTTATGCAAGCCAGTAAATGCTGTAGAAGAAATTTTTCTGTTTTAATGGAGGTATCCACAACATCAACCTGAGGTTGTGCTTATCGTCATACCTCGGGTGGCAGATAGAAATTCCAGTGA
>Ga0307968_1000609_pt1:17500-26432 | contig 26432 bp, 26 predicted proteins | sample OrgLakmetagen650_FD_201834 | JGI IMG/M metagenome (GOLD analysis project Ga0307968, IMG submission 201834) | Saline water microbial communities from Organic Lake, Antarctica - #650 | ecosystem: Environmental > Aquatic > Non-marine Saline and Alkaline > Saline | place: Antarctica...
CGCATGCCTGCCCATAATCTGGCATGTTCTTTTCGCTCTCACCCGCACTGGAGAACATATACAAAAACACGGATAGCAGGCTGTCCACCTCACCAATAGTGTATGCTGCTCATACTACTGAATCAGAAACATGACTAGCAGGTTGTCCACCTCACCAGTTGTGCATGCTGCTCATACTACTAAACCAAAAACGTGGATAGCAGGCTGTCCACCTCACCAATAGTGCATGCTGCTCATTTTCTGAATTCCTGCAGGCCAACCGTCTGGGCATCACCACAGTCATTTCAACAGACTCGGTAAGAGCGCGCTTGCATGCTTGGCTTTCAAAGGCGGGAGACACACGTGCCACCTGTTCCTGCTCTAGCAACAGCGTTGTCGAGTTGTCGCAGAAGCAGCAGCAGCAGCAGCAGGAGCTACGTGCTCCTTTGCCCTTCTTGTTAGAAACTTGTTAGAAAGCACCAAGTCTACCCTCTACCCCCCAAAATGTGCACTACAGTAACAGCAGTGCACTCCAGTAACAGCAGTGCACTCCATTAACAGCACCCTAATTTCCATCGTTTAAACACACGCCTTGTCTGCCACATCCTTCTTGCACTCTCTCCTAGGTACGCCACATGCTACGCAGCTTCACCAGCAAGGAGGAGTCTCCGCTGCTGTATGCCTCAACCTACCAGGTGGGTTCAGATCAGTAATAATGCCCGGCAGGAATTGTCTTACTTGGAGGGCATTGCATGTGTCATTGGCGTTTCGCAAAGGGCCGTAAACCTCCAGGAATCTGCTGCAGTGCACTCCTGTCAAGGGTACTGCTCTGCACGCTTGGCAACACGCACACATGCGCGCACACACACACATACACACACACACACACACATACACACACATACGCGCGCGCACACACACACACACCACACCCGGACGTATGCACGCGTGCACATTCACACACATATGCAAGCATGCGCACACATGTACACCATTTGGTCACGCCATATACTCTATGCGCTCCCTGCACAGGCCGGTGACGCGCTCCCTGCTGCCTGCCGCAACACCACTGCCACTTCGTCTGCCAACGGCAGCACAAGCAACCCACAGCAGCAGCAGGAGCCTGGTAGCACCGCAGGCAGCAAGCTGGAGCGCGCTATCCTGGGCTACAAGGCGCAGTGCGAGCCCGTGGTGCACAAGTTGGATGTGCTCATCACAGGTGTGTGTGTGTGTGCGCGTGTGTGTGTGTGTGTGTGTGTGCGTTTGTGTGTTTATGTATGTGTGTGTGTGTGTGTGTGTGCGCTCACGCATGCGCTTGCGTGTGTGATTGGGGATGATTTTGGCGTGTTAAGGGAAGGGTCGTCACATTATGAAGCATGCATTATGTTACGCAAGATTTCAACTACATACTTAACCCGCACTTGCTTAGGCTCCTGCAAATTGAAACCCTTCTTATCTACAGCGGTTGCAATCATTTTTAATTAGTTCCCTTTGTTGTGAGCTTGAATGATATGTTCTATACCCATGCCCCCCAATTGCAGACTTTGAAGCTAGGAAGCAGTCGCTCGTTGTTGAGGGTGTGCACCTGAGCATCAGCCTGGTCATCAAACTCATGCAGGTGCGTGTGTGCCTGTGTGTGTTTGTGTGCGTGGTGTGTGTGCGCGCGTGTGTGTGTGTGTGTGTGTGTGTGTGTGTGTGTGTGTGTGTGTAGCAACGTAAGGAGCCAGTATTCAGGGCCCCTCTGTCTTTATTGAGCCTGTCGTGGCCTTATTTGTTAGGAGGGGGAAAGGGGTATGATCAGCATGGGTATTTAGGTGATGAGCCTTCCGGCCTTCATTGCCTTTATTTGACAAAGGATGAAGGACACGTATTTGCGTCCGTACCTGTTCTGATGCACAACTCCATTTAAAACTCACCCCCTGTCCTTGCAAGTCCATTCCTTGATGGTTCTGCTCCTGCTGGATACTATCTTGTTATCGTGCCTTAGCATCCTCATCCCGCACCCCAAACTTTAGAATTAGGGTGTAGGATGTTGGGTTTTAAAGTTGAATCCCGCACCTTTCTGCACCCCAAAATTTTAGGTTATATCTTAATTTGGTAACCCAGATAGTTTGGCCCTCACTGTGTAACCCCGCAGGGCTTTAAGCCCCGTCTAGCACCAATAAGCAGAACGAACTGCTTATAAATGTGTGGGTGGGTGAATGTGTATGTGTGTGTGTGGTTGGCCAGGACCGTATATCTGCACCGTATATGACCGTATGTATGGTGACTTCCCTGCTAAAAATACCGTATGCACACCGTATATACTTATAAAAGTATGGTTCTGGCCAACCCTATTTGTGTGTGGTGTTTGCCAAATCACACAGAAAAACCGAATATTTCAACGATTTTATAAAACGTCAAGTACAATAATTGATTAATCCGTCCCCGCACAACCCCGCATCCGGAATGTAATTGTATACCGTAAAAACAGTATATCATTGCGCACCGCGGACATTTTTGACCCCCTCGCAAAGTGCCGGGAGCAAATGCCTTGCGAAACCCGCTTGGGGGTTGATCAATTAGTTAAAAGCATGAATGGGACAGGCCGGGAGGGCCTCCCAAGCCACCCACCAAGTCCCCCAAGGGGGTAACATAGCTTGAGGTTGCAAACTTGTTCAAGCCTAGTACTTGGACAGCGAGTGAGAAGAAGGCATCAGAGGGGGGGACAGCACAGGCAGAGCGGGATGCAGCAGTAGCTTCAAAGATGAAGGAGGCCTAGGCTGACTTCAGGTATCGTCGTTAGCAGGGGGGCTGGGCCTCTTTTAGGAAGAAGGCTATGACTAATGGGAGCAGCAATGTGTGAGTTCAACCCTCAGAAGGGTGCCTCAATTCACCTTACATGCACATACACGCGTGCGGGCACACGCGTGCATACGCATGCACGTGCAGCTGTGAGGTCAAAATCCCTCGCATAGGCTCGCACTGGGTTTATTAATAAAGTGTTTCCCCCCTCGCATTCGTCACTTTGGGATTTAGAAGTTGGTTTTTTCAAACCTCAACCAATTTCACGCCTGCACAGTAGTAAGCAATACGGCAAACATCCTGCAGGGCGAAAAACTAATTTCTGTTTAGGGAGTTATTAGAAAGGTACGGTATATTCATAGGGTGGGCCATGAGTATAATTACAGGTATTATACGGTACGGCCGTGTTATACAGGGGGGGAGGGGGGCTGTATCCGTATTCCGTATTTTCCGTATCAAAAATGGATATGTATTATACGGCGTATATACGCCGTATTCCGTACATACATACCACTTCTTTGTATAATATCAGGCCTGTGCACTTACGCCATAATGTGGGAACTTGGACCGCAATTACGGTACCAAACGTAATTTCCCCGTACAGTATGGTCCAAATTACGGCCGGCCAAAATAACGGTGTCAGACCGTAGAAGACGGTGCCCACCGTACAGTACGATTTTGACCGTAATTTGGCCGTTTGGCTCCAATTTCAGCCCAAAATAATTGTTTTCTTATTACAACAATTGAATAAAGCACAAATTAACAAGCAGAAATCAGGTCGTCCCCATGGCTAGACCGCCCTTTCCTAGTCAAATTGTGCCAATAAGCCAATTCGGCTCTACTCCCCAACCACTTAACCATTTTGGGAGCTGAAAGTTGTGTTGGATAGCTTGATTTTTTCTTAACATGCATACAAAGAAAGCAGGCCGAAAGACCCAGTGGGTGGCTCGCAATAAAATTGTATAGGGCTTGATAGTTCAGACCGCAACTCTGGTGTGAATTTGGGAATTTATAATGGAGCCGGAAAAGCACAGGCGGAAATTGCTGCATGTCAGGGATGAACAATTTTCACCAAATTTCAACCAGGCCACTGATTGGCCCCATGTAAAATTTACTGTAATTAATATTTAACCCCGCAACTCTGAGAGCAAAAACCGGGCTGAAACTCGCAGCAGGTTTGGAGCGACAGCTTTTTCTGCCTTTTTCCCCTGTGTCCCTTGTGTGAGTGCCTCCCATACGCCGGCATTCCCAGTACCCCTGTCCCAAATTCGGCATTGCAGCATTGTTATATGACATTTATAGTGCTTATATCCTGAAGCAGAGGTCGATCGGGGCAAGTTCAGAAATGTACCTTTTCCCTGCCTAAGTGGGTGCAAATTATTATGCACCGGGCCCCACACAGCCCCCCAGAATGTAAAATTTTAAGCAAATGTCAATGGTCGAGATATAACATCAAGTACCTTGCATTCAGATGAGGTAAGGGGGCTTTGAATTGGGTGGATAGCTTATTGGCACAGTTTGGGTCAACCAGCCATGGGGATGACCATCAAGTACTGCGTCCGACTTTGAGTTTCCATGCAAGCCACTGCTGGGCCCTTCCCCCGTACTGATGCAGCCCCAACCCAGCCTCAGGGTCGTCCAGGGAATCATTGTGTGGCGTCAGCACATACGAGGAGCATGCTGGAGGTGGAATTGGGAGGTGTTTGGGGCGGAGAGGCCTTTCTGAGGCCAACTTTGCATTAGCAGTGCCAGCCCCTGAGCTGATGCAGCCCCAACCCAGCCTCAGGGTCGTTTAGGGAAGCATTGTGTGGCGTCCGCACATGGGACAAGCACACCGGGGAGCAAAAATGGGAAGTTTTGGGGTGGAGAGGCCGTTCTGAGGCCATTTTTGCAATGGCAGTGCCAGCTTGGCACCGTACCGTACACCGTACAGTGAATTGTCGTGATAACGGTAACTTACGATCCTCCATAATTGCAATTACGCCGTAATTCACAAATTCATGGTACGTACAGTACAAAGTGTACCATACCGTACAGTGCACAGGCCTGATATTGATACGGTGCGAAACCATATTCTGAATACACCCCAGACTCAGGTTTGATTCCCAGCAGGTCCTTTTTGCTTTTTGGGGTCAATTGTTTTCTTTGCGACTCCCTTTGCTTCCCACCTTCCTTTTAATGCATGTATTTGCATCAATGATAACGTTTTATTGTTTTATTGGTGGTTAAAGTAGTTGGGATTTTTTTTGCACTGGAAATGGCTATTTTGGGGTCTTTCGGGCTATGGACAGGCCCAGCCCTTCAAACTTTGATTTTTTGGCACGACTTAAATGGATACAGGTGTGCAGCTCTCCAAGAGCTACAAAATGAACATACTATGATTTAAATCTGAAAGGTATCGATTTCTCCGTGTATACGGAATATGTTATTATTACTTTTTATGTATTTGTGTTAGGTAGTATATTTATTATTAATTACGGTACATATACCTATATACATACGGTGTATACGGTATTTGAAAAGGTGATACACGGTTCTGGCCAACCCTATATATACACCTGTTCTGATGCACAGCCCCTCTGTTCATCCTTTCCCCTGTCCTTGCAGCACCATCCTTCCGTGGTCCCCTCAGATGGTTCCCTCTGCTACATACCCTCTAAACATAGCCTCTGTCCATACTTTCCTCTGTCCTTGCAGCGCCATCCTTCCGTGGTCCCCTTCTTGGTGTACATAAAAAGTGAGGCCAAGCATGTGGAGCGCATGGCTGTGCGGGCAAAGTACATGACCCTGGTGCGCAGTGTATGTAGGCCTTTCAGTGCGCGCAAGTGCAGATGTTTTGCGCCCTCTCTCTCTCTCCCTCTCTCTCTCCCTCTCTCTCTCTCTATCTCTTCTCTCTCTCTCTCTCTCTCTCTCTCTCTCGTTCTTTCTCTCTCTCTCTCTCTCTCTCTCTCTCTCTCTCTCCCTCTCTCTCTCTCCCACGTGCGCACGCACACACACACACAAACACACACACGCACAAGCATACACACACAGACACACACACGCACAAGCATACACACAGAGACCCAGTTACAAGCACACACAATATATTTACACTCAAAAAAACAGGTGCACATAAACCTGGTGCGGCTGTGGGCAGGGGCAAACTTGCAATGAGTGTGGGAGGCGTACTTGGGGACGAGGGGCAACAGCAATGGCAGCAGCAGGGCGCAGGTGGACAGATGGTGCAGCGAAGGCATGATCTTGCACAGCAATTGCAGGATTTACTGCAGCAGCAAGAGCCACAACAGCAGCAGCAGCAGCAGCAGCAGCAGCAGCAGCAGCAGCAAAAGCAAGCGGGACTGCAAAAAGACGGCGCGACATGGAAAGATTGTGACGTTGACCTGATGGAAAACGTACTTTATAACGACCACAGGTGAATATACGATCTGTGGTGTGCGTTGGTTAGTAAACGGTTGAGCAACATGACCAGGACAGATATTTGGCAGTAGGATAGGAGCTAGGGTGGATGATGTGCTTCATGATGGCCAGGCAGGTGTATGGTTGGCATCGACGTGGACCTGGCGAAAGGCGTGCCTAAAAACAACGACAAGCGGCAAGCCACAAAGATATTAGCACTTATCAGCTTGGCATTGTGTAGATGCTTACCTTTTGTGGTGTGAGCGGTGGTATAGTTCCAGAGGTGGTCAACTGGGGAATGTCCAAATATGTGCCCTTTTTGCACTCGGAAGCCAGCCATCCACTGCCCCTTAATCCGATTGGTACCATTTTTGCTTAAAATTGAAGCTGGCATTATGAGTTGCACGAGGAGTTGCTTGGATTCATTTTGGTTGCTCTGTGTGCAAATTGGCAGGGCTGAAAGCCCATAGTGACCACCAAAACCCCAAGAAGGTGGCTTTGCATGGGAAATCAGCATATGTTGGCCTACATCCCCAACTAGTTGACCGTCTCACTCCATTTCTTGTGCAGTGATGTTTGTTTACTATAAGTACTGTATACACCAAAATTCATGTGATTTGGTAATGTGGTTGGCCTGCTATGGAGATTTTGTGGGTTCACGCCGCAGGCAATCAGACATTTTTGCCAAACCGGCAACATTAAAGCTCAGGTGCTATCAGCGGCGCTACCTCTGGGAACTGAGCTTGATTGTTGCCAGTCTTGGCCACCATACTCAATTCACATTTCAAAAACACCCCCATTTGGGGCCTCAGATGACCACCTTTGGTATAGTCTAAATTGCCTTACCAGCCATCCCCCGTCACACTCTTCATTGTCATGGTTTTCCTCCTGCCTTTCAGCCATTGTTTCTTGATCAGCGCTGCGTTAAGTTTGGAGGGAAACGAATAGGACAGCAAGGATTTGCAGGTAGCGTTGACTCACTAAGCATATTTAAGAGCAAGAGAGGGGGGGGTCACAGCACAAATTAAGTCACAATTGAAGCACTGATGCTCTTGTGTCCTCAACACCACCTTCACCTCAGATCACTGCTTGTGATTGGAATTTTGCAAAGCTTGTTGTAAAACAGGGACAAGTCCTGTGAATTAAAAGCATAACATTTACTTGATCAAATCCGGACCTTGCGAAGTTAACTAGACTGCGAAGTGCCTGTTACTTTTTATACAAGGAAGGAAGTCATGACTGCAATGAAGTTCCTATAAAACTATATATAACATCTCCTAAATTTTTCACAAGCTACTATGTTGGCGCACTTCATTGGGCAGTTCATCTGTTATCTTTTATGAACGCGGTATTGCTTAAGCAAATGCCATAAATCGTATCTCTTAAATGTTGCAACGGACAAGTTGTTTACACACCCCACCAGGCAATGTGTCTTCAAACTTACAAAATACTAGTATTGGACTTGCAGATATCGCTCTTATTATTTAGAAACTCGGTAACTATCTCAAAACAAGGAAATACTTTTCTTTCTGTGTGGAGCTCGAAACTACTTATACAAGCAAACCCTAACCTGCGACTCCCCCTTGTGATCAACCTTATTTCTCACAACCGTTTCCTCTATTCAACTGAGACATCGGTCGCATGCATGCAGGCGCACAAAAACGAATCCGGACATATTTGATAATGAGATATTTGAGAACGAGGAAGGCATCTCAGGGTAATTGCTCGAGTCAAGGTCTATAACACAGCTGGAGCTCCTTTCCAGCTTGGCGGAGTTCCCCGTGTTATTTTTGATGAATTCAAGTTCCTAGGTTTTCTCCAGGTCTCTTTCTTGGGATAAGTACAATAATGGCTGCTTTTTGGGTCGCCCCAGGGCGGCAAGATTCTGTACCAACAATTCATACTCCATGCATTGTGATGAAACTCGCATGTATAAGTACATAAGGAGAAAAGTGTCACAATCCCTAGATTGACTCGACTCGGAGTTGAAAGTAGAAAGTAGATTTCCTTCTTGGCTTATTTCAAGTTTGTTTACATGTTCACTGATTTAGATTTAGATTTACATGAAGAAGCCACCAGTAGAGCCACCAGCCCCAGAAGGCAGCCACCGACTGTAAGACCTCAGCAAACCTCGGCACGACATCCACCTCGTCAAGATCAAGTACTGTAAGGACACCAGACCTCAGAACCAGCTGAATGCCGCAAAGGAACAGCACAAAAACCTTTGCAACATTCTCCAAGGAGCCTCCGTTACTCTCCACATCATCCTTTTGGGTGTGGGCGGCACCATCTACGTATACAACACTCACACTTTGAAGCCTTTCAAGGAACTGGCTGGGTCTCAATTCTCAAAGAGTTAAAAAGCTTGCCTCCAAGCTCCATGTGCACTCCGTGAACTTTGCTGCTAAACTTGTCCACACTAGACTTTTTTTTTTTTTTTTTGGTGGGGGTTGTTACACGGTCCTCAGCAAGGGCCTGACAGTATGAAGGAAAAAAACCTATAAGACTGGGAAAAGGAAAACTCCTGCCTAAACAGAAAAACCCTCCTTGAAAAACCACAGTCTGGGAAATTGGCCCACGCTCGCTGAACCCCCAAGTGGCCAAGAGAAGAGAGGAGAGGAAGGGAGGGAGGAGGGGGACCCAAGGGCGGAACCCAGAAAGTTGAAAACCACTGCTCGGCGGCAGCAGGTGAGGGAGGACCACGAGGGCCCGTGCGTGACCCGCAGAGCCCGCTGGCGCAGACACCCCTCGCGAGGGCCACGTGAAGAGG
>Ga0307968_1000613_pt1 | contig 26365 bp, 34 predicted proteins | sample OrgLakmetagen650_FD_201834 | JGI IMG/M metagenome (GOLD analysis project Ga0307968, IMG submission 201834) | Saline water microbial communities from Organic Lake, Antarctica - #650 | ecosystem: Environmental > Aquatic > Non-marine Saline and Alkaline > Saline | place: Antarctica: Organic Lake...
CGTGTTCCTGGACGTGTCTTGCCGGGGGGGTGCTGTGCTGACGTCAAAGCAAGCGAAGGAGCGGTACGGGGGAGGAGGAGAGGGAGAAAGCATGCCATGGTCTGAGGTGAGCGAAGCCGAGCTGTGTAGTGTCGGCCAGAACCATATTTATATACAGTTTGGCATTTTGGGCTAAAACATCACTAAATATACGGTGTATACTTACGCATATTATAAGGTTCTGGCCAACCCTATGTACGTGAGTACGTGAGCGTATGCCATTTACCAGGGGAACAGAGTTGGCCAGCTATGGTGTCGTGCATATTGCATATTGTGTATGTGTGTTTATGTGCGTGTTTGCACACCAAGGAGCAGCACCTCAAACGTAGCCAGTGTGTGTATTTAAACATTTAAGTATTCGTGTATATCATGCATGGTATGGTACGCATGGCCGTGAACACTCGTTTTTGAAGATCCCCTACAAAATATTTCAGGAAAACTCAGTTCATATACACATTGTAATAACCGATACCCACAGTGATTCCCACAGAGATACCCACAGTGATTCCCACAGAGATACCCACAGTGATTCCCACAGTGATACCCACAGTGTTACCCACAGTAATACCCACAGTGATACCACAGAGATGCCCACAGGAGGAGAGTTGTTAATAATTTTAAGTTAGCCCTTCAAGCATTTGGTAGTTGCTGGTCCATGTGTGTGTGTTGGTGTGTTGGTGTGTGTGTTGTGTTTGTGTGCACGTGCGTGCGTGCATGTGTGTGCGTTGGTGTGTGTATGTGTGCGTGTGCTTGTGTGTGTGTGTTGGTGTGTGTATGTGTGCGTGTGAGTGTGTGCGTACGTGTGTACGACGTGTTTACATAGACTGTTCAGAGGTGCCCAATTTAATAATAAGGTGTATTAATTAATATGATGTCCTGTGGTTCCCGTTCTCTGATCTGCTCTTCAAGTGTGCCAACATTCCCTCGCTTACTCCCTCGGCGATTTGGGGTATAAAATGCAGACTCTGCTTCCAATTCCCTCGTCACGGTCAAATGACCAGATTAGATGAAAATAGCAATGCGCTGCTGCTGTCAACTACATTTTCTGTGAACTGATGCGTGCCCCTTTCTTCTCTTTTAGGGGCGCATGTGGCGTTCTGAAGGTGTGCTGGCGGCGGGTGTGCTGAGCTGGCACGTGCTGTCAACTACATCTTCTGTGAACTGATGGGTGCCCCTTTCTTCTCTTTCAGGGGCGCATGTGGCGTTCTGACGGTGTGCTGGCGGCCGGGTGTGCTGAGCTGGCACGTGCTGTCAACTACATCTTCTGTGAACTGATGCGTGCCCCTTCCTTCTCTTTCAGGGGCGCATGTGGCGTTCTGACGGTGTGCTGGCGGCCAGGTGTGCTGAGCTGGCACGTGCTGTCATCTTCATTTCTGTGAACTGATGCGTGCCCCTTTCTTCTCTTTCAGGGGCGCATGTGGCGTTCTGACGGTGTGCTGGCGGCCGGGTGTGCTGAGCTGGCACGTGCTGTCAACTACATTTTCTGTGAACTGATGCGTGCCCCTTTCTTCTCTTTTAGGGGCGCATGTGGCGTTCTGACGGTGTGCTGGCGGCTGGGTGTGCTGAGCTGGCACGTGCTGTCAACCACATTTTCTGTGAACTGATGCGTGCCCCTTTCTTCTCTTTTAGGGGCGCATGTGGCGTTCTGACGGTGTGCTGGCGGCTGGGTGTGCTGAGCTGGCACGTGCTGTCAACTACATTTTCTGTGAACTGATGCGTGCCCCTTTCTTCTCTTTCAGGGGCGCATGTGGCGTTCTGACGGTGTGCTGGCGGCCGGGTGTGCTGAGCTGGCACGTGCTGTCAACAACATTTTCTGTGAACTGATGCTGCCCCTTCCTTCTCTTTCAGGGGCGCATGTGGCGTTCTGACGGTGTGCTGGCGGCCGGGTGTGCTGAGTTGGCACGTGCAGCAATGGTCGCGCACCAGCGAAGGTTGGTGTGCTTATTATTCTGGTTCCTCCCTGTTGTTGTAAAAGAGGTGTAATACCCTCCCTTCAAGTCAGGCATTGGCTCCCTTTTGGCCTGAAGGGGGGGTGGTGAAGAGCTGGCTCCACCAGCTGCTGGTTCTTCGTGTTACCATGCTTTGCAGAATCAAAACTGTGTGTCTCTGTAAATGCAGGGTGAGGGTGACCTTGTGGTGCACTGGCTCTACCAACTGCTTGCCTCGATTATTAAGAGGCTTTTTAGAACAAAACTGCGTGGCAGTGCACATGCAGGGGAGAGGGACCTTTTGGTTCACTGACTCTACCGACTGCTAGCCTTGATTATCAAGAGGCTTTGCGGAATCAAAACTGTGTGGCTGTGCACACGCAGGGGAGAGAGCGACCTCGTGGTGCACTGGCTCTACCAACTGCTAGCCCTGCAACCTCAGGCTGAGGAGTGGCAGCAGATGCTGCCAGAGTGAAAGCATATGTGATGAAGGTCTACACTAATTGTGACCAGCGTGCATGATGGAAAGACTCACAGCTAGTGCTGACACTAGGCAGGGCCCTACCTAAGATGCTGCAAGAGTGATGACAGATGCAACCTATGACTCACGAGAAAGATGAGTGACATGAGAAAGGCCAGCCGCATACCATATAAGATGCTGCAAGAATGACGACGGATGGCAGTCTATGACAGATGACAGTCTATGACTCACGAGAAAGATGAGTGACACGAGAAAGGCTTGCCGCATACCATTTAAGATCTGCAAGAATGACGACAGATGGCAGATTGCAGTCAATGACTCACAAGACAGATGAGAGAGACAAAAAGGCTAGCCGCATATCATTTAAAAATTACAAGGTTTACAAAGAAAGACCTTCAGTCAAGAAGTGCGACTGCTAGCCTGCTCATAAAACAAACGCAATTAGTTCATGGAGAAAAAATAAAGCTTGTTATTGTTCTGGCTTAAGAAAGTAAACACATCGTGGGCTCCTGTTGGGAGAAACAGAGGTGCATATTTCCTGCGGAGAGAAATCACGTGGGGATTGGCACAGTGGAAACGAACATGCTGCTCATCTTGCACATCATCAGCATCACACAGGTTACAGGATGGGGAATTACTTTGACTCCATGTCGCTGTCTCAAAACGTAGGGCATGAACACAAAGTCTGAAACGAGCTGTACTACGGTTGACATAACGAGGCAGGTGGAGAAACATGTATTTGGGAAGGATGTAAGGCGAATGAGTGACCAGAGCCCTTTTGGTAGGAAGAGAACACCATTGATGATAAGTATTGCGTTTGCTGTTGTGTTCTCTCGGATGAGTTTCAGAATAAGGTGTCCAGTACTCCAAGTGTCTCTCCCTGAGGTCTACCACAAAACGGCTGAGATCAATGGTTTCACAGTGTTGCAGCTTCTGTTTGAAGAAATACGATTGTGTCACCATCCATGGCAGAAAGAATAGGGCTGACCAGCAATCTCTGGACTGTGTACTCAGCTGCATGTCAGCATGTAAGACCTTTTTCATTTTATAGCTGTGGATTTAATCAAAGAATTGTACAGCCGCATTGCCGCGCGGAACTAATTGAACTGTAGGGGTTCCAATCCACACTCTCGCATGACACACCATGAAAGCTTGGTGTCTCTGACTCCCAACATCCTTTCCGACACTGCCAACAGCCATTTCTGAAGGGGACTGTCCATCTCTTTGCCTTGTTGTAAGTAAGGAGTGGCCCAATTCTGACTCGCATACATACCAGCAGGAATAGCGTATGTCTTGAGAAGCCATATGTACGCGTGTAGCCTGTTAACCTGTTAGAAAGGTCATGATTCTGAACAAACTCTTTGACTCTGAACGTGGCTGCCTCCCGTGAATGGGCGAAGTGCTGCGTCAGCCGCGGTATTCAGATTGATCAACATGTCGCACACCATGCTTGGCAGTCTATGACAAATGGCAGCCTATAACACACAAAAACTTCCTGGCTGTGTGTATCGGTGGTGCCGCCAATGTGCCGCACAGAAAATGTCCAACTACATCCCCCAAAAAATATCGTTTGCTGGCTATCAATGGTGGCGTGGTCAGGGACTTAAGTTGGAGCTTGTTGCCAAGCTTGTTGGTGGACTGGGCTCTTGCTGAACATCAAATACCAGACTCTCAATCTGGTTCCTGCCCCACAAAGAACACTAACCAAGCCTTCTGTATTCTTCGCCACATTCTCGCGACTGTTAAAAAGGAAAAAAATGAAGGTATATACTGATTTTCTGGACCTCTTTGCTGCCTAATACAGTGTTCCAAGAGAGAAACTTTGGAGACACTGGCAAACAATGAAGACTCCCCAGTATTCGAGAGATATCATTCAAACCATGTATACAGGATGCCTATATTACCTTCTCATTGATGGCGACAGATTTTCTGAGGAGGTTGCGCCCAACAGAGGCTTGTAACAGGGCTGCCCTCTGAGGCCTTAACTGTACTCATTTTTATAACAATGACATGAATTGATTCTTGACTGTACAGAGGTGCTGCCACTGCCCTGGATTCAGTTTAATCCCTCACTATGATTATGCTGATGACATTGCTCTCACTTCAAACACGGCTGAAAGTCTGCAAATCCAACTGGACAAATTCTATGACTACTATATAAGTCTCAAAGGGCTCAAGCTTAACACTGACAAAGCAAAAGCCATGGTCTTATTCAGTTGGAATACTTCAGCGATTCCCACCTTCACGTACGATGCCACGATGGCACACCTCTGGAACTTGTCACTCAATTCAAATACCTTGGAATCACTCTTACTCGTGATGGAAGCATGCACACAGCTGCTGAGAAGATGGCAGACATGTTCAAATCTGTCCTAGCCAGAGTTTACAGAATTGGAGGAAGGGTATCAAACACGGAAAATATGCAATGCAGTGGCTTTTCCAGGTCCTTGCTTTAACATCTAGTCTGTACGGTTGTCAAGTATGGGCCACTTCTTCTCTGACATATGATTATTCAAAAATCACCCTACACACATCCTTTATCTTGGCTTCCAGAAAGACTCCTGGGTGTCAAGAAAGGTACTGATACTCACTGCGTGCTCCGCAAAACAGGTCAGATGCCCTTTTTTTTCTCTTGGTTCAGATGCATCATACGATTCTGGAACAGTTTACTCTCTTCAAACAATCCACGTCTTGAGAAAGTTGTGCAGGATGACCTTCTTCTTGCAGACAGAAGTGGTACATGGACTTATCAGGTTCTGCAGGCGGTCCAATAATTTCCTGCGTCTCAGCAATTTTTGGATGCCGTACAATCTCGCGAGTCTATCAATCTGAAACAGTTCGAGCTCACTGTGCGAACATATCATCGGGGGCTGGAGAGAGCTTGACGATTTGACACCACATAAACTCACCATTCCAGCAGATTTATGAGGACTTATCACAAACATTTTGGTGTGCCTTTGGGGATTGCTCATGGCTGATAGGATGACAGAAGAAGAAATCACAAGCCTGTGTTGCCTCTTTACCTTCGCTTCGATATTTCCAACAATCTCAGCCGTGCACTTTCTTGCCTTCAAATTCGCCTTTCTGGCTTTCTGGCCATATCTTTCTGGTCCAAAGAATGCGTCATAATAGGAATGGAAGGCCTTATGAGCTCAGGATTTGTGACAAACGTGACTGGCACACTGTTCAGGATGAGGAACACATTTTACTGGACTGTCCGCATGAACATCTTGTTAGCCTTTGCACACAGTACCGCCAGCTGGACTTCTCACCTCAGTATGAGAATAGCCCAACTCGTTTGAGGACATTTTTGAACCAGCCAGATATGTGTGGTCACCTGGTGTGGCATCTTAAGACTAAAAGAAGTATACTGGATTCCCAAATTATTCGGGTACCGTACGTACATGTACTCACCACCCCCACCTGTAAATAGAATTTTCCAGTAACATTCAGCAACCACCTCCTCTCAAGGGGCTTTTGGGGCCCTAGGGGGTTGTGTGCGGCCATCTTCACCTCCCACAAATTCAAGGAGGAAATGGAAGCCACTACCACTGCCACTGCCACTGCCACTATTGTTGTTACTGCTGCTGCTGCTACTTTGCTGATTATCTATGAGAAATGGCTGAAACTTGAGACCTTACCAACGTTGGTTAACCACTGGGACCTTTCCTTTCTGCAGTGATTTTGTTTTGGCCTTTCTTTCCCTTTCCAAGGTTATTTTTGTAGATGCTACAAGTCTGGTGCTACAACAACAATTATCACAGTTGTTACATGTTTTACATACGCAGCCTAGCAGTCACACGTTTTGACTGAAGGCTTTATCTGTAAAATCTAGTGTCACTTTCCGGAGGGTAGTCCAGGCTGATCTCAATTTACAGCCTCGTTCAAGTGCCTGCTGGACTGCTCAACTGCTAAGCGCTTTTCAAGGACTGCGTGGGTGTGAGTCGTATATTTGAGCTAATTAAACTGGGCGTGCTACTAATTAAACTGGCCATGCAAGAGTTTACTGTAGATTTGAAGCATAAGATGAGAGGTGTTTGGAGAGACACTAAGTGGTGGACTCGCCCAACACGCACAACAACAAACTGGCCACTTATCAATCTTGGTTTGCCATCCCTTTTTCTAGAAATGAGCGTATGCCAACTATTGTACTTTGGTATCTTTATCTTGATCTGTCCAAACATGTTATGCGCAATGTCAGTAGATTCCGCGTGCGCATACTTTGAAAGTTGGGGCAGCAGCGTGGCTTGAAGATGGTTCTCGCGAATGTGACCAATGTCCTGATGAAGATGAACAAGCTCAGAATGAGGTGCATGCTCTTTTATTATACCAAGTCCATCGGGTTTGCGAGCTAAGGAAACATTATATCCTTTTTATTCACACCTTCTTTTGAGGACTTTTCAACAGCCCAACCCTTTTTGCTGCAACAGGTCAACAACCAGCCAACTTGTCCATAATTTCCTTTCTCAGCAGAACAACAGACTTTTTCTTAGACTTTCTGAGCTTATGGATTTAATTGTGGCTGGCCGAGACCAGTCAGCAGCCGATCAGCCAAACTACCTGGCTGAAGGTCACCTTCCATTTTAATTATTGTAACTGTAAACTTTGTTTGTCATAACTCTCTTTTTCCAGATCTGGAGTCTAGACATCAACTTGCACCCCTCTCTTTTCCTTCACTTCCAGCTTAACACTTCAAAAATCAAATGTCATTCAGAAATGCTTATACCTAATGTTTTAAGTACAGAACAGCAAGCGATCAGCGCGTCCGTTGGGGGGGTTGCTGTGTCAAAAAGGTCGCCGTAGTTTGTCGTCAAGGATTAACATATCAAAGAAAATATGTCTTGACTGAAGGTCATTTTGTTGTTGTTAAACCTTGTAAAGAAAATAAGAAGCAACGGATGGATCACTACTGCTTAACATGCCCTGCCTCCCTCCTTGCCACTGCCTCTGCCAATTCCTGCCGCACTTTTAGCTCCACCACAACTGGGTGCCTGGCAATCTCGTATTCAGTCAGCACTACCAAACCATCACAGCGCCGCCTGATCTGCGCATGCTGCAGCCTAATCTTTCCGTTCAGTTGGCCTGACGGGTGGCGGAGCACATCAGCGGCTGCAAGGATGTCTACTGCAATACCATTGGGAGCAGCCTCGTGCCCCACTACCAAGTTCACATAGTAGTTTCCCCCAGTCATGCCTGCTACCTCTGCCTCGCAGCCTGCTGCTCGCAAGGCAGCAACTGCCTGATGCTCAGCTGCTGTTCCTCCTGACAGCTTCGCCTTCCGTTGCAAGTTTGCTTGGTACTTTGCATGCTGCTCTGCTGCTGCTTGCTGCATCCCGTTGGCTGTGCTGAGACCACCCCCTGCCAGACCTGCCTGCTCTGCTTCTAAGTGTGCTAGGTGCAGCTGCCTCAATTGAAGTGGGCTTCTGAATGCTGCAGGACCCCTGGCATTGACTTCCCTAAAAAGGTGCTGCGCCATCCCATCAAGACCATTCGAAACGAGGCCTTGTGCACTGAGCATTGTCCACGCGTACAGGGTGTTTGCGACACCTTGATCATTCCATCCACCCTGCTTGCTCACGTCTTGATTCCTTATCAACTGAGCCAGCACATCTAAACTACTGCTATCGTGCGATGTTACAGCACAACTGTACATGGCATTGCTGAGGCCCTGGGGCACGAACTCACTGCTTACTTGCAGTGCTGCCAGCAGCTGATCGTACACCAATGGCTCATACCACCCCAGAGATGCCAGTGCCCAGAGCACATTCGCCAAGGTCTGAGGCTCGCTGCTACTGATATGCTCAGGCTTGACCATCTCTGCTGCCAGAGTGCTGACAACACGCAGGTTAAACCGCTCAAATCTAGCCATTGCAACCAGCACGTTGCTAATTTCTTGTGACACACTGCTGCTGATGCGCTCCATGAAGGCACCGACCAACACCCCAATGAGCCTAAGCTCATTCCACCTGAAATGCGACAAACCCCAGAGCATGTTGGCAAGGGTTTGTGCGTTGGGCTGCATGTGCTCAGGGCCGCGCGTGGCACGAGCCATGGCTGCTGCTCCTTCATGTGTGATGATGCCCATGCCCTCCCCCAGCCCTTTCCCTGCTCCCCGCTTCTCCAGATGTCCGCACGCATTCAAGAGACTCGCCCAAGCCTGTGGGTTGGCCCTTGCCATGATGCCCCCACCCACCCCACCCATGCTGGGATCTCCCACCCTGCTGGCCACTGCTGAGATTAAAGGCTGCATGTAACCCTCAAAACCAGCATTTTTACACGCCACGATCGTCATGCTCAAATCTTGTGCTACACATTTCTGCTTTGCAAGGTGAAGGCTGGGTAACTGCTGCTCAATGGCTGCAGTGAAAGCCCGCTGCACACGGCTGTCCTCGCTGCACTTAATGCCTGAATTAGCCAGGCCCTCCAGCACACCAGCCCAGTTTCTGCAGGCCATATCTGCTCTGGCTTTCATGACCCCTGGCTGTGCTGCACGCTCTGCCAGCGCATAGCACAGCTGCCGGGCATCTGTGCTCATCACCCGCTGCTCAAAGTCCACCAAGACAGACAGCGACCATGCGAGCTGACTCAGATTTTCGCTGCTGAGCTGCTGCACAGGAAGTGCTGCTGCTGCTGCTGCTGCTGGTGCTGGTGCTGGTGCTGGTGCTGATGCTGGTGCAGAGCAAGTGGAAAGTGGGAACATGGAGATGAATCTGTTCACGCCCAGCAGCATGAGCACCACCTTCTCTGCTCTGTCTACCACAACGCTGCTGTCGCTGCAGCTGCTGCTGAGCTTGGCTTTGTCTATGTCAACCCGCTTGCTCAAACTGTACAGGAGGTACGCGGTGGAGCTGGGGTTCAGTGGTGCGTTGTACGCTGCATCTATGGCTTGTCGGCAGGCTGCTAGGGAGGGCACCTTATTGTCTTCAGGGGAAGGACCGCCGTCAAAATGTAACCCTGATCGTTGGCAGCAGGGCATATGACCACAATGTTTTTAACATCACCCTTATGGCAGGCACACAACTTTACAAAGTATGAAGCAGACTTTTGCAGCTCCCCTCAGTCCAGAATTTGCCACTCACATTTCTGTGACAAGCTCTGATTTCTAGGTGGGGGCGACTGAGGCCCAAACCTGGCATGTTAAAACACGCTTTTTGGCCCATAGTGTGCGGCATAGTTGGAAAGCTCTGAAATTTAGTTATTTATCATAATCTGTCAGTGGGTGTATAATTTGGAGCAGGGCAATTTTTGGCGCACATGCTTGAATTGCTGCAGCGTGAACCCCATTATTACCGCCAAAAGTATCCTAAGAAATCACTCCCTGCATTAAATTCAGTAACATATTGTGTTTTGAATGCAGATCATTGCAAATAAACAACCTAAATCCCAGTGGTTGGCAAGACATGCTAATTACCGTGCGTCCATGATCACTTTGTGACACCAAATTCTAGTTAATAAATTTCGCTTTTGGTCGTAAGAATGTCTGGGGATTTCTTTATGAGTTCGAAGGGACTTGGTGAGGGTCCTATCAGGAATTAATTTGTGAATTCGAGAGCCCCCCACTGTTGGCTGCTGCTGCTGCTGCTGCTGCTTGCTGCTGTGCAGGCTGATGGGCAGACTGCCCATTGGCTGCATGGGGAGAATGACAGCTGTGAGTGCTTGCACGTGTGCTTCCTTCAATCAGAGAAGCAACCCAAGACTTTCCCACTTGCCATCTTCACTAACTCTGTGTGGATGCCCAAGGAAGGGCATGAAGGGGATGTGAGGGGAGGAGGCTTGTTCATGGAGCTGCATGCAAGGGCGCCACACGGGCCTCTTCATCACAGCCTCGCCCCTTGCCTTTGCCTCTTGCTTCCTCTGCCAGCTCCCTGAGCTGTCTCTCCCTCTGCAGCTCCTCATGGTCTCTATGCTGAGCAACCAGCATCTCAGCTGGGGACAGGGGCTTCAAAACAGGGCCAGGGGGTTCACACGGCACGCTGGGAGCTCATTTTTAAAATTGTCCTCAAGACCACTACAAATATTAAATTTTTGATTTCAAATCCAGTTCGGAGAGGGCTCCGAAAAATATAAAAAAATGTATTGCCAAATAACTATTTAGTTTCCGAAGTGATCGTGGACGCACGGTATTATGCTTTTTCCATGACAAGTACCCCTCTACAGGATACCGGTGCCCTGCCCTGCGTGTGCGCTTTTGTGCTGTCAATCTGTACACAAACCAATGTAACCAACTCAGAGCACAAGCATAACATTGTCCGCTTACATTTGGAGCTGCATTGGTTGTTCCAATTCAATGAACTCAACTCAGAGCACAAGCATGACATGGTCCGCTGACATTTGGAGCTGCATTGGTTGTTCCAATTCAATGAACTCAACTCAGAGCACAAGCATGGCATGGTCCGCTGACATTTGGAGCTGCATTGGTTGTTCCAATTCAATGAACTCAACTCAGAGCACAAGCATGACATGGTCCGCTGACATTTGGAGCTGCATTGGTTGTTCCAATTCAATGAACTGTTTTGTGTGTGTGTAAGTAAGTGCCCCTTGAATGTGGAGCATGTTAGGGCGCTCGCTCAGGTGCTCCCCTCTGCCAATTTCTTTGCACACTGTATAGTGTACTGTGTTAATTTCTGTGCCTGGTGCTCTTGCTTGTTTGAGGCTAGTACTCTAGTATCTTTGTTATTTCTTTTCTCCTTCTGGTACTCTATTGGACCTCTCTGACTGGGCCTTTTTTGTCTGCTGGTAAAGGAGATTTACAGTACTCGGTACCAAAGTGGCTTTATTTTCCTTCAAAGTGGGGAGTGGTTTTCCCTACCTGCGTAATTTTTTTTCTACTGTAGTCTCATAGTTCATATCTTTCAAATCGGGGGGCATCTATTCAGTCTGCTGTGGCGTGCAGGCCATTTCACAGCCCTGTCAGACCACACAGTGACTCAATCATGATTATGAAGACTGTGTGAGATCTTGATAACTGTAACAAGATAAAAGGGGATAATTGGGCAGGTGTCGAACACTGAAATTTCATGGCAGGGAATCCCTTTCTCTTGAGTGGGTGTTAAAAGTGGGTGATGGGGAAAGCTATTCAGGTGGATTTGTGGTACAACTTATTTGAGGCAATTCCTTGAAGGCTTGCCCCCTTGACCCCAAATTCTACGGCAACAATAGTGGTAGCTTTATTGTTATGCAAAGAAAAGAGCACATTAGGAAGGTCAATCCGTTGTCCCTTTCTGGGATTAGTTTTTGATTGATTTCACAGAGGGGGGACACCGCCCAAAAGGAGTATACTTGTTTGCATGCTCCAGGGTATGGACGCCCCAGCTTGCATGCTCCAGGGTATACTTGTTTGCATGCTCCAGGGTATGGACGCCCCAGTTGCCTGCTTTTGAGCCCAGCATCAAAACAGCTGTTTATGGAACTAAAACTTGACAACAACTTCTTGTAGCACTCAAGCTTGAAAACAGGCAGTTTGGGTGCCCAAGTAAATGGCTGCGGCGTCAACCTTACTTTCCAGCGCCTTCACGCTGCTTTCAACCACCCATACCATCAAACTTGGTTGGTGGTTCGTTGTGAAAAATCACTGCAGAAAGGAAAAGACCCAGTGGTTGGTAAGGTCTCAAGTTTCAGCCATTATTCATAGAAAATCAGCAAGAGGTGAGAAATCCCGACCCCGTTCGGACCTGTTGTCAAATGCAATGTTATACAACATAAAGCTAACATGCTGGTGGCATTTTGGGGAGTGAGCTCTAGTTGGGACGTGGTGGCTCAATACGCGCACATTGTACCAAATATCTAGGCTTTTCTCGCCAAAGGGGAAGTCCCTTTTGTCCAACACGTGGTCAATAGTAGTCGATTCATAATACCATTGTGCCAATCTGCATCAAGCAACTTGTTCATGATTTCCTTTCTCAGCAGAACAACAGACATTTTTGGCGAAGCCCCAGTCATGGGGCGAAGCCCCTAGGTTTAATGTCTTCCCACCAAAGTTCACACCAGTGTGCGCAGGCCCGCCCAGCCCACCCCCCCGCCCCCAAAACTTGCACAGTGACCCAGACTTACAAATCATGCAGCCCTGTGGTGTCAGGTGGTGGGGAGGGGCAGGGAATGGTGCTGCTGGGCACACCCCGGAACGAAAATTTGGAAAGTTGAGAATCAGGGCTTGGCCAGAGCCACACAGCCAACTTCCAGGTCTAAAACTTGGCAGGCAGGCCAAGCAAACTCGTTTGTCGGGGCATACAAGTTTTGGTGACCAGGGGTGCAGTGAGAAGTGCTGTGGAAAGAAGTGACTCAATGTTTGGTAGCTGGAGGAAGCTGCCTGACGGAGCTCAGCCCATGTCCCCGGAACAGTGTCTGATGGCACAGGCGTCATCAGATAAATTTCCTGAGTGTGGTTGCAAGGTCCGGGGCCGAAGGAAGACGTGGACGGAAAGTTCGCTGCTCCATGCAAGCACACGACTGGGTGCACGGATTTCCACAATTTAAGTTGCAAGGGACTTAAAAAATTTATGTTTAATGACGCGATGACGATAAGAGCGTGTTCTGAGAGGATGCGAGTCTCCATGTTTGACTGACTGATGTGAGCAGGTTGAAGGCATGCATGCACGCGCACACGCGAACACACACACACAAACAAACACACACACACACACACACACACACACACATACATACACACACACGCATGCACGCACGCACGCACACACGCACACACACACACACAAACACGCACGCACGCACGCACGCACACACGCAGGCATGCACACACACACATACGCACGCACGCACGCACGCACACACACACACACACACACACACACACACACACACACATGTATAAGCGCGCACAAAGCACACAAAAATTGCCAGTTCACAGCGCAAAAGGCTTCGCCAACTTTTCAGCATCGCTTGCGATGCTTCCCCCTACTTGTCTTTTTCTTTCTGAGCTTATGGAATTATTTGTGGCTGGCCGAGACCAGTCAGCAGCGGATCAGCCAAACAACCTGGCTGAAGGTCACCCCCCATTGCAACCATTGTAACCATTTCCGTCCAACACATGGTCAAATAGTCGAATAATAATACCATTGTGCCAATCTGCATCAAGCAAGTAGCATGTCTGGACTTCTACTTAGGCCCTGGTCACACGGGGTTTAGCACACTTGCGTGCTTCATTGCTTTGGAAATTCGACTGGTTAATTACTCAACCGAATGACACAGTTTTTTTATCGCGTCTGCACCACAACGCTCTAAAAGGTCTGTGGAAATGAAAAAGTTCAACATTTTGTGACACCCCCCCTAGTTATGATTTTGGTCCTGCACAACTTGCTAACCAAGTGTCCAAATTACAAAGCGAAAGCAGATTTGGATTCTGGGATGTAAGGAGAATCCTTAAAGCAGATATAACTTTGGGTTGATAATTAGCCGTCATAAGGACTTAGTAACCAAACCACTGCATGACCGGGGCCTTTGTAAGCCTTCTGTTAGTTTCCATTATAAAGTTTAGACCCCTCACACAAAAGCCGCACTCCTTTTATCTTATAACTCCAAATGCCGTCACCTCACACGTCAATCACCGGTGAGTAATTAGATTTGATCAAACCTCTAAATGAAACAAGAAATTGGCTCAACCCCAATAATTGGGGGCTCATTATGTTGACGAGTATGACGCCCGACATTCTGGGCTGAACTAAAAAAATAAGAAGCTCGACCGGCTAAATTCTGGGCCATCGGGCCGGACAGACCAGAAGGCAGCTGTTATATGTCGTATGTTTTTAGTATTACCTAGCGGCAACAATCTCCTCTAGTGTGACAATGTGACAAATGATACCCGCTACATACAATTCTTACTTTTGGCGCTAAAGCAGGTCGCTGCAGAATCAACACACCCAACCACCTCACCTCTGCCACGGCCCTCTCCTCCTCTTCCTGCTCTGCCTCCTCCTCTGCCGCTCCCCCCTCTTCTCCTCCAAGAATTGCTGCTGCCATACCCTGACGGCCCGTCTGTAGTGGAAGGTTAAAAAGGGCAGGTAGTGAAGCCTTGGAGGGGGTACAATGAGGAGGAAGTTTGACTGGGAATGTATCGTACATCTTCTTTGTGCGCCACCGCTTAAATTTCAGCTAAGTAAGAAAGAGAGGTTGCAATGAATGTATTGATAAACGAAAATTGAAGCGAAATCAGTGAGTAGGTACCAGGCAAACAATTAATAACCACTTTGCAGTGTGTGTACTGATTCTGATTCTGTGTGCAATTGTGCACAAGTGGCACCTGCGCTCGGGGGACAACATTGCCCATCTACATCAACACCGACGGCTGGAAGTGACAGCACAGTCGTATTTGTAATATTCCGAACACGGAAAAGCCAGGTTCACTTCCGTCGGCGAGGATGACCGTTAGCAGCTACATCCATTGCCTGTATCGTGCACCCTTCACTACCCTTTTAGACGCGGCAGAGGTGATACTGATGAGGAGCCCAGCACGCTTCAGGAATTAGAAAAGAAATTGACCACACTCACCTCTGCCACGGTTTCCCTTTTCTCCCCTTGCCCTACCGCTCCCCCCTCCACCCCTCCCAGAATATCTGCTGCCATCAGGGTATGGCTCGTCTGTGTTGCAAGGGTGAAGGATCAGGCAGATGATGGGTAAGCCTTTCGTCACAGTTGTAGAGTGAGCTCAAGCAAGGAGAGCAATGAAGTACAGCTTCTCGTCTGTGTTGCAAGGGTGAAGGATCAGGTAGTTAGGCCTATAGTCGCAGCTGTAGAGTGGGCTCAAAGAAGGGAGGGCTCAAAAAGGTCCCTAATAACAAGCAGCCATGCTTTCCTGAGCCGTTGCTTAGTTTCCAGAGAGAGCATAATTAATTGTCAGTTAGCGCGAAGACAATGCACGTGATGGTTGACGCAGACGGGGGGTTGTTGGACACAGTCCTGCACAAAAATGAGACTGATGTCAGGCATACTGGCGGCAAATCCCTCATATCTTGGGTTGGCCAAAACCGTATATATACGTATATATACACCGTATATTTGGTGATTTCCAAGCCATAATTACCGTATGAACACCGTATATATATGGTTCTGGCCAACCCTACTCATATCACATGCAGGCAAAAAAGCCGGTGCCTAAAACAACTCACAGAGCGTGTATCGCAGCGTGAACGCGGATTGAAATAACAAAAAAAGGCATCAGGCATGCATTGTTCAGGATAATGAAGGAGGAATGTCCTGAAAAGTCTTTTGGATGGAAACAGGTGAACTGAACACAATTACTGGTGTTTGAGCATCTCTTCCGTTGGCAACGTGGAGCAAGTAAGGCCAGAATTCGTCTTGTAAGAGGCTCCTGACATGCACCAAGCATATGACGCTCAAAGTGTCACACTTCATCTCACATGCTATTGCTTACCTCTGTCGCTTCCACCTGGTTTTGCCCTCCCTCCCCTCTTTCGCCTGTCTCCAAGCGAGGCTCGCCCATCTGCAACATGGGTGGTGGTGACGTGAAAGTGCTTATGTCTGTGTGGGGCTCATGGTGTGGACACGTGCCATCTTCCCGCCACAAACAGACCAAGAGAGAACACACCAGTGGCTGTCTTGAGCAAGAATTATACAACAAACGCACCTTTGTCCCAACAAAATGGCTTGCACCTAGTCAGCATTTGAACGCTACTTGCATAGCCTGCCCGCCTACCTCGATAAGTGCATCCTCCTCCTCCTCCTCCTCCTCCTCCTTCTCCTGTTCCAGCAAGTAAGGCTTGCTCTCCGCCTGCAAATAAGGGCGAGTGCAAGGAATTGGAATGATATGCATGGGAAAAGCAGATTCTCGCCTTGCTTTTGGCAGTGACTACTCGTCATGTCAAACCAAGCGAGTTATGCACAACACGACATTTACCTGCTCCAAAATTGTACGCGCTGGGCACACATCCCTGGAGCCTGGCATGGTGCAACGAATGGCTGCTTAGCAGAGAGCTTCTGACACTGCTGCTGCTGCTGCTGCTGCTGCTGCATGCTGTGCCAACAGTGCTGCTGCTCTCGTACAAAAAGGGGGAGGTGAAGTAGAGGCATTGTGACGAGGACTGTGAACTGCTGTTGCATTTCCGGTGTGTCCTTGCAGCTGCATTCCTCCTAGTCACGCTAGAAGTAGTGGTGCAGCTGGCTGTTGGTGGATTTAGCCTAGGGTTCTGAGCATGCAGGAGCGAACATTGGGAGGCATGCAATATAGTGCTTGCATGCCCGGGCAACATTTCTTTAAAAAAAAAGGATTTTAATATTTTGAATTACATGTTCTCGGAACCTTCTTTTCGTGTGATTGCTCCCAGTCTATTAATAATCCACACAAATTTCACGCAGGCAATGACGTGTGAGATCCAGAGGGGAAGTTGCACAGGCATCCATGTCGGCACCTCAATTGAAATTGTTTTCATGTAGTGCATCACCTTCCACCTCTACTTGTTGAAAGCCTGCTTGCTTGCCACTCTGGGCACGCGGAAATATTAAGTTTGACTGCAGCACTTTGTACGCACTTTTTACGCACTTTGTACGTACCTTCCGAGCCAATTGGCTGGCACCAATTTGTTTTTAAAATTGCGCGCTTTGGGAACCAAAAGCGCAGGCTTTGCCTGTATGCACTTTGTACGCTTTTTAATAGGCACTTTATACGCTCTTTAATAGGCACTTGGAAAACTCAAAGTGCCACTTTGGAATTTCAAAGTGCAGATTGAAAGCGCTTTTACGTCATTTAATGGCTCTTCATCGGTCTGAAAGCGGCCACAACCATCTGTTCTCGGCAGTGACGACGCTGAGCCCCTCCCAACAACAAACACATGACAGACCATAAATATTAAAGTGCGCTTTGATGAGGCACTTTGAAATCAAAAGCGCACTTATAGTATTCAAAAGCGCAATATTAAACTTTAAAAAAATGACAAGCTCCAACATGCGCTTTAACAGCGGCGCCTGCCCGTTTTGCGTGTATGACATGGCGGACAACCATTCTGATACAATTTGGGCGCGGGTGGGATGTCCGTCGTCAGACCCGGGTTCCGGCTAGCAGGCACTTTACCCTTCAAAGTGCCTTTCGAAGTGCCAGCCCTGGGCACAGTGTATTTTCATGACTTACCTTAAATCCGGTGCTGTGTATCCATTCTAGATCTGAGAGAGCATTGTATGTCACGTACCGGTAAGAGACGACATGTAGTGTCTCTATCTTTGTGATGGTGCCCATTACTCGCTCCGCCGATAATGCCAATTGGAGGTTCAACTGTTTGTCTTGGGATCTAGTCAAGAAGCTTTGTGTCGTTCTTTTACCCGTAAACTTGATAAGTTGATAAGTGATCACTTAATGCTCACAGGAGTACTCAGGACCTATGTGTGAGAGGGAAGCATTATCAGGCTCCTCCTTTTTACGCTCTGCTGCTGCTGCTGTTGCCTCTGCTACTACATTCATCACAAACGTGCTCTTACTAACTTTTCTTGTAGCTGCTGGAGTTGGTTGTGATAACTCAACAATTGCTGGGGCGACCTCTGTTGTTGCGGTCCATAAGCTTCCATGCACGCCTCATAATCACCACGGCCACTGCAATGAAGAGATGCAATAACACAGGAAATACATGAGATGAAGGCAAATGATTGATTGGCATTTTGATGTCGCAAGTGGGTCAATTTTGTGTAAGGTATGTCGAGCAAAACTGAGGTAGACGATTACTTGCCACGACATACTTCAACATTCATTACGTGCATTTCAATAAATCGAAGGCTTTTTGTATTGTAAGTGTTTTTTGTGTCACACGGCTTGTAGAGCGCATGCGGCAACACCACAACAATGAGCCAATATTGTCTTCAAGCTAGGATTCATGGTACGGTGCTTACAAATCGGCAGCTATTAGCCGTATTAAAAAATCAAATACCATACCATACCGTACTCATCCCGCACCCCCCAAAAAATAAACATTGTATTGGATTTTGCACCTTCCCCGCACCCCCAAGAATAATTATTTTGTCCCCTCCCCGCATCAACCCCGCAGGGTTTCAGACCCAATTTAGCTTACCAGACAGTTTAAATGCCACAAAAGTTCAAAAACAAAATCACCGGTCAGTTGCATGCTTGTTTGCATGTCAGTTTCCAATGGGTGCAACAGGCAGAAGGAGCTGGGCCAGGGAGGGGGCCGGGGGGAGGGGGAGGGGCGGGGGGGTTTCCGGGGGGCGTCTCGCTCATCACTGGCAGCGACCAAAAACGTTATTTAAACCAATCCCGCGTCAACCCCACAGGATTAAAATCCATATATATATTTAACGTTACCGCACTCATCCCGCAGGGCAAAAAATGATATTTATGAGGGGTGATATCGGAAAGGTACGCTATGCAGTACGCAACTCAATTGACGTCTCGTAAAGACGCACCCCGTGGTGCGAAACTCATGTATCGCCCATTTGGATGCAAGCAAAGCAAACATATGCGCATGTCTTGCAATGTGCTACAATTAGACGTGGCTACCCAGCCCCCCATTGCTATGAATGTTAGGTGACACACAAAGCCAGAGGCGGAAACATTGAATCACGGACCTTTTAAGCAACCAGCAATTAGAGATCTGGCAGGTGTCCTTGCAAGCCAATTGAAGATGCGTCGCAGGCGCGGTTTTGTCTTGCACAGCTTCAGCACTTCAGAAAGGACTGCCATGGTAATTCTGATTAGAGTGATTCAGACAGCCAGCATGTGGCCCCGCCAGCCAGAAGCAGTGATCCAAGTGGTTTACGGTCACTGACAAGCACAGTGATCCAAGTGGTTTACGGTCACTGACAGAAGCGTCTGTGCGTGCTTTATGTATGTGTTATATGTTTCTTTGTGCGTACCGTAGGTGTGCGTATATGTGAAGTTTATGGTTAAAGCTCATGATTCAAAACTGGTTGACGTATGGTGATCTACTCAGTCATAGCAGACACATCAGTAGTAGATTTGTGCGTGCATACGTGCATACTGTACAGCGTTTCTGCATGTGCACATGGGAAGAAGCACACCTGATACAGCAGTAATGAACGTACACGTGACACAACGGAAATGCACGTGATAGAAAAAAACGAAGATGGACAACCAGAGATCTAAACAACAAAACGACAAAATTGTTGTGGCTTGCATCATCATTAAGCATTCTGCGCTCTTTGCGTTCCCGTAACATGCTGATGCTGTAGTAGGTACACAGACTTAGCATTTTGCTCCCTTTGCGTCCCAGTAACACACTGATGCTGTACACACAGGATTACTGATGCTGTACACACAGGATCACTGATGCTGTACACACAGGATCACTGATGCGGTACACACAGCATCACTGATGCTGTACTCACAGTATCACTGATGCTGTACACGGTATCACTTATGATGTACACACAGGATCACTGATGCTGTACACACAGCATCACTGATGCTGTACACACAGGATCACTGATGCGGTACACACAGCATCACTGATGCTGTACACACAGAATCACTGATGCTGTCCCAGTAACACACTGATGCTGTAAACACAGGATCTCTGGCAAGGGTGCAAAATGCCAACGTCCCTTCCTTGCCAAAGAATTTTGGTGGGAGGCAGTTTGGTGGGTGGCAGTTTGGTGGGTGGCAGTTTGATGGGAGGCAGTTTCATGGGAGGCAGTTTCATGGGAGGCAGTTTCATGGGAGGCAGTTTCATGGGAGGCAGTTTCATAAGAGGCAGTTTCATGGGAGGCAGTCTCAACATTGGTGGGAGGCTACTTTCCTTCCTCTTCTTTTCTGCTTCTGCTGCATCTCCCTCTTTCTCTCAGAGGAACAGCATCTATAGCACTAGATCAACTCTATATTTCCAGCTGCTGCCCTGCACTTGAACACTAGACGCCACCAACATGTTCGAAGTTTTGACACAGACTCAGTTCAAAGTGATGCTCTTAATCTTTACCTACAGGTACCCCATCTAACAGATCTCGGTCGACACAAAATGTGGGGAGATGGTGGCACCACGATTTAGCAGTAGCAGCAGTTAATCCATGCTCAGTTTCAGTACCAGTTCAGTACTAGTGCAGTAGGTTATACAGACCAGTCCAGTAGATTGTACAGACCAGTTTCAGTAGTCTCAAACTTGTGTTCAAACTCTAGTTATCCCTGCGTTTCCAACTTATTTGTGTGTGTGTGTGTGTGTGTGTGTGTGTGTGTGTGTGTGTGTGTGTGCAATGTGTGTGGGTTTTGCCCTTTTGAAAAGAAAATACTCCGCTGGTAGTGATGACACAGCCAGCATGATTAAGGGAGGGGGTTACTTAAGTGCCCGCACCAGGCAACCCCCAACCGCGCAAACATTTAAAAGGAAATTAATGTGGGTCAGGGGGGTTGTGTGCCGTAGCACCTGGACCCAATCCTTGACTGTTGTTGCTTGTGTTATATTGCAGTGCATACCTTGTTTATATGAGTGCAGATGCATGTCTGATGGAGTGTTCGTTCAGTTTGTGTGTCAATTTTTAAATCTTATGGTAATTCAGATTAAGGTCTGCCAGAGTTTTGTCTGTATAGCCTTTCTAGATAGTCCCCAAAGCTCCAACGAGGATCACGTGAATCTTGATTTCCCTATATCCTTGTCTGTTTAGGTTGGCAATAAGCATGCTGTGCTGTGCTTTTGCTTTTTTAAGTTGGGGATCAGGCCTAGTGTCTTCACAGAATTTAAACTCAATCAGGTGAACCTCCCACTGGTTTGGATTCAGTTTCTTGTCTTTAGCAAGCTGTTGAAAGTTTGGGTTGCGGGTTGTTACACGAGAGGCGCACACAGTGCTGGGTAAAAATAGGATGGCGTCAGGACGAGAAAAGGCTTTTTAAGCATATGCTGTTAGTTTTGGAAGCAACCAAGAGGGCAGTGCTCTGTTGGTAGTGTTTCTCAGATCTAGGCCTTGCTCTGATAGTTTATCTGCGCTGCCTACGTCAGTGTAGGCAATTTGGTTGGCACCGCATGGTTCCTTTTGTAGGGCTTGGACAATCAGCACGCTTGCCGTATTATGGCGTTTTATAATCGTGTTCCTCATTTTAGTGTGTTGGCAACCTCAGAGTATGTGAAGCGCACTATCAGTGCAAGGGCAGATGGGGCAGTTTGCATTGGGAGAGAAGCCGTACCGGTAGGCGTGTTTTTGATTAATAATTGTACCAGTGCGGTACCTCATAACATTACGCTTTTCGTAGAATTTGAGATTACTATTGTTCCAGAAAGCATTTGTGGTTTGTTTATTGACCAAAGGTCTAAGGTCCTTCCAGTAGTTGTAATACCCTGTGTTAGTTTTGGCACTCCCCAGTCTGTGTGATTTGCACATTTCTGTTTTCAGCTTGGCCTTTAAATCAGAGAGTGCACAAAGCCTAGGTGTAGTTGTCCCTCTTCCGCTGGGATTCTCATCGGTGTCTTTAGCCGCAAGCCAGTAAAGGTGTGTGTATGCATTACCTTCTGGAGCTGGAGGCTGAAAGTGCATGTCATGACCTCTGTCATGTAAGGCAGAGTGTTTGGCAATTGCATCTGCACATTCATTTCCGGCAATGTCACTATGGGCTTCCTCTGCATAGAAGCAGATAGGTTCTGGTGAAGCATAAATCATAGATACAATTTGTTCTAGCAGACTTGAGTGTATATGGTCTCGTTGCATTTCAGGGAAGAGTAGCTGTTTTCGAATTAGGCTTAGGGAGCATGCACTGTCCGTCGCAATCTGGGTATACTTATTGGTAAGCGCTGCTGCAATCCCTGCGAGCTCAGCTCTATTGATGGTTTTTGTCATTCCCACGCTTCCTGAGTCCACATAACATTCAACTTGGTTTGAGGGCAGTATACCCCTGTGCCTAAGAAGTTTTCGGCCTTGCCTATGCAGCTTCCGTCCGTGTATGCCCATAAATTCCAATTGGGGCACTTCAAATCAAACTGCTTATCGTCCCATGGTTGGAGGTGAACGTTAGTGTTTTGGCCTCTTTCCTGGCCAGTGACGTCCTCTCTTTTTGATTTAAAGTACTGGGGGCGAACATGGTTGGTGATGTGGTCTGTGTCCTCTCTTGCGAGGTACTGATTTTGTTCCCAAACTGCTTCTGGGATACTCCTTTGCAGTGTTTGCAGCCAATTCGGTGAGGCATCAGTTAAACGCTGTTGTGCTTCTTTGTTCCAGACAGCAATAATATCCATGCTCCAGGCATGGTTGGAGAAATAACGTTGTATACCCTTCCACGAGGTTGGCATTGCATATGTGAGTTTTGTCTTGGGGATGAAGCCAAGCGTGGTGCAGTATTTTGGGTTATCTTGCACCAATGCTCTGTAGCATTAATGCTCTTGTTTCCCAGTTGGGTAGAAAGAAGGTGGCGGTTGGTAGCTCGCTACACATCGCAGATCGTAGGGAGTTTTGCACGCACTTGAGCATTTTTGTGTCATCATACCCTGGGTGGCAGATTGAAAAACCTGTAAACTTGGTTGCAAATGCATTGTAATTTGTAATTGGCACCAAAGACAATGTCACGGTGGCGTTCGCTCCAATATGAGGAGTTCCCAGGATCAAAGTCCAAAGCAGACGTCATTTTTCTTTTGAGACCATGGCGCATTGTTGAAGTGCTGCACTGATGTGTTGGGGTAGGATACGGGAGTAGGATTCTAGTGTTAGTTGGCTTGCCTTAGGGGTTTTGAGGCGTGCTTGGTGGTCTTGAAGCAATTTTAGAGGCTAGACACTGGACAGGAGAAGACATATCTCAGTGTAGTCCGTTTTTCTGAGCTTCATGGAACCTTTCTCTTTAAAGGTGGAAGCGCTCAGGAGTCATCATGCCTATGCATTTGCCATCTGGCTTATATATGCAGGCCGCTCTAGCTTCATACAGTTTTGGGAGGGAAGCCTTTTGTGTGGCGTTTATCATTGGCGATCTGTTTTGCGCAATATCATCTTTCAGGCGGACAAGGTCCACCGTTCTGATCCAAACTTCATAGTGACCCGTGGGAGTGATGTCCACATGTGGATTGGTTGGTTGCATATCGAAGCAGGCCTTTGACCTTATTTCTTTGCCTTGTGTGGGTTTCCTTCTGCTATGATTTATTGATGTGCAAAAACCTTGCCTCTCTAGGTTGTCAAGTCCTTCATCAAGGGGGGGTGCAATTTGCTTAGCTTCAAAAATTTGAATCATTTGCCGATAGCTTGCCCATGAGTGCAGTAGTTATTTTGGCTCCCAGGTGGGGCTCCAGGTTACCTTGAGCATTTGTTGTGTTGTGATGCATGTGACCTAGCTTCTTTTTCGTCTAGGGAGAGGTCGTGACAGGCAGGAAAAGCTCCAGTCAGACTGTGCATCTATGTTAATCCTGTCTTCTTCCTTGTAGCATAGGAGCTGTTTTAGACGTGACCAGTGGTAGGTGCGGTTGCATACGCTGCATTAATACATATCTGTGGTAGGTAGATTTCCTTGTTCTGTGTTTTCCTCACGTGTTCCTGGGTCACAGTAGATCTCGCAGCCGGCATCTTCCACATCTATGCGAGCAATAGGCTCCGTGCTGATGATGGTTCTGTTTTTGTCGGCTATAAGCAGACGAAGAGCCCACTTTTCGATTATCAAGGGCTCATAGTGTGTGAGGTACTGCTCTTGGTCTTCGGCTTCTGTTTCATCTGCTCTGCGTTTGTTGTTGACGTGCAGGCGATGGTCTACCACTTTTGCAGCTTGCAGATGGTATTGGTACATATAGTTAAAAGCATCAGATGGGTCATTGAAAGTTCCCGCAACGCAAACCTTTTTGTAGTCCCAAAGAGAGGTTGCCCTATTTTCAGGGTCATGAGGTTGTACCGCACAGTACGATATGCCATTATTATGTGATTTGTATTCTGGTGGTCGTTGGCGCTTTGTCCCCTTGGGCTTGGCCGGCTTTTCATTTGCCTGTGGGGCTAGTGTTTGTTGTCTCTCTGTTAGCCTTTGTGATTTCCTTTGTGTAGTGTTTTGTATTTCGCTATCCTGGGTTGCTGAGGGGGGTTCAGGTGGTGTCCTTGCGGAATATGGGCGTTTCTTGCAAGTATTCTTGATATGGCAGTCTTCTGCATTGGTATCTTGAGTCTCATACCTCTGAGTCATGGAGCGTGTTTGCCTTTGTGAACATCCTGGACCTTTTTTGCTGAGAAGCATGTTGTAATAAGTTAGCACCATCAGGTTGTCCTTGGGAGCACTGGTGCAGATTTTCCGATCGTCCAGTGTTATTAGCATTGCCTTGAATCTGTCCTAATTGAAATGCGTCATGCTCATCAGGGTCCTGGTGTGTGCGCTTTCTGTTTGTGCTCGCTAATCTATTGTTAGCAGCAGATGTACAGGGTAGTTCCTGCCTGGTCATGGCACGGGTTTGCCTAGGTGTGGTCGCAACACTTTGAGGTCGTATTTGTTGTGAACTGACCGCTGCAGATCTGATATTTTTAGTGGGTTGCTCCTCTGTGTCCATTGCCTCTGTATAATCTCCTTGTAGGGGCTGTTGTGACAAAATTTGGTTGGTTCTCTGGACATTATTGTGTATGATGCCAGGGGTGGGCTGGCTAGCTGATTACTGTATCCTCACCCGTCTAAGAGTGACAGGGTGTCTTTGAAAGGTTGGGGGTGCGTCGTGCGGTGTGTGTGCAGGCATTGGGAGGGTATTAGGTGCTGGGCGTAGTGTGCGTATGCAAATGGTTGCTTGTCTTTCTGTCCTTTCTTGTTCAAATGCCTGGCACAAGCCCTCGATGGCCATTGGAGCTTGGTTTACTTTTTTGTCTTCAGTCAAGGTGTTGCATCCCTTGCTACGGTGCCGATCTATTTCTCGAGCTATGTCTGTGTCTTGCGTGGTCACAGTCGTTGAATCTGTGTTTAGGAGAGCACATAGTTGGTCTAAAGCGATGATATGTTCATCAGAGCAGTGTCTCCCAAATTTAGTTGAAGGGCGTTACCAGTGGTTGTATGTGTGTTATTTGCTTCCAAGAGGTCAGTGGGAGTGGAGGCCCCCAGTGCTACAAGGGGCTTGGCGATGACGTGTACCATGTTTTCAAGGTTGCTTGTACATAATTCGCTTGGATGAAACAAGGGCTGAGATCCATCTCAGGTCCTCAGAGATATGTATGCCGTTGTTCTCTTCAATAACACACATATTAGAAAGTTTGATACTAAGCAGCTTCCGTACCCGCATATTGAATCCTAGGAGGCGTCTCAGAGGGATTGATGACTCCCCGTGTTGTGCTTGTAGATCAAAGGCTTTTTGTCTTAAGAGGGCAATTTGATTGCGGAGCAGCTTCTCTGTTATACATTTATGTCTGTGACTTTTATGGTTCATGCTGTTTTTTAGGGCTTCGGCATTTTGCCTGTGATATTCTACTGAAATTGAATGGCATCTTAGGCCAAAGTCATCTTTATTCTCTTTGATCATGGCAGTGGAGGTGCCTTTCATGAACTTGAATTTATGCTTGATCAGGCTCCCAATTTTATTGTCCCAGTCGTTCCGTCGGTCAGGGTCGCAGGGGGTGACTAAAAATGCATACGCTATGCTTGGCATGATTGCGGTAATTATAATGTGTATAGCCTGCCAGGGGGTTTTGTCCTTTTGACAGGTTTTAACTATTTTTCAGTATGCGTCTACACTTTGATGTGTTTTTACCCACTTCTTCTCGTGTCTTTAAGGTTAGCAATTTCCAGTTGCGTCACAGCCCTTTTTTTACTTGGTTTGTTTTGAGGTATACCTCGTTCTCACAGGTTAAGCAGCCATTCCAGGTTTAATGCCTTTGTAATCCAAACTGAACTTTCTCTCAGCAATACGGCCCGTGCCTGTTGTGAAAGTACGACACTAACAAGGTGCTCAAAATGATTGGATGCCTGCTCCTGACACTATTGATCCCCCTAGTAGCGATACCATGCTTGCCTTGGTGGCTGAGCAAATAGGAAAGATGAACGGACGTGCTTCCCCAGGATTTGATTGCGTGGCTGCTT
>Ga0307968_1000616_pt1 | contig 26330 bp, 28 predicted proteins | sample OrgLakmetagen650_FD_201834 | JGI IMG/M metagenome (GOLD analysis project Ga0307968, IMG submission 201834) | Saline water microbial communities from Organic Lake, Antarctica - #650 | ecosystem: Environmental > Aquatic > Non-marine Saline and Alkaline > Saline | place: Antarctica: Organic Lake...
GTGTGTGCGTGTGTATGTGAACGTGCGTGTGTGCGTGTGTGTGTATGTTTGTGTGTGTGTGCTTGTGTGCGTGTGTGTGCGCGCGTGCGTGTGTATGTGTGTTTGTGTGTATGTGATTGTGCGTGTGTGCTTGTGTGTGTGTGTGTGTGTGTGAGCGTTTGTGTATGTGTGTGTGCTTGTGTGTGTGTGTGTGTGTGTGTGAGAGAGAGAGAGGAGAGAGAGAGAGAGAGAGAGCGTGTATGTGTGTGCGTGTGTGTGCGCGCGTATGCGTGTGTGTTTGTGTATGTATGTTTGTGCGCGCATATGCGTGTGTGGTGTGTGCATATGTGTATATGTATGTCCTTGTGAGCGTATTTATGTCCCTGTTTGTGCATGTGCGTGCAATTGTGCCTGTGTGGAAGTGGACACACCGTTCTTCATTGTTCTTATGTATGTCGTCCAGCGTATTATACATGTCTATAGTGGTTACATAAGCCAGCACTACAAGTGTTTCACATCTTGCCTAGAAAATGCTCCCACACTACAGCTCCAAGGGGTGATACATTGCCTGAGAGGAAGCAGGGTGTGAAATCAAGTTATTTAAACCAGTTTTGTTGAAAGTACTTGCCTGCTGAAAAAATTGGGCGCTGCACCGGTGACTTGACTACTATACTCAATGCGTTCAGCACATCACACACATAAACATGCTCACTCATGTGCCTACAGCAATGGGGGGACGGCCACCAGGAACTGCAATGAAGACCTTCGTCCCTCCAGGCACTGCACAACAACGGATGGGCACCGCACAACGAATGGGCACTGCCTCCGGGATGCAACAAGACGGGGTGCGTGTCCCTTTTTATGCCACTCTTAGTGGCACACACGTGCTATTTGTTTGTTATCTGCGGTGCAGGATTCATGATATAGACCTGCAGGTATTTCATCCCCAGTTGCGTGTGTCGCAAGCCTTTACGATGAATTATCCTGTACACATTGCTGCATTATAACGGGCCTCCTTGCAAGCGTCGTCTTTTTCCTTAGGCATTGTCATCGGATTGCCTGATCTACTGTTGAGACAACGTCCAAGCCCCTTTCCTCTTTGCTCTGTTCTTTATCTTTGGATGTTCATTTTTTTGTTCGTAATTTTAAGGAGTACAAGCCCAGCGCATCTCTCGTTCAGGCTTCCAGGCAGTTGTACGAGGCATGAACCTAAGGCTTTAAGTCCTGTGTACCCGCCTAGAAACATGACTTTGAAAAGAGGCAATCTGTCGTACTTGGACCACGTAGCATATCTTTTTGGAGGGAACTGGCTGATGCAGCATGCAGCATCGGCATATGTGCAAACATGGGTACAAACACACTGCATTAAGCTGAAACGCTTGTGGTATTGCATAGTGTGCATCAGATCTAGCTTCTACAGCCATACAAAGTGCAAAGGAGCATTAATAAATGAAGAGCTACTGCAGGCTGCTGTGCCATGATGCCATATTAATAATATAAAAAAGGAGCATCAGCAGGCGTGCCATGTGACCTCTTTAGTAGAGATAATAAAACCTTACCAACTGCAAGCCGTAACCACAATGGAAAGCAGTAACCAACAACACAGTCACCGTCCTCACAGGCTCGTCCCATGACCTCCCATCGAGGTGCGGGCTTCTCCTCCGCCCCCAACAAAAAGTGGGACCCTTTGAGCCAGAATGGAGGCAAGGCGGGTGGTGGGCTTGCTGGCAAGATCTTGGACAAGAGAGGAGATGTCGGGTAAGTCTGTGCGTGCATGTGCGTGTGCGTGTCTATGTATGTGAGCATGCAGCCCGTGCGTTTGTATGAATGTGGAGTTTTAGCCTTTGAAAGGCAGCGGATAGACAATGACTCAAGCTTTGAGTACATCTAGTTACTAGCGAATCAAGCATCATTGCTTCATTATTCTCTCCATCTGTCTGAGCGGAATAAAGTAATGATAAAAATAACGCGGTGCAGCGTCACATGCAAAGCAACCTCCACCTACATTGCCGTATCCAAAGCAATTTCCTCTGTGTCAGTCTTGGGTTGTGTGACATTGTTCCCCTGTCTGATAAGTGGGTATAAATTCATCTCTGCAGAAGTTCCTGCAGCATATTAAAAGAGCTGACTGTTCTTACAAATGTCATTTAGCTCCACACAAATGAACAAGGCAGTCCTTGAGGAAGCAGTCTCATCAAAAAGTTTAACATATTTGCCACTTCTGACGCTTCCCTACGGCCATTGGAAGTAGGCAAGTAGGCAAATGCGTCTTACAAGTGAATTCAAGCTCAAAACAAACAAAGTCGATTGCCACTCGTTGCCTGCGTTTCCTGCAGCCCTGAGGAGCAGGCAAAGGAGGTAGAAGCCAAAGTGCATCAGATGCTGGAAGAGAGCGCGGCAGCAGCATGCACCGGAGATCCAAACACAGGTATGCTGTGCCACTCACACGTGAAAACGCCAAACAAATTTCTTGATCGTTTACGAGCATTCGATAGAATTGGATATAGTCTGAAGCGGCATTTTAGCGACACACTTTACATGATAGTGGCTATCCTGGATGATGTACCCAGAGATCCATACAACGGAGCACTCAGCAGTGTGGCGGCATGTTTGAGTGTAGTCACAGAGGGCTGACCAGTGCTCAATATTGTGGCAGGCAAACAGGATAGAGTGCAATCGCTGGAGGCAAGGGGTTGATCACGGAGCACTTACAAGGGGATACACAGAACTGACACGTGAAAAACAGAGCATTATCTATGTCCCCTCAAGGAGGGGGGGAAAACAAAGCACTCCGGCCTCTTTCTCTGGCTCGCACGTTGCACGTTAATACGCACATTGCACAGTCACACGTTAATTCGCACATTGCACAGTCGCACGTTGGCTCGCACGTTGCACAGTCGCACGTTAATTCGCACATTGCACAGTCGCACGTTGGCTCGTACGTTGCACAGTGCCAGGATGTTCGGCAGCATGTAGCAACAGAACTGAATGCCTTGCTGCCCATGATGGCAGAAATCTCAAGCTTCAAAGTTGTGCTGCACATACACCTGCATGTGTGCACGTGTGCACACGCGCATACATGCACCCTCATACACACACAAGTACACACAATATGCACATCACACATGTACAAACACACATGCATCCCCACTCAAACTTGAATGAGCACAATACATAGACAAGTACACACTTGCCTTGTGCTGTCGGTATTGCAAATGAAGAATGTAAAGTGGTGGTGATTGCCTTGTGATGTTAGTAATTGAAAGGCACGAGGCAAAAACACTCTGTTTGCCACTCTCACCATTTTGGTCACATAACATTTGCGTGCTCAGGGCTAGAAAAGGCGATTGAGGCTTGCAAGTTTGAGCGCAAGTTGTGCAAGCACCGAGAGATGAACAACTTAGGGGACCAGATCAATGCAGATCTCACTTACTCAGTAGAATTCAACCTGGCACATATGTACCACGCCAACAAAAACTACAAGGAAGCCATCGAGCTGTTTACAGGTGCGTTGGTTGCCATTGCTTTTTGCTGTATGTTGAATGACTCGAGATTCTTTACTTCACATTTATGTTATTAGCCTACTGTGTGTGAGTGTGTGTGTATGTATGTGTGTGTAAGTGTGTGTGTAACACTCCAATGTAACATTGTGTACACTGTAAGAGCGTTTACTGAAAAATACCTTGTTGTATTTGTATTTGCACATGAATTTAAGAATGATAAACAACTTTGCGCAACCAAAAGACAGGCCTGCAACATCTGCTCAACTTTCCTCAACGCTTGCAGGGTCTGAAGGAGTCATGTATATGGTCTCACTCACTTAAAAACAAACAAGAGCATGAACCCTCACGCAGGCTTGCATGCACAGAGACACAGAAACACATGCTTAATGAAAATTCGGGTGCACAGTAGGGTTTGCCACCTGTTCACGTGCAGATTTAGTACGCAACAAAGCCTACCCCCAGAGCGGAGGCCTTCGGGTGAACCTCGGCAATATCTACTTTGAGCAGCAAAAGTACTCACTCGCCATTAAGAACTACCGCATGGCTTTGGATCAGGTCGACCAGACAAAGAAGGAGGTGCGTCTTTGGATAGTGTGTATTTTCTATATGGTGCTTAAGTTCATGTGAGAAGGAATGTTCATTGCAAAGTGTGTTACGATATGTAATAGTTGTTAGATGAGACTATAGCATGCAAATAAGACCTAGATCACCTTGTATTAAATTTTCTTGTGACAGGTGTTTGTCATTGCCTGTTCCCTTAGCTCAGGACGACACCATTCATCCCTTACCATCTAACGCACGTTCATACTTCACCACCAAACATAACCTAACCGTTAAAATGACCTCAAGCCAGTCTACAGCACAGGCACTCCTGCTCCTCCTCCTTCTTTGCATGTTAAAAAGAAGGCATCAGGAAAGCCTCATCAGCTGAACAAGTTGTACATACTTGTCATACTTAGGGTTGGCCAGAGCCGTATATATACACCGTATATGACCGTATATTTGGTGATTCCCTGCCATAAATACCGTATATACATCGTATATATATGGTTCTGGCCAACCCTAGTCATACCTTACAATGGTGTAGGAAGGAAGGCCGTTTTGTTGTCATTGTCGCGCTTGCTCAGTATCCAGGGTGACCAAAGCAGCATGTTTCACGGTGCATGAACGTGTAACAGAAAAACACCGAAAGAGAATTGCCACAGCCCAAACCATATGATTCACGGTCCTTGACTGTGTAGCAGAAAAGCACTACAAAAGGAATGCTGTGTTTCAAACTGTTTATGTTTAGTTCTGGCCAACCGTACAATGTTGACGTGCAGGTCAAGTACAAGATCATGCGAAACATTGGGCTTGCCTTCGTGCACATGGGCCAGTACCAGGATGCCCTGCAAACCTTCACAACTGTGATGGAAATGGTCCCTGATCACCAGGTAAAGAGGCAGAAGGCTTGGTCATTGGTCATTGAACTGTTTTTTATTTTGTGTGATGGCCCTGCAGACTTAATGACTCTGATGGACATGGTCCCTGGTCATCAGGTGAAAGAGGCAGAAGGCCTGGTCATTGCACGTGAGCTTTGTGTTTCATTGTAATGATGTCCCTGCAGAGAGCATGTCATGGTCGCGCTTGCTCAGTATCCAGGGTAACCATAGCTGAATTCTCACGACTGTAAAGAACGTGCTCCCCCATCACAGTGTGTGCAAAATGCCCATCATGCAGCATCATATGAACTCTGGTGTACGTACTTGTATAATTATGTATATGCACGTATGCATACGGTTATGAAGCTGCACGTGCATGCAACTGTCGTACATTAAATCCTGCGTGTTGTGCCCTGGTCAGAATCACAGAACAGCAAACTTGACGCTTCCTCGCTCATGTCTTGTCTTGAATGTGCATGTCTCTGTGTGAGTGCACGCATTTGTTTCGCCCACTTGATGCACACATGCCCTCCACCCTACATCAGTAAAAGCGTGGGTTGTTGCCTACTTGATGTACTGACACACTTTACCCTGTACTGCACTGCACTGTACTGTGCAGTAACTGTACTGTACTGTAACACACTGACACACTTCACCCTGTAACTGTACAACACGACTCACATGTTCCTGTCCTTTTCTTACTCTTGCAGACAGGCTACAACCTTGTAGTGTGCAGTTTTGCGCTCGGTGACCGTGAGGGCATGAAGCAGGTGCGTGGGTGACAATGATGACCTGTGTGTGTGTGTGTGTGTGTGTGTGCCAAAGATGCTTACCATACGTGTATGCATGTCTCTGTGTGTGTGCATGTGTGTGTGCATGTGTGTGCGTGTGCATTGTGCGTGTTACCATCAGTGACCAGGTATTGCTTTTGAGTGGTGGCTTGTGTGGCACATGCTTTTCTGTCCATTTGTCATTGTGGCATAAGTAAGGTCTTCAACCACTTGCCTTCACGCCTGTTTTCAGCAGCACAGCATGACCACGCCCTTACTTCAGCTGGAAAGGCTTGCTATGATGCGCTATCATTCTACAGCATTCTGACCCCTCACCCTTTCTGTGGCACACTGAACAAACAGGCTTTCATGCGCATGGTGGAGGTGCCCCCGTATGAGCAAGAAGATGATGAGGACGTGGACATGATGGGGCTCATGGGGGGAGAGGATGACGACATGCAAAACGTGTGTTTGTTGAAACATTGTGTGTGTGTGTGTGTGAGCTTGCATTGATTTCATGGGATGTGTGTTGCTCATATGTGTGTATCTCTCAAATGATAATTGCAATTAGTCAAGAACTCATGATGAGGACCTATTTGATCCCCGAATTCGAGATTGCTCTCATAAGTTTCATTCTTGCTCACAGTTGCATCACATTATCACATTACACAAGTTTCAGAGGTATATGTGCACACACCATCGTACAAGTCTACATACCTTCATTCATACACACAGACATCATCAGAGGGGGTTATCTGAGGCCCCAAATGGGTATGTCTCTGCATGCTCCTAGGGTATGGCTCCCCTAACTTGCTAGTTACAAGCTCAGCCCTGATATGTAGATAGATTTCAATGCAGCTGAGCTTGAAACCAGCAAGTTAGGGGAGCCATACCTAATTGGTTGCGGTGTGAACCCTACTTTTTGAGCAGCCATATGCTGTATCTGACCAGCCAGAGCACCAAAATGAGTGATTTTTTGTGTTTTGGAGTCCTTATAATGAGTAAAAATCATTGCAGAAACAATGGAGCAAAAAAACCAAGTGGATGGCGAGATATGCAGATTAATGCGCCATTCTCCATGCAAAGCACTCATCTAGGGTACAGATGCACGACGTATGCATTTAGTCCTGTACTTTCTTACGCAGGGTGGCTTAACTAAATCTGAGCACATGCTTTGGTAACTTATAAAGTCAGCATCAGTGTAAAGCTAGATTGGGTCCAATTTGATGAGCTAATGTGTAAGTAGTTGCCCCTTTAATGCAAAAAGGAGCATGTTTGGACATTTGCTCAGATAACCCCCTCTGATACATTATCGTCTACCTTTTGCGCTCCGGAGTAGTGGGGGCATGTGCATCACTTAAACGTGCTACCACAAAATCCACCTCACGCTCTGCCCCCCCCAAAATCAAATTTGAAACTTGCATAAGCATCCGTTAATATGTGTATGAATTATGAATTGCTCATGCCACAGACCTCACCTCCATACACACATGCACACACACACACATACACTCTCAGGTGACTCAAAATGATGGCCTGCGGGAGGAGCTACGCAAGCGGCAGAATTACATCACTCGCTGCATCGTCAGCTCTGCACAGCTCATCAGCGAAAAGATTGAGAAGTCCGGCTACGCAGCAGGCTATGACTGGTGAGGTTGAATCAATGTATGTGTGGGTGGCGTTGCAGTCATTATTAGGGATCAGTGTGTGAATGTACTTGCAACTCAGGTGGTGGTTTGGATTAGTGTTTGACAAAGCGTGGGGGCGTTCCTGGTGTGAGAAGAGCATCCCTGTCACTAACTGCACATTTGTACATTGTAAAGCTACATAATTAACACAATGCTTCAGGTATCAGTCGTGTATCAGACGCGTGCTGTCTGGTCAAACCGACACATGTCAGTGTGAGCAACAGCGGGCAACGGTCTTGGCTTCAGAGTAGAAAGCTCATCAGTGGCTGTGCCAGGCACCTCACACCATTTGCCGTGTAGGGTTTGATTCTTGGTTGCAGCAGTAGTTTGGTCTGACACCTCACACTTGCTTGCTTCTGCTCCTTGGCTTCTTAGGTGCGTGCAACAGCTCCGTGCAGCTGGCTACGTGCGACTAGCAAACGAAGTGGAGCTGGCAAAAGCCTCAAAGTTCCTGGGCAACAAGGAGTTTGAGAGTGCCATTGCTGTGTTCAAGGTGGGCACGTGTTATTATTGAACTGCAAAGCCTGCGTAGAAGCTGAGCTGGCCTGTAAAACGACTGTGCAACACCAACCTAACATCCTGTCTCTGTCTAGTGGCATACATGTCTGCTATGGTTGCGTTGCGTTTGAGGGTAGGTAAAAGAGTACTTGAGTTGGTAAAAAGGTAGGAAAAAGATAGTAAGCAGGTTGCTAAAAAGTAGTTGAGTAGGCAAAAAGGTAGTAAAAAGGTAAGTAAGCAGGCAGTTTAAAAGTACTTGAGTAGTGCAGCAGCACTCCAAAGAATTGTGCATACTTTGTGATCATGCGCAGGAGTTTGAAAAGAAGGAGTTGCGAGTGCGTGCCCGGGCAGCTACCAACCTTGCCTTTCTAAATATGCTGGAAGCTCGCACAGGTAGGGGCTGTGCAGAGGGAATGGGGTGTTTACCACACGTCTGCCTGTGCCTCCCACGGCAATGTCACTGGGCTTGTGCGGAACAGATGGGACCACTCCCTGCATACCTCAGTCACTGCTGCAGCATGGCCTGAGCCGCATTTTCCCGTGTGTGGCTTTGTGTGGCTGACAGTGACAGCAATGATTCGTCACCTGCTTGCATACCTTGTTGTTTGTGAATTATCATTGTATGAGGCTCCGGGCCTCCACTCTTTGCAAGTTGCACATCTGACCCACTGTGACCCAACGTGCCACCGTGCGTTGCAGATGTGGCTGACAAATATGCAGAGCTTGCGCTAAAGAGTGACCGTTACAATGCACGTGCGTACGTCAATAAAGGCTGCATCCTTGCTGACAAGGTAGGTTGGTGTGCCAAGCGTGCTGTACTTGGTGTGCCAAGCGTGCTGTACTTGGTTTGCCAAGCGTGCTATACTTAGTGTGCCAAGCGTGCTATATACTTAGTGTGCCAAGCGTGCTATATACTTGGTGTGCCAAGCGTGCTATATACTTGGTGTGCCAAGCGTGCTATACTTGGTGTGCCAAGCGTGCTATACTTGGTGTGCCAAGCGTGCTATATACTTGGTGTGCCAAGCGTGCTATTGGTGTGCCAAGCGTGCTATACTTGGTGACTTGCGTTTAGACATTGGTAGGTTGACAAGGTAGGTTAGTGTGCCAAGCGTGCTATACTTGGTTATTTGCGTTTAGACATGACGTGCCTCTCTTTTGGGTTAAGTCGGCCATGACCTTACGTATACACTCTGTATACGGCCTTGTCCTATGAGATAAGAATTGTGTCTTGATGAGTTATTCCCTGCCAATCCTGTGTGTTTGTGTAAATCATGCATGGATCTGGCCGACCATATTGTAAGGTAATTTTATGGGTATACTGGATGACCTCGAGTGAATTCATGTAGTTTTGTCTGACTATTATGATTCAGCCCACCATGCATTTAAAACGTGTGTCTGCAACATGTGCAGTGATCTGTGTATGAGCGTTCATCTGAAAGTCTTCCATTTTGTGTAGGTCAATTGCTTTAAAGGTAACCTGTGCCTTAAGCTGGATAAAATGCTTTAAGGTTATTATTTCATTTGCATGACCTGCTGTCACAGGGTGATCTGGAGGGTGCCAAGAGCCTCTTTCAGGAAGCTGCCAGCATTGAGCCTTACTGCGTGGAGGCCATCTTCAATGTGGGCCTTGTGCAGCTCAAGTTGGACGACCCAGAGGTGGGTAGGGCAGGTGCAGTGTTGCATCATAACACAGCCATGAGGCCTTAGTACAACAATGAACCCCTGGTCAGCACTTGCCTGCAGGAGGTACCCTGCGCACAGGTGGAGAATGAGTATGTCGGTCCGACTTTGTACTCTGCACACATGATCACGCTTATAGAAGTTGTTTGCATGAGCTATCTGTGCACACATTTTTAATGCAGTTACTCTCTTAAAATCTGCAAGCAACGCTGCCTCTCAGGAACGTCCACAGAGGTTCTAGTTCACATGAACACTTTTTTACACATGTGTTTTTATCCTTAACCTACAAATTCACACTCTTTGCAAAGAGTGGTTTTCTCCTCCTGACAGCTGCATGCATCCCCCGTCATCTGTCACAAAGACTCTGTTCTCAAACACACATTTACACCTACCGCATTATTCTTCTCAACACGCATACCCACACCCTACAGAGTGCTGTGGTGTCCTTCAAAAAGCTGCATGCAATGCTGCCCGAAAACACGGAGGTGATGTACCAGTTAGCCACATGCCATGACATCATGCAGGACTATGAGCAGGTAAGGAGTGCTCAACACCCCTATCTCGCTCCCCTTTATCTTTGGTGCGCCCATCATTTGTGCGTCCATTGTTTTTGTGCCCATCGTTTGTGCGTCCATCATTTGTACGACCATCGTTTGTGTGTCCACGGTTTGTGCGCCCATAATCTATGCGTCCATCATTTGTGCGTCGATCATTTATGCGCCCATCATTTGTGCGCCCATCATTTGTGCGCCCATCGTTTGTGCGGCCATCATTTAAGCACCCATCATTTATGCGTGTCCACTATGTGCGCGCTTTCTCCCAAGCCCTGAGCGGCAACCACTTCTTTGCGTAAGAGTGCCATCATGTCAGTAAGAAATTCATAGGAATGACTGTTTTCTTCATGCCACCAGTCCCCTGATTCCTCTCTCTTCCTTAAATCCTTGTTTTCCTGTTTCCTAACTAATTTCTGGTGCATGACCTTCTTTCTTGCTGCCTGAAAATTAATCAGGCGGCAAAATGGTTTAGGACGCTTAACGGTCGACTGCCAAACGATCCTGGGGTACTTGCCAGGCTTGGAGCGATCCATGCACGAAATGATGATGAAGCAGGAGCTCTCAGCTATTACCAAGTGCGTGCCTTAAATCAAGAATCAAGAGGCTTGCCTTATGTTTTTGCATGCATCAAACATTATTGCTTCTGTGCATACACAGGTACACAAATAGTTCATATCTTCACACGTACACCAGCATGGATATGATCATATCAGTGCACGAACAACATGCACACCGGTTGTGTGACCTCGTACTCTCATGAGAGACATACACATGCACACTCACATACACTCATATACACATGTAGGAAGCGCACCGTGTTTACCCTGTTAGCATGGATGTAATTAGCTGGCTGGGGGCGTTCCATGTGAGGAACGAGGTGTACGAAAAGGCACTGCCCTACTTTGACTTAGCCTCCAAGATTCAGCCACAAGAAGTCAAGTGGGGCCTCATGGTGGCCTCTTGCCACAGGCGTGTGGGTGCCCTACCTCAGGTAGGTGCTGCTTGAGTGAGTTCTGCAGTGCAGTGCCAGCTCTCAGAGTCTTGCCACAGACGTGTGGGTGCCCTCGTCAGCTAAGTGCTGCTTAGAATGAATTAATCATTTAAGTTTAGGCCAGCGGTCTCTTGCACAGGCATATGGTTGTCTATTCTCCGGTGGGCAAACGTCGTACCCGTTTTTGCATGCTCTGTTTGTATGCTTATCACTGCCAAAGAGCGGCCTTTAAATAGGGTCACCAAAAAAATTCCTTTAGGCATAGTGCGTAGCTGCAATTACGGGTACTCTAAACTACGTGGCTTATAATCATGCTCGGCTCTACGATTATCTGTGGCCTTTGCTGCGTGACGCCAAACTATCGTTTTTACTCTGCGTACCCTGATAGAGACGAATTTGCTCTCCCTTGCAGATGGGTTATAGCAGATATGAGTAGGGGCCATTTCAATCAAAAGACAAAGTTGAAGGCCTACCACGCCCTTCTGGCTCTGTAAGCCTTCTGGTCGTTGTCATAGAAGGCTCTGAAGCCTCCTTGCTTAACTTGCAAATTGTCGCGCCTCTGTGCAACCTCTGAACACTAATTATTGCATCTCTTTAGACATTAATAAGCTATCTACTATGGTGCAACACACCGCACAGGCCCTGGCACGCTACAAAGCTACATACTCCCTCAACGAGTCCCTCCTTTTACTAGCCAAGCACTGATCAGTAATTCCAAACTTCCCACCAATGCTTTCATAGGCCCTTGCACGCTACAAGGCCATTGATGTCTCACACCCCGGCAATGTGGAGTGCCTTAAGTACTTGGTACACATCTGTTCAGAGCTGGGACGGCGGGACGACGCACAAGGCTATATGGAGAAGCTGAAGAAGGCAGAGCGTGCGCAGGTGGGTGCAAGGCGTTGCCTGTTGTGCAATTTCTTGTCTGGTGGATATACAGAACCACACGGAGAAGCTGCAAGAACTAGAGCGCATTCAGGTGGGTGTGAGTGCCAACTGTTGAGTGCTGTGCAGTGTTATGCTGCACAGGACATGATGCACATTGAAGGCAGACGATTATCCAGACAAATGACGACTACTGTTTGCAGTGCCGTACGGATTTATTACTTACATTATATAATATATGATGTACTACTTACATTATGTACTAATTCATTACTTGCATTATGTGCTTTTATATTACAAGAAGATCACGGTGCAGATTTAGGAAAGATCGGGGCAGAAAGGTATACGTTATAAAGTCACAAAAATGCTTGCCAAGGCCAAAGCCCCATTTTCCCATCTGCCTCGACATCCTGTGCATGGAACACTGAATCTATGTCTTAGGCTCGTGTTACATAATATTATGAGCAGCCATGTTGGTATTTGAGGTAGCAGCTCTAAACCCATAACAAATCAGGTTTCAGTCACAGTCAAGAAAAGGAAAAGACTAAAAGCCGGCTGGCGGTGGTAATGCAGCCATAGTCAATTAGTGTTTGTATTTCTTAGAAAGTAGGAGAGTGATCAATCTGATCCAAAAAATTGGCTCATCCACACTTATATACACCAACATTCTTTTAACGTGCGTGCATGCAGGCGGCAGAGGCAACGGTTGCTGCAAATACAATGGCAGCAAGGCAACAGCAACAGCAGCAGCCTGAAGTGGGCATGGGTATGGGTATGGGTATCGGGGGAGGTGGTGTGCACGGTGGGGGTGGGGATGGGGGACGGGGTGGAGGCTTTGCTGATGACTCTTATCAAATGAGTGCTGGCTTGAACGTCCCTGTTACACAAGGCAAAAAGGTGCGTGCGAACGCACGGGCGTGTTTGTGTGCATTTGCTGATGAGCAATTTTTTACATTTTTGCTTTACAACCTGTCAAACCGAATTTGCTAGCCGCGATAATGGAATTTGTGATCACATTCCTGCAGGTTGTGGCTAAAACGGAAGGAAACAACGATGACTGGGGAGATGAAGAATTGGGTGACGACCTGCTACCCATGGGCTAGTAGCTACTGGCATGCATGTGTGCAAGGGGGAGAGGGACGGTTTGCAGGGTTATACCATGACTAACAGGAAGCCATAATGACATTTGATTGACTAGACATAAAACCTTTGACAACACTATTACTCTATTGTCAGTTTTACAACATCTTCCAAGGTATCCCATGACACTGCCTGTCTTCCTTTTCAATCATGTGCGTCGATAGTCAAATCATGTAAGTTGATAAACTCTTCCCCATTTCCTGAAGCCATATGTCTGATCAAATCACCGTCACTGCAAAGTACTACTCATTACCTTACCTTACCTTATAGTATAAGACACAGCACACTACTAACACGAGGAGACCGAGAATGTCTGAGTAAACGGTCCCAGCTCCGGGAAGGGACTGGTGTGGCAGCCAATCAAATATTAGTAGTAGCACTAGCAGATATTTTTCCAATTGAATTTTTGCAATCGTTTGCCTAACTAAGTCAGCAGTCAATTGGCTAGACCAGCCTCTGATTGAAAGTTAAAGAGTTGTGTAATACATTTGACATTTGAGCATTGTTTTCAGGCAATGCCAGGCCCAGAAAAAAAACACAAAAGTGCTATTGAAGAAAAAGGAATCATTTGAAGTCGGCTCGGTAAAGCAACCGGCAGGAGCAGCACAGAAGAGATCTGCCTCTTGCTTCAATCATTCGATCACATACCAGACAAGTAAATGATAAGCCCCAGCACCAGCTGTTTAAGGCAGCAAAATAATAGAGGAACGTAAAGAGCATAGGAATGGAGGAGAAGCACCATCATCAGTCATATGTGTGAGGTGGTCATAAGGTAAGAAGGCCAAAATATTGTACAATGTGCAAAATAAGATGCCAGAACTGCAAAAACACATAAGTTCAATCCTCTAAGGCTGAATTGCTTAATACTAGTGTCCATACGCAACCACGTACAGATGAAGTGCGTCCCTCATCCTACACCCGTGCCTGTTCTCGTATCCAAGCAACTATCTGAGCCACGTTTGCTTCTAACTGCTCCACAGTATTGCTGGGCAGTGCGCGGACAATCTCTCCCCTGTGTGTGTGTGTGTGTGTGTGTGTGTAAGAGTTGGGGTGTTTAAACACCTCAAACAGAGCGCGCAGACAGTTTTAAAACTGTTGAGCAGTTTAGTAAAATTCAAACTTAAATAACAGACTATTACACCGCTCGCACTTCAACCATAATTCAATTCTGAATTTCAACTGCAGGTAAAAGCAGATTCCAGGTAAAACTACAGTAATTTTTGGAATTGCAGTTAGACTTGAACATTTCAAGTGGCCGGTGTGCAATGTGCAAGCTTGTGTATGTCTATAAGTGAGTGTGTATGTGTGCTTAGGTGTGTGTGCTTGTGTATGCCAGCAAGTTTGTTTGTTATCGCAGGCCTCACGTGTTTCCACGAAGGTAATACGCTTTGCACACAAAATCACAAAGAGAGACCTCTTTTCAATTGCATATATGATTATATCAGGGAGTCTGTGCTCAATCACAGCCTGAAGGCTGAACATCAGATTTGTACATTTTGTTGTAATGATCAACACGTCTCTCTCTCTCTCTCTCTCTCTCTCTCTTTCTATTTCTTTCATTCCACGCCTGCAACAAACATCGACACACACACAGATACACACACAGATTCAAACACCGGAAGGCTACTGCGCCTAACCCTCCATAGTCCGGGGGCTCTTTTCAGCCATGTGGCTGAGAAGCGTTGACGAGCAAAACAGACGACATAGAGCGTTCCCATTTAGTTGGCACTCCCAGCTTATGACCACGACAGGACAAAACGTGCTTAAGACGTACTCATAAACTATGCGTTACATTACGACTTTACATCACGTAAGCTCATGGAGTGGGGTACATCCCAGCAACTATGTGTGTGACATCTTTGTGCTTCTCACTCCTTACATACGACTAGGGTTGGTCAGAACCATATATATACGGTAATTATTGCAGAGAATTTATCAAATATACGGTCGCAAACGAGGCATATATCATATATACGGTTCTAGCCAACCTTACATGTGACCAATTGTCCCCGAAAGTGGGCTGCCAACTTTTCTTCTTAAGATGAAACAAATGCAAGGACGAGGCATGCTCCGTCCTTATTTGTAGTATTCCCTGGCCTCCTCCAAGAAGACCATCATGTTTTGAATGCAAGGACGAATTTGCTCCGTCCTGCTTACTTGTAGTTTTCCCTGGCCTCCTCCAAGATGACCATCATGATTTCGCACTCCACATTTTCCTGCACCTTGCTCGCACTGTAAGCCCTGCAGCGGGCACAAGATTCAAACAAGTGGCAGATTGTGTGAGTAACTTAGCTCCCAAACACCCTGTTCGTTTTCTAACACCACCACAAAACCAGGAAAAGGAAACATGCAAAACATGTAGCACGATGTAGCAAAAGGAATTGAGCAAGCTAATAACTAATGCACACTTCAGGGTAGAAGGCGCCAATTCCAGCACGACAATATGCAGTGTTTTTTAATGTGATGGTCATCAGGGTGCTCACTTAACAAATTGTATACATCAGCTGTACAGTGCAGATCCCAACGCACTGCCTCAAGCACCCCAATCTATGTGTCCAAAGTTCAAAACATGCATCATACACTACCCGTGGACTGCACATATGTTCAACCACGTCAAATTTGATAGTCGCTTGCACTGTCTATTTATGGGGTTGGCCAGAATTATATATATACACACCTTATATTAATGATTTAAAATGTAAAGCTTCACCACATATTATAGTTCTGGCCGACCCTACCCATTTAAGACTCCCGTGTGTTCACGTGGAGCGTGCTGGAGGCTTTCTAGGTGTACATGTAAATCAAGTCACAGTTATCCCAGGTACCACCGCCTACAAATGCTTAAGCAAAACCCCATTTGCATGTAAAAAGAGTATGCACCTTGCTCCATACGTGGCGTCGTCTCAACTCACCGTTTTTGCAACCTGTCGTACAGCACAGTGTTGTCAGCTTGCAGCACCAAAACCAAGTCAAACCACCTGCATGTGCAACAAGATAAGAGCAGGTGGCCTAGATATAAAAGGGTTTAACAAAGTCTCAGTGTTCGGTTATATGCGGAAAGAAAGGCCTGCTACGATCTGTATTTTAAAGGTCACGCAGATGCACACAAATTCTTGGTGCTTATGACATACAGGTCTTTACAACGGCAGATCTTGTAGCATGCTGTACGCGTAAAACTGCAAAGTGCACGGTGTGTGTGTGTGTGTGTGTGTGTTTGTGTGTGCATACACGTGTTCACGCTTTGTATGCATATATGTCTGTGCATGCATACATACGTATGCAACAGGAACTACCTGTGCGCTTGAATTCGTGCATGACGCTGTGTGTGTTAGTGTGGTGCGTGTGTTCAGAGGTAAGTAGTGTGCACATGAACACGTTAGTGTATATATATGTGTGTGTGTGTCTGTGTGTGTGTGTGTGTGTGTGTGTATGTGTGTGTATGTTTGCGCGCGCGCGCGAGAGAGATTTAGTGTGTTGCGCATGGGTATCTGTACACATGTGCTTCAGTTTTAGCAGTTATCTGTGCACAAACATGGGTGCATACGTGTGACTGTGACTATGTACTTGTATGTACATGAGTGTGTGTGTGTATGTGTGTGAATGTGTGTGTGTGTGTGTGAATGTGTGTGACTGTGACTATGTACTTGTATGTACATGAGTGCGTGTGTGTGTATGTGTGTGCGTGCCTGTGTGTGTGTGTGTTTGTGTGCACGTGTGTGCACATGTGTGTATGGGTATGGTAGTGTGCTGAAGCCGCCGGCACATGGAGAGCGATCTCTGCCCACCTCTCAGGAAAGAATTCACAACCGTGGTGGTCCACAATGACGCCCCCCTCTGCCATGGCATCCTCCATTGCATCGCACACTTTGTCTTCATCTATAATCCAGCAGTTGAACTCCTCGTCCCATCCTGAGTGCAGGCCCTTTTCAGCGACCCACTGCCCCACATTAATGTGCTGGTATCCTGCTTCCCTGGCAACAGCCTCAGCCGTGGTGGTCTTGCCGGTTCCAGGCGTGCCACAAACCAGAATGTTGGGCCTTTGAGGGGCAGGATTGGTCTGAGACATGCTTGCACTTGTATGTCAAATGCACTAGCACCCGGGGGATTTCAGTCTATCTGATAAAAACGGAAGGAAAATTACACCTGTGGGAGTATACCTACTGTTGCCAAACACCGCTAATATGATATAGAAATCAAAATTTATAAAACAATTTGCGCACTTTAGGCTCTAATTTTGCCCGACTCTGAGAGTCGTCTTTCCTGTGCCTTACCGACTACAGCGTACTTGATAATGAGCGGTGAGTCCAGTAGTCTTGTCCGTTGCTGTAATTTTACTCAAATTCGAGCTGTTGCTCCAAATTTTGAGCTTACTCGAGCTGTTACTGCCCTGGAATCCCCATCGGCAAAGCCCCCCGATGTTGCCGCAAGCAATGCTGCTAAGAAGCAGCAACGCAAGTTATCCTGATTGCCCTCATCGGGTGGGGATGAACTGGGGCTTCCACCTCCCCCACCCTCCCATCCCCAGAATGCCTCCTTGTGTTGATTGCATGATGCTAGCTGGGCAAGGTCTTGTGGGTTTCGAGGGGTCATCCTGCCAAACTGCAAAAATCCTCCTGCCCGTTGCCTGAACTGCCTGCTCTCCTTTTCAACTCCCACTCTAACGACGAGTTTCTCCGTGCACTGCAGGAGAAGAGGACAAAAAGAAGCAGGCCCCCCCTCCAGAGAAGAAGGTGTGTTGAAGCTCACACTGTGTTCATAGTATGCTCTCTGAACTGTCGGAGGCATGTATGGGGACACAAGCTGGCCCGTTTTTGACTGCCCATAAGGCAGATGCGGCTAGTGATGGTGGGCCTAAAGGCATGGTTTCACACCTGCATGCGTCCACACAGGAAGAAGAGGAGGGAGGAGAAGAGGGCGGAGAGGAGGAGCCCAAGCCTTATGCTGCGCTAGTGGTGAGCACCTGGTCAAAGCGAGAGAAGAATTTTATATACAGAAGTGCTTAGGCAGCTGCCTCAATGCTTTTTGAGGGAGGGAGCTGCGCATTCTGCCTTCACTTTGGCCATACAACTATGTCCATGGGCGTTTTTAGAAGTTGTGCACTTTTTTTTACCAGACCAGCTGATGCTGCCTATTGACAACGATTGGATGGTCAGTTAGTTACGCCAACAGCTGTATCAGAGATTGCGGGTGAATGCATCGGAGTTCATCACCGCAGATCCACTGCGTGGACTTAAAGAATTTTGAGCAAACCTGTCGGAGCTATGCTTCCGCATTCCCACGCACGTGCACGCACACGCACACATTACCAACTACTTCACACACATGCACATATACTTGCGCGTGCGCACGTGCACACACACACACACACTCACACACATACGCACACACATACATACGCACACAGGGCGAGGACTTGCTTGATGAGGAGGACGACGAGGAGGACTATGAGGAGGAGCTAGGAGACGAGGACAGCGACGAAGAGGATGATGATGATGATGAAGACTATGAAGAAGAGGAGGAAGAGGAGGAGCAGCCACAAGGTGAGATGGGTGAGGCGGTATTGGGTGCGAGACTTATGTAAAAACGCTAAGGAAGGGCCCTCTTGTGAATTGACCAGGTATGAAAAGGGGGCATGTTTCTTCGTTTTTGTCTGTGTAGCCTTATGAGTCTGCCAGGCTTGCGCCGTAGTTCAAAAGCGTCCATGGATTGGGAGTTGGATGTTGAGTGAAGGTGTGGAGTGTTGACGAACATCCAAGCTCCAGATAGTTCTTTTTCAGGCCCCTTGCCCTTTGCAAAACCTGGGTGCAACATCTTGACACACTGCAGCAATGTCAAACGTAAGCAGTGTGACGTTGCTCATCTGTTCTCCCTCTAAGATTTAGAATTCATTCTTAGACTAGGAACTCTGGTGGCCGCATGCATCACGTTTGTTTCTCAAATGCAAACTGTTTTGGGGGAGGTAGTATCGTGCCGTAAAGTGAATCCATAAGTGAATCCTTAATGCCTGCTGGACCCGCTTAGCGTACGGCACTCAGCATCTGTCACCTTGTCATACAATTATAGGTCTTTTAATTCCAGGTGATTTTTTCTGATCAGAATGTGCCTATCCTAGTGGTAACTCACAACCTTAACATAATTATCTCTTTGATTGCCAAGATGCATCGTGCTAGACTTTAACCAATTGGTCAAGCACAAGACACTTGTGTGCTGTCGCTAGTTTTGAGGCCGCACATTGATATATGCCACATATCATAAAAGTACCGTACAAAAAGATAACTGTACATTACCGGACTCACCACCCTCCCTGGAATAAAATATTTGTTTCCCAAAAATAGGTGTAACCCCCCTGAATTGATTGTTATACACAGACCGCCCCCCTGTTCACTCGGGCCCCTTTTCACATATTTCAAAGCTAGGGAGTTGGTTCTTGCACTCAGCCAAACAGCTGTTGTTGCAGGCCTGACATCGCCACTTTACGCCTCGATAACACCAAAATATTGACATAAAATTGTTTACATTGATGATTTTAAAACCGTTTTACACCAACCGCCCCCTTAAAAGATAACACATTTATAACCGTTTTGAGTAGTCTGAGCACCGCCCCATTGGAACAACGTTAATTAGGGGCAGTGATAAAGAAATGTAGGGTATCTATCGCCCCTTGGGGGGTGGGCGTGATCAGACCACTTATAGTAGTTGTTTTTAATATAGCTGTTTTTTGAGGGGGCGGTTTGTAGTACAGTGCAATAACAACATATACGATATACTTTTGTGTGGGTGTATATATTGAACTTGTAATGTTTTTCAGGCGTAAGGCGACCAGGTTTACCCTGCCTGCAACGACAGTTGTTTGACTGGGTGCATGAATCCAACTTTCCAGGAAACACTATGCAGGCAGCTAAAACCACTCCCCACATTGATGAAGGAAAAGAAAGCGACTTTGTACCAATTACCGTGAAACTCCTTTACCAGCAGACAAAAAGGCCCAGTCAGAGAAGTCAACATTATTCCAGAAGGAGAAACAAAGTTACAAAGAGTGGAGTACCAGGCTCGAACAAGCAAAAGCAGCAGGCACAGAAACTGCAGTGCTAAGGGTCTAACAGACCACCCGTCCCGGCCATTGCCAGCCTCAATAAATCACTCTTATGACCTGTGAAAAGAGGCCTGAGAGAACAGGGGGCGGTTGCTGTAGATCACATACTTGTAGGGAAGGGCGGGTGCACCTTTTTGGAAAATGTTTATATTAGGGGGATTGTGAGAATATTTACGGTAAGATTTATCTGCAAGCAATTGTATTGTTTTTTAGATGACTGCATTGTTCACGGCAGAGTTATGTCTCCTACACATCAAAATCTTTTCAATGCTGCAGTATCTTGTCACGTGGATGTCATTTGCATGCACTTGCTGACATGGTGATATGACGATTATCTTCTAAGAAAGTACCTCTCATTTCCCTTACGCAGGACAAAAGCGCAAGCGAGCACCCAAAGACGAGGGTGCTGACACTGACGAGGAAGAGGAGGAGGATGACTAAGCCGTAATGCCTGTGTGATTTATTTTTCACATTTTTAAGGACCGACATCAAGCCTATGTTGCCCACTGTATATTACACCTGACAAACCTTGGATGTAACCTCAAAACAACTACGTGACCATCGACACTGACATGTTTAATGATAGTTGCAAGCAAGGAATGCGTGCGCAATGTCATCAACCAACCTGTTTATCTATTGTCTGCTTGATTTCATACACTCAATTATGCTGCCTGTAACTGGCGTTACCAGTTTTGTAAAGCGTGGTATGTGTAAAGCGTGGTAAGGTAAGGTAAGGTAAGGTTATCGGTTTTGTAAAGCGTGGTATGTGTAAAGCGTGGTAAATAAATGCTCCCGAGTTTCAAATTGCACATTGTAGCACTTAACACGCTTGCAGCCATCGCTAACATGCCAGACACAGAAGAGCTAAGCACTGCCTCCATTACACAACTCCTTCAAGACAGAAATACAAGTCTAAACCCTGCTTATCCACCATAAAATAAGAAATCCCTCCTTTATAGGCCTTATGAACACACAGGAATCACAGGATATACAGATAACAGCCATCAGTCAAAACGTGCGACTGCTAGGCTGCGTAACTAAATGTGTGAAAACTATGAACACACATTTCAATACATTGCCTCGTCATCATGATGACGTGCCCCCTAAATCCGCAGACACTCAACCCCAACAGAGTGTGCCCGCCCAACACCTGCAACACAACCACGCTGGACAGCAACACACTGTAGGCATCCTATTACTTATAACCTCATTAGACGGCCACCTCCCACACGCATAGATCTAGCGGCAGATACTAGGCGCAGATACCAGACCTCTGTGTTTGAACCTTGCTCAGAACCACATATATCCCCTCCCCCCACTACAATGCATAGCAGCCGGATTTCCATCAGAACTCCAAAGACGTGCCACCATGCAAACCAAGTAGGCCATCTCCTTTGCAGTGGCCTCACTTACACTTATCCACTCAGAGGCAGTGGAATTTCCATGGGGCTTAGAAAAGGAGAGGCAGTGCAATGGACACAAAACGGCTTGAATACATCGTCAGAAAAATCCTGGCTCTGTTGAAATGCGGTTTAAGCGGTTGAAATACGGCTGAAATGATTTCAACCGCATTTCAACCCCACACGGCTGAAATCAACCGTTGACCAACCACACTTCACCGAGGCCTAAATTGTCTGGCGATACAAGGTCTGCCAGCAAAAAAAATAGTAGAGCAACAAGCAAAAGCAGTGACAGACCTGCTCCAATGCTGCCGAAAGCTTGCTTTCTCTACTTGCGCAACTTGCACAGGTCAAAAATAAACATGCAGGGCTTTCCAAAATAGACGAGATGCCAAAAAACGCTTGAAGCTCTCAAATATGGTTAAGGATGTCAGATGCATCATCCTACATTTAGCCAACCCACTTATTGGCAGTGCAGACAATATAGAGGATTTAATATCTCAAAACTGAATACCAAACCTCTATAAAATGGCAATTTTTATTACCCTAATCCCTTCCTCAAGAACGTAGGGGCGCTCATAGCTCATAGAATAACGAACTTTGCATTCTCAAAACAACCTTGACTAAACCATCCATGCTTTGGATTTCAATCATAATAAAGAATGAAACAAAAAGCACGCAAACGACAACAAATACTCCTCAGCAAATAAAAAATAAACGACCCAGCAAGCGTGCACATACTGAGAGGTTTGGAAAAACGATCTCCCAGAGAGCTGGGCTACACCCCGGGTACAGGTGCTGTAGAAACAGAACCCATGAACGTGGCGAGAATTATCACCGAAACAACGCTATATCAGCTGTCATCAACCGCAATTAAGATAAATCAAAATAGAAATACCCGTAACCAAAGCAGAAAACCTCTGCGATACGTATCAGAATTTGATTAAGCATTGAACCCCGGAGTGTTTTTGCAACACGGAATTAAGGTGAATCATTTTATGCTTATTGTAAAAGTAAAGTCTTAGCAGTATGAAGCACGCACCGTTCGAAGGGGGATGCGCCCCGCTCCTTTTCAGTGATTGAAATGTCTAAGTTGTAAAACAACCTGCCTGTGCCAGGTCTTGAAAGCCCTCTTTCTGTTCAGGGAGAGAGGCAGTTCAAGACATGAAGCTTCCTCATTTGCAAGCCAAGGTAAGTGCACACACACATCACGCACACACTGACACTCACACTCATGCACACACACACACACTCACATACGCACGCACGCTCACGCGCGCTCGCACACACACACACACACACACACACACACACACACACATGTAATCACACACATACACACGCACATACACACACACATACACCCACCCACCCACACTCACACATACACACATGTATTTACATACGCACGCACGCATGCACGCACGCACGCACGCACGCACACACCCACGCACACACCTACGTTCACATTCACGTGCAAGTATGATTTATTCATATACACACACATAGCAGTCAGTTCAAGTTGCTGTAACTAGCACCATTGTCACTTTGGCCCTGCCCACCCACCCGCCGTGCAGGGCCAACCTGCTGCTGGAGCGGAAGGCCACGGTACGTTGACTAGAAGCTGCTTGTGCACATGTGGGGATGAACACACAAGCAGAACACATACACCCTAAGTAACATATACACGCACACATACACACCCACATGCACACCCACACCCACACCCGAACCCACACCCACACCCACACCCACACCCACACCCACACCCACACCCTCACCCACACCCGCACCCACACCCACACCCATACCCACACCCGCACCCACACCCACACCCTCACCCGCACCCGCACCCACACTTACGCCCACACTTACGCCCACACACATACATGCACATGCAATCACACCCACCGACACCATTCCCAAACACGCTCATCCCCCTATAGGTGGTTTTTCACCCCCAGTGGTATCAACAGACCCTTTGAACAAGTCCACCACTCTCCCACCCATCACTGCTGCGACTCCTGGACGTGAGGTGGGTCTGCAACATCCTATTTTTATGCTACAAAGCTGGAGTTGCGCAGCTCTCTCGGTCAAGCCGCATTGCAAGATGTCAGCGAGTTACCTGTACTCTTTGAAAACTACAAATAGGATTCCCTGTGCAAGGCACGGCGCAAGTCAACAGAGAGGAGGTAAAAAAAGGTTGCACAGTGGTCAAATGACATGAAGGGCCTGATGGCTCATTCATCTCAGCATCCAGCCTCTGCGCGAGCACCAGCATCTTCATAAATTATTAGGAAGAAGTATTCACTGATCCCATTCGCAGTTTCCTGCGCAATGCTCCTCATTCACTGTCAATAATGGAAGAACAGTATATAGGTACACTGTATATGACCGTATGTATGGTAATTCCCTTGCTAACAACACCAAATAGATACCGTACACTGAACGTTTGTTTATATACAGTATACATGTATCATGTATGGTTTTGGCCAACCCTTTACGCGGAGGACATGCGTCGCCTTCAAGGCAATGCCGCAGCACATGTTGACACACCTAAAATAGCAACCGCCTAAGGGGCTGGCTTTTGTTAGAAAGACTCCTGTGCTCCAGAAAGCGCCTGGAAGAAATTCTCAGCTGCTTTTTTGTCTTGCGTGCACGCAGCCGGGATGGCATCATCATCATCATCAGCAGCAGCAGCATTATCATCATAATCATCATCATCATCAGCAGCAGCACTCACAGGAGGGCTGGCATTCGCCAACTGCCTCTGGGAACAGTCTGATGGCAGCTTTGAATCTGATTGAGCCGGAATGGAAGTACCACATTAACACGGTGGGATGCCTACCTGTGTAAATGCTTGTGCGCTCGCTTGTGCAGATGGAAGAACCTGTAAAACTGCAAGTGGGGTCCCTGCGAGCGTGCATGCTGTGTGTTGATGTATGTGCTTGCGTGCAATGTCTTTTGCTTGCACATGCAGTACAGCTGGTGTCCGTTCTGCTGGTACTAGCCACCAGGTGTGCTTTGCAGCCATCTCTTCTCATTACTTGTCTGTGAATTCCAGTTATTGTTATGCATACGCTCTGATGCTTTGATGCCCAAAGTCATTCCACACACTCAGCCACTCTTGCACCCATGACTGGCTGGGATCGGTAAGGATTGTCTGTGTGCTATTGTATGTTTAATTCCATGTCAGCATCTTACACCCATACAGAATGTTCCGGCCAACTTGCGTATAGCGCAAGCCTGCTCAGCATGAATAAAAGTTTGCAGCTGCACACAATCACTTAATTTGTGTGATGCGCGTATAACTATTCACAGAGCATGGACAATGGACACTTTCTTGTTACATTGAGCTCAAGACACCACCCAGCACATATTATACTTTATACACCTGCGTGCACATACAACTGATCTGACCCTGTGTACTGTGCATAACACTCCCAACAGGGCATGGACGTCATCTTGTACTTTGCTGCCCAAGGCCATTTGGCGCGCATCAAGCTATTTCATGCTGTGCGAGACCACCCCTTCGGTTCTCCCTGCCCTTACGATTTGATGGTGTGCTCAAAGGTGAGGTATATGTCGGCACTTCCTGTCCTTTCCTCTGGTTTGTTAAAACAGAGTGAATGATGTCTGCTGAGTGTACGCCTGCAAAAGGGCAATGGTCAAAGTGATATTTCATTTCTACCTATTTAAACGCATCAGGCTTTTCCTAACAACAACTGGGGGATTGTGAGGCACAAGGTTTGAGCGTGTGATGGCAGATCTTGACAGTGTGGACCGTCAATTGTCCGCCTTGCTGTGTTGCGCCTTGAGACAATTGTCGTGGGGAAACAGTCTGTCTTCTTGCTCTGCGTTCCTGTTTGCATGGATGCATAACAGGTGGGGTTGGCCAGGACCATATATATATAAGGTTAACATGCGGTATTTTTGGCAGGGATTTACCAAATTTACGGTCATATATGGTGTATATACATACAATTCTGGCCAACCCTAACAACAGGTAACAAAAGAATTCTGCCGCTGGTCTGGTGTCTTGCTCGTGTCTGAATGAGGGGAGGGACAGGGACTTTTTGCATAAAATGAGACGCTTGCATAAAATGAGAGTACTTGACTGCTGCACCCTAGCCGACCATCTGGTCAGACTTTTTACGCACTCCTTTTTGTAGGAGCTCATTACAGGATGATTAATTGTCCAGCTCTGATATGGTGTCTTGCTCATGCATCCCTGTCTGCAGGGGTCCATGACAAGATGATCTGGTGTCTTGCTCTGATCTGGTGTCTTGCTCATGCATTCCTCTCTGCAGGAGTCCATATTAGGCGAGTATTACACCATCAGCGCGAGTGGTGTGGTGCATATGACAGAAGACGGGTCCCCTGCTGAATTTATTCCCATCGGCCAGTGGGTGCGAGAGCACAGCGTGTTCAACATAATGAAGCAGGTGAGCACACAGCGTGCCAAAGCAGCATCACAGTGTGAAGTGAGCACAGCGTGTTCAACATCATGAAGCAGGTGAGCACACAGCGTGCTCAACATCATGAAGCAGGTGAGCACACAGCGTGCTCAACATCATGAAGCAGGTGAGCACACATCGTGTTCAACATCCTGAAGCAGGTGAGCACACAGCGTGCCAAAGCAGCGTCACAGTGTGAAGTGAGCACAGCGTGTTCAACATCATGAAGCAGGTGAGCACACAGCGTGTTCAACATCATGAAGCAGGTAAG
>Ga0307968_1000617_pt1 | contig 26329 bp, 36 predicted proteins | sample OrgLakmetagen650_FD_201834 | JGI IMG/M metagenome (GOLD analysis project Ga0307968, IMG submission 201834) | Saline water microbial communities from Organic Lake, Antarctica - #650 | ecosystem: Environmental > Aquatic > Non-marine Saline and Alkaline > Saline | place: Antarctica: Organic Lake...
TTTTTTTTTTTTTGTTTTTTTTTTTGTTGGTTTTTTTTTTTTTGGGTTTTTTGGGGGGGGGGGGGGGGTGGGGGGGGGGGGGTGCGTGGGTGGGTGAGTACATACATGAGTTTTGCGGTGTGTGTATGTGTGTGTGTATGTGTGCGAGTATGTGTATGGGTGTGGGTGTGGGCGGGTGGGTGCAGTGGGTGGGTGAGTACATACATGAGTATTGCGGTGTGTGTGTATGTGTTCGTGTGTGTGTATGTGTTCGTGTGTGTGTATGTGTGTATGGGTGTGGGTGTGGGTGTGGGTGTGGGTGAGTGGGTGGGTGAGTACATACATGAGTTTTGTCAAGGCTCTTGCTTTAAATAAGTAATCAAGGAATGATAGGTTTGGTACATGTGAAGCATAAAATGTATTTCTTGTTAGCTAAGAAGCGCGCCTCTTTTGGTAAATAGAACAGGAGTGACGCTTCAAAAAGCAGAGGTGATGATGCGCAGAGAGAGAGAGAGAGAGAGAGAGAGAGAGAGAGAGAGAGAGATGCTATGGTAATGAACAAAGTGAATCCGTTATACAGCTTGTCTTTTGCACTGCTTGTCGCCATTACAACATCGCCACGGGGCTGCCTTTGTATTGGTGTGGGGTTGGCAAATTATACATACATATGTACGTACGTACGTACGCACGGTGTATATACGGTATTATGCAGCAGGGAAACTTAAGCGTTCCTTTACGGTCATATACGGTGTATGCAAACAATTCTAGCCAACCCTATAGGTGCAACCCTCACGTGTCTCTCACGTGCTGGGTCACTCACAAACCATGCTCACACACACACACACACACACACACACACACACACACACACACACACACACACACACACACACACACACACACACACACACACACACACACACACACACACAGACACACATTTGTGTGCACGCACAGGTGTCAGGTTTCAGTGTCGGGGATCGAGTAGTGCCCATTGAGCCCTCACAGGTAAGAAGGCAACCATAGATGGGGAAAGGAAAGTTGTTAAGAAGTGCTTGAATAATCAATGGTCAGTAAGGCGGTGATTTAATCTCCGTTGTGACTGCTTGATCCCTTGTAGTGGTAAGTGGTTTACCTGTACCCTGTATCAATAATGGACAACAAGAGAATGACGCACGTGCACAGACTGTTTCTTGTATTTGCGCACACAGCAGTGTGTGTGCACTGTCATACCCTCGTTGTTTTATATGTATGTCATTAAATGATAAGTACGTGTACAACCATGCACAGGGCACCTGGAGAAGCAGTGGTGTGTTCAAAGCTACGAGCTTCTGGAAGGTGCCCAAGGATCTCCCGCTGGACGCAGCTGCGACGCTGTGTATAAAGTGAGTTGTTGTCCAGATAGGATTTGCATAAGGTTGGCCATTACTAATCATATGGGGTGTATGTACGGTATATTTTGAATGGAATTCATCAATCATACTGTCATATATGGCGTATATATATGGTTCTGGCCAATCCTAGACGAGCAGTTTGCTTTCATTTGCATGAGACCAGTGAAATGACGATCGTTACGCTTTAAATAAAAAGAGCGTTAATAAAGTGAGCTACGCTGTTAATACAGTGAAGCGACGCTGTTAATAAATTGAGCTGCGCTGTCCATATGAGTGAGCTGTTGTCTGCTTTTGACTTGCAGTGTGCGCAATCATTGTTTCGCCCTCCTACTGCTTGCTTTATTTTTGAAGTGAGGGTCAATGGATACAGGCACCTGCTCAGCCTTCTCCCCAATCCAAAAGGTGTACGCTGCGCATTAGTGCTGTGCTTTTTAATAAAGTGAGCTACGCTGTTGATAAAGTGACGCTACGCTGTTATTAAAGTGACGCTACGCTGTTAATAAAGTGACGCTACGCTGTCTGTAAAAGTGTGCTGTTGCTCAGCTGCCGCATTGCCAGGTCTCACACTCATACCTATGTACTTTGTTCCGTTAAGCCAATTTATCAATCAATGTTTTTTGGAAGGTGTTGTCAAGGATACGATTTTCTAGATGCGCTTCAAGGTGCCACCTATCTCCGACATGGCATCTCCTAGAACTGCCTGAGACTGAGATAACTCCTTTTGGCCGCTACGCTTCTGATACCCGCATGCAGGGATGGGTCATACGGCGTAGGCGTATTATACGTCGTATCGTATTTATCACGTATTTAATCGTGTTTTTCAAATTGCTCCGTATAATACAATTTTGGCCGCTACGCTTCTGATACCCACATGTTACGGCTACGACTTGCAAAAGTGCCTCTGCCTACCGACTGGATCTATGTCACGGCTGTTGCTTATAACTTACAGGAACATTGGATACTAGCTATTACACACACACACACACACGCACACACACACACACATACACATATATATATGTGTGTGTACCTCATTGGTGTTAGTATAGGCCAAAGAAAAGGAAGTTACATTGACCGCTACCCTACAATAAGTAACATTGACTGCTACCTGCTACCCTACAGTAAGTTACATTGACCGCTACCCTACAAAGCTTGTCTTCTTATCTGGTGGCGTGCACTAGCATACTGCCTATCAATCTTGTTTACCCACTCCCGGACCTTCTGCGCAGTCCAACAACCGCGCTGGCCATGCTGGAACGTTTTGTGGACCTGTCCCCAGGAGATGTGGTGGTGCAAAACGGCGCCACAAGTGCGGTGGGCCAGGTAATTGCTGTGTGTGATTGTGCAGGCCAGGTAATTACTGTGACTGTGCAGGCTAAGTGATTACTGTGTGGTTGCGCAGGCCAGGTAAATACTGTTTGTGTGCTTGCGCAGGCCAGGTAATTGCTGTGTGTGATTGTGCAGGCCAGGTAATTCCTGTGTGTGATTGTGCAGGCCAGGTAATTACTGTGTGTGATTGTGCAGGCTAAGTATTTACTGTGTGGTTGCGCAGGCCAGGTTATTACTGTTTGTGTGCTTGCGCAGGCCAGGTAATTCCTGTGTGCGATTTTGCAGGCCAGGTAATTCCTGTGTGTGATTGTGCAGGCTAAGTCATTACTGTGTGGTTGCGCAGGCCAGGTAATTACTGTTTGTGTGCTTGCGCAGGCCAGGTAATTCCTGTTAGCCTGTGCCGTGATGTATGTGACCTGAATCCTTTTGTATAGTTAATACCATGGTAGGGTGCAAAATTAATGTTGTCCTGTATGTCAATGTTAGCGGCTCTGTCCTTCTCTATGTATATCTCTCTTTCTTTCTCTCTTTCTATATATTGCCCTGTCTCTCTCTCTCTCTCTCTCTCTTTCTCCCTGGATATATGTGTATATCTGTCTATCTACATTTAAACCTGCCATTGACCATTCATTATGTCATCCAAACATTCTTTATGTCCGCCAATACGTCTAGTAGGCAGGGACAAGAAAAAACACTGGTGAAACTGTGAAAACACTTTTACACCTTGATGTGCGGTTTCAGGCCGTCATTCAGCTGGCCAGGGCAAAAGGGCTAAGGACCATCAACATCATCAGAGACAGGTGGGTTCCCAGAAACAGGTGCTTGAATGAAAATAGAACGCCAGAATGCTGCTGGAAGGTCCTGCCCCTGGGAAGTATCGACTGATTGAAGTATCGACTGATTGTTTCTTCAAACTTATACTTGCTGCTAGCAGTAAGGTAGCTTGAGGTCTTACTGCTGCATCAAATAGGGTCACATGGGGGTGCCTGTCCTCTCAATTCAAAATTTTTGAAACTGTCCATTTGCATTGCTGCGCATTGTAATTTAGTATTTTGTCTCCCCATGTGCGAGTATAGAATTTCAACAAAACTGGCAACAGGAATTGAACATTTGCAACCTTCCTACCTTTCCTCACTTTCTAAACCTCACAAAATGCACGCACGTGTATAGGCCTAACTGGACAGAAACAGTGCAATGGCTCACGGATCTGGGAGCAGATATGGTCACCACAGAGGAGCAGCTGTCAGAAAGCCTTAGTACGTGTACACTACCCATGTTGATTTTCTTTTCAAAAGTATATCACGCAGCTTCATAGGACAATTTTGCAGATGTGGTGCATGCTGCTTATTTCATCTTGGGAATAATTCAATGCCTGATAGTTTAACAAAATTTGTATCCAGACGACAGCCTCTTTTTCTTACTAGCCATAGACCTAACAGCCTCAAATGTCTTCTTCACTTTCAATGTTGCGTACATGCGCGCACACACGCACACACACCACACACACACATAAGCACACACACACGCATAAACACATAAGCACATACACACACATACACACAAACAGCCCTGCTTGCAGAGCAAAGTGGAGGGAAGCTGAGCACCAATTGCAAGCTTGGTCTAAACTGTGTGGGGGGCAGCTCCGCCTTGATCGTGGCCAAAACGCTGTGTGAGGGTGCGTGTGCTTCCCAGAGTGTGTAAGGCTATCTGTTCTTCTGCCTGATGGGCGCACAGATGCGTTCAATTACTCAAGATACCTAAACAGGGTGAACCTAAGGCTGTGGTTGGACTGTTGTGTCGATGGGTGCAGTATTTGTGTTAAGGGGTGACCTTCAGCTGATCGCTTGTAGCTGATCTGCTGCTAATTGATCTCTGCCATTAATCTGTGCCAGTAATGTCGGCCAATAATGTCGGCCAGTAAGCTCTGCCAATAATGTCGGCCAGTAATGTCAGCCAGTTATCTCGGCCAGTAATGTCGGCCAGTAAGCTCTGCCAGTAAGCTCTGCCAATAATGTAGCTGTTCATTGATCTTTGCCAGTAAGTGCTTGTGCTTGTGGTTCGCAAGTAGCTACCAACCGGAGCGTGAGAACCTGGAATCGTGTGCGCGTGTGTGTGCGTGTGTATTTGTGTATGTGATTGTGTTTAGGAGGGGAAGGGAGAATGAGATATGGGACTGTGGTGTTGTAACGCATGAAAAGCAGACAAAAGTCACTGTCTGGCATGTGGAGGCCTTGATGGGCATGGCGCAATGCTCGCACTATACACAGGGTTCTGACAGACACAAGAACAGAAAAGGGAACAAATAGAGATATAAAAAGAACAGACAGACAGACGTACAGACAGACGTACAGACAGACAGACAGACAGACAGACAGACAGACAGACAGACAGACAGACAGACAGACAGACAGACAGACAGACAGACAGACAGACAGACAGACAGACAGACAGACAAAGAATAATAAACGACAGAAACTTACCGTAAGTTTGGTGACTGTGTTCTGTGATAATGTGTGCACGTTTTAGGCCTTGTCTGCCAAGGATGTACAGATGATTTGTTGCGTGTGCATGTGTGTGTGCATGCTGGTCTGTATGCGTGTATGGTTGTATGTGTGTGCATTTGCATGCGTGAGCGTAAGCATTTGCATGTGTTTGTGTTTCATCATTCATGTATGACTTCCTCCCTTCTTGGCCCATGGATCAACAAGCCCATGAATCAACAGTTGCATCTGTGTTAATCACTCAGTTGGAGCCATGGTCTTGTGTGTGTTGCCATGTCCTTGTAAATGTATTCTATTTCTGTGCCCATGACACAGACAAGTTCCCTTTTTAGGTCTTGTAGAAACACCTAACTACGAGAACGGAACTGGAATCGGTTTTAGCTCACACCCCAAGAATATGGCTCAAAACAACTCACCTACACCACGGAATAACGCTCAGGTGGAACCATGGTCACCTACGGAGGCATGTCAATGCAGCCTGTGAGCATCCCCACCTCGCTTTTAATTTTCAAAGACCTGCAGTTCAGAGGCTTCTGGCTGAGCGGACGGTGGGTGGTCAGTTGTTTTTTGCAACTTGTTTTGACGCAAACACACAGCGTGCTCTGCTTGGAGTACAATAAGTGAACTGTAGGCAAACAGGTAGTGTAGGGCTGGTTGGCCAGATTGTGTATGCTCCAGGTATTACGCAGAGGTGCTCTCAGCAAATATGATATATAAGTATTTTTAACTCTGGCAAAACTCGAATTTGTGATTAGGATTTGTGAGTGGTGTACTTTAAAGCAAAGCCTGTTGTCTGTGCCTGCTTGCAAAAACGCAGCGCATATTTTCATATATTTGATTGTCTTGTTTTTTGCTGAAACAAAGGGCTTTTTAAAAGCTCCTAAGTTTGGTTTGCGCTACCGACAACTAGGTGTGAATTCCGTACTATGACATTGTTGTCAAGGTGCACCTTGTATATCCTTTGTTGAAAGTGCTTTTATTTCACAGTCTTCCATCTGAAATTAAGTCTTGTCACTAGATAAAAAAGTTGGAGCAGTCGTGAGGGGGTTGAAAATGGAGCACGACGGAAATGCAAAAGATAGTTATCTCAGGCGGTGTGTGACTATAATGCTCTGCAATAACTGGAGTTCAAATGCCTGACATTTTTCTCAGTAGCTTGACATGATTTGCATGCACCCAGGTTTGCACGTACCCAGCCGGACGCACAAAAGGAGTTGCTGTCTAAAGTTGTGAAGCATGTTCAAGATGGACACCTACAGACAAGGTATCACATACTTGGAGGTTTCAGTTATTGCGATTGATGAAGGGGGGGAATTTCAACTTTTGCGATTGATTGATGGAGATATCAGCTATTGCTATTGATTTAAATGAAAGAATGATTGGTCAGATGTCGTTCATGTGTTTGTTGCTTTACAGCAAGTCGTTTAAGTGCACCCAGAAATTAGCACGAATACATTTTGGAGCAGGCACGTGGTCTTCTTAACAGGCTGTCATTGCCTGACACAACATTTGCTACACTTGTGCTGTATGAGCAGGGTTGGCCAGAACCGTATATATACACCGTATATGACCGTATATTTGATGATTTCCCTGCCAAAAATACCGTATATACACCGTATATATATGGTTTTGGCCAACCCTATGTATGAGCATTCCGCATTCAGTGATTTGGGGTGGGCAGGGGGATTGAACTGTGGCCGCTACCCTCCCTTACACGTGCAGCTCAGGTGTTCTCTCAGCTTGCAGTGGGTGTTGCAGCCCTCAACACAACCTACTGTTTACATCTATGCCGGCAGTAATTTCACTGCTATAAGAGGTTCCCTTTGCTTGCATCTTGGTTTATGTGTCTTGCGGGCTTTCATCATTGTAACAAAACCGTCTTTGCCTTGCGTGCAATGCCAAATGAAAACTGCTAACACTGTTAAGCAAACGGTTTGGGTACTACTGCCAGCAATATCCTAATCCGCATGCAATAGCTCCCACCTCAACGCTGTTGCTAATGCTAAATCTATGTTGATACCAGTGCCTGAGTTTTCTCATAGCTTTGCTTGTGGTGTTTCTACAGTGCCTGCATTTTCTTTTTCAATAGCCTTGCTCGTGGTGTCTCTACAGTGCCTGCGATTTTCTTTTTCAGTAGCCTTGTTCGTGGTGTCTCTACAGTGCCTGCGATTTTCTTTTTCAGTAGCCTTGTTCGTGGTGTCTCTACCAGCGTGATGAGTTACTACCAGCAAACCCTGTGCTCACCACTGACACAAAACGAAGTATATGAGCAGCTGATATCCAACAACAGCTATACTGCACCAGTGCCCACGTATGCACATACCAGCACCATTCTTGTGAACACCTTTATCTATATCCGATTAGGAACAAAGCCTGAAATTTACCTGATCCCACCTCTCCCCCCTTCTCTGGTGGTCAAGGAATTATTTTTAGCACGGTACTTGGCTCCTTTCCTTTATTCCATGCACGGAGCTATCTTCCTGCATGTTGTCCAAGTCATTTTCCCACACCATGCCCACCACTTGTGCTCGACCCCCATGCAGGACAGCGACCTTCACACTTGAAAACTGGCAGGAAGCATTTTCTCTGTGCAACACCGCTCACAGGGAGTGCAAGGTTCTGCTGTCCATGCAGTGAGGTCCTGCCTCCATAATAGCGACAATGCATTCCCAATGTCCAGGCATTGCATGTACTGAAATGTCAAGGCATTGCATGTACTGGAATATCAAATTGCATGTACTGAAATGTTAAGGCTTTATGTGTACTGTTAGAAGAGTAGATAACGTTATTAGAACAAAAGGATCCCTCCATCTTTAGCCTACAACATCATGTGCGGTTTGTCAATACATGTGTGTGCGTGTGCGATTATCACTGGATTTGGTTTTGTGCTCGTGCTGGCCCTCCGTTGTGCTTACAGTAACCTTAATGCGCAACATAGTGCTCTGTAGCGTCACACACGTAAGCAAGTGGTATACTTAGGTGTTGTACAATATTTCACCCACCTCTCACACACACTGGACGCAATGCGCTGTATAATATATGATGAAGGAAAATTGAGCTTGTGTGTATTGTAGCGCACGTTCTTGCATGCTGCCTAACAGGTGTTGGAATGAACATTGAAGGGTGAAACAGTTGTAGTGTCAAATACATATTCAATCATTTTATATAACTGACTATAATAAGCACATCAAGTATGTTGTGGCTGCCTGTCATGTTTTGTGCAGTGCTTCCCTGAAATAGGCCTTTATTTATTTTTCAATTGTTTGTGGAAACAAATGTGCAAGGTATTGTCAACCGAAATGTCAATTAAACTGGTAAAGCAAAATCTGCCCTTTTCCTACAAAATTATTTCTTGCAAAGTAATCCCAATGACACATCCAGCTTATTGAGCAAGACATAAAGAAACTCTCAACTGTCAACCAACTGATTGCTTGTCAACACGATTCATCGCTACCGTTTATTAAGCGTGGCATTAATTTTATAATGCAAGCCCTGTATGTGGAAAGTGGCAGGGGGTTGAGAACTATGCACGCCGCCTACGAAGTGCAATGGCAGGGGTAGCAACTCTCTAATTTGTTTGAGAAGAATAAGCCACTCAGGTATCATGGAACCGAACAAAGGGGGCATGCAGCCAGGTAAGGTGTGGGTGTGTATGCTTCTGCACCCTGCTCCTGATCCGTCAGCTTGAAGGACTGGGGCTTTAATTTGACGGAGAGAGGCTCTCACATCAGACAAAGGGCCACAGCTGAAATCTGGGGTTGAAGCGGTTGAAAGAGTTACCCCCTTAGTTTCGCAAAAAATGTTGACGTTGCCAGCGTAGCCTTTTTTCACCCGAAAAAGCCGATGAGGATAGGAGGCAGGTAACTACAAGGTGGGAATGTGTCAATCGCACAATAATATGGCCCGTGATTTTAAATGGTGTTGGTGTGCTACTGTACCAAGGGTAGCCAATAGACCTGACTGCCAGCTGAATGCAATCAGTCAAAGCCAAATAGATCTGTGACAACTTAAAGTACAGGAAGTAGAAGTCCCAGGAAGTTTTGGCAAGGTTAAGGTGTGGTTACAGGCTTTATTTAAACTTCCGCTCAGAAGCCCCCGCCCTGAGGCATGTATAGCAATGTAACCTTACCTTTGATGGGGTTAATATTGCAGAAGTAAAAGATGCCTATAAGTACCAGCTCTTTCTGTTCATCTGTTACCTACTTTGCCAACTCACATATGTGTTCATTACAAATGTGATCCCCTCTTTCCTTATGTCAACTTACCGTTTCAAGCAGATCCAAGCCTGCAGACCTCCCAAAAAAAGAAAAGGCTCCGCTGGTAGTGGTGACACAGCCAGCATGTTATAGGAGGGGGTTACTTAGGTGCCCACACCAGGCAACCCCCCACCGCACAAACAATTGAAAAGAAATTAATGTGGGTCAGGAAGGTTGTGTGCCGTAGCACCCAGACCCAATCCTTGACTGTTGTTGCTTGTGTTATATTGCAGTGCATACCTTGTTTTTATGAGTGCAGATGCATGTCTGACGGAGTGCTCATTCAGTTTGTGTGTCAGGTTTTTAATCTTATGGTAGTCCAGATTAAGGTCTGCCAGAGGTTTGTCTGTGTAGTCTTTGTAGATAGTCCCCATAGTTCCAACGAGGATCACATGGAGCTTGACTTCCCTTCCCTATATCCTTGTCTGTTTAGGTTGGCAATAAGCATGCTGTGATGTGCTTTTGCTTTTTGGAGTTGGGGATCGGGCCTAGTGTCTTCACAGAATTTAAACTCGATCACGTGAACCTCCCACTGGTTTGGATTCAGATTCTTGTCTTTAGCAAGCTGTTGAAAATTTGAGTTGCGGGTGGTTATGCGAGAGGAGCACACAGTGCTAGGTAAGAATAGGATGGAGTCAGGACGAAAAGAGGCTTTTAAAGCACGTGCTGTTAGTTTTGGTAGCAGCCAAGAGGTCAGTGTTTTGTTGGCAGTGTTTCTCAGATCTAGGCCTTGCTCTGATAGTTTATCTGCGCTGCCTATGTCAGTGTAGGCAATTTGGTTGGCACCGCATGGTCGCTTTTGTAGGGCTTGAACAATCAGCACATTTGCCATATTATGGCGTTTTATAATCATGTTCCTCATTCTAGTGTGTTGGCAACCTGAAAGTATGTGAAGCGCACTATCAGTGCAAGGGCAGATGGGGCAGTTTGCATTGGGAGAGAAGCCATAGTACCGGTAGGCGTGTTTTTGATTACCTCATAATATTACGCTTTTCGTAGAATTTGAGATTGCTCATTGTTCCAGAAAGCATTCGTGGCTTGTTTATTGACCAAAGGTCCGAGGTCGCCAGTACAAGTTGTAATACCCTGTTTTGGCACTGCCCAGCCTTTGTGATTTGCACATTTCTGTTTTCAGCTTGGCCTTTAATTCAGAGAGTGCACGAAGCCTAGGTGTAATTGCCCCTCTTCCGCTGGGATCCTCATCAGTGTCTTTAGTCGCAAGCCAGTAAAGGTGTGTGTATGCATTACCGGCTGGAGCTGGTGGCTGAAAGTGCATGTCATGACCTCCGTCATGTAGCTAAGGCAGAGTGTTTGGCAATTGCATTTGCACATTCATTTCCGGCGATGCCAGTATGGGCATTCACTTTATAGAAGCAGATAGGTTCTGGTGAAGCATAAATCATATATACAATTTGTTCTAGCAGATGTGAGTGTATATGGGTTCGTTGCATATCAGGGAAGAGTAGCTGTTTTCTAATTTGGCTTGGGAGCATGCACTGTCCGTTGCAATCTTGGTATACTTATTGGTAAGCGCTGCTGCAATCCCTGTGAGCTCAGCTCTATTGATGGTGTTTGTCATTCCCACGCCTGCCTCCTGAGTTCACATGACATTCAGCTTGCTTTAGTTTGAGGGCAGTACACCCCTGCGCCTACAAAGTTTTCGGCCTTGCCTATGCAGCTTCCGTCAATGTATGCCCATAATGCAGACCTCCCATAATTATGGAGGTACTTGTATTTCTTGATTAAGGGAAGAATTGCTGTACCTGGCTGAATCATTGATCTGTCATGTTAAATCAGGGGCATGGACAAATCGTGTGATTTTCCCTGGATTATAATGTGAGCAACGGTTTTATGGTTATTTGGTTGTTTAGCCAGTTTAGATGGTTCTCTTGTAACAAACTCCTCTTTTCTCAGACTTGTCTGAGCCATCTCCTCTTGGGCGTTGCTTGAGCCGTCGCTTCCTTCTCGCGTGGAGAGGGAGGAGACGTTAAACACACCTTTATGGGGGGGCTTGGCGGACAAGTATGGCTCATACTTGCAATCCATGCTTAAGCTGGTACCATGATTCGTCGTGACAGATCAAGGGATCATTGATTAAGGGAAGAGTTGCTGTACCTGGCTCAATCATGCTGGCTGTGTCATCACTAGTACCAGCGGAGTCTTTTCTTTTCTTTTCTAGTAGGAAAGAGTTGTTGTACCTGGCGCCTTGGTCCATCTGCTTTTTGCAATCTATCTCCCTCCAAATTTACAGATTGCCACGTATCATTCGTGGCAATGCATGACAAAAAAATCGTGTAACAGGACGATCAATTACATGCCAAAGCAAAGAGCAGTAGCTGCAGACAAATCGATTCCGTAGTTCCTGCACCAACAGGCATCGCAGCAACAACGAGCCACATTCACAGAAAGAGAAAAAGACTTGCTCAACCCTCACGTGCTCATAGGCTGTGCACCTAAACCCTGTGATGTTCTTGCAAGACCTCCTCCTGGACCTCCTACCAAAACTCCCTGTGATGTATCTTGCTGCTGCTGCGTCTTCACCCTCCCTGCTGCTTGAAACTGCGCTTGCTGCTGCTGCTGCTTCTGTTGCTGCTGTGCTTGCTGCTGCTGCTGCTGCTGCTGCTGCTGGGGTTGCTGCTGCTGCTGGGGCGGCAAATAGCCACTCACGTCATCCGCGTACACATTGCCTGTGTACGCTCCTCGTGTACGCACCGAGGCCAGTGCTGCGTGCACGAGATCAGGCCGCTCTCTGCTGAGTGCCTGCAATGAGTATAGGACGGCAGAGTCAGCGTTGTGTGTATGGTTGGCCAGAACCATATATATACGGTGTATATACGGTTTTTTGGCAGGGGAATTACCATATATACGGTCATATACAATGTATTTATACGGTTCTGGCCAACCCTAGTTGTGTGTATACTTTGCTCGTTGTTGTGTACGCACAGAGGCCAGTGCTGCGTGCACTCCAGTAGAGAAGGTGTACTCTATTAGAGGTCGCTCTCTGCTGGGTGCCTGCAATGGAGAGGACCGTGACAGAATACCTCAACAATTTGTGCATGCTACACTCCTTGTGTGAGTACGCTCCTTGTGTGTGTACGCTCCTTGTGTGAGAACTTCCTTGTGTGGATACGCTCCTTGTGTGAGTATGTGAGTAGGCTCTTTGTGTGAGTAGGCTCCTTGTGTGAGTAGGCTTCTTGTGTGAGCACAGAATCCAGGGCTGCGTGCAAAATGCGAGGCCCTGCTCTAGAAGGAAGGAACGAAAAAGGGCGAAACAAAGCTTGATAAATATTGGATATTGACACACATGTTAGGGTTGTTGCTTACAAACGCTGCAGGGTCAGACCGAGAGCTGCAGACAGCGAGGCGATCACGACAAAAACAATTGTTTTCCAGCAATTCATCATGAGGAAACAGAAATGAAGGCTTCTACACAGATAGAGGATGCAGGCACGCACTTACACACACACACCTGTGCCGTGCTGATATTCAAGATGCTGCAGATTGTGTGCACGCGCTTGATGCACCTCGTTTCTGTACGCAGCGCTACATCCGCTCTTCTAAACAGATAGAGAACGTAGGCACTCTCTCACACACACACACACACACTCACACACACACACACACACACACACCTGTGCCGCGCCGATATTCAAGATGCCGCAGATTGTGCGCACGTGCTCAATGTACCTCGTTTCTGTACGCAGCGCTACATCCGCTGGCGATAAGTTTGAAACCCCCCTGCCTACCCCTACGCCCCCCAGCCTCTGCCCTGCAGGACCTACACTACCAGCCCTTACAACCCCGCCGCTCGCTAACAGCTCCCTGCTGCCTGGGGCCCCTGTCGCTCCGGAATTCCCCTGAACGCATGTGTATGTGTGTCATGTATTTGTACTTGGGCATGCACAAGTTCACGTGCAAATTTTTGATGCCTACATCAACCCTGTCGTCTCATGGTTGCATGTTTATGTGTATGCTTGGGTGCCTGGCATGTTTGTGAGTGAGTGTGTGTGTGTGCTTGTGTGTGTGTGTGTGCGTGTGTGTGCATGTGTGTGTGCGTATGTGTTTGTGTATGCCTGTGCATGCAGGTATTGGTTTACTCAGAATGTCGCGCGGCTGTCGCTGCCTGCCATACCCTACCGTACTTTAACGACACTGAGAGGGACTTCAGTAACTGGTTGACAATGTGAGGTTGACCTCATTTGTATGATGCAATTTGTACAGCTGTGAAAACAGCTCCATACGCCTGGATCTAACAAGGAGTTTATGGAGGTCAAGTAAAGAGGGCAACACTGCAAAGGACGACACAGCAGAGGGCACACACAGCAAAGGGCGACACAGCAAAGGGCGACACGGTGAAGGGCGACGCAGCAAAGGGCGACACAGCAAAGGGTGACACAGCAAAGGGTGACACAGCAAAGGACGACACAGCAAAGGGCGACACAGCAAAGGGCGACGCAACGAAGGGCGACACAGCAAAGGGCGACGCAACGAAGGGCGACACAGCAAAGGGCGACGCAACGAAGGGCGACACAGCAAAGGGCGACACAGCAAAGGGCGAAGGGCGACACAGCAAAGGGCGACACAGCAAAGGGCAACACAGCAAAGGGCGAACACAGCAAAGGGTGACACAGCAAAGGGTGACACAGCAAAGGGTGACGCAACGAAGGGCAACACAGCACGGTGGTTACAATAGTTACAGACAACATGGTCACGGTGGTTACAACCGTAGTAACAGACAACATGGTCACGGTGGTTACAACCGTAGTAACAGACAACATGGTCACGGTGGTTACAACCGTAGTTACAGACAACATGATCACGGTGGTTACAACCGTAGTTACAGACAACAAGATCACGGTGGTTACAATAGTAACAGACAACATGGTCACGGTGGTTACAACCGTAGTAACAGACAACATGATCACGGTGGTTACAACCGTAGTAACAGACAACATGGTCACGGTGGTTACAACCGTAGTTACAGACAACATGGTCACGGTGGTTACAACCGTAGTTACAGACAACAAGGTCACGGTGGTTACAATAGTTACAGACAACATGATCACGGTGGTTACAACCGTAGTTTCAGACAACATGGTCACGGTGGTTACAACCGTAGTAACAGACAACATGGTCACGGTGGTTACAATAGGGGGTGGCTTACAGCCAGGATGTTTGGCTGATTGGCTGTTGACTGGTTTCGGCCAGCCACAAACACAATTTTAACCGACGGCATCAGTTCTGGTTAAAGGATAAAGAACAAACAGTCAAGGGTGTGGCTGAGAGAGGAGGTCAAAAGCAGGTGGAGCAGGGAACAGACAACCGGAGCATGGCAGTGGTTTAGATAATGAAAACGTAGGAGATGTCTGTGCTCAAAGACAGCGGCGAGCTGCAAAAGAGGGTTTGACACGGTTTGGGGCTCAAGGTTTAATCGGGGTTAGTCTGGCTGCTAGCTAGTGTGAACACTGGTGTGAAGCCTTTTTAATATGCACACTGATCCGTACCAGCATTGAACGTCATCCCTTTTTACCGTCCCCCCACCCCATGTTCATTGACCTGACCTAAGTGCTCTGTAACACCCCATATGCATTCACCCCATGTTCACCCCATGATCATTCACCCCATGTTCATCAACCCGACCTAAGTGCTCTTCAACATGCATTGCGTACAGCGAGCGCGGAAAAGTAAAGGTGCAGGAGAATGCTGCACTGTGACGCATCGCATCAGTTGCGTCAAGAAATGGCAACTTTGATGTGGTGTTCCTTGATGGAAACATGGGATCATCTCCTTGCATTGCTTGCTTCTTTCTCGGGCCATTGCCTTGTGAGTACAAGCGCAAGATTGATCTCACCCAGACAGGCTTCTCTGTTTGCAGCACCGTGTGTGTGTGTGCGTGTGCGTGTGTGTGTGCGTGTGTGTGTGTGTGTGCATGTGTGTGTGCGTGTGTGTGTGTGTGCGCGCGTGTGTGTGTGTGTGTGTGTGCATGTGTGTGTGTATGTGTGTGTTGTGTTGGAGACAAATAGTAATGCCGGAAGAAACAAAAAAGGGGAGGTGTCGCCCAAGAAAGCAGAGTGAGGCTGATCTTACCTGGACAGGCCCCTCTAAACGTCGCATTTTGTTGGGCGGCTCAGCCGGGGGCATGCTAGAGGGGCGGCTGCCTCCAGCTGCTGCTGTCACAGCTGGGTTGCCTGCTGCCATGGGCTTTTGATGTGGGGCTAGCAGGGGGGCTTGAGGGGGGAGGTGGGGTGGCTTGGGGATGGAGGCGTCAGGGGCCATCGGTGGTGGCCTGTGCATGGTGTGTGTGTGTGTGTGTATGTGTGTGTGTGTTTGCGTGTAAGACATTGTATTCAAGCATACAGGTCTGATCCCAGAAGCAACGACTGCTTCGACCTTGTGCGAGTCTGCCTCATCGATCAGGAGTGGTGGTGGCCTGTCTTGTGGTGTGTGGCCCATAACGGGGCAGGCTTTTGTTATAATGACCTGATGTGTGCTAACATATGGGGTGTTTATCATTTCATCCGTGGTGAGGTTTGTAGGGGGGGGGGACTGCATTTTAATGGATTAAGTGGGCTTGAGGATGTGGGCCTGTACAGTGGGCTTCAAGCCTCTTGTCAGTTAAGGGCAGGGGCCACAGTGCCGCCTGTATGTTTCAATGCTAGATAAGTAGGGTTGGCCAGAACCGTATATATACACCGTATATGACCGTATACGTGGTGAATTCCCTGCCAAAAATACCGTATATACACCGTATATAAATGGCTCTGGCCAACCCTATAGATAAGTTATGGACACACATGAATACCGCCATGCTTAGAGGTGGTCAATGCCTTAAACCTAACGCCATATACCAAAGTTTTGAAACACAAGCACACACATGCACGCATATACACATGCACTGCCACAATTCACTCAAGCACACACACATATATAGGGTTGGCCAGAACCGTATATCTGCACCGTATATGCCGTATATATGGTGATTTCCCTGCTAAAGGTACCGTACGTACACCGTATATATCTATAAATGTCTGGTTCTGGCCAACCCTACACATATACCTAGGAAGGGGCACGCCTGGAGGTGGCCTGGGCCCTCCCATAAATGGTCCACCACCCATTGGGCCCCCCTGCAGCCAAGAGGCACGTGTGTGTTGTAAGTTGTAAGCATGTGTGTTTGCGCGTGTATATGTAGGTGCATGTGTGTGTGTGTGTGTGTGTGTGTGTGTGCGTTTTCAGCACTTATAATGTGGACGCACCTGTTAGCACCACACACGTGTCTCAAGTGCTTCACACACACGTTTTTAAGTGTGGACGCATCTGTTAGCAACACACACGTGTCTCAAGTGCTTCACACACACGTTTTTAATGTGGACGCATCTGTTACCATCACACACGTGTCTGAAGTGCATCAGGACAACCGCTGTCCAGCATAACCATAATATCATAGTCATCACACACATATGCACGATCAAACAAAGTATCCAACTTGCCATAAGACCATTGGGCCCTCCCGCAGCCATCATCATAGGATTTGGCGGACCTCCAGGACCGCCCATGCCCCCCATCATCATAGAAGGGGGGGGCAGCATCATGGCTACATACAAGGAATGTACGTGAACATGTATGTGTGTGCGTGTGTGTGTGTGTTTCGTGTACATGTGAGTATGTGTGTCGGCGCGTGTGGGCGTGTTTGTAATTGTGTGTGTGTGTGTGTGTGTGCGTGTGTGTGTGCACATGCTTATGCGTGCTGGTGTGCGTTTGTGAATACGTGGGTGTGCGTGTGTGAGACTGTGTGTCTGTGCCTGTGTGTGCGCGTGTACTTGTGTTTTTACATGAACTTTTGTACGTGCGCACGTGCGGATGCTTTTACCTCAACACTTACGTGCACTGCCCATGGCTTGACTCATGTTCATCATGGCCATCATAGCTGCTTGGTCGCCACCTACATCAGCAGCACAGACGTTGTAAACAAACAATGCGCAAGAGAAGCAGCCTGACGTGAATAGGCTCAAACAAAAACGACAACAACAGAGGGAAATGTCTGACACAGGCTAGAACATTTGACCCATGTGTGCAGATGAGCTTATCTTATGAAACGTGCACAAGGATAAGGTGTGTGCAAACATGTGCACGCGTGCATGTGTCCCTGTGTGTGTGTGTTTTGTGTGGTGGGACAAGTGTTCCTGTTCGGGCAAAATTGCGCACCTGGCACGGGAGGCTGATTCATACCTCCCTTCCCCTGCATCACGCAGGCAATAACATTGAATTCAAGAACAGATGTTTTGGATCAGCTCTTTCGTCTGTGACAAGGCTTTTGCGCTAACGTTCGGAGCGAGGCGTGCGTGGCAGCGCACACATGCACCACGATCAAAGCATACACACACACACACACACACACACACACACACACACACACACATTTGCAACTGCTAATTCGTGCTTATTACATTCTCACGCATGTCTGCTCTCGTGACCGCATCCATTACTGTGTGCCGTACATTCCCATGCGCATCCAAAAACTCACAGGGAAATTCATCTTGTCAAGGTGTGCCAGGTAATGGCAGCCTTTTGTCTCTACCTATTAATGTAATGCATACTGATTGGCATTTGTTTTTTTGTGCAGCAGTCAACACTTTAAAATAAATAAAAATGTTTGGAGCATGGCAACAGCCTGGCATGCCTCAGCTGCCCTCTGCCCAGCCCTCTAATGCTGGTCAGATGCCCCAGCAGGCACAGGCCATGAATCCCTGGGGACAGCAAGCGCCTGCTCCAGCTGCAGCACCCGCCCCAGCCCCCAGCCCCACGGCCATGAGTGCGTTCTCCACACCGTACTCCGCGTCTCTTGGAGGCATGCCGATGGGCAGCATGCCCATGGGCATGGGGGGTGCAGGGCAGCAGGCCAGCATGGCTTCTATGATGAACCCTGCAATGCAAGCCTTGTATCAGGTGCGTTTGTGCGCTCCTGATGATTGTCTGTTGAGACTTAGACTCGTTTCAGATCCCTGCACTGCATCCTAAATCACACGCGCCTTTGCCCTTTGATGCACAGCAATACGCGATGCGATGGGCAGCAGTCCAGAAGCTGGCAGCGGCGGGGCAGCCTAGCATGGGGATGGGCTCCATGATGAACCCCATGATGAGTATGGGCATGGGCATGCCGGGGATGGGGATGGGGATGGGCGGGATGGGCATGGGCGGGATGGGAATGGGCGGGCAGGGAGACATGTCTGGGGGGGGAGGAGGAGGAGGAGGGGGCCCAGGGATGGAGGGCATCTACTTCAAGACACGGATATGCAACAAGTGAGTAAGGCCTGAGCTGTTTTGCGTGACGATGCCCGAACACCTGGCTCCAGCCCTCCCCGGTGCCACACCTGGCCCCAGCCCTCCCCACCCCAAAACGCTTGTGCTTTCCATCCCGCTCAGGTGGAAGGAGGGCAACTGCCCGTTCTCGGAGACGTGTAAGTACGCTCACGGCGAGCAGGAGCTGCGGACCACCGCCGATAACGAGCGAGTGAACCAGGGCGGAGGAGGGCCGCAACTGGTGCGACGGTGTGCTTGTTTGACCGTGTTCGTGTTGATTGGATCCGTGAGTGCTCCAATAGAATTGACGAGATCGGATCGGGGACACACACACACACACACACACACACACACACACACACACACACACAGTACACACACACACACACACACACACACTTACACACACTTACACACATACCACACACACACACACACACACACACACACACACACACACACATACACACAAACATACACACACGCATACGCACGCATTGACAAGCGCACATACACGTATGCCATTGTTCGCGAATACACGCACACAGGACAAGAGAGGCATGATCAACCTGATGAAGAAGACACGACTATGCCAGGAGTTCATGACCACCAGCGTCTGCAAGTATGGGGACAAGTGCACCTTTGCGCACGGGCACCACGAGCTGCGACCGTCAAGCACAGCAGGAGGCATGGCCGGGGGACAGCAGAGAATGCTTCCCAAGACAGGACAACCGGTGCGCATTGTTCTCACATTAGCTCACTCTGCTTTTCCCATTTTGCGCATGTATGCGCATCCCCCCTTCGTCCCCCAAAATCACAAACATACACACACCAATTAACACACGCTCACACACACACACACACACACACACACACACACACACACACACACACACACACACACACACAAGAATAAACACAAGAATAAACACACACACTCTGCATGCAGGCCACTAACCGAGACATGCGCAAAACGCGATTGTGTGAGAAGTTCATGCAGACAGGGCAGTGCGGCTATGGAGACAGCTGCACATTTGCGCACGGGTAAGAGGAGAGCGTGTGCGACGTGTGCGTGCATGTGTGTGTGTGTGTGTGTGTGTGCAAATGCATGTTTGTGTATCTGCAAATGGGTTCAAGGTGAGTATGTTTATTCTTGTGAACCTATTAAATTGGCCAGGAGTGATGAAAGTAACCCAGGCCTTCTATCCTTACGCAAATAACTCGACCAAAAAATGCGGTCCCTGGCTTGTTGCCTGTTGCCTGTTGATGGGACACACACAAGCACACACACGCACGCACGCAAGCATATGCATGAGCCGAGTAAATCAGGAGGACCCTTGCTAGACACACGTGAGCATTCACATGTACACGCATCCCCCCGCTTACACACATACACACACATGCACACACAAACACACACAAACATAGACACACACATATGCACACACAAACACACATGCACACACATACATACATACATACATACATACACACATACACACACGCGTGCTTTGCACGCAGGGTGCATGAGCTGAGGCAGCCAGGAGAACCCTTGCCAGCTGGAGCCCGCCCAGGTGGAGGTGTCAAGGCGGCTGGCGGGGCTGTCACCCCTATGGAGCTGCAGCAGCAGCAGGAGCTGCAGCAAGCGTACGGGGCAGACATGAACGCGGGCTTGGGGCTCATGGACCCAGGTGTGTGTGCGTGTGTGTGTTTTCTGTTCTGTGCTCATTATCACTGTGGTCACTCACACGAGTCAGTTACAGAGAGCAAAAATGCCTGTGTGCACAGATGCCTGTCGCAGATGACAGCAAGATGAATGTGACACTTACAAGCTCAAGCACACACGCGCACACACGCACATGCACGCACACACACACAAATCTCACGCACACTCATACACACATACATGCGCACGCACGCACACACATACACACACAAGTGCATAAGCTGCTGTCGTAACATTTTCTGTGCACGTGTGATTTCTTATAGCTGAAGGCATGGTGGGCGTGGGGGGCAAGCGGCGGCTTGATGACACAGACTACACTGCGGATGGCACCATGAAGCGACAGGTACAATTTGTGTGCTGCATTGTGTAAATGCAAATTATAGGACTTGCAAAGTATAAGGAGCAGAACGGTAATACTTACATATCTATTTCTTGAGGGGGCGGTTGGTGTTTAAAAGTGTTTTTAATTAATTTGGTGGCTTTCAGGGCGTGTAGTGTTAAGGTCAGGCCTGCAACAATAGTTGTTTGGCTGTTCTGGGTTCAACAGTTTGAACTCCTAGCTCTGAAACTGTGAATAGAGGCCTGAGAAAACAGTGGGGCAGTTGCTGTGAAAAACTATTTATAGGGAGGGTGGTTGCACACTTTTGGGGAAAATGTCTTTTCCACGGGGGGGCCAATACAGTAACGTATGGTATACACATGTATGTAGGGTTCTGGCCAACTCTATGCACTTGTAAGCGCCACCTGCCTTCTGCAAATGCAATGCCATAACTGCTGACTTATGTGTGTGTGGGAGCAGGGGGGGGGGTGTTACGGGTGGTTACTGCAAGCTGCAGTGCCGTTTTTACCTATGCAGAGCTGGCAAAGTATGCATGCTATGTGCTATAATGTTGCATGCGTACGCCGCAGGCTGTAGTGCAGTGTCGTCACCTGTGTGTAGAGCTGGCAAAGTGTGTATGATGTGTGCTATCATGTTGCGTGCGTATGTTGCAGGCTGTAGTGCAGTGTCGTCACCTGTGTGTAAAGCTGGCAAAGTGTGTATGATGTGTGCTATCATGTTGCGTGCGTATGTTGCAGGCTGTGCAGTGCTGTCACCTGTGTGTAGAGCTGGCAAAGTGTGTATGATGTGTGCTATCCAGTGTTGTGAACTTTACGGTTGACGCCGTCAACCGTCATTTGACGGTCAGGCGTAATTTACGGTTTTGACCGTCAGAAACTAATCACCAGGCGTAATTTACGGTGATTTTAATTTTTGACGTCTGACGGTCGGCTTTACGGTTATTTACGGTGTGAAACCGTCAGGAATTAGTTATTTACGGTGGGAAACCGTCAGGAATTAGTAATTTATGGTGGGAAACCGTCAGCAGCTGGCCAGGCCGGGCCAGGCTCGACTGACTCAGGGCCACAGGGCCACACGAGCCAATTGGCCTGATTACCGGAGGACATTTTATACTTATATCGCAAATCGCAAATGTTGTTTGTGGGGAATTCGGAGCTTGAGTTGGCACTCTGAGCCACTGAGTTCCTGACGCCAGACCGTTACTTACGATTCCCCACTGTCAGTATGAATTTCACCATTAATTACGGTTATGTGACGTAGACGTCATTTAAGCACCGTAATTTACGGTGCCATTTCTGATTGACGCCGTAAATTCACAACACTGGTGCTATCATGTTGCGTGCGTATGTTGCAGGCTGTAGTGCAGTGTCGTCACCTGTGTTTAGAGCTGGCAAAGTGTGTATGATGTGTGCTATCATGTTGCGTGCGTATGTTGCAGGCTGTAGTGCAGTGTCGTCACCTGTGTGTAGAGCTGGCAAAGTGTGTATGATGTGTGCTATCATGATGCGTGTGTATGTTGCAGGCTGTAGTGCAATGTCGTCACCTGCGTGTAGAGCTGGCAAATAACACAGCGTCCATTCGTACACGCTGACGCGCTCTATCATGTTGCATGTTTCTGCAGCAGGCTGCAGTGCAGTGAAGTTGCCTGTCAACAGAGCTGGTGAAATACTGAATTGTTTGAACACGCTGCGTGTGTTTGCAGCACCTGGAAGAGGAGAGTGCAGACGGGCTGCAGTGCCATCTGTGTGCGGAGCTGGTGAAGGCCGGCCGTAGCAAGGTGAGTCACTAGTGGACTTTCGGTGCCGGAAGGGGAAGTGATCTGGGGTGAGGGGGTTGATCTGGAGCGATTGATCCGTCTTGAAGTTGTCGAGCAATTTCTAAGCCCTAAGCCCTACTATGTACAACGCCCTTAAACAAAGCACGCAAAGGTGGGTAGACATTTCGATTGGTCATAACGGAACTGAATTGGTTATAACGAAGAACTGAATGGCTAACAACGTTTCACTGATAATCTAACGTGTCGTTAACGAGTTGGTTACAAGTTAACGACAATGGTTTTATTGATTACAATGGGGGGTGACCTTCAGCCAGGTTGTTTGGCTGATCGGCTGCTGACTGGTCTCGGCCAGCCACAAATAAATCCACAAGCTTAGGGGGGAAAAACCGACAAACAGGCCTGTGTACACTCCTTGCTGACACGTTGCAGGTTACTCGTCGTGTAGCGCGTGGCAGTAATAGCGACCCTCTTGCGCGCATATACACACATAAACACATGCACATGCATATACACACGCATTTGATAACACATTACACACGATCATACACACTCGCTCACTCACTCACTCACTCACTCACTCACTCACTCACTCACTCACTCACTCACTCACTCACTCACTCACTCACTCACTCACTCACTCACTCACTCACTCACGGGTGGCCACAGGTTCTGGCCGGCATCAACTCCCTAGAAAACCCCAAGGCTCAGCAGATGGGCGTCATGATTTTGGCAACCTCTCAGCGCCTTGACCAGCTGTGGAGCAAGTGCACCCCTGCTGCCGTGCTGGGCTGGATGGCCAAGTCACAGGTATGGTGTTTGCCTGTGGGTTTGTGTGGGTGGGTGGGTGTGGTTGTGCCTGTGTGTGTATGCGTCATGCGCGTGTGCTCGCGCACTTGCTTAGAAGTGTGTGCGCAAATGGGGGTGGGTGTGCCTGCCTGCGTGCGCATGCGTATGCGTATGTTTGTGGGGAGTGTGTGCCTGCGTGCATGTAGGGGTACACGTGTGGGTGCTTGTAGGGTTGTGTATGTGGGTGTGCCTGCATGCGTGCGTGCATGTGGGTTTGAGTGGGTGCGCTTGTGCACGTGTAGGGTTTAACCAAAACCGCTTATGTACTATACAGTGTACCCTTATATGCACATATGCACGCATATGACCGTATGTATGGTAACTCCCTTGCCAAAAACACTGTATACACGGTGTATATACATATGAGTTATGGTTTTGGCCAACCCAAAATTATCCATTTGATAGCGTTTCCCATGCTGCGACCTGCGCTTTTGCTTTCTGCTTATTACAATGGAGATAACTGCACAGAACTGTCTCACATATACACGCACACACAAACACACACATACTTCACACACACACTTCACACACTCGCACTCACACACGCACACACGCACACACACTCACACACACACGTGCACATACACGCCCAAGCAGGGACTCACAGTGATGGACAAGATTGAGCTGCTCAGGACTGTCGTCTTCCACGTCCACGCTACCCAACCCGACTGTGAGTCTTGGCTAAAAGACTTTTCATACGGCCTGCTTAACCTTCATTGGATTCAATGAGCTCCTGACTAGAGCTACAAATGCTGGTTTAAAGCCTGGTAAAAAACTTTTTTAGATCAGCACTGATCACGTGTAGCCCATATTTCAACCATGGGCAGCGTGCCTCACAGGATTTGTTTCAAAACACGACCATGATGGAAGCCTGGTAAAAAACTTTTTTAGATCAGCACTGATCACGAGTAGCCCATCTTTTAACCATGGGCAGCGTGCCTCACAGGATTTGTTTCAAAATACGACTATGATGGAAAGGAACCCCTACATTCTTACATGCCATGGCTGCGCCCTTGGTTCTTTCCAACGTAATGTTTTGGGTTCTCTGATATTGAAGAGACGTCGTAGCTCGTGATATATCTTAGCAATGTGTTGCTTGGCTCTGCTGCTGGTTGCCCAATGAGTTGCTGAGTGCAGTTGTTTTGTGCTTTTCTATATGCAAGTCTTTGAAATCACAACACGCGTTAAGGCCACAGGACTAGACAGCCAAAAGTAAAATTTGGGTATTAGACGTCCTCCCACAGTCACGTTTAGTTTTTCTTTTTGGATGTACTTCTGCAGCACTTAGTGGCCTAGGCCTATGCAGCCCAAAAGTTGCAGGCACTTATTTTGTTCCCTACATAGTCACACTTGCATTGTCTCCTATGTGTGCCCGTGTGTGTGTGCGCGCGCATGTGCCTGTGTATGTGCGTTTGTGTGTGTGCGCAGGTGCAGCTCGCATGCCTGTGGGTGGCCTAGGCATGGACACCCAAGAACTTGCAGGAACTGAGCGTGTTTTGTCCTGGTATATTCACAACCATGTTGCCTCTGTTTTTGTGCTTGTGCACATGCAGCTCGCACACCTGCGGGTGGCCTAGGCCTGGACAGCCAAAAGTACGTGGACAAGGGCCTTCCCCCTGACTGTGCAGACTTTGTGTATGTGTGCATGGAGGGCAAGGAGGGCAACGCCACCATGAGCGAGTACTTCCACATGCTGGAGGTGCGTGTGTTTGTGTTTGCTTCAATTCCTTTCTGGCAGGGGTGTGCAGCCACTCTATTTTTAAGCAAAGATTTCCATGGAAATCTCAGTAAAAGCCCAGGCGAATGGCGCCATTTGAAGTGCCTTTTAATGAGAATGGGAAGTCTGTGTGCATGGTCACAGGTGCGCGATATGGTAAGTGGCCAGCATGTGATTCCGAACAGGCTGCTCGTGTTTTGCACTAAGCATAAGTAGAAAAAGGCAAAGGTTTCAGCCAGTGCAAGAGCGTGCACACATCATGTAAGCTCTGTTCAATTTCCGCTGGAGTGTCTCAACATGATGATTAGGTAGATAGTTGCGCACTTAAAACAGGGAGAATGACGCCCTTGTTTTTTGTGTGTGGGGTTGAATGAGGGGCGTAGGGGACAAGGTGATAGCCATATTGGCCAGAGGCTCAAATTTTGACTGTGTGTAGGGAAACTTCTAAGGTTTATCCCTCTATCTGTCTCCTTATATCCTTCACCCATGCTTGGTCAAAGGCAGAATGTACGATGCCACCAATCTGCGTCGTAGGACGCGCAGGAGGTATGATATACAGCACAGACTGGCGGCGTCTACGCTTTTTCATTTTTGATGCTTTAGATAGGCAGGGTATAGTAACAAAGGAGAGGGGGCCTAGACATTTGTTTATTGCGTCCGCTCTTGTGCGTGCATGCCTACTATGTCAGCACTATGCATGACGCATTGAAGCAATTTGTGTCGAAACAAAACAGAGATTGCCCGGGCTACTCCTGTGCTCCGTGGTAAATATCCATTGCGATGATTGAAAAGGCAGCAACTTGCCTGTGACTACTTCTGTGAATCAGATGCTCAAATACATGGTCTGTTTCGACGAATGCAGGACTATGTTAGAAACGCTTTGTTGTTCTGCAGATACACGGAGGGCCCTCTGGAAATAGATCAGGCCAGGTGTAATGTTCAGAGAAATTTCTGAGAAATGTTATGCTGACTCTCACTTGTGCTGAAGACGGAAACTCCACACTGCATGGGTACTGTACGACTTTTTCATTCCATTCACACACACCACATTTGCGCTAAGGGTAAGGGTAAGGGTTACACAGCTATATCCGCCAGCGAGGGCAGTTGAGCTATAGCATAAAAAAGCCAGCTTCAAGAAGAGAAAGAGGCCAGACTGAACAAGACACC
>Ga0307968_1000618_pt1 | contig 26317 bp, 26 predicted proteins | sample OrgLakmetagen650_FD_201834 | JGI IMG/M metagenome (GOLD analysis project Ga0307968, IMG submission 201834) | Saline water microbial communities from Organic Lake, Antarctica - #650 | ecosystem: Environmental > Aquatic > Non-marine Saline and Alkaline > Saline | place: Antarctica: Organic Lake...
TGTGTGTGTGTGTGTGTAACGTACGCAGCACTCACCAGCGACAAATCCACGTCCAGCAGAGGCGGTGTGTGTATGTGTGTGTGTGTGTGCGTGTGTGTGTGTGTAACGTACGCAGCACTCACCAGCGACAGATCCATGTCCAGCAGAGGCGGTGTGTGTGTATGTGTGTGTGTGTGTGTGTGTGTGACGTACGCAGCACTCACCAGCGACAGATCCACGTCCAGCAGAGGCGGTGTGTGTGTATGTGTGTGTGTGTGTGTGTGTGACGTACGCAGCACTCACCAGCGACAGATCCACGTCCAGCAGCGGCGGCACGCCAGGCTTTGAGAGCAGGCCCCCCACAGGCATTTCCATGCCCACCGTGATGCTGCAAATGTTGCTATAGCTGCTTGCAGGCCCGGCACCAGGCTCAGTGGGCTGTGTGTGATCTGGTGGCTGTCGTGGCTGCTGCTGCTGCTGCTGCTGCTGCTGCTGTGGTGCTGGGGGCTCTGAGCCTGCCACCACACGTGCGACTGCTTCTGCTGCTTGTATACTGCAGCCTGTGTTTGTGTGTGTGTGTGTGTGTGTGTTTGTCCATGCCAGATTTGTCACCTTGATGTATGAGTGTTGTGAGTGTGGTGGTGTTCGTTCCCTATACCCTCATTCACCAGGTTGTCAAAAACCATCTATTTCGTGGGTGGATTAATCGAATGCTAGCACACGCCTTCTCACACGCCCCCTCACCTCTTAGTGTGAGCGTCATGATTGTGGTGTTCCCACGCAGGACCTCCAACAAAGTCTGCAGACGCATACCGACTGCGGGTTGTTGCTGCTGCTGCTGCCCTTGCTGCTGCTCGCCAACAGAATCCTGAGGGGAGTCTGGGACAAGTAGCACCTACAACAGAAAAAACGATCAGGGATGAAGTGGGATTGTAGGGTTTTGGGTTGCTAGTTGTCACACACTAAGGTGTGTGTGGTGGGTCTGGGACAAGGAGCACATGGTCCAAAGTGGACTGGGTAGGGGCTGCTTTACTGGATACATACTCAGGGATACAGCAGGTGGGAGGTGGCATCTAAAGTGGAAACAGAAAAGAGGCGCTATGCTGGTATCTCTAGTAGTAAAACCCCGAGGACATCTGGTGGGTCTGGCACATCTAGCCCCCAAAAAAGGTAACATGTTAGGGACGGGGTAGGTAGGTTATAGTGTGTCACTGGTGCTTTCAGACGCTGCGGTTAGTGGCCGTGTGTTTATTAGACCAGGGGTGAGGAGAACATCTTCACTCCTCAGAGAACACCTCAGAGAACACCCCTCACTCCTCAGAGAACACCTCAGAGAACACCTCAGAGAACACCTCAGAAAACACCCCTCACTCCTCAGAGAACACCTCAGAGGACACCCCTCACTCCTCAGAGAACACCTCAGAGAACACCTCAGAGAACACCCCTCACTCCTCAGAGGACACCTCAGAGAACACCCCTCACTCCTCAGAGAACACCTCAGAGAACACCCCTCACTCCTCAGAGAACACCTCAGAGAACACCTCAGAGAACACCTCAGAGAACACCTCAGAGAACACCCCTCACTCCTCAGAGGACACCTCAGAGAACACCTCAGAGAACACCCCTCACTCCTCAGAGAACACCTCAGAGAACACCCCTCACTCCTCAGAGAACACCTCAGAGAACACCTCAGAGAACACCCCTCACTCCTCAGAGAACACCTCAGAGAACACCTCAGAGAACACCCCTCACTCCTCAGAGAACACCTCAGAGAACACCTCAGAGAACACCTCAGAGAACACCCCTCACTCCTCAGAGGACACCTTCACTCCTCAATCGCTCACTCCTCGGTCAAGAAAGTAGACATAAGGATGCAATTGATGGCCAATGGCAAGGTTAAAAGGGTTTGGGTGTCGTCCCCTAGACCCTTTTTTCTCTAGACCCAAACCCTGACCCGTTTTTTGCAATGAGTACATGGTTACAAAATGAATGCATCGGTGCGTTGATGCCCAAGGGAGCGGGTGCCGTTGAAGGTACATTAAGCTCCAGGATTGAAATAAAGGAACCACACATACACATTTGCTCGTGCAAATTACACACAAACACACACACACATACACACACACACGCACACTCACATATGGGTTCAACTGAGATTAATTGCCAAAACCCTCGCACCTTGAGGTGCGAAACCCGGCTACAGTTTAGAAAGCGCAGGTCGGGGACAGCCAAGGCCTTTTGGATGGACATGCGCTTCAGGGTGTCCTGTGTGCAGATGTGTGTGTGTGTGTGTGTGCATGAGAATGTACACGTGTATGAGTGGGAGAGTGCCAAACAATCTGAGCTACGCACTCACAAGGGAAATGCCCTTCAACTCCACATCCGGGATGCCTAACCGAATTCCAACTGACAGCCATACAGGCTGTTGCTTGTTAGAGGGTGCTGGTGCTGAGCTGCTTTTTTGAGGTGACCCAGGAGGGAGGAAAATGCGTGCACTCCAAGCTGCGTGTATCCAAGCCATTGCCTGCAGTATCAGGTATAGTGCCCAAAAGGGGGATGCGTGAATACAGGCAACCCAAACTGTGTGTGTGTGCGTGTGTGTGTATGTGTGCGTGTGTGCTGTTGCCTGCACCATTTGGATGTACCACAAGAATACATTGCAGCCATCATCTGCTACGTAGAGATTCATTGATACAAGCACTCCATCAGACTTGGTGCAGCCCAGCTTTTGCTTTTAACGCAGCCTACCTTTCCTGTGAAAGCAGGTCCGGTTGATCCCTCGGCAACTCTAGCAGGGTTGTCGGTGGTGGTACCAGGCGAGGCGCCCATAAGGGAAGACAGCGACATCTCCTGTGTGTGTACGAGTAGAAGCAACACAAAGTAGGATATCAGGTGTGTGTACGAGTGGAAGCAACACAATGTAGGATATCAGGTGTGTGTGTACAAGTGGAAGCAACACAAAGTAGGATATCAGGTGTGTGTGTATAAGTAGAAGCAACACAAAGTAGGATACCAGGTGTGTGTGTGTGTACAAGTAGAAGCAACACAAAGCAGGATATCAGGTGTGTGTGTGTGAAAGTAGAAGCAACACAAAGCAGGATATCTGAGGTGTGTACAAGTAAAAGCAACAAAAAGTAGGGTGTCAGCACATCTAGTGCCCAGCTCAGACCAAGATACCTAGCTGGCTACGATGATCAGCGGCACTCCCCGCATAGCAACCTGTCACTATGAAGACACACCAAATACCTAGGCTCAGAGCCAACAAAGATACCTGGCTGGCTACGATGATCAGCGGCACTCCCCGCATAGCAACCTGTTTTGCCACAGGACTATGAAGACACACCAAATACCTAGGCTCAGAGCCAACAAAGATACCTGGCTGGCTACGATGATCAGCGGCACTCCCCGCATAGCAGCCTCCATGACGGCAGCCGCTGGCAGAGGGCAAGGGCCATCAGGCGCTACTGCCTGACCTGAGAACCATAGATTGGAACCAATAGATTGGATGTATGGACCTGCTTGACCTGAGAGTCATAGATTGGATGTGTGTCAGGCGCTACTGCCTGACCTGAGAACCATAGATTGAAACCATAGATTGGATGTGTGGACTTGTCTGACCTGAAAGTCATAGATTGAATGTGTGTCAGGCACTACTGCCTGACCTGAGAACCATAGATTGGAATCATATATTGGAGAACCATAGATTGATTGTGGAGAGAACCATAGATTGGATGTTTGGACCTGCTGACCTGAGAACCATAGATTGGATGTGTGACAGCATTTAAGATCTAGGTGCATTTGCTGCTGCAAAAGTAAAGAAACAGATAGCCCCCTGCATCATCACATCATCACGGATTGAGTGTATGGACACGTTTATAGATCACGTGTACGTGCTGCTGCGTAAGCAAGTAGAAGTTAATAGATCACGTGTACGTGCTGCTGCGTAAGTAAAGAGAAGTTAATAGATCACGTGCACGTGCTGCTGCGTAAGTAAAGAGAAAGAAGGTGCAATGGTGCAGAGGAGAGGAGGTATTTCACACTTGCCTCTTTTAGGACGCATCGTATAAATACCGCAGGAATACTTGAATATTGCAACTCCTCTTATTGCAAGGTGCCCAAATAATTGGCGCAGTTTATTTGCGAGTACTTGGGCTTGGCAAGGCCAGACAGTTTATTACAATGTTTGCGAGTTTTGCGAATATTGGAGCATATCTGCGTGCTCTGTCCTCTGCCTAAATCTTCATCCACAAGGGAATTGCAGTTTTATGGTCAACCACAATTAAAAAGGCAAAATATTTTAGTAGCAAAAAGCAACATGCTGGCAGGGACTCAAACCGAATACCTGCAGGCTGCAGCTTGGAGATAGGCTGTTAATATCGAAGCGGGGCCCACATTTCTTAATTTTTCGCGCATTGAACATTGCGAGGCAATCAAAAAGTTAATTATGTACTTGCAATTTCACCAGTACCCTTTTGGTATACATACATAAATATATACACACATATGTACATGTATATATATATACCTATGTGTTTTTACAATACATGCATTGCATTGTACAGTGTGACAATCCAGTGCTTGAAGTGCACGGCGGGCGTCCACAAAAATGGCGTGCGTCCTACCTGTATCTAGCGGCTTACTCGCTGGTTGCGAATGCTGCTGCTTACTGCTGCCGTGCGGCTGCTGCTGATGTTCAGCAACAGAGGGGGAGGACGCTGAGGAGGGGTGGGTGTGCAGGCCTGGGTCGTTTGCTGTCTGATGTTGTGATGATGATGGTGGTGAGTGGAGGGTGTGTTGCTGGGTGGATAGGAGCCCATGGGAGGCAAGGAGCACGACTGCGCTTGAGATGCCGACCATTGGGGCGGAGGGGGGGATCTCTAGGCCAGGGACCAAAGGCAAGGGGGGTGGCTGTGTGTGCGTGTGTTGTGTTGTGTGTATTTGAGTAACTGTAAGCCTGTGTGTTTGTGTAATTGTAAGCCTGTGTGTTTGTGTAATTGTAAGCCTGTGTGTTTGTGTAATTGTAAGCCTGTGTGTTTGTGTAACTGTAAGCCTGCGTGTTTGTGTAACTGTAAGCCTGTGTGTTTATGTAACTGTAAGCCTGTGTGTTTATGTAACTGTAAGCCTGTGTGTTTGTGTAATTGTAAGCCTGTGTATTTGTGTAACTGTAAGCCTGTGTTTTTGTGTAACTGTAAGCCTGTGTGTACGTATGTGTAAGAGCAAGTCAGTTAAGCAGGGATGCTTGCACAAAGTGGGTGAATATAAGGCACTCAAAAATAAAATTTATGGATTATTGGATTATTTAAACCTGAGGTGGATACGTCTGGTGGTACTGAAGTGAGAGAAACATCATCTAGTGGCCATGCAACAAAAAAATACCACGACAATTAGAATACGAGGGCTGTTAATTTCAACGCCTGTCAGGAAACAAGCTGCGGGTGCATCCTTAGCCATGCATCACCAGAAGGCTGGAATTACATTAATCTGATGTCTGAACGATAGACAGAAGACTCGACAGTGCTGATGGATTTGGTTGGTGATATGTTCACCCAAGCTATGAACAATGTCAAATTTTCTGGCTCCCGTTGTAACATCAAATGACAGCTCAAGCCTGCCTGTGCTGGACCCCACTTGCACGCACAGGCACACAAACACACACGAAACACACAAATACACACGAATACACGCACAGGAACACAAACACACACAGGCACACAAACACACAGGCACACAAACACATACAAAACACACAGGCACACAAACACACAAAAAACACACAGGCAACCAAACTCACACAAAACACACAGGCACGCAAACACAAAAACACACACAAAATACTCAGGCACACAAACACACACAAAATACACAGGCACAAAAACACACACAAAACACACAGGCACACAAACACACACAAAACACACAAATACACACAAAACACACAGGCACACAAACACACAAAATACACAGACACACACACACATAGATAAAACACACAAATACACACAATATACACAGGCACACAAACACACACAAAATACATAGGCACACACACACATACACAAAACACACAAATACACACAACACACAGGCACATACACACAGGCACACAAACACAAACAAAATACACAGGCACACAAACACACACACAAAATACACAGGCACACACACAAAACACACAAATACACTCATAATACACAGGCACACAAACACACACATAACACACAAATGCACTCAAAACACACAGGCACACAACACACACAAAACACACAATTACACACAAATTACACAGGCACACAAACACACAAATACACACAAAAAACACAGGCACACACACCTGTGGCGTGACCATAAATGGATCCACAAACGTGCGGTAGCCTGCGCTGCCCAGTCCTATGGCCAGCTGTGCTCCTGTGGCGTTGGGGGTGAGCTCCGAGGGTGACGCCACAAGGAGGGCTCGGAATGCAAGCCCTAGCACTCTGCAGATATGTGTTTGTGTGATGAAAAAGGTTTAAGCAGCTTTAAGGTGTGTGTGTGTGTGTGTGTGTGTGTGTGTGTGTGTGTGTGTGTGTGTGTGTGTGTGTGTGTGTCGTGTTTTTAATAAGCAGATTGTAAAGCGCATACTTTTGTGTATTTGTGAGTGTGTTCGTGTGTGCTTGTGATGCAATGGAGATGCAATGAGTGGTTTGAACTCTAAATTGAAAAACTGGTGTGTGTGGGTATCCACCAGCTGGACTGAAGCACTGGCCAGAGTGTTAACGCCGTTTAACGGAGCAAATCGTGTTTGCTTCATTGACGATTTCCCGCTTTTCACGAAAGCTTTTATGCTCAGGCTGTCTACAGCTGGCTACAGGCACCGATGATTTTCGTTTTTTTTACGATGATTTTCAGAGGGGGTTGAAAATGTGCCCTTTTTGCACTCTGAATCCTGCCATTCACTGCACACTCAGCCAACTGACACCATCCTGGCTTTAAATGAAAGCTGATATTGTAAGCTGCACGAGGATGTGCTGATATCCATGTAATTCACAGTGTGCGCAAATTGACAGGGGTCAAAGCTCACCTTGAGCCTTGAGTGCCCAAACCCTAATTTGGTGCCTTTCTATGGGAAAACAGCACATGTTGAGCCACATCACCACGCACTTCATCTGTTCACTTGATTTTTTTGCAATCATATATGTTTATTACAACAACTCCAGACCACACGAAAGTATGCCATTTAAAGGAGTGGGTGATCTGCTGTAAAGATTTTGTGGTGAAAAGTGGGGTCCACGCCGCGGAAAATCAGACACGTGCGCCCCAAGTTGCTATGTTCAAGCGTAGGTGCAAATAAAAATTCAGAGCACGCCTGCCTCTGGGTGCTAAGCTTTAACATAGCAACTTAAGGCGCACGTGCTCAATTCACATTTTGAAAAACCCTTTTTTTTGGCTCAGTCAGCCCCCTCTGGACGATTTCTAGCTTTTGGTGACGACTGAGCGTCCGGCGAGAGGCAAGCAGGTACAGGAGACAGCAAAGGCAGGTCTGGTCACACATTGCTGGGGAAAACCACAGACCCGGCCTAACATTAGGAATACCCAACGTAAAGGCGGCCTTGGCAGCACAGCATTTCTATGGTTAGCAACAGCAACAGGAACAACAATGGGTCGTGACTCTAACAGACACCCGGCACCCCCAGAGCTGTAACGTTTAACTTCTGGTTTTGAAGTTACAGCTTATATTCCAGGTGTAGGGCATAATCTTCATGAAAATGCCGTTGTTTTAGTCTGCGGCGGAAGGGTAAAAAGAAGAAATAATTGCACGCAAGCAGTGACCACACCACAAGCCGGCACACTCCAAAGCTGTACAGTGCTTGCAATTAAACAGCTGCACAGCAGAAAAATAAAGACCCAATTGGTGTTCCTGGGACCGCTGCCTGTGCCTGTGCCTTCCCTGTTCCCTGCTCCCGCCTGTGCCTTTGTCGCTTCCCTGTTCCCTGTTCCCTGCTTTGTCACTTCCCTGTTCCCTGCTAGCTGTTTGGCTGGCTGCATTAGCGGATGACATGCACGCCTCGGTGTCCTATCCTACGACTGACAGACTGCTGTGTGGCTGCTTTAGTTGATGACATGCATGCTTTGGTATCCTATCCTACAACTGACAGCCTACTGTAACCATTTGCAGCAGCCCGCTTCACCATATCAAATGCAGCGTACGCCACACCACACGCACCACACACACCAAGCCCAACCTGAGCTGCTCTGGGGCCACTGCCAGCGCCTCCTCCACTGCCCTGCTTTCTGCCAGCTGTGCGGCCAACATAGCACGCTTCTGACTGCGCAGCACATCCCCAAGCTGCGCTTTGTCTGCAGCAAGGGCACGTGACAATCCACGGTGCTGCTCCGCTCGTGTGAGCTCAGGCTCACTGGAGTCTGAGTGTGTGTATGTGTGTGTTTGTATTTGTGTGTGTGGTGTGTTTGTGTTTGTGTGTGTGTGTGTGTGTGTGTGTAGTGTGTGTGTGTATGTGTGCGCGTGCATTCATATTAAATAAGTATGTGTGTCGATTGATTTTGTGTGCACAGGTGCGCTTTACGTCAACAGGTGGTCCAAAGCTTTGCTTTGTTTGCAGCAGGGGCGGGTGACATGCTGCGCCACTGACTCTGTGTGCCCTCAGGTCCAATGATATGTGAGTGTGTGTGTGAAACGTAAGCGTCTGTGTGCCCTCAGGTCCAATGATATGTGAGTGTTTGTGAAACGTAAGCGTCTGTGTGCCCTCAGGTCTAATGATATGTGAGTGCGTGTGTGTAACGTAAGCGTCTGTGTGCCCTCAGGTCCAATGATATGTGAGTGTGTGTGATACGTAAGCGTCTGTGTTCCTGTGTATGGAGTGTGTTTATGTATGTATGTATGTGCACTTGACCATGTGTATGTGCACTTGACCACGTAGTGTGTGTGTGTATGTGTGTATGTGTGTATGTGTGTATGTGTGTATGTGTGTATGTGTGTATGTGCACTTGACCATGTGTATGTGCACTTGACCACGTAGTGTGTGTGTATGTGTGTATGTGCACTTGACCATGTGTATGTGCACTTGACCACGTAGTGTGTGTGAATGTGTGTATGTGCACTTGACCATGTGTAATAAACACAAAGCACACACTCCTCAAGGGGCGTGTGGCAAAGCTGGAACAGCGAGGACCTCCTATCTCTGCTGCAAACGTGCATAGCTTTTTGAGGACCTCCTTTTGCATATGTGCATAGCTTTTTGAGGACCTCCTATCTCTGCTGCATACGTGCGTAGCTTGAGTGTCCACGCAACCCTCCAGGGTTGCAGCTTCGTGGCAAACTTAGACAGACTTGGTACAATCCACATTAGAGCTGTCCTGTCGCAATTTGCACATTCCCGTACCTTGATGACCTTACTAGGGACACATGTTTCGCACACACTCACTCCCCAAAAGCACCCACAACCCTCCCGACATGTTTATTCATTTGGCCTCCAAACACATCCTCCTGAATACCATACACACACACACACACACACCTTGTAAGGCCTGTGCCGTGGCTGCACTCCTGGGTGTGCTGTGTAAAACAGGCCTGCGTCTGGGGGAGGCCACCCTTTCACCGTCCCCTACACACAGGGCATACGCGCAGGCACGTCGTCACAAGAAAGAAGAGGAACAAAGCCTCTTTTTCTTCCTCTTTGATCCTCTTTCTTTTCAAGATCGTTGCACGCAAGTGGCACCCCATTGGGTGACAGCTTGTGCAACTTCAGTGCATTTGTGTGGTGAAAAGAGGGGGAGGGTGTTATGATACGCCCTGTATATCTAGCAGATAATCCCAGGGATAATTTCCGTGGTAGGCTTGTGTCATTACATAACGTCTTGATATATTTTCATTCCTTTTCCGCTAATTGTTCAATAGTTCGGTCATGCGCAGGGCTGGCCAGAACCAAATACATTTACCAATCATGACGGTGCACAAGGAGATTTCCTGGCAAACAGACGTCGTACACACACACACACACACACACACACACACATCGTCAACCCACAATGTATGGTTCTGACCGTCTTTAGTCATGTGCGATTCAAAACACACAATCAAGGATCACCAAGGAGAGCATAAAGAGCTTTCAGGAATGTTCCTGCTTGAGAGCAGACCCTGCAGCTAGAAATATGCAGGGAATGACCAGTATCGTGAGGACAGGCACGAGTGGGAGGATTTCCAGGTGACAACATAAGTGAAAAAGTGACAGCACTGTACCTTGCTTGTGCACCAACATGAACGAGTTAGTTGCTTCAGCTAAGATAACATTGTTCCATGTCTGTCAAGTCCTTGGCACACATGAACGAATTAACTTGCTTCAGCTAAGATAATACTGTTTTATGTCTGTCAAGTCCTTTGCACATATGAACGAGTTAATTTGCTTCAGCTAAGATAACATTGTTCCATGTCTGTCACGTCCTTTGCACACGTGCGCAGCGTGCGCTTGAGGCTAAGTGCACACACCCTGACTCCTTTTCCCCTGTATCCTGTATCAGACACAAATGAGCACACACAAGGTCAAGCATCCTACACCATGAATACGATTGCACACCGTAACTTGAGCCATACATGCCTGCTCAATGCATCATACATCCTACATCATAAGTAGGGTTGGCCATAACCATATATTTACGGTGTATTTGGCTTGGAAATCACCAAATATACGGTGTATATATACATATATATACGGTTCTGGCCAAACTAATCATAGGTCATGCGCGGACACACTCACCTGTCACGGGGCTGCCTTGGGCTTGTCCCTTATGGCGGGTTCTGGTGGGTGTCGTGGCAGCTGTGTGGATGAGCAGATGTACAGTAAATTGACGTGGGTGTTGTGGTAGCTGTGTTGGAATGGAGATGCACAGAAAAGTGGCGTGGGTGTTGTGGGAGCTGTGTCGTTAAGATGTATAGTAAATTGGCGTGGGTGTTGTATTAGCTGTGTTAAAATGGAGATGCACAGAAAAGTGGCGTGGGTGTTGTGGGAGCTGTGTCGTTAAGATGTATATAAATTGGCGTGGGTGTTGTGGTAGCTGTGCTGGAATGGAGACGCACAAAAAAGTGGCGTGGGTGTCATGGCAGCTGTGTCGTTAGGATGTATAGTAAATTGGCGTGGGTGTTGTGGCAGCTGTGTTGTTAAGATGTATAGTAAATTGGTGTGGGTGTTGTGGCAGCTGTGTTGGTAAGATGTATAGTAAATTGGTGTGGGTGTTGTAGCAGCTGTGTCGTTAAGATGTATAGTAAATTGGTGTGGGTGTTGTGGTAGCTGTGCTGGAGTGGAGACGCACAGTAGAGTGGCGTGGGTGTTGTGGCAGCTGTGTTGTTAAGATGTATAGTAAATTGGCGTGGGTGTTGCGGCAGCTGTGTTGGAGAAAGGAGATGCACAGCAAAGTGACGATTTGACATACCCTTTCCATAATAGACTTCATACTTGCATCCACTTTTGACATGCACCCGTACTGGGTACGCCGCTTCACAAGCTTCAGGCAACTCAAGTGTGGTAATGTCCTCCATCCACAGTACATCAACTTAAGCGATAATGTCCTACATCCACAGTACATCAACTTAAGCGATAATGTCCTACATCCACAGCACATGAACTTAAGTGATAATGTCCTCCATCCACAGTACATCAGCTTAAGTGATAATGTCCTCCATCCACAGTACATTGTAAGAGTGAACGCTCAGAAGTACTTGGTCTGCAACCCTCCTGATCCCCATCGGCTCCTTCTTTTCTGTTGTCAACGACTGATACATGACCCAGCACTGAATTGGCTCCTTTTCCTCGATTAACTCGGGGAGTGGCTTAACCTGCCTGTGTTGTTTTTCTTTAGTTAAGAGTAGTTAAGAAAAACAGAACTGTATATATGCACCGTATATTTGGTGATTTGCCTGCCAAAAATACCGTATATACACCGTACATATATGGTTTTGGCCAACCCTATTTATAGTATATCGAGCAACCAGGAGCACTGACGGCAGCAGCTACGTGACCGCTCGCGTGCAGAGCAGCGCACTTTTAATTAACCAGGAATTGAGTACATCTAACATCAGGGCAGTTTAGGTAAGGTTTTATTGCAAATGTCTGCATGAACTTTCACGCAATTTATTTCAAACTTTTGTTGCAAGAACGAGCGAGTTGCAAGAACGAGTTGCAAGAACGAGCGAGTTGCAAGAACGAGCGAGTTGCAAGAACAAGTTGCAAGAACGAGCGAGTTGCAAGAACGTGCTGGAAAACGCTTTCTGACACAACACTCACAGCCCGTGAAAAGTCTGCTTAACCACTACGCACACACGAACGCATGCACCACAACACACAACCAGTGGGTCACGACAGCGGAGCATCAAACTTCTACGGCGCACATTTGTTTAGTACAACCGAGGGAGGCTTCTAGAGCGCCTGTACCAAGAGCTCAAGCTCACCAGGCGCGTGAATAGCAGCAGATGCAGGGTCGTTCGCGCGCATGGCGGCAGTGCGTTGGGCGGCCATGACGGCTTGCTGTTTAATGGCAGTGCTGGCCTGGTGTGCCTGGGAGAGGGAATCTACGATGTTCGCCTGCAAGCAACGTGTCAGCACTTAGCTTTGGAGGGGAGCAAAAGGAGATTGTAGGTGCAGGCCAAGGACATTCTGGCTAAGTGTGCTTGGGATAAAGCTTCCACAATATTGTAGGTGCAGGCCAAGGACATTCTGGCTAGGTGTGCTTGGGAAAAAGCTTCACAATATTGTAGGTGCAGGTCAAGGACATTCTGGCTAGGTGTGCTTCTTGAGAGAAAGCTTCCACAACATTGGCCTGCAAGCAACATGCCTGCAAGGAACTTAAAAATGGAGTGAAGAACAGAACAAGAATAGCAGGCCAAGAGGTTCCTAGCTGGGTGTGCCTGGGAAAAGAGCCGACTCCACAATGTTTCTAATTCCATATCCAGTATGGGTCACTTGTTAACATAAGCAGAACACACATGTGCACAACAACACATATACACCAGCATTACATAAGCAGAGTACACATGTGCACATGCACACAACAACACATATACACCAGCAGACGCACCTGCTTTTTTGCAGCCTTTAGGGCACGTTTCTCAGACTCCTCAGCCAGTTTGCGTGCAGCTGTCTCTGCCTGCAACCCGATAACACGCACAACATGATTTAAATTGTAAAAAAAGTGATGCTTGGGGCGCCATGGCAAAGTGTTGTGTGACTGGCTGCTTGGAGGAGAGAGTGGCAGCACTGCACACACAGGTGCCACTGTTCTTGATCAAGTTGCTTGGTGGGATTGGTTTTACAGCAAACGCAGGCTCTATTGCCACACTTACCTGCCAGCCCTCCATCGCTTTTTGCTTCTCTTGAGTCAATTGAGCTAGATCTGTGTCACGAGCTCGCATTTCATTACGCAGTGAAGCAACCTGCGTGTGAAATCAGGACAGCAAACCTAGTCGAGTGGACGTTGCCTCAGATCTGTGTCACGAGCTTGCAACTCATTACGCAGTGAAGCAACCTGCGTGTGAAATCAGGACAGCAAACCTAGTCGAGTGGACGTTGCCTCAGATCTGTGTCACGAGCTTGCAACTCATTACGCAGTGAAGCAAGCTGGGTGTACGATCAGGACAGCAAAGCTAGTCGAGTGAAAGGTGCCTCAGATCTGTGTCATGAGCACGCAGCTCATTACGCAGTGAAGCAATTAAACCTTGAAAAGGTAGGACAACAAATCCCTTTACGTTGATTCTGCCTCAGATCTGCGTTATGAGCACGTATCTCATCACGCTGCGATGCAGCCTGGTGAAAAATGGGGAAGATTCTCGCTCACCTTTTTCTTGCAGAATAGGTGTACCAATACTCGGGCACTCATGCTTAAATGCAACTTGGTACAATGTGCGCACGAGTGGCTGTGACAAGAATCACACATTTCAAGATCGTTTTGTAGAAGTGCAGACCCAAGCTGCGTACGTTACAAAAATATAAGGAGCTCGTGGTTTTTGCTGAAATCAAGTGGCTTCCAAGGTCTGAAAAGAAATCAACACCATAATGCGTGCAGATAATGTTTTTCCTTTGATAACTAAAAGTTGGCCAGAGCTTTACATAAATGTGCATGTACGGTGTGGTCTAGGGAAACCACCAAGCACACAGTCTTATACGGTGTACATATATACATACACTTCTGCCCAACCCTTGATATGTTTGACCCTTTTCTGTGCAGCCCTCTGCAAGGTTCCTGTACGCACACCAATTCCATTTTGAATGCATTGATCAGCACCCTTCCACATGGACGTCCACACATCTTTGCGTTCAAGCAGACCTAATCCAGATGACACCCGTGTCTGCGTCGTGCTGCCATCTTTTTCTTGTTACCACCAACTGATCATTCCTACGACTTATGCTGCCATCCTTCTTGTCACCACCAACTGATCATTCCTACGACTTATGCTGCCATCCTTCTTGTTACCACCAACTGATCGTTCCTACGACTTATGCTGCCATCCTTTTTTTGTCACCACCAACTGATCATTCCTACGACTTATGCTGCCATCCTTCTTGTCACCACCAACTGATCCTTCCTACAACTTATGCTGCCATCCTTTTCTTGTCACCACCAAGTGATCATTCCTACAACTTATGCTGCCATCTTTCTTGTTACCACCAACTGATCATTCCTACAACTTATGCTGCCATCTTTCTTGTTACCACCAACTGAACATTCCTACAACTTATGCTGCCATCCTTCTTGTCACCACCAACTGATCATTCCTACGACTTATGCTGCCATCCTTTTCTTGTTACCACCAACTGATCATTCCTACGACTTATGCTGCCATCTTTTTCTTGTCACCACCAACTGATCATTCCTACGACTTATGCTGCCATCCTTCTTGTCACCACCAATTGATCATTCCTACGACTTATGCTGCCATCCTTCTTGTTACCACCAACTGATCATTCCTACAACTTATGCTGCCATCCTTTTCTTGTCACCACCAACTGATCATTCCTACGACTTATGCTGCCATCCTTCTTGTTACCACCAACTGATCATTCCTACGACTTATGCTGCCATCTTTTTCTTGTTACCACCAACTGATCATTCCTACGACTTATGCTGCCATCTTTTTCTTGTCACCACCAACTGATCATTCCTATGACTTATGCTGCCATCTTTTTCTTGTCACCACCAACTGATCATTCCTACGACTTATGCTGCAAGCACAGTGCAAGTGAGTCTTAAACACCACTCACCTCTGTGTCCAAGCGGGCCTTGTCCAGATCATACTGCCTGCGTAGGTGCTTGTACTGCCGATTCACTGCAGCTGCCGCTTCACGTGCAGCCATGGAGTCCTCGTGGGCAGCTCTCAAAGACTGCACACATTTTGAACCATCAGACAGAACATGAAATCGGCAGCTTGACACAACAAGTGGTTGCTGCAGGTGCTGCTTCTTGTGCAGCCATGGAGTTGCCGTGGGTGTCCCTTAGTGAGTTACTAGTGACTGTACTGGCTAGCAGTCACACGTCCTGATTGAAAGCCTTTCTTGTGAGCCTTAGTGAGTCACTAGTGACTGCACGCACTGAAAGGAAGCAGACATCTCTAGGCATCACACAATGAACCCGTTCTGCGGGTGCTGCTTCTTGCACAGCCTTGAAGTCCTTGTGGCAACCCTTGGCGACTATACATGTTGAAAAGAAGCATACACGGTCATAGGATACCAGGGTGTGCTTAAAAAGCAGAAGCTGCTTCTTGCACAGCCTTGAAGTCCTTGTGGACGGCCCTTGGCGACTATACATGTTGAAAAGAAGCATACACGATCATAGGATACCAGGGTGTGCTTAAGTAGCAGGAGCTGCTTCTTGCACAGCCTTGAAGTTCTTGTGGGCGGTCCTGCAGACAAGTATAATACCGAGCTCAAGTCACTGTGTGGGTGATAGAACAAGCACATGCAGAGAAGAATGAGTACTAATTTTTGGGGTTGTTGACGACCTGCTGGAATGAAGAAGGGGAAATGCATGGCCTCTTGAAAACAGCTGGGCAGGGCATGAGGTCATATGAAGCAGGGAAGCGGTGGAAGCAGTCCCAGTGGGCGGTATGGGCAGCGCTCCAGATCGCTGTGTGTTAAGCAAGGAAGGCAATGGAGAAGGAGGACCGGCATGGACTGCACTCCAGATCGCTGTGTGTTAAGCGAAGAAGGCAATGGAAAAGCAGGACCGGCATGGACTGCACTCCAGATTGATGTGTCTTTGAAGCAAGGAAGGCAATGGAAAAGCAGGACCGGCATGGACTGCACTCCAGATTGATGTGTCTTTGAAGCAAGGAAGGCAATAGTACAAGGACAGGCATGGCCAGCGCTCCAGATCGCAGGGTGTTTGAAGCGTGGAAAGGCAACAGGACGGTAGGACAGGCATGGGGAACTCTCTGCAGTAAAGGTATGTGTTTAGAGCACAAAACGGCAACGGAAAAGGAACACCAGGAGGGAAAGAACGACTGTAAATAGAATGCGCTCGTAGAAACAGTTAAAACCATTTAACTCACAGCATTCCCAACACCTCCCTCCTTCCACTTTTCCTCTGATTCATTACATACAAATTACATTGTAAAGTACACTGTCAAATCTGCAACTGTTTTGACGTCTGTCGTGAAAAACTACGCTTTTGACAGTGCGGGTCATTATTGCAGAAAGCTACTTAGGCAACGATTGTGCTTCTCAAGGTTTCCCTGTGGAGAATGCAGCACAAAGACAGGGGCACGTTGCCCTAGCCGACCATGATGAACACCGACCTTTTCACGTGACTCTCCTTGCGCTTCCAGCCTGGCCACAGCAGCTGCCACCTCAGACTGCAGTCGCCCCACTTCAACCTTGTGGTCCTCCTCACGGTCTTCCAAGTCCATGCGCTTCACCTGAGGTGTGTGTGTGCGCGTGTGAATGCGCGTGTGTATCCGTATGCATTGGTGTGTGTGTGTGTGTGTGTGCGCGTGCGTGTGTGTTAGCTTTGTGATCCGTTAGTCGAGCCTTTCTTGTCATCTGCTTTTCCAATGCATCTAATGTTGTGCGTGTCTGATTGCATTGGAGAGTATGCTCAAGTCTGTGAGTACATGTATGTGTGTGTACTTCTGTCTTTTTGCGTGTGTATGTGTGTGTATGTGTGTGCGCGTGTGTGTAGGTATGCATTAGCGTTTAAGTGCGCATGTATGCACACGCCAGCAAACAAACCTCACACCTTCCCATCCTGCTGCAGGCGAGCCAGCTCAGCACGCAGCCGCCCTGTTTCTGCCTCCGCCACTGCTGCACGCTGCGCTGCGCCTGCTGCGTCTGCCGCGGCACCTGCCACCTTCTGTAATGCTTCCTGCTGGGCTGATGCATTTGCAGCACGTGCTGCTGCTAGCTCCCCCCGTACTTGCTCTCCCAGACGCTGAAGGCGTGTTTGTGATTGTGGGAGTGTGTGTGTGTGTGTGCATTTGGGGGAGGTGTATCGGTTTGCGTATGCATGTGTGTGTACGTTTGGGGGAGTGTATCAGTGTGCGTATGCATGTATGTGTGAGCGCGTGTGCGTGTCTCCTGCATGCACCGTGTTTGTTGGTATATACCTGTGGTATATACCTGACAGGGGATATACGCGAGGCTGAAGCGATGCAAAAAGCTTGCAAACTGCTCCTAGGCGCCATACATGAGCGTGCCGTTGTGGCAAGGATATGCCGTAACAGCAATTGGGCAGACATTTTGGTTAAGTGGCTAAGCAGCTGTTGTCCACCCACGTCCTTAGCCACATGCTGACTTGCTATAATTCTGTCCAAGTTTCTCACCTATGCATCCTGCACCCTGCTCAAGCAAGAGCGGCAAACACACAGACACACACGCTCACATACCCTTACTCACCCACCCACCCCTCCACCCTTCCACCCACACCCACACCCACACCCACATACGCACGCACGCACCCACATACGCACACACCCACACCCACATACGCACACACCCACACAAACACCCACGCCCAAACCCACACCCACACCCACACCCACACCCACACCCACACCCACACCCAGCCCACACCCACACCCACACCCACATACGCACGCACACACCCACATACTCACCCACCCACCCTTCCACCCTTCTACCCACACCCACATACGCACGAGCACACCCGCATACGCACACCCACACCCACACCCACACCCACACCCACACACCAAGGCACACCTGCTTCTCCCGCACAGCCATCAACAGCGCTGCCTTGTACTTGTCGATCTCAGAGGGGGGGCCTTGCGACGCGTGTGCCGCTCCAGCAGCCTCTGCTCGCGCTATGAACATGCCTGCTGCCACTGCTGTTGCCTGTGAATACGTAGAACAAGAGGGTGCTTGCTACGTGAAATAGCGTTGCCAACAGCTTCTGCCTGCGCTATGAACATGTCTGCTGCCACTGCTGTTGCCTGTGAGTACGTAGAACAAGAGGGTGCTTGCTACGTGAAATAGCGTTGCCAACAGCTTCTGCCTGCGCTATGAGCATGCCTGCTGCCACTGCTGTTGCCTGTGAATACGTAGAACAAGAGGGTGCTTGCTACGTGAAATAGCGTTGCCAACAGCTTCTGCCTGCGCTATGAACATGCCTGCTGTCACTGCTGTTGCCTGTGAGTACGTAGAACAAGAGGGTGCTAGTTAGATGAAATAGCATCACTAACACGATGACGGGTCTGTCTGCTGAAGCTGCAGTTGCATTTAGGGGTAAGGAGTGTGTGTGTGTGGCTTTAAACAGGCTACCGGCGTTTGGGTGTTCCATGCAGAGTTTATACATACAGTTTTGGCCAGCTTACGGAACTAACAAAAAGCCTGTCTTTTAAATGTTGAAGGAATGGATTTTGGTTTCAGATTGCAGCAATCGTTCAATGCATGTTGGCAGAAACATCAGCTGCTGGTAGCTGTTGCACACAATGTATGTGGGTTAGTCAGTCCATAGCGGTATGGCTGCACCATCTATGACTATAGACTATGCATCTGAACTGTTACCAGATTACAGTAAGACAAGCCAGTTTTAAAGCGGCAAACAATCAACTGCTTAGTGCAGCACCTAACAGCCAAAGAGCTGCAGTTTAGAGCTGGATTTCATTCACCCTCTGCAATAATCTAAGAGCATGGGTGTCAAAATTGGAGTGCTTCCATACGAATATACAAATAATTACTCTAACTCAACCTGCCGTGCATTACTACCACCCCAAATCCTTTTCTTCCCAGTGTCTGATTTGTGCGTATTTGGCACGCCAGTGTGGACATGCGATTTGGCGCATTTGTGCGTGCCTCAAGAGAGATCGGCTGACAAACCTGCCGTGCGTCTTCGCCATCCAAAACAGCGCCTCCCAGAAACCCCAGTGCATTGTCCAAGCCAAAGCCATCTAACACAAAATCGAGAGGGGGGGCTGAGGGATCAAGGGCCTGTGTGCGTGTGTGTGTGAATGTGTGTGTATTTGTTTGTGCGTGTGTTTGTATGTGTGTATGTGTGTGCATGTGCTTACACAAACATGCACGTCTTCAAGTCCACAAAATGCACAAATTGGGTGTTAAGTAAGAGAGTGGGCTAAATGGAGACCACGCATGGCTGACTGTTGCACAGGGGTGGCTGTCGCACAGGGGTAGCTGTTGCACAGGGGTGGCTGTTGCACAGGGGTGGCTGTTGCACAGGGGTGGCTGTTGCACAGGGGTGGCTGTTGCACAGGGGTGGCTGTTGCACAGGGGTGGCCGTTGCACAGGGGTGTGATCAATGTGATTCCTCTGACGACAGGCAAGCTAAATTCCGTGCTTTGTTCAGGTGTACGGCCATAGACGGTGTAGATTCATGTTTTGCTAATAGTATCAAGTGCAAAGGAAAAACTGCGCAGGCAGCAAACACCACTCCCCATTTCATTTAAGGAATAGGAGAGACACTTTGGTACTGAGTTCTGAGTACTTTCAATAGCTCCTCTTTGTGCAGGTGAAATCAGATGGTGAAAGGTCCTGTAAATAGTCTGAGGACTCTTGACAGCGGAAATATAAATGGAAAGTTGCGCTGGCAGTAAGACCATTACCTGTTTAAAGGAAGGAAGGCTCTGATACAGAGGGCAGCAAACTACTTTTTAGGAGTTATATAATCCTGATACCTTGTCCGCACACATGCCCCCTAAATGGCTCACCATGCCCCCTATGTCTATTGGGCGCGCAGTCCCTACGAAATTCTCTCACAAGTCCGTGCCTGTAGAAATCATCATCATTGCATTACATGTTATTCTATTTCTTCTTATTTCCTCCTGATTCCTGTGTTTCATTCCGCTGACTTCACGCACCTTATCCTTGGGGGATCCTGGCCAAAGAGCTGCTCTCTATTAACCATATAGTAAATGGTAAACACGTCTCCTTATGTTTTCTTAATTCCTCCTGATTTCTGTGTTTCATTCCGCTGACTTCACGCACCTTATCCTTTGGAGACCCGGCCAAAGGGCTGCTGCTTTCCAGCAAGCCTGCATGAGATGTTGGGACAGCAAGACTGAGATGTTGGACAGCAAGACTGAGATGTTGGGACAGCAAGACTGAGATGTTGGGACAGCAAGACTGAGATGTTGGGACAGCAAGATTGGGATGTTGGGACAGCATGAGATGTTGGGACAGCAAGCCTGCATGAGATGTTGGGACAGCCCAGGAGGGGTTAAAAAAATTCCTGACGGGAATGTGTAAATTTTGGGCCTCTGGCCAAAAATGACCACCCACCCCCCCCGGGCCTCCTTAAAACCCCCCACACTAATAAAAATGTGACCACCCAGACCCCCTCCTTTAATCAAATCACCTAACAAGGGTGCCATTCGACCGGGCTTGAGCTGAAGATTCCAAAAACATCAATACTATTTGTTGGAAGTGGCCAAGAAAAATTCCGCCCCCCCCCCCCAAATTTCCGAGCCCCCCCAAATGACCACCCACAAACCGACCCCTCAGAATCGACTCATATATATACCAATCGATAGCTTCTGACGTCAGGATTCCGAATATGTAATTTACATTTCAATCTACACATGACGCCAAAAAGTCATGACACCTGACGCCTCCTGGGCAGCAAGTTTATTTCAGGACACTGAACAACAGTCTCGAACGGGCCAGGCAAAAAGTATGGCGGACAGATATTGTGGGGCAGGAAATCCAGCTGGTGTTGTTGAAGAGAACAGGAACCAAAGGCAACGAAAGACAGAAGATTTAAATATCACATACGTACGTCATACTCAGGCTGGGAGTACCATTTTTGCCAGGGTATTGAAAAGCAACAGCGCAATTCACATGCAAGGACAATCACGTAAAAGGACACAATGCGCACTAACGAACAAACACACACATTTGCCCGCCTTGTTTTGGTCCTGGACTGCAACTCAAGCTAGGGGTGCCACTACGCTCAGGGCAATAACAGCAAAAGCAGAAAGGTACAACAACGCACGCACGCACACACGCACAAACACACACACTCACGCACGCACGCACACAAACACACCTTTTTTGGGGCCTGGACTGGGACTTAAGCTGGGGGTGCCACTGCCACTGCCACTACTCTCAGGGTACTCGCTGCTAGAAGGAGGCACCAACGAGAGTCCACCAGGAGAGGGGGGCGCAGCACGGGTTGGAGCAACTGCCGGTGCTGCTGCTGCTGCTGCTGCTGCTGCTGCTTCTGTGTGTGTGTGTGTGTGTGTGTGTGTGTGTGTGTGTGTGTGTGTGTGTGTGTGTGTGTGTGTGTGTGTGTGTGTGTGTGAGAGTGTGTGTGTGTGTGTGTGTGTGTGTGTGTGTGTGTGTGTGTGTGTGTGTGTGTGTGTGTGTGTGTGTGTGTGTGAGAGTGTGTTTGTGTATGTGTGAGTGTGCGTTTGCGTAAGTGTGTCTTAGTACGTGCTTGTGTCTTTTTGTTGATGTATGTGAATGTGTGTGCAAATACGATGTCCAAACAATCATCACCTTTTTACCCTCACGAGACGTGCACATTTAAGAAGAAGCAGCTAGCCCCAGCCCACTTACTTGGGCCAGCCTGGCTGGTGCCAATGAATGCGTGCGGAGGAAGCGCTTGGGACTGTGATGTGCGTGTGTCCAGGGATTTAGACCCGGGGGCGGGGAGAGGGGCGCGAGCCCCTGGAGAAGAAGGAGTTGGGGCAGGTGCACGTGCAGCATCCTGCAATGGTAGCAGCGTGTGTGTATGTGTGTCAGCAGCGTACTATATTCTGCGAGATATGCATTTAGTGGGGAAGGCTTGAGAAGGACTGCCTTTGCAACATCCCGGCTAATAGTTTGGTGGTGCACAAGAAATTATGTAACCCTTATAAACCACAACCCTATTACCTGTTAGGCACTACTTAGGCCTGGAATCCTATGAGGCCATCTGGTCACGTCGTCCTTTCCTATGAGGCCATCTGGTCCTATCCTTTCTGGTCCTATCATCTGGTCCTATCCTATCCTTTCCTATGAGACCATCTGGTCACGTCGTCCTTTGCTGACCAACAGAAACGATTTGGCTACCTTTAGCGATATTCCAAGGACAATAATTGATTGCGTTTCAGTAGTCTGGTGTACAAAAAGAGTTTGCTGGCTGAGCCTCAAGAAAATCACCAGCTATTCCTGTTGCCGAATACAATTGACTTTGACTGAAAAGCTTGCACACAACAGGACAAGGGTACAGGGCCAGAAAGACGGGGAAAAGACCATCAGGGAAGCTCTCCTCCCACAAAATAAACAGGACCTCTCACTATTATGGTAATACTCTTCTGCATAGGGAAAACTGAGACATACCTGTGAAGGGGCGCCAGACGGCTGCTGATGTACATCGCTGCTTTGCGTCTTTGGCCGTGCCTACACATGGGATTGCAACCGCAATAAATAATTCAATGAATGCAGGTATATAACTGGTTTTATGGTTACCAGTGACACATTGGCGTCCTGGAGTGCCGTGTGGTGTGAGGACCAGTGCACGAGGAAGAGATCAGTGCATGGGGCAGTGGGGCGTGGTGATCACTGCAGCGAGAGATCACTGTGTGTGGGAGACAACTGCGTATGGGAGATCACTGTGTGGGAAATATCACTGCGGGGGGCAGTGGGGCATGGTGATCACTGCGGTGGGAGATCACTCCATGGGGGAGTTCACTGCGTGGGGGAAATCACTGTGTGGGGCGAAGGGCGTGGTGATCACTGCTGTGAGAGATCACTACTTGGGTAAGATCACTGTGTGGAGCGGATCACTGTGTGGGGGAGATATCACTGTGTGGGAGGTATCATTGCAGGGGGCAGTGGGGCAGGGTGGTCACAGCGGTGGGAGACCATTGCGTAGGGGAGATCACTGTGTGGGGCGAAGTGGCGTGGTGATCACTGCAGTGGGTGTTTACTGTGTGGGGGAGATCACTGTGGGGGGAGATCAATGTGTGGGGCGAAGTGGCGTGGTGATCACTGTGGAGCGCCATTGTGATTACACCAGTGTGTTCTCTATGTTTCTCAATGCTAGCACAATAAAACAAGAGCGCCATGATCACGGGTGTCGGTAACAAAAATGGCTTTACACTCTGTGTGTTTATTATTTTTGGGTGCATTGCTGTGCGGCTGCGAATCAACGTCACTGCTAAAGGCAGGAGTGAGGATCAACACCACGGCAAAAAGCAGAAGCTTGCAGCGGAGGGCCAACTAGCACCCTTTCGCACTTCAGATGCTGTTCTGTGCAACGTGTGTTTTTGCGAATTGAAATTGCCGCGCCTGTATGCCCACGCCTAGATGCCACGGATTGGGCCAACTGAACGAGCAAGCCATAACTTCTATTCGGTATGTGGTATGTACCATCGATACGTATGTATGTGTGATATTCATCAACCCTATTTATGTGGCTTGAAATCGGATCCCACAGACGACAAGTACCACAAACTCTGATGGTCATAAATGCTTCAGAACTAAGACCTTAGCTTTCGGCTGGCGGGTTGTAGCTAAGTGCACAGCATTGGGGTGAGAACAAGGGTTTAGGGTTTAGCCTAACCCTACAGTGAAAGGAGGTGCTGTGATTGTGACGAGGTGCCCGTCATTATTACCTGTAGCCGAGGAATCTGGTCTGGAGGTACTACGGGTCGAGGAGCCTGTTTGGGGGGAGGTGGCAGCTGTGCCCCTGCACACGCACGCACGCAGTTGTACATGTGTGACATATGAACATATGATGCGTTCCAATCAGTACACATGATACATATGATCATATGATGCGTTCCAATCAGAACATGTGAAACGAATGAACATATGATGCATTCCAGTTGGTATGTGATGCGTTCCAATGAGTACAGGGCTCTCATAGTGTGGCTCCTGCGTGTGTTCTGGCAGTGAGGGGCTTTCAGCTGCCGGCGCCTCAGTGCACTTCTCCAAGTTACGTGTTTTGGTGATCCTGGTTGAGTACGTTTAATCGTTCCATTCTTGTTGCGGTTAGCACTGCCTGCCTAGACATGTCACTATTTCAAGTTCAAAGCAAGTCACGAAAGTCACGTCATGCCACTGCAAGGGGGGTTCTATGCTAAAACAGGTGAAAAGCAAAGGTTTATGTCACTTAGCTGCAGATCTGTCTGTGTGTGTGCGTGTGTGTGTGTGCGTGATTGTGTGTATGTTTGTGTGAAGGATACAGCATGCCAGGGTATGAGGAGTATGATTGCCTCTCACACCAGGAGCATGTACTGCCTTGACGCCTTCCTGCTCTCTGCACCGCCCTAAATGAAAGGATTGCCTGCGTCACCACAAAGCCATGCAGCAAGTTGTCAGCATATCTCATTCCTTTGTGTAATTGAGTATGTGGACACACCCGCTGCCTTGACATCGTGCTGCTTCCTGCCCTGTGCCTTGTTTAAGGTGTGGTCTAGGTCCCCACTGTCATGAAGGTCATCAAACAGCTCCTCCAAGGCAGGGTCCATGGAGCCCCCCAGCTGCGTGCATTGCATGAGCAGGAGTGCAGCTTTGGTGCAGGGGTGTGGAAGTAACGTGCAAAGGCAATGCTCTGTTGCCAAGGCATACGAGTAAAAATTCTCCACTGGAAATGAATGACAGCAGGAAATGGCTGCGCGAGCAGTCCGGCAGTTCTGGCCTTGATGTTTTGGAATTACATGAGAAATGTGAAGCATGCCGACTGCACTTGAACACGTGAAAGAGGGCAGAAAGGTGGACAACACATGGCCAGAATTGGGACCCGGTAATGTTAGAGATAGCACTTTGGCCCATATTGTGGTCGTGCGTGTGGAGTGGATGGATAGAAAACAACCACGCTTACGAATAGGCTCTAGGTAGGCAAAATATGACTGCTGGATTGCCAGAACAGCCGTCAAGGAGGAGACCGCAACACTCTCAGATCAGCGTAAGAGCAAAGCGTAAATACATATCACATGCTAATTTGTACACGCTAACAGCTACAAACAACATGCATGCCTTGAACGAGGACAAGTACATTGCCTTTATGTGTTGTGTCCAACTGTCAGCGTAGTCCAACCCAAGTGCACTCACACGCACACACGTATGCACACATACACACATAGGAACACACACACACGCACGCTGAACACACATACAAACACGCTAAACGCACAGCAAGATGTGGAGGAAAGCGTGCATCCAGTCAATTAGTCAATACACACACCTCACTGACAGAGGCAATGGACGCTGCCACATCTGAGTTTTGAGGAGCAGGGGGAGGATTGCTGGAAAGCCACCTCTTGATCTGCAGCTCTTTCTTCTTGTCATAGCCCTCTGGAGGTCCCAGCAGCTTCCGGCCGGCGAACGCAAGGTTAATTTGACGAGGGGGCATCAGAAGGGCTGCAGAGGCTGGCAAGAACACCGACCTACCCTGCCTTCATGACCTCCTGAACAGAGATTACGTCAACGTGTGTTTGCATGTAGACATAAACATGTGTATATATGTGTAATAAGTGTGTGTAAGTGAGAGTTTGTGTGTGTATGTGAGTTTGTGTCGTGTGTGTGTGTGTTTGTGTGTTGTGTGTGTGTCTGTGTGTGTGTGTGTGTGTGTATGTGTGTGTGCATGTGTGTGCATGCGCATGTGTGTGTATGTGTGCGTATGTGTGTGTGTTTGTGTGTGTGAGTGAGTGCATGTGTGTGTATGTGTATGTGTGTGTATGTGTGTGCATGTGTGTGTATTTGTGTGTGTGTGAACATGTTTCTGTGTATGTGTGTGTATGTATGTATGTATGTATGTATGTATGTATGTATGTATGTATGTATGTATGTATGTATGTATGTATGTATGTATGTATGTATGTATGTATGTATGTATGTGTGTGTGTATGTATGTATGTGTGTGTGAACATGTTTCTGTGTGTATGTGTGTGTGTGTGTGT